>Ga0181573_10004310_pt1 | contig 12172 bp, 10 predicted proteins | sample 101ome_25_FD_148643 | JGI IMG/M metagenome (GOLD analysis project Ga0181573, IMG submission 148643) | Coastal salt marsh microbial communities from the Groves Creek Marsh, Skidaway Island, Georgia - 101409BT metaG (spades assembly) | ecosystem: Environmental > Aquatic > Marine > Intertidal zone...
GACCGGCGACCGGGGCGGCGACCGGCGTCGCGCGATGGCGCGCGGTGTCGAGCGACGCGCGAGCAACCAACCGCCCGTGTGCGTGTCATGGGTCGTGTGTGTGTGTCATGTGTGTCGAGTCGTGACTCGTAGAACATTATGTTTATGTGTGTAAACAGTGTTTAGGGTTTAGTAATGGGTGAAGACGCGAGTGGGCACGTCGACGACGACCGCGTCGACAGATTACGAAGGACGACGACGACGACGATGCGGTTGCGATGCGGAACGTGCGGGGAAACGTTCGCGAGCGTGGACGAGGCGAAGAAACACGGGGCGGATACGGGACACGAAAACTTTGACGCGGCGGAAACGACGACGACGACGACGACGAGCGGTGACGAGACGATGACGGACGCGCCTGGGCGAGTCAACGTTGAAAACGACAACGAGTCTTCGGAAGGAGGACCGACGACGAAGGAGACGACGGAGGGGACGAAGATGATTGAACCGAAAGTGCGGGAAGATTTACTCAAGGAGTTGACGGAACTGATGGGGTTCGGGAGAAACAAGGCGGTGCGGGCGCTGTACTTTTCAAAGGCGGAGAACGCCGAGCGGGCGATTGATTGGATTGAGAAGCACGAAGAGGACGCGGACGTGAACGAGCCTTTGCTGATTGAAGACGAGGAATCGGCGGTGAAGACGGTGAAGACGGTGAGTAAACTGACGGCGGAGGAAGCCAAGGCGAAAGCGGATGAGTTGAGGAGAAACGCGGCGGCGAAAAAGGCGGAGCGGTTGTTGGAGGAGAAGGAAATGGAACGTTTGAGAGAGCTCGAACGGATTCGCGCGGGTAAAGAGCTCGTCGAGGCGAAGAAGTTGGAGGAAGAGCTCAGCTTGAAGCGAAATGCCGAGCAAAGAGCGGCGGAGAAGGAGGAGATGGACCGGGCTCGAGCGGCGATTCGAGTGAAGATTGAAGAGGACAGACGCGAACGCCGGCGTAAACTCGGTTTGCCCGAGGAACTCTCTCCCGAGGAACTCGAAGAGGAGCGCAAGCGGGAGGAAGAGAGAGCGCGAGAGATGGCGGAGGACATTGCTAAAAAAGCTGCGGCGGGCATGTACGTCAAGCCGGTGTCTAAACTTGAGAATTTGCGTAAGCACTTGGTGGACATTAAAAAGGCTTTCATCGAAGACTTGGACGCCGTGACGACGTGCTTCCAAACCTTGCTCACGTACCTAGGCAACATTGCCCGCGCCCCGGATGAGGAAAAGTATCGCTCCATCAAGATGTCCAACGCCGCGTTCCAAAAGCGCGTCGCCGCGGTCGGGGGTGAGATTTACCTCATAGAGTTTGGTTTCGTCGAAACCGTCGATCAAGCCGGCGAGAAGCGTCTCGTGCTCTCCAGACAAGACGTCGATCCCGTGTTGCTGAAAACCGCGGGCGAAGAGCTTCACGGCGCGATTTCCAACCCATTCTTTGGGACTCTTTGATCATGACGAATGCTTATTCTTTCTTCATTTTATAATACAGACACGGACAATACAAAACGAAACGCAAACGCGAACGCGGAAAACTCCCCGCCTCAGAGCTTCCCTCTCAGATTGAATCCCTCCCGTCAAGACCCATGGCGCGCAAAAAGGGCGGCGGCGGCGGCGGTGGTGGGCTTAAACCCAAACGTAAAGAATCGCGTCCGAAATCTCGCGCTGAAGACGCTCCCGAGACGACGACGAAGACGGACGGCGTCGAGTTGAAGGATGAAGAATTGATTTTAGTTTCTCAAACGCATGCGAATGGCATTCACGACGTTCTCGACGCCGGTGAACCGCGCGAGTCGACGCGGAGAGAAGATCGAGACGGTGACGGTGTGGAGTACGATGACGACGACGAGATGTGTGTGTCCACCACGAGCGAGAGCGTCGTCGTCGTGGAAGAACAAGAAGAACAACAACCAATAATCAAGTTGGTCATCGCGTTGAAGAACAAGTACGAACTCGCCGACGACGCCGAAGCGACGATGCGCATAGAGGTACTGGAGGAGGTTGTGGACGATTTGAAATTAGAACTAGATGGATACCGGGCCGCGGCGAGAGAACTGGCGATAGAAATCGAAGCCAAGGAACGCGCGCTCGAAAACGCGGGCAGAGCGCTGCAGTTCGAGCAGACGACGGCGCGCGACCGCGCGGTGCGAGAGGCGACAGAACGATTAGAGGCTAGGCTGGCGAAGGCGGAAAAAGCGATCGAACGCGAACGCATGGATGGTGAACGCGGTCGCGGCGCCCTCGACGCGTTACGAGAGATGGAACTCGAGCTCGAACGCCGAATGTTATCCCAGGATGCCTTTTTCGAGCGGAAATGGGCCGAGCGCGTCGAACAATCCGAAGCCAACGCTCGCGCGTTCAGAGACAAACTCGCCATCGTCGAGCGCGACATGCACCAAGCAAAAATGGATGAAGAATCCGCGCGAAGCGAGCTCGCCCGCGCCGTCGAAGAGATTGAAATTCTCAAATCGCGTCTTCTTCTCTTCCAAAACGCGTCATCCAAAACGCCGGCTGACATCCAAACCCAGGGCAAGGACAACGACGACGACGACGCACCGTCGCCGCCGCCGCCTCGCCGAGGGTTCTTCTCCTTCATCACCGGTGTTCCATCCGAGGCGTACACCGGTCCCAAGGTTCCCACGTCGTGATCCGTGTAGCGTAGCAGATTAGACTGTAAAATAATAACGACGCCCGCGCGCGCAGCTGTCACAGCGTGCGCTTTTGAATGCTTTTGAAACGACACCCGTGGAAAGATCAGCACAGCGGCTCACTGCGCGTCGTTCGTCCGCGATGGAACCGGCGACGACGACGAAGACGACGGAGGGCATCGGTACGACGGACGCGCGCGCGACGGATGTAACGAACGGTGCGGATAACGACGACGACACCGGGTCCACGCTTCGTCGTGGACGTTCAGCAGCGCGAGAAGTGGATGTGAAGGATGAAGATGCCGGTGCCGTCAAAGAACCGAACGACGCGGACGATGGAGAACCCGAACGGAAGAAACCGTTGAGCCACTCGGCGGCGATGGCGCGGGTGCGTCGGGAGTTGAAAACGCTGGCGTCTCGCGAACCGTACTACGCGTGCGAAACCTGGCGAAGAACTCCGTTTGACGCGCTGCCGTACGAAACGCTGCAAACGGGTAGGTATTGCGCGGGCGCGGATGTGAGCGAAGAGGATGCGGCGATTTTATTTGATCGATTTTCGACTTCGGTGTCGAATGGATGGACGGATTACGTTGCGCCGGCGCCGGTGGAGGAAGGGAAGGAGGGCGCGTCGATTTCTTGTCAACCGACGGCGAAAAAGTTGAGCGAGCACAGGTTGGATTTGACGCGGGCGTTGGGCGAGCCACTGCAAGTGGGCGTGGACGTCGAGGAGCGACCGCTTTGGGGGATGGATTGTTACACCCGTGAGGCGGTTTTTGCGAGCATATCCGTGGTGGAGCACTACGATGGGGAGGAAAACTTGCCTAGACGGATCGAGTACTTGGAAAAGTATTTCTTGCCAAAGCTACACACGCTCGGCGAGGATGGATGGGATATGGCTCTGGTGGCGCGTCTAGTCATGGAGGACGCCCAGGCGGCGGGAGAGGAGCACATTGTCCTCGCGTCCAAGGCGCTGTTAAAGGCGATCACCATTCTGGATGATGTGGAATATCTTCCGCCGCCTACTAAAAAGGTGAAAAAGGCGAAGCGAGACGCCGAGGCGCAGCAGACGGCGCCAGAGACAGAGACGGAGACAGTAACGGCGGCGGAAAATGAAGAAGGCAAGAGCGAACCCGTGGATCCGAGGTTTAACAGGGTACGGTTTAGGCTTCATCCCAAGGGTACGGGCGTCGTGTGCATCAACAGGAATGGCTTGCCCGCGGGGACGTTTGTCAATTATTACATCGGGGAGATTTTCCCTCCGTGGAAGTGGTACGAGAGACAGGACGCCATCAAAAAGTGCTTCCCAAATATGGATTTACCCACGTTTTTCAACATAACCCTCGAAAGACCCGCGCACGATGAACGTGGACGACACACCATCTTTGTGGACGCGATGCACAAGGGTTGCTTTGCGTCGAGACTTTCGCACTCGTGCGAACCAAACTGTCAAACCGTCACGTTTGCAAAGGATGGCAAGTTGTGGTTAGGGATGTTTACGACGCACGACATTGCGTACGGTGAAGAGATGACTTGGGATTACAGTTGCATCACCGAAAGCGCGGAAGAGTTCCGATCCGGGTACTGCCTCTGCTCGTCGCCAAGGTGTCGCGGATCTTTCCTCACGTACGCAGGAAGCGGAGCCTTTACCGCGGTGATGAGTTCACGACACGCATTTTTACATCGTAACGCCATTCTGTTCAAGGCAAGCACGATTCCGGTGACTGATCTCGATCGCACTCGATTACACGAGGCTGGCATTCGAGCGTGCGCCTTGGATGGTTGCCCAGATTGGTTGGTGAAGTGGGCCGCTTTGACTCTCGAGTACATCAGACTGGAGGAGAAAGAACTCCCCTCAACATTAATGAACTTGCCGGCGACAGAGTTTGGTGGTTACAACGAATTGGGGGCTAAATATGAAACCATGGGTGTCACCTCTACCAGGTTTACGAATCTCGTCGTCACGTTGGACAAGGTTCGTTACGTCCTCAACCGGCCAGACCAAATTCGTACTCCGATGTTCATTGTGTTGACTGAAGATCAAATCATCGATCATCTTTGGAGCGGAGAAGAGAGCGTGATTCGACGACTGATGCGGGCTTGGATCACGAAGGCCAACGGTGGTAAGCCCAAGGCGTTGAAGAGCCGCGGAGATGTTTCAGTGATTGAGCCTTCTTCAGATCCAGTCACAAAGCTTTTGCACGAGAAAATGGACGTCAACAGTCGACCAACTTCTGCGAATGAAGCTCGTCAGCGTATATTGCAAGCGAGTGCGTTACTGAGAAGTCTCGGCAATGAACACACTCAAGCTGCGGATTGTCTTTGGTTTTACGGCAAGACGAAGAATTTCTTCACCGCCGAAAGTTACAAGTTGACGACGTCGCCTCCCGTGAACATTGACGACGTCAAGGACATCTTGCCTGGCAAGCACAGAGCCGACATTCCATCGGCGTTCCGCGGGCAGAAGCATCTCATGTTGGCGAAAAAGTACGGCCCTACGTACGCATGGGGACAACTCGTGACGTGGTTTAAACAAACCATCTACGCGCCGGATGCATCTTTGAGCGCCGACCGTCGCGGCACGCTGTCGCTACCAGATCCAGAGAGTGCATACTCGGCGGGCCCGGCTGCGTACACGAACAAGGAGCGTAAGTCATTGATCAAGATGCTTCGTCAATCCATACACACCAAGTGGCCGACATCCATGTCGTGGAGCTTCAAGAATCCCACCAAGGTTTACGGCACTCCAATGTTTGACGAGGCGTTGCGCACAATCGATCCCGAGCAGTACGCAAACGGAACTTCGACCACCGTGTCCGATTTAATCAATGAGCTCGAAAAGCTCGTGTGAGAGGGAATGTTTTGGTCATCAGTACTACCGGTACACATTTATTTCATAGAATTAGCCAGTACCAACAGACTGAAATGTGACCTACAAATGTAGCAAATATCGACAACGACGCGTCGCTACGCAGAATCGCCCCCCTCGCGGCTGCGCCTCAGAACTCGACGCACTATGGGGCGTAAAATTCTGGTCGCGCTCGATGGTTCGCGCTTCGAAATTGAAGCTCTGATTGAGCAAACGTTAAAAGTTCTCCATCGACCGGAAGATGTCATCTTTTTGTTTCGAATCCAGACTTCACATCAAAGGCGATACGACGACGCTTTGTTAAACACTGCTGCTGAAAAGCTTCGCGAAGCTGGCGTGGCGCACGTGGAGATGTTAGTACACGCCAAGGACGACATGCGAAGCAGGGATATCGCCCTTGCCCTTCTCGAGCACGCGGAATCGATTCAACCATGCGTGCTCGTGTTGGCCAGAAACGACATTCGCCGCTCGCATGTGGCGCTCGTCGATGACCCATCCACCATCCTTCTCCATCGTCACGCGCACAGAGACGTCGCCCTTATGGTTGTAAACTTTAGTCCCGAAGTCACCGATCGTTCGAGTGCGAACGAGGGGGAGCGCGGCGGTGCTGCGTCGATCAACCAAAGCTGACGTAGCGTTCGCCGTTACTGTAGTTGTACGAAGGCGAGTCAAAAGTCTCATTCCAATCGTCAGTTGGTCGCGCGCGACTCCTTTCCGAGACGCATCGTCATGGCGACGGCGCGCTTCTATCCTAAATGCGACGTCACCGACGCCGCGTCCGTCGTCACCGACGTCGATCTTCTCGTCGCGCCCGCGCCGGGAGCGTGTGGGAACGCTGGACAACTCGCGTGCGACATCCTCGCTCTCAACTGGAACCTTCGTCGCGTCGGCGCGATAGACTTTGAGCACGTCGCCCCGGTCGTCGGACGCGATGCGTTATATGACGACGAGGGTGATGCCTCGGCCGGGGGTACCCCGTCGGGTTCGATCGCGATGGCGTGCGAGGTGTACGCGGGTTTGGTCAAACTCGCGAGCGCCGCTAAAGAAGAGTTTCTTCGAGTCGTCGTGGTGCAGATGCGAAGCGATGCGAACGTCGGTGGACGCCGCGCGTTTTGTCGCGAGTATGTTGACTTTTTGATGACATTCGGTGACGCGAAGAGAGTCGTGCTCGCGTCGTCGCTACCGTCGACGTACGGAGCTTCGGAAGCGCAGATTGGCGGAACAAAGTTGCGTTGCGCCAGAGGCGACTCGACGTTTCGTGCGATGTGTGGCGCCGCGCAGGTGAGCGAAATGGAATCGAACATCAAACTTCCGGATGAGGAGATGGCGGAGAGCGTGGATCCGCACTGGGCGCTCGTAGACACCCTGAATGGGAGAGACGCGGAGGAGAGAGTCGGTTGCGTCTTAGCCGTCTGTAGCGAAGGAGATAATAGCGCCGACGGCGCCGCGGTCGCGCTGGCCATCGCGCGATCGTGTGAGGTGAAAATAGAGGAGCCTCGCGCCGACTCAAAGGTTCCGGTGACGTACATCGGGCCGTGGCGGGTACCGCGATCGTGGGAAATGGCGTTTGGCATGCAGCCGGTGAATCGTGACATGTACTATTAGCGCAACAAATTTATTTTAACAATCACATCCTCTGATTTTAGTCGTTACCCACGCGCAAGCTGTGCACGAGCTGCACGAATCCCGGTTCATCCGGCGTGATGTACCCGTGTCTGATGCAAAAGTCGATAATCACCAAGCAACAGTTGGGTTTGAAATCATCCGTCGTCGCCATGATTTCAATGACGTCTCGAACCTTGTATCGCTTGAAGCTCTCCACCTCTCCGTCGTCCGGGACGGGAACGAAATCCTCCGGAAGCTCCAAATCGTAGCAAAACAACACGTCTCTCTTGCAGCACCCTTGATAGTTCATCGAATAGCTCACGAGTCCCACCGCCTTTGCGTTTCGGGCTAAACTTTCTGGAACGCTCGCCTCTTCGGCGCACTCCTTCACCACGCATTCGCTCGGTGGCATGCCATCCGGCAACCCACCGGCGACGAGATGATCCAACCTAGACGGAAACGTTTGTTTATTCGCCGCCCTTTTCCCAACCCACAGTTCGTGTTCACCGTTCTCGAGCGTCACGAATCCATTGACGTGCACGCCGTACGCTCGCACGCCCAACAGAGACGCCGCCGCTCTCTCAATCCTCAACAGCGGCGCCCTCCCGTAACCCATGGTGACTGGAAATATCTCATCTCTCCAACCCGTGATCGTTCCATCGTCTCGAAGCGCCAACAGCCCGGGTTTGATCGCCTCAGATCGCGCATCCGGGGTATCTAAGCCGTCCGCGAACCTCACCTCTCCGCTCGCGTCGTCTCGTCTCAAAACCTTCTCCCCGCACGCGTCGACGAGTTTGTCCGCGAACCAGGGTTGAAGCGCCCCGACGCGCTCTCCGCCAACGACTAATGGAACGTATTTCGCGTAATCATCCGCCGTGATTTCGTTACACGCGTCCACGCGAGGTTGTAAACGCTCGGCGTTGGATAACGCCGGGGTTGAACGCATCTTCTGCGCCTCGGCTCGGTTCCGTCTCGTCGTCGTCGGTTTCGTCGTCGTCGTCGTCGTCGGTTTCGTCACCCGTCGCACCGAAGACGCGAAATAGGATTTCGTCGGCGCGTGCGGGACGAAAACTGTGCGATTCGAAACGCTCTGCATGACGCGTTGTGAGGACTTCCGCGTGGTTGGTTGAAAAAGCGTCTTGCGTTGTTGTTATACATCATACAAATCACAAACTCACACACAAACACCCCGACGACGGTGGTACCCGCCCGTCACCGCGCGCGCGTACGACATTCGCTAACACGCGCGCCCCATCTCCTTCCGGGTACCGATTCGCGCGACGACCGGGGTTATCAATCTACCTTCTTCGCCAACGAGCGAGACAACGACCAAACCGCCGGTCCGAGCGCGCCTCTCACAAACCTCTCGCTCCCCGTCGCCGAAACGATCGCCCACGCCGCCGCGCCAACCTGCCCCTCGTACAAATCATCCGTCGACGCGAACGTCAACCACGTCCCCAACGGCCAGACGCACTCCATCGGAAGCGTAAACATCGCCGCGTCGGCGTTTCGAGCGACAAAGACGCACCCCAACGTCGCCTTGACGACGCTCGCGTAGTGACACGCCCGCATCATCAACCGCGTTCGCGGGCTTCGTCGTCGTTCCACCGCCGCGAGTTTCTCTTCTAATCGCGCGATTCGTCGTTCCCATCGTTCTTCCGCGTCCGCCGTCGTTCCGTTCGTCGTCGAGCCTCCTTGCTGCGCCAACGACTTGCGCGTGCGCGCGATCTCCTTTTGCAACTGTCGGACGGGTTCGAGATCGAACGCGCGCGAGACGGCGTACTTGAACGCATCGAGGAGGAAGAACGCCGTGAGTATCGCGTACGCCGGTCGCATCCCGACGCTCGCGCGAGTGTCGGCGTCCGTCGCGCGCGGTGTGACGACGACGACGACGTTGAGTCGGGACAGGTAACGGTCGGTCTAAACCCTAATCTAAACCCTAGCCCGGCGAATTCGAGACGCGCACGCGCACTCGTCTTCGTCGTCGTCGTCGTCTTCGTCACACCGCGAACGCGGACGGACGAGCGGAGACCGCCCGCGACGAGGCGTCGTCGTTTTCGTTCGCGCTTCCCGCACCGCGTCGGTGGCGGTGTCGATCGCGCGCGTCCGCGTCGCGTGGAACGCGAAGAACGCGCGCGGCGACGGACGAGGTTCAACACCCAACAAACTTCTGATTGAAGAGGAAGATGGTTCGTAAACCGAACGAACCGCGAGACGCGCCGGGGAAATACGGCGCGCTCGCGAGGGAGGGTGAGAGCGGGGTGGAGAGCGCGTGGAAATCGCACGATGCACCGTCGGGGGACTTGGAGACGGGGCGAGGCGGGAGGGCGGCGGCGGCGGCGGCGGCGACGGAGCGAGACGAACTGAAACCGCGAGGGCGCAAGTCGAAGAGACCGCCTCCGCCGCCGGGGAAGCCAAAGCCGAAGCTCGTCGCGCGGGTGTGCGGGTTCTTTTATAATAATCTGTGGATCGTCGGTTTGGCGTGGTTGTTCGGGGCGATGGGGTCGTTGCAGAGGCTGGAAGAGCCGGATTTCGACGACGCGACGAATGCGTTTTATTTCATCGCCATCACGGCGACGACGGTGGGGTACGGGGACCTGACCCCGGCGACGGAAGAGGGGAAGATTTTTGTCATGATGTTCATCGTCTCTGGCGTCGCGTTGGCTGGCATCTTTATGACAAAGGTGACGGATTGGATTCTCGCCGCGCAGGAGCACGCGGTGCAGCGCGCGGCGGAGAGGAACAAGGCGCAGGTTGAGAAGGACATGCTCAAACTCAAAGCGCAGCTCGGCGCGCAAACGAGCGAGAGCGAAAAAGCGTCGGCGTTACTACGCCAAAAGGAGCTGGCTGAGAAGTCTATTCGGAAAAGTATGAGTCCGCGCGTCAGAGCGCTCATCATCGTCGTGTGCGTGGTGGCTTCCGGATCCATCGCCATGCGCTATCTCGAGGACATTAGCTTTGTCGATGGATGTTACTGGGCCATCGTCACCTCAACCACGGTCGGGTACGGTGACGTGACGCCACAGACGGCGAATGGAAAAATTTTCGCATCGTTTTACGCCTTTTTGACCATCGGCGTCATGGCTTGGGCCGTGTCCACCATCGCGTCCGCCGCCGTCGACGACAAGGTGGAGGGCGACCAGGCGATGCAATCGTTCAAACTCACCCCAGAGTGGTTGGCGGAGCAGGGCGGCGAGAAGGGCTACGTCAACGAGCACGATTTCCTCAAGGCGATGCTCGTCGCCATGGGCAAGGCTGACAAGACGGATTTGGAAGAAATCGACCGCAAGTTTGAAGAGCTCGACGTCAACGGTGATCGCACCCTCGACGCCCAGGATTTGCTCGGCTCTTCTCGTTAGTCTCTCTCGGTTTCCTAGGATGCCCCGAGCGTCGCGAGCGCTCGATATGGATGTATTATTGAAGAGTAAGTATAACGACGACGCGCGCGCGCCGGGTCCCCTCTTTTCACCTCTCTCTCCTCACATGTGGGCGCTCCGAAGCATCCCCTCGACGACGCGACTCGCGACGGTCGCCTCGACCGCGACGACATCTTCGCCTCGCGCTCGACGCGCCGTCGTCATGTCCGCGACGCCGTCGTCTCGTAAACCCGGCGTCGCGACCGACGAAGAGTTCGATGCCTTTCTCGCTCGAAACGCCGATCGAAAAGTGTACGTCTGCGACGCGAGAAACCCAGACTTTAGCGTCGAACCGGACGACGAAAAGTTTGGCGGCGACGGTAAATCCGCCCCGATCGCGGATTGCGGGACGTCCAAGCGCCCGCGGGCGGTGAACGTGCCGTATAAACGCGACGAAAACCGGCTCGACCCGAACGCTTTGAAGACGCTCGAAGACGCCGTGGGCGGGGATAAGACGACCCCGATCGTCACGCACTGCGGAGGCGGCGGGCGCGGGCAAAAGGCGAAGGAGTACCTCGAGAGTTTGGGGTACGATAACGTCATCAACGGCGGCGGACCCGCCGTGGCTGAGCTTTGGGCAAAGTTTGGGTCCGCGTGAACGACTTAAAAAGTCTCTTCGTATCTCTCTCTCTTCGTATTCATCACATTCTTTGCATTTTTATCTCTAGTACCCGTTGTCAGCCGCCACGTCGATCGTTGTCAGCGCACGAAGGAAAACACCACCCCCGCGTCGTCGTCGTCACCGGTACTCCTATGGTCTACGCGAGCGCGAGCCCGGCGTTCCGACGACGTTTCGACGACGACACGCCCTCGTCGTCTGGGCGACGTCGCGCGCGGAATACGCCAACCACGAACACGACGCGCACGCGCACGCGAGAAACAACCAAAACCCCCACCCGATGTATCGATGAAACGCGAACCGGTGCACGCCGTACCGCGTCGGCGTCGACCGTCGCACGCGCTCCACCATGGACGCGAACGCGACGCACGCAGCCGCGCCGAGCGCGGACGAGACCGCCCCGTACGCCACCGCGGACGCGCTCGAAACCCCCAACCCGCGCCGGCGTCTCGACGGCGACGCGCCGTAAAACACCAAACACGCCAATTCGAGCGCGCCGTACCCGACGTACCCGATCGCGCACGCCCGCGCGGTCCAAAGAGTCTTCATTTTCGATCCTCCGAACGCCGCCGCGTTCCAATACGTCGCCGCGTCGGAACACCGCGCGAGCCAATCGTCCGCGGTGACGCCGGTGAACCCGCGCGCGGCGTCGCGCAACCACGCGGGGTCGTCACCGCCGTCACCGCCGTCGCGTCCACCCGTCGCGCACGCCCTCCAGAGCCCGACGCGCGATAGCCCGGGGACGCCAATCTGTGTTCCTCGCACCGGTCCGAGCATCCAACGCTCTGAAAACAGCGCGACGATCGCCCCGGCGAGGGCGACGACGCGCGCGACGACGGCGCACGCGAGGAAAAAACACCGGTAAAACCGCGCGTACGACGTGTACGACGCGCGAACGTCGGCGTCGGCGTCGCGTTCGCCCCGCATGATTCGCGTCGAAGTGTGACGGTTCAACTACCTTTACATTCCGACGCGAACATCATCATCATGTTCGCGCGGTCGACCG
>Ga0181573_10004312_pt1 | contig 12172 bp, 11 predicted proteins | sample 101ome_25_FD_148643 | JGI IMG/M metagenome (GOLD analysis project Ga0181573, IMG submission 148643) | Coastal salt marsh microbial communities from the Groves Creek Marsh, Skidaway Island, Georgia - 101409BT metaG (spades assembly) | ecosystem: Environmental > Aquatic > Marine > Intertidal zone...
CGCACCATTTCGTCGCCGCGGCGCGCCATCTGCAGGTAGAGGTCGTAGCGGCGCGCGTGCGCCCACTCGTCGGTCTCGCCGAGCGCCAGGTAGAGCACGCGCGGCTGCTCGGCCAGCAGGTACTCCTTCGTCCGCGCGAAGGTGACCGCGTCGAAGCAGAACCATTCGTCCCAGTAGCGGGGCAGCAGCGACGCTGCGCGGTTCAGCTCGCGCAGTCGCTGCCGGGAGGTCGCGATCGTCGCCGGCTCCCAGGCCACCTCGCAGAAGATCCCGCTGCGCTCCTCGTTGACGATGTACTCGTGCACGTCCCAGCCCGAGAACGCGGCGACCCGGCCCGCGAACCCCGGCCGCCGGTGCAGGAACTCGAGCACGGTCGTGTTCGGGTTGGGGAACTTGTTGTTGCTGTCGATCGCGGGGTCGGCGATCCCCGTCAGGAGCTCGCTGTAGCCCGGGTAGCTGAACTTGTGCGGGTTGGTGACGACGGCGCGCGCGTTGTTGCTCGGGTCGCCGAAGATCTGGCCCTGCTCGGCGATCACGCCCCAAAGGAACGGCATCAGCAGCGCGCGCCGGACCTCGGGCGCGCCTCTGTAGAAGTCCCGGCGGAGCAGCCGCGGGTCCTTCACGCCGCCGTCCTCCTTGTTGATCATGCGGTTGTCGGCGCCGCCGAAGACGTCCTGCCAGCGCAGGCCGTCGAGGGTCACCAGCAGGACGTTCTCGGTCTTGCGCTGGCAGGCGAGCGGGGCCGCGCAGGCGAGCGCGGTCAACATCGTCAGGGCGAGCCTGTGCATGCCCGCATCGAACGTGACGGGCGCGCGCCGCGCCAGCGTCAGGCAGGCGGAAGGCTGGGGGCCTGGCCGCAGCCGCCGCCGCCGAGGCAGGCGTCGTGCGCAGACCGCGCGGGCGCGGCCGGATCCGACGGCTCGAGGTCCGGCACCGGCAGCTCCCGGTCGGACGTGCGCACGCACGCCACCTGCGGCACGCGGTCCTCGAAGCGCTCGCCGACGACGAGCTCGCCCGGGTGGTCCGCGGGGAGCGCTGCGCCGTCCGGGCCGGTGAGGAGCCGCACGCGCGGGCGTTCGAGCGCGCCGGTCTGGGCGACCACGACGCCGTCGCTGCCGTCGTTGAGCTGCACGCGGGTGCCGTTGGGGAACAGGCCGAGCGTCCGCACGAACGTGTTGAGCCACCTCGAGTCGAAGTCGCCGGGGCGCCGGTGCATGACGGCGAAGGCCTCGACGGGCGTCAGCGCGCGCTTGTAGGGACGCACCGCGGTGAGCGCCTCGAACACGTCGCAGACCCGGATCAGCCGGCTCGTCGCGCTCGGCTGCATCGGCATCATGGCCTGCGGGTAGCCGCCGCCGTCCGGGCCCATGTGGTGGCAGAACGCAGCGCCGATGATGTGCGGGTCCACCTGCGCGCGTTGCTCGATCAAGATCTGCGCGCCGAGCCGCGGGTGCTCGGCCATCAGCAGCCACTCGTCGTCGGTGAGGCGACCCTGCTTGAACAGGACCTCCTGCGGGACCTTGGACTTGCCGATGTCGTGCAAGAGCGCGGCGGCGCCGACCCGGACCAGCTGGTCGCTGCTCGCGCCGATGCCGCGCGCGGTCTGCATGGCCAGCAGGGCGACGCGCACCGAGTGGCCGATGGTGAAGCGGTCGACGTCGTCCTGCATCGACAGCGCCAGCAGCAGGCTCGGCTCCTCGAGCGGTCCGAGCGCGGACTCGATCGCGGCGGCGGCCGCGTCCAGCGCGAGCTCGTGGTCACCCAAGGCGAGCGCGTGGTTGTCCTGCAGCGCGACCGCGAGGTCCTGGTAGCGCTGCAGCGCGTGGTCGGCGTCGGTGAGCGCGCGGCTGCGGTCGCCGGGGTCGGCGGGCTCGCGCAGCGTGACCTTTACGTGCGAGACCCCGAACGCGCACATCGCCGCGGCCCGGTGACTGCGCTGGAACGCCTCTGCGTTCTCGGGGCGCGTCAGCAGGTCGAAGAAGCGGTTGAGCTCGCCGGCGGTCAAGCCGTCGTCGAAGGCGAGCATCGCGATACTCCGCTCGGCGCAGCGGGCGAGCAGCTCGGACGCCTGCAGGCTCGGCCCGTCGAGCGATCGGCCCTCGTGGTAGACGCGCAGCTCGTCGAACTGCAGGCGCAGCGGCATCTCGACGCCGACGGCCGCTGCGTTCGAGAGGCCGTCGACGACGTCCTGCATGGACTCGGTGACGAACGGGCTGTTCGACGGGTGCAGCGCGCGGTTGAAGGTCGCCTGGACGAGCGCGTGGGCCACGTCGGCGACAGCACCGCGGCACCGCGGTTCGAGGGCGCCGACGCTCACCGCTGCGCCGCTCCGTCCCGGTCGGCGGGCGTCACGACCGTCGCCGCGATCGCGCCGCAGAGCTCTGCGAGCCGTCGGCTATCCAGCGGCGGCCCGCCGTCGTCACCGCCGCCAACCGCCTGCAGGCTGCGGCTGATGGCGGCGGCGGCTTCGTCCAGGTCGGCGGTCGTCGGGACGGCGAAGTCCCGGGCCAGCAGCTCGCGCGCGCCTCGCTGGACCGCGGCGTCCCCGGTGGTGCAGGCGTCGATCAGCAGGTTGAGGTACTCCGACGCGACGAGGTCGTCGAGGTCTGCGTCGGCGACGTCGCGCAGGATCTTGCCGGGCAGCGCCTGCAGCTCGTCGGTCGAGACCTGCTCCGTGCGCCGCTCGAGGTGTTCGCCTGAGGCGCGGTCGGCGGCCTCGGGCTCGCCCGGCCGCTGCAGCAGGCGCATCATCACCTCGACGGTCTCCACCAGGCGCGCCTCGACCATGGCGTCGGTGGCGTCGAACATCGAGGACGGCAGCGACGACGCCCGCTTCACCTCGGTGCGCGCCGCCAGCTGCCACTGCGAGATGGCCTCGCGGAACGCGGTCGCGGCATCGGGGGTGTGGTCGTGCGGTTGCATCCGCTGCGCTCATCGGCCTTTCCACGCGACGCGGTGAAGGCGTCGCAACCCGCTTGCGGGCGCGCGGGGCGCCCCGCACACTGCGCCCGATGGAACGCATCGCGATCGTCAGCGCCGTCCGGACCCCGATCGGCAAGTTCCTCGGCGCGCTCGCGCCGATGTCAGCGGTCGAGCTGGGCGCGGCGGCCGTCGAGGGCGCGCTCGCCCGCTGCGGCGTCGCGCCGACCGATGTCGAGGAAGTGTACATGGGGCAGGCCCGCCAGCTCGGCTCAGGGCCGAACCCGGCGCGCCAGGTGGCGGTCCGCGCGGGCTGCGGCGACGGCGCCGTCGCGACGACCGTCAACAAGGCCTGCGGCAGCAGCCTCAAGGCGATCGACCTCGCGCGCGCGGCCATCCAGCTGGACGGACAGCGGGTGGTGGTGGCGGGCGGCATGGAGAGCATGACGAACATCCCGTTCCTGCTGCCGGACTTCCGCCAGGGCTACCGGCTGGGACACCGCGAGGTGCAGGACGGCAACTACCGCGACGGCTTCACCTGCGGGATCCTGGGCGAGCCGATGGGCATGACCGCGGAGTACCTCGTCGACGACTACGCCATCTCTCGCGAGGAGCAGGACGAGTTCGCGCTGGAGTCACACCGGCGCGGCGAGGCCGCGCAGCAGGCGGGCCGCTTCGACGACGAGGTCGTGACCGTGACCGTCAAGCAGCGCCGGCAGGAGGTCGAGGTGCGAGCCGACGAGCACGTGCGCGCGGGCGTCGCGCTCGCCGACCTGCAGAAGCTGAAGCCCGTGTTTCGGCCCGACGGTGGCACGGTGCACGCCGGCAACAGCTCGGGCATCACCGACGGCGGCGCCGCGGTGGTCATGATGCCCGAGTCCGAGGTGCAGCGCCGGGGGCTCACGCCGCTGGCGTGGCTGGGCGCCTCGGCGAGCGCCGGCGTCTCGCCCCGCGTGATGGGCATCGGGCCGGTCCCCGCGGTCCAGAAGCTGTGCGCGCGGGCCGGCCGCGAGCTACGTGACTTCGACCTCGTGGAGCTCAACGAGGCCTTCGCCGCGCAGGTGCTCGCGTGCCTGCGCGACCTGCCGATCGATCGCGACCGCCTCAACGTCAACGGCGGCGCGATCGCGCTCGGCCACCCGATCGGCGCCACCGGCGCGCGGATCGTCGTGACCCTGCTGCACGAGCTGGCCCGTCGCGGCGGCCGCCGCGGGCTCGCGACGCTCTGCATGAGCGGCGGGATGGGGATGGCAATGGAGTTCGAACGCTGATCCGCTACGCCCCCCGCTCGGACCGCGCCCCAACAAACAACATGAAGCACTCGCTCCTCGTCGTGTCTCTCTGCCTGCCGCTCGGCGCCTGTTGGATGGGGCGCGCCCAGACCAACGAGCCGCTCGACGCGATCAAGGCGGCGCAGCTGGTCCCTGGCACCTCGAAGGCGAGCGACGTCGTCGCGCTCCTCGGCGGCCCCAACGACGTCGTGCAGCTCGGCCGCCGCACCGCCTACCAGTACATCGCGACGACCGAGAAGTCGGCCGGGCTGTGGCTGTTCGCGCTGGCGCTGACCAACGTCGACGCGCGCCAGGACCGCGTCTGGGTGTTCTTCGACGAGCACGACGTGCTGACGCACATCGGCTCGACCTTCGAGTCGCACCGCGCGCAGTGGGCGCTGCCTTGGGAAGACGTCCACGCGGCCGAGGACGCAGAGGCCCGGGACCTCGCCCGTCCCGGCGTGGGCCAGTGAGGCTCGCGCCGCGGCCGAGGCTGCTGCTCCTCCTGCTGCTGCTGTCGATGGCGACCTCGGCGTCGTGCGTGCGCGGCCGCTACCGTCGGGTGCTCTGGAACGAGCCGGTCGACCCGGCCGCCTTCGCGGCGCTGCGGCCCGGAGAAGACACGCTCGAGACGTGCCTGCAGGCGCTCGGCGCGCCCGTGCGGGTGGTGGAGCATCGGGTGGACGCCGGGCGGCGATCCGGGGTCGCGCTCGCCTATTACTGGCTCGACTCGTCCTCTTGGGGGATCTCGGTCAGCCCGCCGCGTTCGAGCGGCGTGTCCTACCGCTTCGACTCCACGGGCGCAGACCTGCCGGGCTGCGTGCTTTGGTTCGACCAGCAGCTGGTGCTGGAGCGCGCGCGCGCCGGCATGGTCGGCGCGCTGCTGCCGCAGCGGCGCCAGCCGGCGCCCGTGCTCGACGACGCCTGACGTGTCGGGCGTTGTGCTGGGAAGTTCTCGGCTGGCGCTTACGTTCTCTGCGACCCCGTTCTTGGACCTGATCCGATGAAGACTCCCCAAGCTCTCCTCGCCGCGCTGCTCTCGCTGGCTGCGGCGGTCCCCGCCCAGGGCGCTCCGGTGCTCCAGCAGGCGCCCGCATACCGCATGGCTCTCAGCGGCCCGGCGATCGTGGCCGCCAAGGCCGAGGTCACGCTGCGCCTGACCGTCAACGTGGTGCAGGACACGACCGTGCCGGCCAGCGTGCTCAACGGCATGGACCTCACCGTGCGCGTCAACGGCGAAGCGGCCAACCCCATCTCGCAGCCTGGCAAGGGCGGCGACGTGCCGATGGTCGCGGGCACCCGGCTCGAGCGGCGCCTCTCGTTCCCGGTCTCGGCCTTCATGGCGAGCCCCGACATCGAGGAGATGGTCGTCGTCGCGGTCGGCTGGAGCGGCCAGGTCGGCGTCGACTGCACGTTCAAGGTCGCGCCCGACAGCTCCAACGTGAAGCTCGAGGACCTCGACCTCGCCAAGACCCAGGTGATCCTCGTCACCAACTACGGGGAGATGCAGCTGGCCTTCCGTCCCGACAAGGCGCCGCGGCACGTCGAGAACTTCGTCAAGCTCTGCCTGCAGGGGTTCTATGACGGCACCAAGTTCCACCGCGTGATCCGCAACTTCATGATCCAGGGCGGCTGCCCCAACACGAAGGACGACAGCAAGCAGGCGATGTGGGGGAGCGGCGGCCCGGGCTACCGGATCGACGCCGAGTTCAATGACCTCCGCCACCTCAAGGGCACTTTGTCGATGGCCCGCACCCAGGACCCCAACTCCGCGGGCTCCGGCTTCTTCCTCGTGCACAAGGAGTCGCCGCACCTGGACAACCAGTACTCGGCGTTCGGCAACCTCGTCGAGGGCGTCGACGTGCTCGACGCGATCGCCAACGTGCAGGTCGGCGGACCGCAGAAGTCGACGCCGGTGCAGCCGGTCGTGCTGTCGGCCGCGGTCGTGCTGCCGGTCACCAAGAAGTAGTCGCCCCCGCGGCCTGCAGCGGGCAGTATGGCCCGCAAAATGGACCTCGAAACGACCGATCACGCGACCATCGAGGCCGCCCTCGTCACCGACAAGGGCACGATGGTCGTCACGTTCTTCCCCGAGCAGGCGCCGCAGCACGTCAAGAGCTTCCTCAAGCTCTCGCAGGACGGCTTCTACGACGGCACCTCCTTCCACCGGATCGTGCGCAACTTCATGATCCAGGGCGGCTGCCCCAACAGCAAGCAGGGCGCGGGCGGCACGCCGGGCACCGGCAACCCCGGCTACAACGTGCCCGCGGAGTTCAACGACATCCACCACGAGCGCGGCATCCTGTCGATGGCGCGCGCGCAGGACCCCAACTCGGCCGGCTCGCAGTTCTTCGTCGTGCACGGCGACGCGGGCTTCCTCGACGGCCAGTACACGGTCTTCGGCAAGGTCGAAGAGGGGCTGGACGTGCTCGACGAGATCGCGTCGATCCCGTGCGAGTTCGGCCCCGGCGGCGAGCAGAGCGTCCCGACCGAGCGCGTCGAGATCCAGCGCGTCGAGCTGCGGGAGCGCCAACAGCGCGACTCCGAAGGCGAGCAGGCAGATGGCTGAGCCCGGCGGCATGCAGAACGTGCAGGTCGAGCGGGACGGCCACCTGGCGGTCGTCACCGTCAACCGCCCGAGCAAGCTCAACGCGCTCGACGACCTGACGATCGGCGAGCTCGGCTGCGCCTTCGCGGGCCTCGAGGCCGACGACGGCGTCGGCGCGATCATCGTGACGGGCGCGGGCGAGAAGGCCTTCGTCGCGGGCGCGGACATCTCGGTGCTGGCCAAGCAGGGCGTGCTCGACGGCAAGGAGAACGCCCGGCGCGGCCAGGCGCTGACGCAGCGCATGGAGCAGTGCTCCAAGCCGGTGCTCGCCGCGATCAACGGCTTCGCGCTCGGCGGCGGCCTCGAGCTGGCGCTGGCGTGCGACGTGCGCTTCGCCTCGGACAACGCCAAGGTCGGCCTGCCCGAGGTGTCGCTCGGCATCATCCCTGGCTACGGCGGCACCCAGCGGCTGCCCCGGCTGGTCGGCAGCGGCGTCGCGCTGCAGCTGATCCTGCAGGGGGACCCGATCGACGCCCAGGAGGCGCTGCGCGTCGGCCTCGTCAACGGCGTCTTCGCGCAAGCCGACCTGCTCGAGGAAGTGAAGAAGGTCGCCAACCGCATGGTGTCGCGCGGGCCGACCGCGCTCGCGCTGGCCAAGCAGGCGGTCCGTCGCGGCGCGCAGCTGTCGCTCCACGACGGCCTGGAGCTCGAGGCCGATCTGTTCGGCATCATCAGCAGCACCGACGAGATGAAGGAAGGCATGGCCGCGTTCCTCGAGAAGCGCAAGCCGTCCTGGCTGCGCAAGTGACGCGCAGCGCCGAGGCCTTCGAGGCGCTGCTCGCAGCGCCGCGCGGCGGCCCAGTGGCGCTGCTGCACAGCGGCGGCGGCGGCGGGCGCACCTGGCTCTGCACGGAGCCGGCGGCGTCGCTCACGATCGCCGCGGCCGACTGGCGCGGCGCGTTCGACCGCATCGACGCGTTCCTGCGGCTGCAGCGGGACCGCCGCGTCGTGGGCTGGCTCGGCTACGACCTCGGCCTCGACGTCGAGCCCTGGCCGACGCGCGCCGCCGACGACCTCGGCGCGCCGCTGGTCCACCTGACGGCGTTCGCGGCGGCGCGCGAGTTCGAGGGCGCGGTGCCTACCGGCGCGCCGCCGGTGCCCGCCGCGCAGCAGGTCCGCGCGCACCTCGGCCGCGGCGACTACGAGCGCCGGGTGAGAGCGGTCGTGGAGCACATCCGCGCCGGAGACATCTTCCAGGCCAACCTGACGCAGCCGTTCACCGGACGCTTCGACGGCGACCCGCGCGCCTTGTTCTGGCGCCTGTGCGAGCAGAGCCCGGCGCCGTTCGCGGCCTACGTGGAGGACGGCGCGGGCACCGCGGTGCTGTCGAGCTCGCCCGAGGAGTTCCTGTGGCGGGACGGGGACGCGGTGCGCACGGTCCCGATCAAGGGCACCCGGCCGCGCGGCGCCGACAGCGTCGAGGACGCGGCGCTGCTCGAGGAGCTGCTGGCGAGCGAGAAGGACCTCGCAGAGCTGGCGATGATCGTCGACCTGCTGCGCAACGACCTCGGCAAGGTCGCCCGCACGGGCTCGGTGCAGGTCGGCCCGTTCCCCGAGCACCGCTCGTTCGCGCAGGTGCATCACCTCATGGCGGAGGTGACCGCGACGCTGGCGCCGGGCGTATCGGCCGTCGACCTGCTGCGCGCGACCTTCCCGGGCGGCTCGATCACCGGCTGCCCCAAGCTCCGCTGCCTCGAGGTCATCGAGTCGCTCGAGGTGGCGCGCCGCGGCGTCTACACCGGCGCGATCGGCTGGATCGGCCCCGGAGACCAGCTGCACCTCAACATCGCGATCCGCACGCTCGTGCACCGAGAAGGGGTCGTGCGCGGCAACGCCGGCGGCGGCGTGACCGCGCTCAGCGACCCGCACCAGGAGTGGCGAGAGTCGTTGGCGAAGATGGCGGGGCTGGAGCGCGCGCTGCAGTGCCGGGTCGAGGTCCCCGGCGAGGACCGCACGTGAGCGTCTGGATCGACGGCGAGCTCTGCGGCGGGACCCGCGTGCCGCGCGGCGAAGGCTTCGCGCCGTTCGAGACCATGGGCGCGCGCGGCGCCGAGGTGCCGCTGTGGCCCCGTCACGTCGCGCGGCTCACGCAGACCGCCGCGGCGCTCGGGGTCGCGTTCGCGCCGTCCCCGGCCCTGCGCGCTGCCGCCGCCGAGGTGCTGTTGAAGAACGGCCACGCCGACGACGTGCTGCGGCTGTCGCTGGTGCCGTCCGGCGGCCGCGCGCAGGTGGTCCTGTCCAGCCGGAGGCGCTCTCCCCTCACGACGGTCCAACTGCTCCCTACGGTCCTGGAGCGGCCCGACGACGCGCCGCCCGCAGACCGGAAGGCCGAGCCGCGCCGCTTCTACGACCTCGTGCGCCAGCAGGCGCAGGACGGCGACGCCGACGACGGCATCGTCGTGGGCGCGGACGGGGCGCTGCTCGAGACCGCGCTGGGCAACCTCTGGCTGCGCCTGGACGGCGTCTGGGTCACGCCACCCCTGGACGGCCGCGTGCTCCCCGGGATCGCGCGGGCGGTGCTGCTCGAGCAGGCCGAAGCGACGGGCCTGCGGTGCGCGCAGCGGCACCTGACCTTTGCCGACCTGCACGCCGCCGAGGCGGTCGCCCACAGCAACGCGGTCCACGGCCCGAGGCCCGCCTGCCTCGTCGGCGCGCGCGCCGCGGTCGCGCAGGTCGACGCCGAGCTCGGCGCGCTCTGGCGTCGCGCGCTCGCGCGCTGACCGCGACCGCGAGTCTGCAGTCCGCGAAAATCCGGCCCTGGCGGCTCGGCTGCCGCTTACGTTCCGAGCCCATGCGCGCACCTCTCATCTGGTCGCTGTCCCTGCTGGCGCTGGCATCCTGCGGCGGCGACAGCGGCGGCGGCGGCGGCGGCGAGCCGCCCCCCGAGCCCAACGAGCCGCCGGCGCTCACCGCCGCGCCCGAGCTCGGCGGCGGTCCCGTGCAGTTCCAGCTGGTCCTGGCGGCCGCGGCGGCGCAGACCCTGAACTTCTCGGCGACCGACCCGAACGGAGACCCGCTCTCGTGGCAGGTCTCGGTCGGCGGAGCCAGTCAGGCTGCGGCGGGCCTGAGCTTCACCTCGCCTGCATTCGGCGCGACGTTCACGCTCGAGCTCGAGCCGGTCGCGGCGCCGGCGGCGGCGACGGTCAATCTGCTCGTCGAGGACCCCAACGGCGGCGCGGCCGCGATCGACATCCAGTTCGTGCGCAGCGGCGCGCCGATGATCACCGGCGTCTCCCCGGACAGCGCGTTCGTCAGCGCGCCGCAGCAGGCGACGGTCACCGGCGCTTCGCTGCTGCTCAACGGCGCCGTCAACACGGTCGCGACCTTCGGGAGCCTCGCGGCGGGCAACGCGGTGGTCGTGGACGACGCCACCTTGACCTGCACGACGCCGTCTCCCGGCCTGCTCGGACCGAACTCGGTCGCGGTGCAGAACGCCTTCGGCACCGACTCCCTGCCGGTCGGCGCGTTCACGATGTACGGCTACCCGGTCGATCTGTTCGCGGCCGACGCGCCGATCGACGCGGGCGCGGGCTCGTCGCTCCAGGCGGTCGGCGAAGGCCGCGCGCTGCACGCGGTTTGGCTCGAGAGCGGCGCGCTGCTCCACCGACGCTCCCTGGACGGCGGCGCGACGTGGTCGGCGCAGCAGACCCTGAGCGGGGGGGAGGTGCCCAGCGATCCCCAGCTCACCGCGCGTGGCGACGAGGTCTTGGTCGCCTGGATCGGCGACGGCGCGCAGGTGCTGGCGCGGTCCTCGGCGGACGGCGGGACGACGTTCGACGCGGCCGTCACGGTCGAGCCGGCGGTCGGCGGCGGGCCGTCGACGCGGCTGCGCTTGGCGCGCGCCGGCGCGCGCGTCTACGCGGCCTGGCTGCAGGGCTCGGCCGGGCTCAACCAGCGGCGGGTGCACGCGGCGGCGACGCCGAACAACGGCGGCGTCTGGCAGGCGACGGCGGTGGTCTCCGACCAGGGCGCGAACCACGACGGCCACGCGATCGGCTGCGACGAGAACGGCGCCTGGATCGCCTTCTCGAGCGACGCTTTCGGCGCTGTCGACGCGGGCGTCTACACCTCGCGCTCGAGCGACGGCGGCTTCCTCTGGACGGCGGGCGCGCTGCGCAGCGCCGCCAGCACAGGCATCGGCGAAGTCGCGGTGTGCGACGACGGCGGGCGCGTGAGCCTCGTCTGGACGCGCGACGGCCAGCTCGAGTATCTCGTCTCACAGAACTCGGGCCTCGGATGGCAGACGCAGCCGACCTTGTTCCGCGGCGCCGACCTCGGCCCGATCAGCGAGGTGACGGTGCGCGCCGACGGCGACCGCCTCGCCGCGGTCTACGTCGCCGGCGGACAGAACGTCGCCTTCTCGCGCGTCGGCGCCGCCGGCGCGCTGCCCGAGCACGTCACCCTCAGCGACGTCGTGGAACCGGCGGCGGCGCCGACGCTGGAGCTGCGCGGCAACTACGTGTTTTCGGCGTGGCGCGGCGGAGACCTCGGCGGCGGCGTCGGCGCGGCGCGGATCAAGCTGGCGACCTCGACCGACCTGGGCGTCGGGTTCACGGTGCCGGCGACGTTCGGTGACGGCGCCGCGGCGCAGGACCTGCCGCGCATGCTGGTGGACGGCGCGCGCGTCTGGCTGGGCTGGCTCGACTATCGCGGAGCGACCCCGGCGCTGTTCACCAACCGGACCGAGGGCTGAGGACGCGTCGGAGCCGGCGCCGGCGGTTGCCGCCGCGGCGGCTCGGAGCGACGATGCGCGCATGCGAACGGTAGCCCTCTCGACGCTGCTCTCGGCAGCGCTGGTCTCCCAGGCGCAGCAAGCGCCAGCCGCGGCGGCGCCCGTCGACGCGACGGCCGGCATGGTGTGGATCCCGGGCGGGGAGGCGACGTTGGGCAGCCAAGAGGGCGACCGCGACGCGCCGCTGCACCGGGTCGCCCTGAGCGGCTACTGGATCGACGCGACCGAGGTCACCAATGACCAGTTCGCTGCGTTCGTCGCCGCGACGGGCTACGTCACCGACGCAGAGCGCCGCCCGACGCCCGCGGAGGTGCCCGGCGTGCCGCCGGAGTCGCTGGTGGCGGGCTCGCTCGTGTTCACGCCGCCGCCCGACGCGGTCGATCTGCGCGAGTTCTGGCGCTGGTGGTCCTACGTCCCTGGCGCCGACTGGCGCCACCCAGCAGGTCCGCGCTCGTCGATCCGGGGCCGGGGCCGCCACCCCGTCGTGCACGTCAGCTGGCGCGACGCCGCCGCCTACGCGAAGTGGGCGGACAAGCGACTCCCGACCGAGGCCGAGTGGGAGTTCGCCGCGCGCGGCGGGCTCGACCAGCAGCGCTACGTCTGGGGCGCGGAGCAGCGGGTCGCGGGCGTGCTGCCCGCGAA
>Ga0181573_10004314_pt1 | contig 12170 bp, 5 predicted proteins | sample 101ome_25_FD_148643 | JGI IMG/M metagenome (GOLD analysis project Ga0181573, IMG submission 148643) | Coastal salt marsh microbial communities from the Groves Creek Marsh, Skidaway Island, Georgia - 101409BT metaG (spades assembly) | ecosystem: Environmental > Aquatic > Marine > Intertidal zone...
CCTGCCTTCCCCCCCCCCCCCCCCCCCTGAACCCTCGTCTCCTCCCACCTCCCCCCCCAGGACTCGGTCCGCCGCGTGCGCCACCGCGACGTCATCGTCCCCGTCGTCGTCGGCACCTGCGCCCATGCCCTTGCCCCCGGCGCCCGCCGCACCTCCCCCGAGTCGTCCCACCGGTGGACGGCCTACCTCCGCTCCCCTGACGGCCGGTCTCTCGACCACCTGATCCGCGCCGTCCGCTTCATTCTCCACCCTTCCTTCGATCCCCCGCTCCGTGACGTGACCCAGGAGCCTTTCGAGTGCACGGAGGAGGGGTGGGGGGAGTTCACCATTGCCGTCCGCGTCTCCTTCCAGCCCGATGCCCTCCTCCCCGACTGCACCATCGCCCACCCGCTGCGGCTCTACCCGCCCGAGGGGGCCCCGGACGCCGCAGCGTACGGGATGGGGGGTAGACCGGTCGTGGCAGAGACCTACGAAGAGATGGCGAGCGTCGGGGGCGGTGCGGCGGCGTGGGCTGCGGCGCGGCGCGCGTCTGGGCGACCTCACCCCACCCCCACCCCCCTCCCCCTCCGTCCCAGGTCATCACCGAGCCCACGTGGGTGCTGTGGGAGCGATGCGTGGCGCGGGGCGAGGCAGGGACAGCTCCCGGCCCCCTCTTCATCGGCGGCGGGGCAGGGGGGGCGGGAGACGCCACGGCGGCTGGGAAGGGGGACGGGACCCCCGCCGGTCCCAGCGCCGCAGGCGGGGAGGGCGTCGTTGGGGGCGAGCTGGGCGCCGGCGGGGCCGGTGGGGCCGTTGGGGCGGCCACACCGTCGGCTCCCGTGCCCCGTGCGCCCCCACTGAGCTGTGAAAAGTGGACGCAGCGACCGGCGGGGGACGCCGAGCTCGCCCGCGTCCTAGCGGCGCGGCAGCGCGTGGCTTTGCTCGGACACGCCCTTCGCCAGCAGCTCGCCGCGGGTGGGGGCGGGTGGGGGGGGGGTGGGTGAGGCGGGAGGCGGGAGAGAGGTAGATGCCAGGGGTCGACGCGACGTGTGCGCCCCGGGCCCCGGCGCTACCAGACGACCCTCGCGCTGCCTCAGGTTGCGCCGCCCGCGGTCCGCCGCCGGTCGCCCAGCCCCCCCGCCATTCGGTCGGCGGCGGCCCCCTGCTCCGCTGTCCTCACGCGGATGACGTCGGCAACGGGTGACACAAAAAGCTTGCCGTCCCCGTGCTCGCCTGTCGCAGCGGCGGCGCACAGGGCCCTCGCGGCGTCGTCCACTTGCCCTCGCACTGTCACGACCTCGACACGGCACTTGTCCACGAGGGTCGCCGTCGCCCGCGCGTCCTCGGCACCCCCGGCGAATGGCGAAAAGCCCTCGCCGTCGAAGGACTGGCCCCGGGCCCGCTCCGAGGTGCCCGCCTGGCGACCGGCGCCACGGATCTCCGTCACGTTGACGCCAAAAAGACCCAGAGAATAAAGCGAACGCAGCACCGCCTCCAGTCGCCAGGGCCGGCAGTGGAGGGCGAGGCTGAAGAACTCGCAGTCCTGTTGACCGCAGCGGGGGGGACTGGTGTGGGGTAGGGACGAGCGACAGTGGCAGGGGCAGCGGCGGTGGCGGCGATGACAGCGGCGGTGGCATTGACAGTGGGACGATGGAGTCCACGCCGCGGGCTGTGGCACGTGGAGTGTCCACGGGGTGCGACGGGGCGCGTGGTGTGGGCGGGCGGCGCGGGGGGTGGGCGAGCAGCGTGGGGGGTAGGCGGGCGGCGCGGGGAAGGCTGCGTCTGCTCTCGCCGGGAATGCGGAAAGGTCGACCTCGAGGGTGGCGAGACGGTCGTAGGTCTCGCTGTCGAGGGCCATGAGCCGCGTCTGGGCGCGCAGATACGCGAAGGAGACGCGCGACGACGACGAGAGCCACATCGGAGCGCGGCGCAGGTTCCGCACCGCCGCAGAAGCGAGAGGCTGACGAGGCGCTGGAGAGCTCGGCTGCCCCACCGCGACCCCGGCGAGAAAGTAGGCCATGGTATCGGCGCTTGCTTTGGTTGATACCGCGAAAGACGCCGCCAGCTCTGGCCAAGAAACGTCCGGTCCCCTCGACTGCCCCCAGCCGAATGTTCGCATCTTCGCAAGAGCTTTGCAACCAAGCCAAGAAACGTTGAGCCCGGCCCTCTCACCAGCATGATGCCCGACGTCTCGAGCGTCGTCTACCAGCCGGACGCCGCCCCTCTCTCACTCGTCCCCCCGCAGGCAGCGGCTTCGGCCGAGGATGCCCACCTCGTTGGCGTCTTCCTGGCCGCCCACGGGCGCCGGTGGGACGATCTCGTCGGCAAGCTGACCCTCTCCGACACTATAAGTGGTATTATTCGCGCGAGATGCCTCAAATTCACCGGAAGCCCCGCGAGAGACCCAAAAGACGTCCAGCACCCCCCGTGACCCTTCCTCTCCCCTTGCCCGCAGGCCGCGTCCGCGCCGCCCTCGCCTCGCGGGTACCCTCTCCCGCCCTCCGCGCGACCCTACGCTTCCTCGTCGTCTGCTCCGGCCACGGGGGCGCCCTGGGCGCCTTCCAGGCACTCATCGACGCCGGCGTCGCCCTCCCCCCCGCCCCGGGAAAGGCCGCCGGCCCCCCCGCCCCCTCCTTCGCACACGTCTGGCCAGGTGCCGCCCGTGCCCGGTCAGCCCGCGCCGCCGTCCACGCGGCGGACCCCGTCCTCGGTGCGTGGATCCAGCGTCACCTCTACGGCGATGTCTATGCATCCCCCGGCATCACCCTCCGCCAACGAGAGCTCTTGATGGTGGCTTGGCGAGAAAAGCTCTCCTTGTCCCCTCTCCCTCCCCTGGCTCTCCCTCCCTCAACGGCACGCTCTCTCTATGACTTTTCGTGCTTCGGCCTCCGCTCGTGCTCGGCCCTTTCTCGTCTCTTCATTTCTCCCCGCCTCTCGTCTTCTCCCGCAGGCTGTCAACCGCCCGGATGCCGCGGCAGCTCTTCGGCCATGCCCTCTCGGCGCTGCGGGAGGGGGCGTCGCCCGCCGAGGTGGACGCGGCTGCAGGCGCGGGCCATGGGGCGGGGCCGTGGGCGTGGGCCTCAGCCTTGGGCGGCAACGTCCTCGCCGCGGCGGTCGTCGACCGCGCCGGGTGGGACGAGGCGCGGAGGGCGGTGCGAGACGCGGCCGAGCGGCACAGGGCCCGGGGCTGGGGTGAGGGCGACGACAACGGGCCGCAGGGGGAGCCCCTGCCCGACAGCGCGGGGCCCGAATGGGGTGTCTGCGTTCCCACGCTGGGGCCCGAGGGATATGACTTCTCGCCTCCGTGAGGCGACAGAGAGAGAGAGAGAGAGAGAGAGAGAGATAGAGAGAGAGAGAGAGAGAGAGAGAGAGAGAGAGAGAGAGAGAGAGAGAGAGAGAGAGAGAGAGAGAGATACGATATGCACCTGGTCGGGCGTCTCTTCGAACGCTGAGCAGTCTTTTGCCACCACCCAGGTGGCGCAGGGGCCGCCTTGCTCGCCCGCTCCTCTACTCTGGGTCTCTCGCTGAAACGATGATATTTTCGCCAGCGATCATGGTTGCCCACCCCCCTGTTCCAACCTTCTTACTTACTGATCCTCCCCCACCCCGCCGCCCACGCCGCCCGCCGACGTGGTCGACCTCTCGCGAGCCACGGCCAGGCTTTGGGCGCGGGATTTGTGCCCGGGCATGAGGCCTGAGAAGAAACCGCCCTCCTCGACATCGTCGAGGCCGCCGAGCGTGCCCTTACCCCAGTCGAGCTCGGCGTCGTCAGCAGCCTTCATGGCCGCGGCGAGGGCCTGGCGGCGCTCGTCCGGCGTGACACCAAACTCGCGCCCCGTCCGCGCCACATTAGAGAGGGGCCCATAGCCACGGCGCAGCGCCCGAAGGACGCGGCCCTCACCCGCAAGCTCGGCGCCCCGGACCGACGCCGCGAGGCGTTCGAGGTGCTGGCGCTTGGCGGCTCCATCGCCGATGTCCTTGGCGACGAAGGCCACGATGGGCCACCCTGGCAGGCTGCGGCCGAGAGCGCGCGACATCCAGCGAGACGCGTACTTCTTGGCCAGGAGAGAGTGGTCGGCGATGGTGCGGTAGGACTTCTTCGAGGCCTCACGGTCCTTGCGCCACTGGCGGCTCTTGGGCGTCGAGTAGTAGCGCTCGTCGGTGTAGTCGGCATACCAGTTGACAACCCAGTCGAACAAAAAGTAGATTTGGCTAAAGAGGGTCACGCCGACAACAAAGCAGAAGCCGACGAGGACAAGGGTCGACACCGTCTGCGTCTGGTACAGACCGTCCTCCTCCGCAGCCTCGGCGTCGGGGTCGCCCGCTGCAGCGGCATCGTCCGTTGAGGGCGGCTTGGCAATGTAGAGGGCTGCGACAAGGATGTACATGACAACCTCGGAGAGGGCCTGAAGTGCTGACATGAATTGGTCCCGCAGGAGAAGGAGGGGCCCATAGGCGAGGGAACCACCGGCCGAGAGGGACGACACGATCATAACGACGAGCGCGGTGCGGTAGCCTCCTGAGGGGTCTGTTGCGGGGCTCGTTGCGGCCATCAAAGTGATGATGAGCGCGCCGAGCATTGACCGGGCAAAGTGCATTGTTAGCGGCATGTACTGCACGCGCATCCACTTAGCCTCTTTAGCGCGGCTCTTGACGCCCTGCTGGGCTTCGGGCGAGGCCAGCGGGACGAGGATTCCTCCCTGTTCCTGGCCCACGCGGCCTGCCTTGATGCGCACCACGCCTGGGCCGAGAATGTCCTGGAAGAGGACGCTAAACTTGCGGAGCATGCGCTCGCCCGTGTGGCTCCCAGCGCGCCACTGGCCCGGCAGGTTATAGCGGCAGATGCCAACCCACGACACGATGGGCATGGGCCACCTGGCCTTGACGGCCTCGGACGAGTCAATCTCGTAGTAGAGGTGGCGCTCCTCAGGGAAGGCCAGCAGATGGAAGGCGAGGATCACGCCCGAGCACCCTGTCAAGATGGGCACCATGACGGCGATGATCAGGACGCCGCCAACGACCTTGCCGGGTTCGCCCGTCGCGATGAGGCCCGAGCCCGCCATGAACATGAGGGGGAGGAGGACGATGGCAAAGAGGAGCTGCGGCTTGGGCCACGCAGCCCACGCCGGTGCTGACTTCTTCCGGTCTCCAGCCTTGAGACGCTCCTCATAGCCTCGTGTTGTGCCGGCGCCGGCGCTCATGTCCCACCGCATCACGAGGAAGATGGCGAGATGGATAGCCGAGATGCCGACGAGGAGGATAAAAGTCCAAAAGACCTGCCGGGTCGCGCGGCGGGTAGCCAGGAGGCTCCAGGACTCGGTGGGACTCGGGATCTCGCCGGCGCCAAAGTCGTCGGCTGTCTGGAGGCGGCGGCGGCCGACGTGGGTCGCGACGGCACGGTCGGACCGACCCCGCCCAAGACGGCCCTCGCCAATTCCGTATCCACCAGTCGGTTGCTCCCACGCCGCAACGCACGCCGCGTGCTCGCTGAGGCGACGCACCCCGCCGTGGTGGCTTCGGTCGATCGGCATGGGCAAGCTGCCTTTGCTGGGAACTGTGCGCTCCGCGTGCTTCCGGCCGAAGTGCCAGCCAGAGGCCCACCCAAAGTAGCTGGAGTCCTTGCTGCCACCCGCGTACCGCCCGCGTGCGTCGCCCATCGGACGGACATTCGCTTTCTCGTGGCGTACGAGAGCGCGGCGCGCCTCGCCACTCGAGGAAAAGTCCTCGGCCTGGCATTCAGTGGTGCAGATGTAGGCCGTCCGTTCGGCAAACTGCCCATCGGCGGCCGAGGACGTCCCGAGGTAAACGTCCTCACATGTTGTTTCTGTGGCGAGTCCGTCAGGACACGGCGCCTCCACGATGCAGATGTCAATGCACTCTTCCTCAACGCCATCGGCGACCTCTACAAACGAACATTCTTGCACCGCCGTCTGGCCGGCCGGACACACGTCAGTCGATGTCTCCTGAGGCCACGCATACTCGATGCAACCCGTAGTGCAAACAGTCTCCTGGATCTCGGTCAGGAAGGTCGTGCCGTCCAAGCCGCCCGACGGATCAAAGTACGCCGCAACAGTCACACTGGAGCAGGCGTCAGCAGTCTCGGATTCCACAGGCGTGACACACTGCAAGTCGGGGAGCGAGTAGCCAGCATCCTCCATCACGTAATCCAAGATGTCATAGTCCCTATAGGCGCAGTAGAAAAAGCAAGTCTCGCCTGCAGTGTCGGTGGTGCCCAAAGGATCCGAGGGGACGCACGTCTCGGCAACAACTTTGCAGCTGGGATCGTTCGCCGGCTGAGGGCAGCTGTAGATTTTCTCGTAGACGCACTGCGGATCGCTGGCATCGCAGAGGTAAGTGCTCTCCGCATTGCTCCCGTCGGCGCACGTGGGGATGGACAAATCACCGGCGTTAGAGTCCGTTGGGCCAAGGTTGAGCTCGGAGCCAATCGACCAGTCATAACTGGAGCAGAAGGAGACGGTTGCTGCTTCAAAAAAGGTTTGGTCCTCCAGGCCCGAGAGCTCGCCTCCCGTGACCTGGGCGGCTAAAAACGACTCGACGACTACCTCCTCGGCAAGGCACGCAGGGAGAGCGCCGTTGGAGGCAATATCAAAGAGCCGGACGATGTCATACTCGGCACAGTACGTGTAGGATCTGGTCACGACCACTTCGTTCCCGTCATCGTCGAGCCCAACGGCGACGTCGACGGTCGTCGTGGCCGTCTCGGTGCACCCGGCGTCGACAGCCGTCTGGTCGGTCGTCTCCTCGGGAACGACCTCGTAGTCTTCGTCAAAGGGCGAGGCAAAGTCGAGCATATAGACAGTGCTCATCGTCGAAGTGACGTCCGTGACCGTGTCTGACCCTGCTGTGGGCACCATGGTGCCCACGGCGGCCAGGCGCGACATCGTGGTGCCCATGCCTGTGACGCCCGTGGCCCCGCCAGCGACGCCGAGGAGGGCCGTCACAGCTGTGGTCCCCACGGTCGCCACTGCGGCCGCCTCGATGGCCTCGGGCGCGTCCGTCTGACCCGCCAAGTATTCCGAGCAGAGGCCGACCCAGTAGCGTTCGCGCGCCAGGTTGCCTGACAAGTCCCGGATCTCGGGGTAGAGTGCGCCGTCCTCGGGGATGGGGGTGAAGGCCAGCCGGACGAAGCCCTCCTCCTTGGCCTTGACCTCGAAACGGACACGCTGACCGTCGACGTCGATGCTGGTGACTCTAAGCTCGCCGACGTTGTCTCCGATGAGGAAGTACTGTGCGAGGGCCACGACATCGAGCGGGAGATTGGTCGCCTCGCCAAAGTCAAGCTCGAGCTCCACAAACGTGGCGCACGAAAAGTTTTCCGTGATGGCATACCACGTGGATGGCGGGCCCATCGTGTCTATGTAGACATCAAAGGTCGATCCCTCGCCCTCGACGTCACGGGCTCCACTTGTGAACCACGGCTCCTCCTTGAGGTAGCCCTTCGCCAGATCCGAGAGTTCAAACGTGACGAGGCCGTCAACTGAGAGACCGGGAGGGAAAAAGGGCGTCAAATAAACTTCGCGGACGAGACCATCGGCGCCCGAGACAAAGTTGCTCGAGGAGACGGGCGTGAAGTAGGTGCCCGCCAGTGACCGGCGGGCCGACTCATGGGTGAGGAGAGACTCGGTCATCTCCGCCAAGACTTCGGCGTAGCTCCGAGGGGGCGGGAGGGCACGCGACCCAGCGGACGCGGTGAGGCGACGGTCGTCCGTTGCTCCGAGCCACCGGATGCTATGACGATCTGCCGCGGCTGGGGCGTCGGCGAAGGCGGACCGGTTTGCGGCGGCTGTGTCATGCGCGGCGATCCTCCGGGCTGCCACCGGGCTCCTGGAGGTCAGCCATCCGGAAACGTTGACTGCGGAGCGGTTGTGACCGTATTCCCGTCCTGCGACGGCGGCGCTCATCCTCCGAACGGTTCCGTCCCCAGTTGCGGACTCTCGGAGCTCGCACCAGTCGGCGCACGTCTCACGCTCTTCAAGGGGGCTGGCAAAGTAAGCTTGGCCGTCGAAGATGGCGGCCGCTTCTCCTAACCAAGTGTTCCAGCAGTACGGTTCACCCCCGTTCGACTCCGAGGCTCTCCGGATGCACACCTCGGTCCCACCGTTCTCGACGAGACTTGAGTCAGTCAACGACCAGTCCTCGAAAGCGCAATACGTCGTCTCGAGGATCTGCTCGCTCGTTTGTCCGTCAGGCCCCTCCACCGTCACAGAGAAGGACTCGGTCACGAATTCAGTGCAGGCCTCATCGCACCACCCGTCGCAGATGGTTTCGAGCCCGATCTCGGTCTGGCCCGTCTCGTCCGGGCAGGTCTCGTATTCTCTCGCATAGCACACTGACGTTGATTGTGAGGCCGTATCACACGAGTCCGAGACGCAGGTTTCGTAACAGAAACTGTCGATTTCGAGAGAACAGATGCCATCGACGTCAAATTGGCGATAGGACCAGCTATCGCAAACCTCGGAGAGCACATATCCGTCAGAACAGCCATACGAATCCCATACGTCATCCGCACCTTCTTCAACGAACTGAGTGGTGGTCGAGTAGTCGACAGTGAACGCCCCATTGTCGTATTCCGCGCATGCGACCCGGCAGACCTCTCTCTCGACAGCGACGCACTCGACGAGCTGCCCGCCCCCTTCGGTCTCGAATTCGACACACTCCTGCCCGACCCCAGTCGTGTCGCACAGATCGATGCCCAGGTCCTGAGTGGTGAGAGTGCAGTTGACGTAGTTTCCTCCATATTCAACGAGGTTGCCGTCGTACGTCACAACGTCCTCGACCGCGCAGTACTCGACACACACCGAGGTTGAGCTTGTAGAAAAGCCACCCGGGAAGACGACATCGCTGCAGTCGTAGCGCATCTCGAGACAGTCCTCGCGGCAATAATTTCCCGTCTGCGTCTGCAAACGCTGGACCTCCCCACCGTCATTTGATGGGCAATCCTCGTACCAGTAACTATGGACGAACTCGATCACCTTGTCGTCCGGGTCGGGGATGTCCTCCTCGGGTTGGGTGCCCCGACCCGCCTGGCACTGCTCTGGCTCGCACCACGTGTAGCAGAAGCCCGGCTCGAACCCGACCAGGCTGCAACTCCCATCCTCAGACCACTCAGGGTACCCAGGATAGTCCGGCACGCATTCCTCGACGAGGATTTCGTCGCTTTGACACTCGATGATCGTGGTGGGCGCGTCCGTCTGTTCAACGTACATGGCACACCAAATGGAGCACACCTCCTTCTCCAAAATGACGCAGCTCGTCTCGCCGTCGGATTCGATGCAGCTTTCGCCCACGTACATATCGTAGCAGTCAGGCCCGTCTGCGATACCGTCGCCAGAGGTGCCATCGGCAAAGTATGGGAGATTGTCGAGCTCGGCGTTTGTCTCCTCGCAGGAAGTCCAATAGCCTCCGTTCTCGATGAGGGTAGGGTCCTCCACGGTAAAGTCCCAAAAGGCGCAGTAATCGTAGCAGATCTCGACCAAGATCTCGGTCTCGTTCCCTAAGTCGTCGATAGAGACACCGGACGACACCGACTCGCACCCTTCCCGTTGGTCGACACACTGCGGGGGAGGCGTATATTTACACCACTCGAAACAGTACTCAACAGAGATTTCGGGGTAGAAGAGTTCGCCGGTGGTGATGTCCTCCTCAGGGCAACCGGGCTCTATGTAGTTGTAGCACTCAACCTCGATCGAATAGCCATTGTCAACGCCGTCCCTGGCATCCACGCAGCTCTGTTCCTCGCAGACAGTCCAGCACTCGGTCGACGTCCTCTCGAGGCACTGTGCAGATCCCGCTTCGTCCTCGATGAATTCGATCCACCGGTAATCTTGGCACTCCTCGCGCTCGACCGTGCCCTCCCAGCAACCCACTCCGGCGGCCTCGGCCTCGCCCGTGTAGAGCGTGGGGTCGACGGCGTACTCGGCGCAGTAATCGATGCAGACCTCGGCCTCAATGTCGCCGTAGGTCACGTTCTCCGCGTCATCGAGGAAGGGGTAATCCGTCACGGTTTCGAGGGAGCATGATTCGCTCGAAGCGATGCAGAGGTGTCCGGACTCCTGCAGGTTATTCTGGTACTCGATAAAGTCGTACCTGGCGCAGTAGGACGTGCACACCTCCTGGGTCACGGAGGTTCCAGTCTCGGGCTCAAAGCCGGCCTCGACGGTGAAGCAACTGTCGACCCTCACGTCGACGCAAAAGTCGCCGATTCCACGGGTGCCGCCGCCATCGCCGCTTGAAAGGTCGACCTCGGTGTAGTCCTCCTCTCTCACGAGGGGCGAGAGGTCCTTCGACTCGATGACGAGGCCGAGGGCGATCCAGGCGTCGACGGTTGTCTGCGAAAGCGGCCCGCCCGCCACAAGGCGGCACTCGAGGGCGTGCGGATCTATGGGGCCTAGCGCGTCGGCAGAGCAGCACTCGCCGTCCGTGAGTTCCTCCAGATCGACAGCGTCGGTGAGGCACTGGATGACGTAGGCCTCGTTTTCGGATTGACACGAGCAAAGACCAGGAACGAGCCCCCAATCAGTGAGCGTCGGGTCCTCGACGCACTCGCGCTGGAAGGCGTCGGGGACTAGCCCGGGCCCGCAGGCTTCACATGTGTAAGATAGAATACCATCGACACAGACGGTTGCGGTGTCTTCGCTGCAGAGCACGGTGGCAGTGGCACCGCCGGAAGCGTCAGCGAAAATGGGCGGATCGCAGTCGTTGACGTTCTTGCAGACGGCATCGTCATCGTAGCTCGTCGCGCCGTTTGGGGCGGACCGCGAGAAGTTCGGGGGCTCATAATCATACCATGGGCCGGTGTCACCGTTGCCAAAGGTGTAGCCGCCGTCGCATTCGCACAGGTTCTGCTCCCCGACGAGGTCAACGCACGTCACGTTTTCGCCGGGGCAGGTGTCCTCCGCGCATGGGATGTCTTCGCAAATGAGCTCTCCGTCTAAGCTCTCCGTCTGATTAAGGGTGCCCGCGGGACAGGACTCGAAGCAGCCAGCGATCTCTGGAATCTCAAAAATCTGCCCGCCCACCGACAACAAGAACCCATCAAAGGGGAGCTCGGGAGGACATGAGCAAAAGAACGTGTAGTCACCATCGACGCACACTTTACCTTCTTCGGCGCAGAAGATGTCGCCACCTTCGAGCGCGCAGTCGTCCACCTGGACACACACAACGTCGCCGTCTAGGCCGGAAACCTCGTAAAAGGAAAGATCGTCGTAGGAGGGGAGTCCTTCCGTCGAAGAAACCCGAAAACCATCGTTGCATTCGCAAATGTTTTCGTTGCCGTACCCCGTTTCGATGCACGTCGCGTTGTCGTCGCAGGAGCCCTGAAGGCATGGGATGTCCCGGCAGAAGTCTTCGAGGGTACCGGATCCATCGACGGTCTCGGTACTTACCTCTGTCCCCGGAGGACACTCAGACATGCACTCAAACTCGTCAATAGACTCGTCTTGGAGGAAGACCCTGTACGTGTTGTCATTGCGGCATGTGTAGGTTGGTGTATCCGCGTCCGCGGGTGTGATGGCCGTGTCGAAGTAGCAGAAGCCAAAGGATTCATCTCCATTGGACGTGCATGTCAGACCGTCTTCACAGATGTACTGAGGATCTGGGTTGAGATCGCATTCGCCGCCGTAGAGAACAAGGCAGCGGCTGACGTTGGACTCGCTGCCGCCAACACAGAAGGTCGAAAAGCGAGGGTAGGGAAACTCATCGGTAGGGTCGGAATAGTCAAGAAACCCGGGGTCGCAGATTTGCGTATCATCCGTCGGAGAGCACTCTTGGCCGGCGAATATCACCTCCTGGCACCTGCCCTGGATAGGGCCACTATCCTCCGATCCTCCCTCCTGAAAGGAGAACGGATAGACGTACGGATAGAATTCGTACAGAGGGAAGCTCGCGTTGACGCACTCGAAGAAAAGCTCGGAACTCGACTCGGAGAAATTCGAGCATTCGGTGAAGAGGTAGGGTTCGTCAGGGGTAATGAAGCCGCAGTCTTCACCCGGTTGGGCTTCACTCTGGGCCAGCGCGGCGCCACCGAAGAGGGCGGGCGTCGCGACAATGAGGATGAGGAGGAGGGAGAGCATCTCGATCAGGGACACTGCGGGCATTCCACGGGGATGGGAGGGAGGGGGTCGGGGGCTGGAGTATAGTCGGGGGGGGGGGGGGGGGGGCTACGGGCGGGC
>Ga0181573_10004318_pt1 | contig 12163 bp, 8 predicted proteins | sample 101ome_25_FD_148643 | JGI IMG/M metagenome (GOLD analysis project Ga0181573, IMG submission 148643) | Coastal salt marsh microbial communities from the Groves Creek Marsh, Skidaway Island, Georgia - 101409BT metaG (spades assembly) | ecosystem: Environmental > Aquatic > Marine > Intertidal zone...
CGCACGACCGGACGGCGGCGGCGCACCTCGCCGCGCTGGCCGACCTCTTCGCGCGAGCCGCGCGGGCGAGGGAGGAGGAGGAGACAAAATCGGAGGCGTCGCCGGGAGGTCGGCGGTCCCCGGCGGTTTATGACCGGGTGGACGCTAGAGCTTCAGAGCTGCCCTCGGCGCCGAGCTGCCCGACCGCCAAGCTCGTCGCGCTCGTGCTGTACAAGCTGGTGCATCCCTCGGCGACGGTGAGGGACGACGCGGTGGCTCTGCTGAAGGCTGTCGCCGCGTTGGACCTGGTCGGAGAAAACGACCGCCTCGACGGCGACGGGGATCTCGCCGAGATCTTTTCTCAAGATACCCTCCCCGAGCTCCCCGACGCGTACCAGGCGTTCCAGCAGAACGTGTCGAGGCAGCTCGCGCGGCGCAGACCCACGCTGGGCGAGGAGCTCCTGGTGGAAGCGCTGGGCCGCCAGATGGACGACGGAGCCGCAGACGCCGGAGCGCACCGACACGTGCTCGCGGCGTTGGCTCCATGGACGGCCGCCCTGCACCTGCCCCACATCGCCGCGGCTGGACGCGCCGATCGGCTTCTCAAGTCCCTGTACTTTGTCACGTTTTTCCGCGGCGACGCGTTTCCGCGGGAGATGGAGACGATGTGGCGGCACATCGGCCACTCGCCGCGTAACGTGGTTCCCGCGTTGAGATTTTTGGAGACGAAGGGGTTGGAGGATACGTCGTCCGCGACCGCGATGTCCACGTACTGCCTCACCGCCAAGCGCGTGTGCCTGTACCTCGCGAGGGCGGCGCCGCAGCAGTCCATCGACCAGCTCGTGTACGCCATTTCCCTGCGCGGCCTCGAGGTTGACTACCCCCCGGGCGCCGGCGACGCCGACCGAAGGAACAGCGGCGACGATTCCATGGACATGGGCTCGTTGCGCGGCAGCGACGGTGGCGGGAGCATCAGGGGCGGGAGCTCGCTCGGCCGCAGCAACGACCGCGACGACGACGACGACGACGACGACGACGACGACGGCTTGAAGCTCACGGCGCCCGACCTCGCAATCATCCTCCTCGCCGAGGTTGCCGCCGAGCACGACGAGGACTTCAGGGTTCACCTCCCCGTCCTACTGCACGCGGCGGTGGCGACGCTCGCGGGGTCCCCGGAGCCCACGGTGCGGGCGCACTGTCGCCAGCTCCTCGCGAACCTCACGCACGCCCTCGCGGCTAGGCCCCTCGGCGCCAAGGGACGGAGCGCGGTTGGCGACGCGTTTGGTCGAGACGGCCGGATAGACGACGGTTTACAGGTGACCCCGGTTGGCGGGGTGCCCGGGTGGCAGGGCAAGGTTGGCCAGTGGGGCGCCGCCGGTCCGGCCACCCCCGCGGGTCACGGCATCCCCGGATTTGGCGCCAACGGGACGCACCCTTACGAGGCGTCTTCAACGTACGGGGCGAATAGGGCAAACGCCGAACGTTCTTACGGTTCTTACGGCGTGGACGACGACGACGGCGCGAAGGGCCGCGCGGCGGTCGCGAGGCTCCAGGCGTTGCTCGCGCGTCCCGGCGGCGGTGGGTTTGGCGCGGGTACCGCCGCGGGGGGGCTCATCGGCGGCGTCATCGTCCGGGGCGGCGCCTTGGAGGGCGCCGCGCCGTGGACCCCCGAGGCCATCGCTCAGCTCGTGGGACTCCTCCCCGACGCGATGGTGTTCGAGCCCGGTCTGCGTGAGCAGTGGGCGGACGAGGCCAGGCGTTGGCTCCTTCGCGCCGCGTCCTATTCGCTCGCGGCGACGTCGGCGAGGGTCCTCGCGGCGTTGAGGGTACCGCTCGACCTGGAGAGCGGCGAGGCGCTTCTCGCCGCGTTGTGCTCTTCGGCGGCTGCGGCGGAGGGCGGGACGGTGGCGCACGGCCTCGTGTCCGACCGACGAGCCGGGACCGACCTCTACCGGCAACACGCTCGGCGGGGACCCGGAGCGCGACAGAGAACTTTCGTGTCCGCGCGGTCCGCCTCTTTAGCGGCTGACCTCGCGGGTCTCCTGCTGGACACGCTGACTGAGATGTTGGGGCACGTCGCGAGGGGGGAGCGGGATATCATCGAGTACCCGCACGTGCTGTGGGGCGCGGGCGCGTGCCTCCGGACCTTACACCCGCCCCTGTACGCCCGCGCCGCGAGGCTCTTCTCGGCGATGACCCTCGCGTGGCCGCTGGACGATCCAACCGGCGCGAGCGAGGAGATTTTACGAGCCGCCGCGCCCGCGCCCATCGGAGCTCGGTTCAACGCGGAGAGCGTCCGAGGGCGCCGTAACCCCGCGGTGGCCTCCGCGGTGGCCGCGGCGCTGGACGCGTGGATGAGAGGCGCCACCGCCAAGGACTTCGACGCGACGTGGCGTCCACCCCCGGGCACGCCGGCTCCCGCGATGAGCCTCCCGGATCTGGTCCCTCTGCTGCTCAAGGGACTGGTTCGCGCCGAGTCGGCGGCGCACTCGGCGCGCGGGTTAGCCGCGATTGTCCCGAGGGTCGGGGTGAGGGACCGGTGGGGTGGCGAGCGGGCGCTGGCGCTGGCGACGTGCGGCCTGCTCCCGTTGGTGCTCGCCGCCGCCGCCTACGCGGAGGAGGACGCGGCGAGGGAACGCGACGAGGGAGCCGCGGGAGGGGTCAACGCCGCGGGAGGGGTCAACGCCGACGGACAATCGTCCCCGTCGCCGATCAAGACGCCCGCCGCCTCGACGCCCCAAACTGGCGCCAACGTCAACGCCTCGACGCCCCAAACGGCCCAAACGAGCCCGTCCCCGGTCCCCACGAGAGGGGCCGCCGCACAAAAAGGGGCGGGTCCCCTCGGCGCGGGCGAGGGCGCGGCGACGGGCCGATGGCTCGCCGCGGGTCTCAGGGCGGCTTCGCCCCGCGGGCGACTCGATTCGCTCGCGGCGACGCTGGACTCCGTCCTCCCGTCGCCCCGCGCGAGGACCGCGGTTGCGCGGGGTCGCAGGTTCGCGGTGGCGCCCCGGGCAAAACGTGGGGTGAAACCGGCGGGACCGAGGCTGCTCTACACGCCGGGATCGAACGTGGTCCAGAGACTGGCCGATGTTCTCGCCGAGCCGCTCGCGTCGTTTGTGTTTCCCGCGCACGCCGTGCCGGTCGCCAAGACGCTCGTGGACATCGCGGTGGGGCTGGGCGGGGAGAACGGCGGGGAGGAAGGGCCCGCGGCGGCCGCGGCGGCGCTCGAGCTGCTCACCGCGCTGGTGTCCCACGCGCGCGGCGAGGCGGCGGCGGCTTTGTTTGACCCGAGGGCTTCCGGGAGCGGGTCGCTGTTTGCGCCCGTCGCCGCGCTCCTGGACGGACCCCACTCCCAGGCGGCGCTCGAGCTGCTCACCAAGGTGGCCACCGGGACGGCGGCGGCGGCGCGAGGCCCGCCGCCGCCGTACAGGAACGACGTGGGAGACTGGGGACCGGTCGCGAGGCTGGGGGCGCCGGGGACGATGTGGGACGGCGTGGACGCAAACGGGGGCAGGGTTTCGGACCTGATGTACGGGGTGATGCTGAGCGGGGGGATGGACCCGAACCGGGCGGCGCTGCCGGCGTGCCTGGTGAGCGACTCGGCGGATAACTGAGCGCGACGATCGCGATAGAAGTTGTACCTTTAAGAATTTCTCGGCACGAGTGCTGAACAAAACGAGTCGACTGATGAGCTTGCGTGCTGACTGGTATTACAACGCGGGCCTTCGACTCTCGTTCACGTTCGTGTGCTTCGTGCGTGCATCGTGCGTGCATGACGCCTTCCTCCGCGAGTTGCCGCTCTGCGTGTCTCCACGAACCCCACTCCCGTGAGAGTCGTGGAGACACCATCCAAAGAACTGGGAGACAACAACTCGCGAAGAAACGCGTCAGTTTCCTCCTCCTCCTTCTCATCGCGTCGCCCCCGCGTCCCCTCTGTACGCCGACACCTTCGACACCTCCAGGTAGAACGGCCCGGACGCGAACGACGGGTTCAGATCCCCCATCCCGTACGTAAACTTGGACAGCATCAGCTGCATCGATCGCACCGACGAAGTTCGCATCGCTCGGCGATCCGGCGACCCAACCGGCACCGCCTCGCCCCGCCGCACCGGCTGAAAGTCGGTAAAGGGCACGTCCACGTCGAGCCACGCGCCCTCCACGGTGTCGAACGCGGCGTGGAACGCGATGGAGCCCCACCAGTCGTCCTCGTCGTACAGGATGAGCTTGAACCTGTTACCGTCGCCGCGACATCTCAGTCGAACTCCGTCGTACGCGGAGAGGTCCAACGGCGAGTCGAAATTTCTCGTCCGGATGCTCACGAAGCCTCCGCTCTGACCCTCGACGACGCCGCCGAGCCTGGCGCAGGTGCCGCCGTCTTCCTCCGGGATGGTCACGATGCTCCCGGCGCCCTCCGAGCTCCCGCCCATGACCACGTCGTTGAGCGCGCCCCAGACGGCCCGAAAGTTCGCCGCGTCCTTCCCCGACGACGTGAAGTCGTAGATCGGAACCTCGTTCCGCGAAGAGGCGCCCAGCACCGGGGTTGGCGCCGTGGGTCTGGCCTGCAGCGGCGCTTGACCGAAGTACTCCATCTCTGTCGCCGCCTGTTTCACCCTCGGGGGCGTCACGGCGGAGAGCACGGGCCCGACGATGGGAAGCTGCTCGAACCACAACTTGCCGCCATCGGAAGCCTCGACGCGGAGCCATCGGACGCGGCGCCCTACGACGCGCCCCGCCCGAGACGCGCCCAGCGAGCGCGCGACGCGCGTTCGCGGTACCCTCGACGAGAGGTGCGCGATCGTCGGGGCGACAAATGCGAGGGTCGACATCGTCGATACACTGTGACGAGCCTCCGAGGAGTGGGGCCCGAACGGGGCTTCCGAGACCATTCCGTTTCGTTCGGGCTTGATGAGATTCTCGTCGGCGGGTCTCCACGTGATAAGAGATGCTGAGCAGGCAGGACCCTCGCCATTCAGGACCTTCGCGACGGCACCATGTCACGCGTCCACCTTCTCGTCCTCGCGCTCCTCGCGTCGTGCACGTTCTCCGTGCACGCCGCGAGATTATCCATCGGCCACCCGCTCGCGTCCCTCCGCTCTCGCAAGGTCGAGAGGCACATCGAGTCAAACGGTGACGCGACCGGCGAAACATTGTCATTGTCCGCGAGCCAAGTCGAGGAGCACCGCCCCGCGTTCGAGTCCTTCCTGGACACGTTCCCGGAGAAGCGCGAGGCGTACGCCGACGCCGCGAAGTACGCCGAGCGTCTCGAGATCTTCGCCCGGAACGTGATCCTCGCGGCGGAGCGCCAGGCGCAGGACCGCGGGTCCGCGGTCCACGGCGTGACGCAGTTCAGCGACCTGACCCCGGCGGAGTTTGCATCCACCTTTCTCGGCACGAAGCTCGCCAACGAGGACGTCGCGGCGATCCGCTCCGACATGACGACGCTCCCCGACTACCCCGTAGACGACCTGCCCTCGACGTTCGACTGGCGCGAACGGGGCGCGGTCACCAACGTCAAGAACCAGGGCGCGTGCGGGTCGTGCTGGACCTTCAGCGCCACCGGCGCGGTGGAGGGGGCGAATTATCTCAAAACCGGCGAGCTCGTCTCCCTCTCCGAGCAGCAGCTCGTGGACTGCGACCACACGTGCGACCCGAGCGCCCCGCGCAACTGCGACTACGGATGCAACGGCGGCCTACCCCTGAACGCGATGCGATACGTACAAAAGCACGGGTTGGACACCGAGACTGCCTACCCGTACAAGGCTGTCGACGGGAAGTGCGCGAGCAAAAGACACGGCCCGGCGGCGGCGACGGTGTCGGCGTTTAACCTGGTGTCGACGAACGAGACGCAGATCGCGGCGGCGCTGCTCAGGCACGGCCCGCTGTCCATCGGCATCGACGCCGCGTGGATGCAGACCTACGTCGGCGGCGTGGCGTGCCCGTGGATCTGCAACAAGGCTGGGCTGGACCACGGCGTTCTCATCGTGGGATACGGCGTCAACGGGACGGCGCCCGCGAGGCCGTGGCACAGGCGACAGGACTACTGGATCGTGAAGAACAGCTGGGGTCCCGGATGGGGGTTGGAGGGGTACTATCACATATGCAAGAATCGCGCGGCGTGCGGTCTGAACACCATGGTGGTGGCGGCGGATGCGTGACCCTCGTCGGTCGGGTGTAATGTAATTGTGTTTGTTCGTTTTCGTGCGTCGTCACGGAACGATCCCGAGCTGCGTTCTGAAGGGTTCCTCTCAAATTCCCGAAACCTAGAGCGCGACGTCACGCGTCCCTCCTCATTCGGCGACGCGCCCGAAGGTCGGAGGCATGTCGACGACGGCGGTTCGCGCGGGCCTCGTCGCTGCGATCAGGGCGATCCGGGCGTCCGGGCGTCCGGGCGTCCGCGCGTCCGGCCCGGAGACCAGGTCCTGCACGATCCTCTCCCCGTGCCACCGGCGCCCACGTCGCGACTCGCGACCGTCGTCGGCGGCGTCGGGCTGGTTCGCGTCTGCGTCCGCGTCGTCCGCCGCCGTCGCGGCGTCGCCTGCGAGCCCCGTGGACAGGAACGACCCGAGGTTCGCCACTGAGGTGGAGGTGCTCGCGGTGCGCGCGCCCAGGTCCGCGGTCGGCGGTCTCATGGCCAAGCTCCGGCGGCACACCCTCGACAGGCCCCGGCTCAACCGCGTGCAACACCTCGACGACGACCACAGCCTCGTCCTGCTCGACACGGGCTCCTGCCCCGTCGACGGCGACCGCGACGCGCTACCCTCGAACGTGCTCGACGCGCTCGCGTCGTGTCCTGGTACAGGGGAGGACGCCTGCGTCCTGGTGACGCATCGCATGATCCTCGGGTACGACGACCTCGACGCGGACGAGTGCCTTCGACGCGTCCTACCCCCGGACGTCACCGTGCCCACCGGCTTCGAGACCGCCGGGCGCATCGTACACCTCAACCTCAGGGACGAGCACGAGCCGTGGAAGCGCGTCATCGCCGCCGTGCTCATCGATAAGCTCCCGCAGATTGAGACGGTGGTTAACAAGACGGGGGAGACGGGCGGGCCGTTTCGGACCTTCGCCATGGAGGTTCTCGCGGGACGCGGCGGGGACGGGCCGCTGGAGACGACGGTGAGCGAGAACGGTCTCGTGTACGCCATGGACTTTCGCGGGATGTACTGGAACAGCAGGCTCGGGACGGAGCGCGGCCGGCTGGTGGACTCCTTCGACGAAAACGACGTTGTCTTGGACCTGTGCTGCGGGGTGGGTCCCATCGCGCTCCCGGCGTCCAAAAAGTGCCTCGCGGTGTACGCGAACGACCTCAACCCCGCGGCGGTGGCGTACCTGGGAAGGAACGCGTCGAGGAACAAGGGCACGTCGCTGGCGGGCGTGACCAACCTAGACGCCGGCGAGTGCCTCCGCGCGAGAATCGCAGAGCTTTCGGCGGCGCTGGCGGCGGGCGAATCAAACTTGGCTGACGAGCGCGACTTGTTCACCAAGATGAGGTTCACGCGGGTGGTGATGAACCTGCCGCAGGGGTCGCTGGAGCTCCTCCCGTGCTTCGTCGGCGCGTTCGACCGCGAGACGTGGCCCCCGGAGTCGTTGCCGATCATCGACGCGTACGCATTCTCAAAGTCGGACGACCCGGAATCTGACGTCGGGGCGCGCGCCGCGAAGGAGCTCGGGCTCGAGGAGGACGCGGCGGCGCTCGGGGACGGCGTCGGGTACAGACGGGTGCGTCTGGTGGCGCCGGGGAAGCACATGATGCTGGTGAGTTTCAAGCTCCCGGAGCGGGCGGCGTACGCCGAGCGATGAGCGGACCCTACACTCTTAGGAGCGGAGCGTGATCAGATACAGATACGTGGTATTCGCGCGTGTGCGGGTGTGCTACCCGTGCCGGTCCCTAACATATTCCCCCACGAGGGCCGCGCCCCGTCACCTCACGATGGATTCCCCATCGAGTCCCGTCGTGTGCGTGTCCCCTGAACAGACCCAAACGGGTCAGAACGTCTCTCGCCCGCCAAACCTCTCTCCCGTCGGCGTCAGCGAAGGCTCGCCAGCGGACTGCGCGCGACGGCTCCCATGCCCCTACCCGCGAGATCGTTGTACGGGGATCGACCGGGACCCCCCGCGCCCTTCGACCGCGACCGGCCCGCGACCCCCGCGGCGGCCGCCATCGCCGCGGCGCCCAGCCCAGCCGCCTTCTTCCTCGCGGCGGTTCCCGGCGTGGCGCCGGCGAAACGCTCGTGGCCAAAGCCCCCGAAAGCGTCTCCGGGCGTGGCGGGCGAGTCCATCACGGCCAACGACCGCATCTTATCGCCGATCTCGCTCATCCCCGCGCCGCTGGTCCCCACCTTGAGCGCGGTGTCCACGTCGCCCTTTGTCTTCACGAGACCCGCGACTGGCGTCCCCTCCGCGACGGTTCTTTTGCGAATGCGCTCGGCGGATGACGCCGACGACGGGGGCCTCTGGGGTGTTCGTGACGCGTTGACCGCCGCCTTGGGCGTCGACGCCGCCGCCAAAGCGTGTGTGTTCGTTCCCCTCCGCGGGAAGGACGACGCGGGGAGGTCGTGGCATCCTCGGCAGGTGGCGACGTACATCCCCTCGCCGCCGATGAGCTCCACCGTCTCGTCGGATGATCCCACGCGCTTGGTGAACGACGCGTCGCATCCGCACGCGTTGCACACCGCGCTGAGCTTGGTGACGTCCTCCGCGATGGGAACGAGGGAGAGGACGTCGTTGAAGGGCTTGCGCTGGAACGTGGCGTCCAGCGCGGCGACGATGACCGTCTTGCCCAGCCGCGCCCACCGCTCGCAAAACTCGACGAGGTCGCCGAAGAACTGACCCTCGTCGATGCCCACGACGTCGAACGCGTGCACGACGTTGTCCACGTCCTCGAGCGCGCGCGCCGGGTACGCCACGAGCGCCTGACGGTCGTGGGTGACGACGCAGCCGCGGAGGTTGGCGGCGTCCGCGGTGCCAGCCTCCGCGCGCCCGGGCTCGTCCTCGTAGCGCGTGTCGCCCGCGTACTTGACGACGATGCACTGCCTGTTGGCCACCTTGTGGCGTCGAATGCGCCTCGCGAGCTCCGTGGATTTGCCGGAGAACATGGGGCCTGCGCGACAGCGGCGGTGACGGCGGTGACATCAGCGAAGATGGCGCGGGGAGGCGCGCGGGGAGGAGGAGCATCCGCGCTGGGGGGTGCTCGAAATACGGAGTATCGGGTTTTGGATTCGACTCGGGGGCGCGGGGACGCACCGAAGATGACCTGCAGGGTCCCGCGCGGCGCGGTGCTCACGACACCGCCGGCGTGGCCCGCGGTTTGGTTCGTCGCCGAGCTCATCTCGTTTCCTCCGGTGCTCGGTCTCCACACACGCGCGCGCGCTTCGGGTATGATTCGGACCCCGCGAGCAGAATTGGAGCTGCGGTTGATTTTCAAACGAATCTGAAGACTTTCCGGCTGATCGCTCTCCGTCGTCTCACTGTTTGCTCGTACGAATGAGATAAATCCAAGACGAAACTCGACATTTCTGAACCGGCCTTCCGGTGCCCGACTCGCCAGTGCCGCCTCATCCGCGAAATCGGCACGCAGGGGTCACGAACTTTCTCCGTCCGTCGGCACCAGCACTGCTAGGGTCGCCTCTCGGAGGGGCCGCCCACCGCGATGGGTTCGCTGTACCACGAGAAGCAGGTCTCCCTGCTCTGCGGTGTCCACGCGCTCAACACCCTCCTCCAGGGTCCTTACTTCACCGCCAACGACCTGAGGGACATCGCGGCGGAGTTCGACCAGCGCGAGCGCGATCTCATGAAGGAGGCGGGCGTCGACTCCGCGGACTTCCTGCGGTACATGGCCGAGGACTCGGGCAACGCGGCGGTGGACGGCAACTTCAGCATCCAGGTGCTCACCAAAGCGCTGGACGTGTGGAACGTGGACTGCGTCCCGGTCACCGGGACGACGCACTCCGAGGCGCTGGTCAACCCGACCGACGAGGTGGCTTTCCTGTGCAACCTCGACCAGCACTGGTTCGCGGTGCGCAAGACTGCGACGGCGTCGCCCACCGTCCACGCCGAGGCTTTCGCGTGCGGCGACGGCGGGTGGTGGAACTTTAACAGCACGCTCCCGGCGCCCCAGCCCATCGGGACCACCTACCTGTCCGCGTTCTTGGCCCAGCTGAGGGAGGAGCGATACTCCATCTTCGCGGTGCGAGGGAACCTTCCGGATGAGTTTCGTCGGTTCGGCGACGGAGGCGAGCACGGCCGGTGGGTCACCGTCGACGAGGCCGCGGCGTTAAACAGGGAGAGCGACAGGGTCAAAGCCGCCGGCCGCGCGAGGAACATCGCGTCGAACATGCTCGCCAAGTTGGGAGCCGGCGGGTGGGGTACCATCGCGGTTCCCGCCTCCGTCGCGGCAAGAGGCGGCGTCGTCGGCGTCACCACCGGCGGGGGCGCGGCGAACATCCGCGACGAGGACGCGGAGCTTCAGGCGGCGATCGCGGCGAGCCTGGGAGGGGGCGACACCGTCGCGGGTACCGTCGCGGGGGGAGGGGGGACACCGTTTTTAGGGGTTTCGACGGGTGGCGAATTGGACGACGCCGACGTCGCTCGCGCCGTCGCCGCGAGCCTGGAGCCTCCGCCGACCGGCCCGGCGCCTCTGACCGGCTCGGCACCCGACTCGGAACCCGTCCCGACGCGGTGGGCGGTCCCCGAGGAGCCCGGCGAACACGAGGGTATCGCGCTCGCGTTCAGAATCCCCGGCGGCGGCAGGCTTCAGCGCAGGTTTCGCGCCACGGACGCGGTGGGCGCGGCGGAGGCGTGGTTGGCTGGCGAAGCCGGGATCGATTTCGCGCGACACTCGCTCACCGTCACGTTCCCTCGGCGGAGGCTGACGGACCGAGGCGCGACGCTGGGGGAGTGCGGGGTTGGGGATAAGACGGCGCTGTCGGTCGAGTCGGGGCGATAGCGCCAGGTCGTCGTTAATCGTAGCGGCGCGTGCTCAGCTTTACAACAGCGGTTCTATCTGTGCGCGAAAAAGAATGTGCGCGTGTCTCGATGCTCGTCGAAGAAAAAGTGACGTCGACGATTCGTGCACGCGTTTTGCCTCTTTAGAGGCAGGGGACGTGCTTGACAGCCTCGAAGCCGAGGAGGGCGAGCATGCCGATCATGGCGGCGCGGCCGTTGAGGAGCTCCTTCTCCCTGGTCCACATGCCGGCGTCCTCCGCCTTGGTGTTGGAGAGGAAGGGCACGACGGAGGCGGCGGTGAAGAGAGCGATGGTGAGGAGAATCTGCGTGGGGGCCTCTCCAAACTGCTGGTAGACGGGCTCGCCGGTGGCGATCTCGGCGCCGGCGGCGGCGACGAAACCGAGCATGGCGAGGCGGCCGTTCATGATCTCCGGACCGGAGCCCGCGAAGTTGGAGCCCTCGGGGCCGGAGAAGGCGAAGGCCTGCGCGAGGGTGAAGGAGGTGGGAACCGCGGGGGCGGCCGGGACCTCGGTGGCGGGCTCGGCCGCGGGCTCCTCGGAGGCCCTGACCGCGGTCGCGCGGCGCGCGGTGCGGCGGGCGGCGCGCGCCTTGGGAAGGGCGACGCGGGAGGTGAGGTTGGAGGCGACGGTGAAAGCGGACATGGCGGTGAAGAGAGCTCGGTGCGTTGTGGAATGGCGAGACGTGGCTTTTTGCAACGCTTTTCCTCACCCGAAAGGTCCCCGAAAACGCACGTGGCCGCGAGATCTGCAGCCCCGTGGGCATCAGCAATGAATGGGTCGAACCTAACCCATCCCGCACACGCGGGTCAAAATCACCGGCGGAGCGGCGAGAAATATCACGAGAAGACCAAAGAGGCGATCGCGCACTCTCACCAGCAGGCGCGAGCCGCGGGCAGGGTTCCGTAGCGTCGACGCGCAGCAAGCAAGCACGACATGAGCGCCACACTCATCGGCGCCTCGCTGGGGTTCGGCATGCAGTTGTACATCAACGCGCTGCGCAAGCTCCCCCTCCTGCGAAGTGAGTGCCTCCGGATGCCCCCTCGTCATCCTCGCTCGCGCTTCGCGTGGTTTAGGGTTTGTCTCACGCGGGCAGACGCGAGCGCTCGGCGCCGCTCGCGGCCCGACGCGCGCGTCTTCGCCCGAGAGACGTGTCTCCCGCGAAAACCACTGGCCCGCGCGTCGCCCCCGTCGAGCCCTCGGCCCTCCCGCCCCGACTGACC
>Ga0181573_10004321_pt1 | contig 12152 bp, 10 predicted proteins | sample 101ome_25_FD_148643 | JGI IMG/M metagenome (GOLD analysis project Ga0181573, IMG submission 148643) | Coastal salt marsh microbial communities from the Groves Creek Marsh, Skidaway Island, Georgia - 101409BT metaG (spades assembly) | ecosystem: Environmental > Aquatic > Marine > Intertidal zone...
TGAGAATCTCTGGCCAATGGCAGGTCTTTGACGTCAGATCGTGATCTTGTGACTGTGTTCCCTGTGCGCCAGAAAATGATTCGGTGAAATGATGACTGATTCAGGGTGACATTCATACATATCTTCATAATTTGTGGTTAGCAAATAAGCATCTTTTTCCCCGATCGTACACGTCGCCCACGGCTTTCGGAGGTCTTCGGCACTCCTCGCGACGCGTCTGGGGTATCCTCTGGGGAATGGGGGCACCTCTCAGCAAAGATGGGTACGAGGAGGTCCAGAGGGGGGATGACGACGGAGAGGGGCTCTTCGATGCGGGTGACGTCAAGGCCGTCTCGGGCACGGGCGCCATGTCTCCCGAGGCGCGCGAAAACGCGGCGACGGAGCTTGGTGGCTTCGTGGGCGAGGCGAGGAACCAGGCAGGCCTTGCGCTCCCCGTTAGCTTGTCCATGGTGTGCAACCGCGTGATGAGTCTCACCTCTGTCGCTTTCGTGGGGCGTCTCGGTCCAGTTCCTTTGGCGGCGGCAGCGCTCGCGACCACCCTTGGCAACGTGACCGGGAACTCAATCATGGTTGGCTTGGCGAGTGCTGTGTCGACGTTGGGGGGTCAGGCGTTCGGCGCGGGTTCGTATCCAACACTGGGGTTCGTGCTGCAGAGGGCAATAATAATACTGACCATAGCCGCCGTGCCCATATCCCTGGCATGGTGGTACTCTGAGGGGATCCTTAGGATCCTCGGGCAGGAGCACGATTTGGCAAAGGCGAGCGCGTCGTACATCCGAGCGTTGATTCCCGGACTGTTCTTCTACGCGTGGAACGTGTGTCTGACGGCGTACCTCCAGTCGCAACGCATAACCAGACCCGCGGCGCTGGCAGGGGTGGTGGCGGCGGTGATGCACTTCCCCGCGAACGTCGTGTTCATCCACACGCTCGGGTTGGGATACGTGGGCGCCGGTTTAGCCACGTCGTGGAGCAACGGCGTCGTGCTGTGCCTTAACGTGCTGTACGCGTCGTGGTTCAAGAGGGACGAGCCCGGGCGGGAGACGTGGCCGGGGTTCAGCGTCAGGGCGGCAACGACGGAGTGGAGGCCGTTCCTCAGGCTCGCTCTGCCGGGAATCTTGATGATGAGCGAATGGTGGGCCAGCGAGGCGAATATACTCCTCGCGGGCTTGCTCCCAGACCCGGAGTACAACGTGGCGGCTGTTTCCATTTTTCAGGTGACAAACGCCCTGGCGTTCATGGTGCCCGTGGGATTTTCAGTCGCCGTGAGCACCAGGTGCGCCAACGAGCTCGGCGCGAGGAGGCCGGCGCACGCAAGGTTTGCATCCAGGGTGGCATTTTCGCTCATACTGGCCGTGGAATTTATCGTCTCCGCGCTGCTCCTGGCGGTAAAGAAGCACTGGGGCAGGCTGTACACCAACGACGAGAGGATCGTGCGATTGGTAAGCGCGCTATTGGTGCCATTGGCTGTGTACACATTTTTCGACGGCATGTTGTGCGTCGCCACGGGTGTCATCAAGGCGTGCGGCCGGCAATGGATTGCTGGGCCAGTCGTTTTTTTCAGCTATTACGTCATGGGCATCCCACTGGCGTGCTGGCTCTCGTTCGGCAGCCCGGACATAGGTGCGATGGGTCTTGTCGTTGGAGGTACCGTGGGCACGATCATACATTCCGTGATCATCCTGGTCCTCGTGCAGAACACGGACTGGATCGGCGAAGTGACGAGGGCGCTTGAACGAGTGGAGGCAAACAGCTTTGGGAGGAAAGACGCAGGCGGCGCCGTCACCGACGCCGAGGCCCTGCTGCCAGACGTTTGCGCCGAGGTGGAGCTGGAGGACATGAAGACAAAGTCGGCGGACAACTAGTTAGCTAGCTGTTAGGTGGGACGAAGAGCTCGTCTCTTTAGTTCATTCAACATCAAAATAGATGTTGACGACATCGACACTACTCTGCAGCTCTGCACCCTAATGCGTCATCCAAACGACGAAAGCTTCCCATCGCGGTCGGGTTTGGACACAAGTATTATAGGAGCGCGCGCGAGTCCGATGTTGCTCGGCGGAGCCGCACTTGTTTGCGCGCCGCATTCGACCAACCCGTTGCTGATTGCTCCCCACCAGACCCAGCCGCGAGCGTCACGTCGGGTCGTGGCTATGGCTGCGAGCAAGAAGAAGAAGATGGTCGCCCTTCACGGCAAAGGGGGGACCGCCGCTTCTTTCGAGGAATACATGCGGCCGCTGGTCGAGGCGACGAGCGATACGTGGGAATGGGAGTTTATCGATGGCCCGTTCGAATCCGCGCCGGGCAAGTGCTGGTGGGTTCTCAAGGGCGGCGTGCGCACCTTCGAAGCGAAGGAGCTGATCGGTTGCGACGAGAGCCTCGCGTTGCTCGACAAGGCGTGGCCCTTCGACGGGGTGATGGGCTTCAGCCAGGGTGCTATGCTCGCGGCGATCGCGTGTGGCCGGGGATTGGGTCCTGGTTCCACCAAGATGGGTCGTCCGCCCGTCGCCATCATCGCGGGGGCGGCGTTCCCCACCTGCAGGGGCGCCGACGTTGACAAGTTGAAGATGATGGAGTACGCGGCAGCCGAAAGCGAGGTTGTCGTTCCTGAATCCGTCGCGGCGTCCCCTGGGGCGTTGAATTTTGACCCGCTCGTCAAAAGTTTGCACGTCATCGGCAAGAGGGATGCGATGAATCCGCCGGAGCAGGGCATGAAGGTCGCTGAGGCGTTCGGCCCGGGCGCTCAGTTGCTCGAGCACGGCGGAGGTCACACCGTCCCACTCGACGAGGACGCCGTGAGGCGGTACCTCGAGGTGATGGGGGTGGAGGTGAACGCGCGGTGAGGGTATCCTCGTTGATGTGATATGTACAGTAGACTACGAAGACGAATCGTGTCGTCGCCAAAATCGTCGGCTTCACACGAGCGCGGCAGGCGCGGACCTCAGCATTGCCCTGAGCTCCTCGAAGTGTCCGGCGCACGCGTGCGCAGCCTGACCCGCGGACGCGCCCTGGGCGACGACGAGGTCCTTGAGCGCCGCGCCCATCGTCCTCGCCAGCTCCTCGTGGAACCACACCAGCTCGTGCTCCATGTGCTGGCGGCACTTGTCGTACCTGCCCATCGCCTGGGTCCTCGCGATCCTCGTGTCCGACGCGGCGAGCTCCAGCTTCTGTTTCTCCTCCCGCCTCGGCCCGGGCTCGGGGACGCCCATGGCCGCCGCCTTCTGATCCAGGCGCTCGATCTGCTTGCACAGCCTGTTGTAATGATCCACTATGGCCTTACGGGCGTCGCACGCGGAGACGCACGCCTGCGTCAGCGCCACGGCCCCATCGAGCGGCTCGCCGAACGCGGCTGTCACCGCGGCAGCCTGCAGGTTAGCGGGCCCCGACGCGGACGCAAACAGCTTCGCCGCGTTGGTCCACTCCACACCGTTCGAACCACTCTCGAACACCGCCTTGGCCTTCGCCTCCGTCTCGTCCAGGTCCACCACCACCCGCGCGAACTCCATCAGCACGGACCCGGTCAGCTGCGCGTGCTTCACCAGCGCCGACGTGGCGGACGAGAGCTTGTCGAGTCGACCCTTGAGCTTGCCGACGTAATCAGCCACGTCGAGGAAGTGCTGATCCTCCACGATACCGTCGCCGGGCAAGCCCTGCGAGGCGGGTGCGCCGGATCCGAGGAGAACATCGCCCGTGGGGCCGGACTGAGACGCGGTCGCTGCGGGCTGCGGCGGCGACGACGACAGAGGAGGAGGATTCATCGCGGCGGCGGCGGGGAGCGACTTGGCCGGCGACGCCGCGCCTCCCGCGGCTGCCGCCGCCGCGCTGGCCGCGCCTCCCGCGGCGGCCGCCACGCCGCTGATGCCCTGCGCGGCGGCACTCACCAGGTTCGCGGCCGTTCCCGAGTCATCGAGTCGCACGGTGTGGTTGAACCAGTCGCTCACTCCCCGCACGGCGTCCGAAGTGATGCCCCTCTCGTACCACGGCACCCGCTCCGACCAGCTCGCCTTGTCCTGCTCCTCGAGGAAGATCTGCAGGTCTTTGGACTCGCGCATGATCGGGTGGGCGGCGATCCTGGCGACGAAGACGGCCAGATGCCTTCGCCTGGCCTCGATCGCCGCGCTCGTCGGGTCGTCGTTCGCCACCAGCGTCTTTTGCGGCAAGGACGGCACGATGATGCCGTCCGTGGTTGCCCGGAGCTGCTTCCACAGCCACTCGAAGTCGCTATACCTGCGCGTCACGCACCCGCTGACGTTTGCGTACCCTGATAGGGTGCTCCAGTACGTCACTTTGTACTCCACGTGCTTGCTCATCCCCTCACCCGCGCGGTGCGGGTCCGACACCTCAATCTGAAGATCTCCAGAGCCCGCGGCCTCGTAAGCCGGGACGCTCACCTCCACCGGCGCCGGGCGCACGCCGACTTCCATGCTGACGGCCGGTGGGTTTGAAGGAGGGGGCGCCGCGGCGGACTCCGCGTCGACGCTCATGGCTGGAGAGTCCTCCAGGCGCGCGCGATACTGCCCTTGGGCGTTCCCCAGGCTCCTCAAAGTTTGAACTTTTCGGATAAGCGCTCGACCAGTCATCACAGCTTCCGAGAAAGTTCCTCTGGGGAGTTCGACACTTTGGCGGGAAGCCCGAGGAGCGAGTCCGCACTACGAGCGGCGCCCTACGGGAATCTCTCACGTCTCCGAGGGATCGAAAGCGAGCGTCAGGTCTCCCGCGCGGCGATCCCAGACGGGCCATAATGTCGGCACTCGACCGGCCTCGACGGGAAAAGAAGAACGGGAACAGTAGCAAGTTCAGCCCCGACCCTCCCAGGAAGTCGACGAAGAGGTCGACGAAGAACAAGGCCGTGCCCAAGCAGGTTACGGCGCGCAAGCCGCGCGTATCGACGAACGCCGCCCACCTTCGGCAGAGGAGCGCCAGACCGGGAAGCGTGAACCCCTCGGACCACCACTCGGAGGACCCGCTGTGGTACCTCGCCGACCTCGCCGCGGAGATACCCGGCGGGGTCGGGTCGCCCCCGAACCGCGGCGGGAACCTTCAAACGCGCGAGAACGCCGACGGGCGCGACGTTCACGAGCGCGTTCGATTGACGCGCGAGGCGATCGCCCTGGAAGTCTCGCGGCTGGACGACCTGAGGCGCGCGAGGCTCGGGCTGAGAAACCTCAGGGAGCGCCGGCTGTCTAAACCCGGGCTGTCCCTGGTCGCAGGCGAAAGCGTCCGCGTGGAGACGCTCCTCGGGTCCATCGCGCGCCTGGAGGAGGCGTGGCGAGCGTTCCTGGCGCGAAATGAGGTGAGGTGGAGCGACCAGCTCAGGAGGGACGGCGAGTCGCAGGTGGAGGCCAGGAGGAGGCAGCGCGCCACCGAGTCCAGGGTGGCGCGGCTGGAGGAGCTCGCCAAGTCACTCGCGAGGGAGAGAGCGACGAATCCCGCGCACGCCTCGCCGGTGACCCCGGCGACCGGCACGCGCGCGACGAATCCCATCGCGACGTTCGAGGGTCGCGAGTGTGCGCCGTTTTCGCGCACCCCGCCTTGGAAGGGGTAGAGGGACGGTGTTGGAGTATAGAACGAGCGTAGAACGACGGAAAAAGTTACACGTGGTCACCAGTTGTCAGCTACTTAACATCGAGTCATCATCAGTCCACGGTGCAGAAAACCCGCGACTTGGTCGTCGGATAGTGAATCTTCACCGGGGTCCTCTCATCCGGGTCGCTCTCCTTCTTCTTGGTGAGCGTACGGTTCAGCGCCTCCTCTCCAGCCACAGCCTTGACGCTGTCGATGCCCGAGTCCCAGCTCACCCACCTTATTTTGTCCCGGTCGAAGAACATCTTATCAGCCTTCTTCTGGATCTTGTCCTCCTTGTTGCAAGTTTCCATCCTACGCGCGCAAAGAGGGGGGCGATGGAACGGGAAGGCGGTCAGCTCTCGGCCCCGGTCGCGCGGGGTGGGCACTGGGCCCGTGTCGGTGTTTTTTTGGCGATTCCCGGTGGCGTGGGGGGCTCCACTGTGGGTTGATCGGGTTCTGGGCTGGGGCTCACCAGATGTTCGCCTCCCTCGTGGTACCGCGCCCGCGCGACATGTTTGCTTTCTGTTTCGACCCACACGCACGTCTCTCTGCGCCGTTCTGCTGTGACAACGACTGGCGGGGGCAACCCGTAAATTCCCCAAATCCAGTTTTGGCAAGAGAGCACGGCGAAGAACTCGCTCATTTCATTTTTCAAAAAGCCTTGAGACCCGTCGGCTGCGGCACACAGCGCTGTCGGTGGCGTCTAGAATATTGGCATGCCGAGGCCGGAGCCGACGCCTCACAGGCGCCAGACTCGCGCGAGGCAGTTCGCCGCCGAGGATGTGGTCCGCAGGGATCAGAGGGACAGAGCCCGGATCGACTTTGACAGACGTTACGAGGTTGACGACGGCGACTCGGAGGTGAGGAATCGACCGGTGCTCACCCAGGCTCAGCTTCCCGCGGCGGTCGCGGTGGCCTCCATGCTGTACGCCCAGGGTAAGTCCGACGATGCGCGTAAGGTTTTGCGCCAGATACTCGCCCTGGACCCCCACGACGCGGTGGCTCTGGAGCTTCTCAAGAGGGTGGCGCACTCGGCGGCGAACGCGGTCAAAGCCGCGGACGCGATGGCGGCGAACATGGAGGCCGCGGGCGAGGCCGCGCGGCGCAGGGATGAGGCGAGGATCGGTGAGATGGCGCGCGCGAACGACGAGAACGACGCGCCCGAGGCGATCCCGATGAGGACGGGCAAGAAGGTATTTCCCGAGCGGGCGCCGCGACGGCTCCCGCCGTGGCTCGACGAAGACGACGTCGACGAGGACACGCGCGATCCTAAGGAGCTCGACGACGCGCTCGCCATGGCGCGGACGGCGCTGGACCCCGCGTTATTCGCGCGTGGGTTCTCCTGGTCGGATCGGGAACGGCCGATGTTCCACGACAAAGAGACGGAGGATGACGTTCGCAAAGGAAAGAAACGCGGCGTCATCGCTCCAAAGGTGACCACCGCCGAGCTCGACGCCCACCTGGATGCGAAACTGGCCCGTGAGGCGGCGCAGAAAAAGGCGGACTGGGAGTTGGAGGTTAGCGAGGCCCAGAAGGCGATGACAAACATGCGCGCGGAGGAGGATGCCGAGAAGGACGCGCGAAGGGCCAAGGTCATCGCCATGCGGAAGGGCCTCGACGAGGGGTTGGCGCTGGCCAGGGCGAGGCACGCGGAGGAACACGCGCACAGGGTGAAGGAGTCCGTGGAGGCGCCCTCCGGGAACGATGGCGGGGGTGGTGAGGTTGCGAGGACGGGTAAAAAGCTCCTGCGTCCACGGAAGCGTGAGCCAGCGCCATGGGCCATGCGGAGATAGGCACGCTAACTGGTCTACTACAAATCTAATAAGGGTCAGTCCTCGTCCTCCGATGCATCGCTCTCGTTTTCTTCTTCATCATCCTCCTCATCCTCCTCGCTGTCGTCCTCTTCATCGCTACTCTCTTCTCCGCCCTCGGACTCCTCCTCGTCTTCCTCTCCGTCCGTCGGCATCTCCGCGAGCTCAGCCTTCTCGGTCAACAAAGCTTTACACTCCAGCGCCATCGCGTCGGTGGGAAACCTCGCAAGGAGCGCGTTGCACGCCGAGAGCGCGTCTCCGTACTTCTTTTCCTTGAGGCAGTTCATCAGGACCAGTTGCATGGACATCCTGGACCCCGCCTCATCCCCCTCACCAGCCATCGCGGTCTGCTGTGTCGCGAGGTTCAAAAGAGACGCAAAACAACTGGCAAAATATACACACCCGCGTGTGCGGTGTTGCCCACTTTTTTGTATGGACAAACAGTCTCGGGCAAAATAAAATCCGAGACGAACCAATGGGAGAGCGCCAAGGTGGATTTTGACGAAGCAAAACGCTTGGCTCGCCTCAATTTATGGACGACGGATGTGCCCGGGAGCTCCACTCTATTGACTCCACACCGTCTCCTATCTGAAGACAGAAACCACCAGTCAAAGATGGCCGCGATTATCGGCCAGTCCGCGTTCGTCCGCGTCGCCCCCAAGGCTGTCGCCAAGGTGCGTCGTCCCTCCGAGAGGACTCATCCAAAACGCCGAACACAATGTTCTCCTCGATCGGAGTAACACTTTCCCCGAGACCGATCCAACGCCCCGAACCGCGACGCTGACGCCTTCCCGACCCAAACATCGCAGGCTCAGCGCGCCAACACCAAGCGCGCCGTGGTGTGCTCCGCCGTCAACGACGAGCGCGATGCCTCGAAGGCTGCCGCGGTCGCCGCGGCCGCGGCTGTCGCGCTGTCCACGGCCCCCCCCGCGCTGGCCATCTCCGCGCGCCTCGAGGGAACCGAGACCGCCAGGCTCATCGAGGAGGCGCAGGTCTCCAAGAAGAAGCCCGCCGCGGCACCCGCGAAGGCTGCCGTGAAGACCGCGCCCGTTCCGAAGACCGCCGCTCCCGGGGCCCAGTACCCCAAGCCCGGCAACGCCAAGGCTGAGAACGCGGACCTCCGTCTGCCCGAGGTTAAGATGGCGGTGCCTGAGCCCACGAAGGCCGCCAAGCCCGCGCCCGTGACCAAGGCGACCGTGAAGGCGCCCAAGCCCGCCGTGGGCAAGCCCTCGGCCCCGGTGATCCCCAAGAAGGCCACCGCGCCCAAGCCCGCCGCGGTCAAGCCCGCCGCTCCCGAGAAGGCTGTCGTCAAGACGGCTCCCATTCCCAAGACCAGCGCTCCCCGCATCGACGCGAAGCAGGCCAAGGCCAACCTCGCCGAGCTCAAGGTTGAGGCTCCCAGCGCGAAGAAGGGCGGCAAGGGCATGCAGCTCGCCAAGGAGGCGCCCAAGACGAGGCTCGAGAAGTACGCCGCGGCGGGCGGCATCGGTGGCGCCGGTCTCGCGGGCCTCCTCGGTGCGGGCAAGGCGGCGGGTAAGGCGGCGGCGGCGAAGGGAGCCGCGGGCAAGGCGGCAGCGGCGGCCACTCAGGCGGATGCGCTCGAGGCGGCGGCCGTCTTGGTGGCCGGCGGTGCGGTTGGACAGACGGGAACCTCCATCATCAACAAAAACTCGCGCGTCCGCAAGATTCGCATCACCCCCAAGGGCGAGCTCCCGCTTCCCCTGCAGACGGCGGCGGCCTTGACGGTGCCCGCGTCCTTCCTCTTCACCCTCATCACCATCCTCGCATCCCTGTGATCGACGACGCGTGTCTAGTCATTGCGGAACCATAGCGCTCGCGTGTTGTTTAAAGCCAAATGCAATTTCTTCAACTCAAAAGAATGCGGCGGCGTTGGATGCGCCCCTATCACTTCCCCCCCTCGAGCGCGCGCCAAAACATGCTTCTTCTCGTCGGATCGCTCGCGAATTCCCCGATGCACGCGGAGGTGCACGTCGTCGACCCCGGCTTCTCCACCCCCCGCGCAATCATGCACAGGTGCGCCGCGCGGCACGCCACCATCACCCCGGATGCGCCCGTCGCAGCCGCCACGTCCCTGGCGATGTCTCGCGTCAGGCGCTCCTGAACCTGAAGCCTGCGCCCGTGCATCTTCACGATCTTCTGTAACATCGCGCGTGACACGTCCTTCCTCGAACCCGTCGTCGCCACGTGCACAGCTCCGTGGAAGGGCAGCAGGTGGTGTTCGCAAAGCGTGGCGAGCTCCAAATCGCGCACGAGCTCCGTCTCCCCCGAGCCGTCTGATCCGTCGACAGTCTTCCTCTTCTTACCTCCCAGGGTCGTCGCGGGTTCGGCGTCAGCCGCGGCGTGACCTTCCCTAGACGCGGCCATGAGGTCCGCGTACCTTCGAGCGGTCAGCGACAGACGCTCGGCGTCCATCTTCGCTCCCAGGCCGAGCGCTCGCATCATGCCCTCGACAGCCTCGGCCACGCCGGCGGGCGCGGGCGCGGGCGACGGCACCCCGAGCGCCGCCTCGAACGGCGTCGCCGGCCGCGCGTCGAGCGACACGGACACCTCGGACAAGTTGGCCGCGAAGTGTTGCTGCGAAGAGTGTTGGTGCGAAGAGTTGGTGGGCGAGTCCCTCCCGCTTGGACCGCTGGGACACTCGCTCGTCGCGGCGTCGCCCCGGGTGTTCAGCGCGGTGGACGTGGACGCGGCTTCGGCGTCGGCGACGTAACAAGGCCTCGCCGCGTCGTCGTCCACCGCTCTTGGAGTCGTCGGGGAGGTCGACCCGCACGCGCACCTCCTGCACACCGCGTCCGCGCCGTGCGTCGTCCATCTACCGCCGCTCCCGTTGCCGAATTCGCCCAGCCCGACGCCCGGACCGGGTCCCGCGCCGACGCCCGCGCCGAGCATGGCGCGAAACTCCGCGCCGTACCCGTGCGCGTCGTTCCCTCCGGCGAAGCACCCGGACGCGGCCTCGCCGCTGACGGGGATCGGGCCGAAGGGTCCCATCTGGGCCGCCTCGAGCACCACGTGCACCCCCGCGGGCGCGGCGCCCTCGTGCAGCGCGGTCGCGATGTCCGCCGCGAGCCTGTTTGGGTTCTGCAGCCTCCTGGCAAACACCTCGGCGAGCCTCGCCACCTTGCTCAGGCCCACGATCTGACCCTTGGACGGGACGTATCCGACGTGTGCGCGGCCGTAGAACGGAAGGAGCGAGTCCTCCGCGGTGGAGAAGAACGGCACGTCGCGGATGAGCACCACCCCGGGCCTGGCGAGGAGGCGGTCGTCGACGGCGCCGCCCGATCGTTCCGCGCCCGTCGCAGCGCGCTCGGCCTCGATAGCCGCGTTCGCCTCGTCGCTCTCCAGCCCCGGCTCGTGGAACAGCGCGCTGCCAACCGCATCGACCGCGCTCATCCCGTACCCACGCACCGCGAACGCCATCGCCTTTGCCACGCTCTTCGGGGTGTCGGCGAGGCCCTCGCGGTGGACGTCCTCTCCAAGTGCCTCGAGCATGGCCCTCACCGACCGCTCGAGCTCGTCCCTGTCCACCTCGACGCCTCCGGCATTGTGTGATGGCGCGGGCGCCTTATCGGTCGCGGACGTCATCCCCCGACGCTCGATACGACCGCGAGCCACGAACCTCGACCGCGGCACCTCCTGCACCGCCGATCGCAAAAGTGCCCTCAGGCCGTGGTCGTCAGCGCCGGCAAAATGGGTTTGCGTGGCCAAGGTCCGTCCTCAGCCTAACCTGTAAGTAGTAAGGCGACGTATGACTACCAGTCAGAAACCAGCGGCGAAATTGGGCCCACGTTCGTGAAATTGGGCGGCAAGCCCACATTTGGCAACAAAGTTTTGGTGACGAGGACCCCGCAGAATCCAGAATCGGCCAATCGGCTCCGCGCAGAAGGCACCGCTTGAGCTCGGAATCGTGGCAAGTGTCGATTCTGATGGCGGTATCCGATCCACCGAGTCGACCAGCGTCGAGCGTCGCCACCGGGAAGTCTTCGCCCGTCGCGGGCGGCGACGTCGAGGGAGACATGCTCGGCGGCAGCACCACAGTCGACGACTCGAGCGAGTTCGCGTTTGGCTCGTCCGACGTCGTCGATGCGTCCGTGTCGTTGGAGGGAGACGTCGAACGCACGCCCGCGAGACACGAGCGCGGACCGTCTCTCGTGCACGACATCGTGACGAGCGCCATCGACAAGGCTGAGGAGAGCGCGGAGGCGTGGGAGGCTGTCGACGCAGCAATGGAGAGGGCGACGGAGGGTATATCCAAGAGCGGCTCGATGGCTGGGAGCAGGCCGCCGACCGCGGCGTCGCAGGGCACGCAGGTGCACAACATGGTCGAGGATGCGATTCGTAACGTGGAGCAACAGGCAGAGCAGAGCGAGATCATCCACACGCTCGTCGACGGTGTCGTTCAGAACGTGATCGACTCGGCCGAGAAGAATCCCGACGACAGGCCCCCATCCGTGGTCGCGCACGACGTCAGCACCGCGTCGAACACGCAAGAGTTTGACGAGAGCAACGAGTACAGCGCCGACTTTGAGAGCGCGGATCCGACGGATCCCAGCTCCGGGGATATCGCGCGCTCGCTCATGCCCAGCAGTAAGTTGTCGTCCATGCAGGACATGGAGGCCGCCGCCGACGTATCCGAGATGTCTCCAAAGGCTGTGGGCGGCGCAACGGGAGACCTCTTCGCCGCGGCCCGCAAGACGACGGCCGAGCCGCAGCCCGAGCCCGAGCCCGAGCCCGAGCCCGAGCCCGAGCCCAAGCCCGGACCGG
>Ga0181573_10004322_pt1 | contig 12149 bp, 8 predicted proteins | sample 101ome_25_FD_148643 | JGI IMG/M metagenome (GOLD analysis project Ga0181573, IMG submission 148643) | Coastal salt marsh microbial communities from the Groves Creek Marsh, Skidaway Island, Georgia - 101409BT metaG (spades assembly) | ecosystem: Environmental > Aquatic > Marine > Intertidal zone...
CGTCATCGCGACCGGGTTGCTGCCGAAGGCGTAGCCGAGCGCCTGGTAGCTCGGCAGATCGAGCACGCACAGGTCGGCGCGCTTGCCCGGGTGCAGCGTGCCGACCTCGTGGTCGAGCTGCAGGGAGAACGCAGGATTGATCGTCGAGGCGACGACGCACTCCTCGACCGACATCTTCATCTGCGTGCAGGCGATCGTGTGGATCAGCGTCATCGACTGCGTGTGCGACGAGCCGGGGTTGAAGTCGGTCGCGAGCGCGACCGCGCAGCCGGCTTCGATCATCTTGCGCGCCGGCGCGTAGCCCGGCTTGGCGAGGAAGAAGATCGTCCCTGGCAGCAACACCGCCGTGGTGTCGCTCGCGGCCATCGCGGCGATGCCGGCGTCGGAGATCTGGCCCAGGTGGTCCGCCGAGTCCGCGCCGAGCGCGACCGCCAGCTCCGCGCCGCCCATCGGCTGGATCTCGTCGGCGTGCACGCGCAGCCGCAGGCCGGCGTCGCGCGCGGCCCGGAGCACGCGCTCGCTCTGCTCCTTGGTGAACACGCCCGGCTCGGCGAACACGTCGCAGTAGTCGGCCATAGGCGCCAGCGCCGGGATCATCTCCTCGCAGACGATCCGCACGTATTCGCCGCGGTCGTCGCGGTACTCCGGCGGGAACTCGTGCGCGCCGAGGAACGTGCGCTTCAGGGTGAGCGGCACCAGCGCCGCTGCTGCGTCGAGCGCCTGCATGCTCTTGTGCTCGGCCGCCAGCGAGAGGCCGTAGCCGCCCTTGGCTTCGATCGTCGTGATGCCGTGCTCGAGGAAGCGCCAGAGGTGCTGCTCGGTGCGCTCGGTCAGCTGGTCGAGCGAGGCCTCGCGCACCGCGCGCATCGAGCTGAGGATGCCGCCGCCTGCCTGCGCGATCGCCATGTAGTCCGCGCCAGCGCAGCGCATGTGGAACTCGCGCTCCCGAGTCTCGGCGAACACCGGGTGCGTGTGGCAGTCGACGAAGCCCGGCAGCACCACGAAGCCGTCGAGGTCCAGCTCTTCGGGCGCGCGGTAGCGCGCCGTCACCTCGGCGGTGGTCCCGACGGCGACGATGCGGCCGTCCTTGACCGCGACCGCGCCGTCCTCGACCACGCCCATCGCCTGCATCGCCTCCGCGCGGCGAGGACCGGTCGGCGCGCCGTCGGTGAGGGTCACGAGCTGCCGGCAGCGGACGAACAAACGGTCGACGGTCTCGTGGCTGGACATGGCGAGAGCTTGTCCCGGCCGGCGTCCGATGCAAGCCGTCGACGCGCTCGTCAGGCGACCGCGCGCCGCCGGCCCGGCGTGCGAGCCGACGGGGCCGAGCCGGTCAGCACCTGGGAGATCCGCTCGTGCAGCCGCTTGCGCGCGCGGAACACCACCATCTTGAGCGCGTCGGCCCGCACGCCGAGCACTTCGCCGAGCGCGGCGTAGCGCATGCCGCGCACCTCGACCATCTGCAGCACGAACTGCTCGCGCTCGGACAAAAGCTGGAAGCACGCGAGGTAGGCCTGCAGCACCACCTGGAACGCAGCGGCCGCGGCCGCGCAGTCCTCCCGCGCCGCGGCCACGCGGCCGGGTTCGGCCGTGCGTTGGTCGGCGCGAGCCTGCAGGAGTTCGGGGTCGCGGAGCGCGACGTCCGCGTCGCGTCGGCGCGTGCGCAGCAGCCGCCGGATGGCGTTGTCGGAGATGGTCGAAGACCACGCCGCGAAGGCGCCCGCGCGCGCGGCCGCGAAGCGGTCGGGGTAGCGGTAGACGTTGACGAAGGTGTCCTGCAGGACCTCGTCGACGTCGAGCCCGGCCCCGATGCGGCGCAGGCGGGCGCGGATGCGGGCGCGCAGCTGGGGCCCGGCCCAGCGGACGAGCGCGTCGAACGCGAGGGGGTCGCGCGTGGCGCGGAACGCCTCCATCAGCTCGGTCGCCAAGGCGTCGTCTGCGCCGCCGCCGTCCTCCGAGAACAGCCGGGCGCAGCCGAGGCGGCGGAGCAGCGCTTCGGATTGCGAGCGAATCCGCTCACGCGCTGGAGACGAGGGCGCGCGGCGGGTTGGGTGCGAGGGGGAACACGTCATGCCAATGGTCTTGTAGCGAAGACGGTGCCACGCCCGAGGAGCCGCCGACGACGGACCCGGGCGGCGACGCGTAAGGCCGTTGCGAACAACGAATTGGTTGCCGAGCGGCCACGACAGGCGGCCCCGAGTTCCCGGAGGTGCAGGCTACGCTTGAGCGAACGGACGTGCGGAGCCGAACAGAGGAGAAGAGACCGCCGTGCCGACGACTCCTCCGTTCCAAAGCGCACAGAATCCGCTGCGCCAGCTTCCGACCGTGCTCGCACTGCCGGCGCTGCGCCGCATGCTCGCGCGCTCGGGGGCGACGCCGCCCGACGCGGAGGACGACCTCGTCGGCTGGCTGGAGCTCGATCCGCTGTCCGCCGCGCGCGCGCTCCGCGCCGCGACGCCGCAGGTCTTCCGAGACCAGGACAGCCTGCCCAGCGCGCGCAGCCTCGTGCGCGAGCTCGGCGCGCCGCTGACCGGCAGGCTGTTCGCGAGCGAGGAGATCCCGCGCGCGGACGCAGCGGAGCTGCTCGAGCTCTGGCAGCACGCGGTCGCGACGGCCCACGCGGCGCGCGAGCTCGCGCTGCGCACGGAGCTGTTCGCGCCCGACGCGGCCTACCTCGCCGGACTGCTGCACGACCTGCCGACCTGGCTCGAACAGCTCGATCCGACGCCGACCGACCGGCGGATCCTGCCGACCGACTGGGTGCTGCACTGGCAGCTCCCCAAGCAGCTCTCGGAGCTCTTGCTGGACCTCGTGGTCGCGCCGCCGGAGCGGCCGACGTCGGAGGCGCGGCCTGACCTCGCCGCCCTGATCCGCGGCGCCGAGATGCTGGCAGAATTCGCAGGCTACCGACACCCGGGCCGCGCCGCTCGCGCGCTGGAGTCGATCACGGCCGAGCTGGCGCCGTTCGAGCTCGACGTCGCCGCGCGCCTCCGCCAGCAGGTCGATGAGCGCCTCGCCCGCCACGGCCTCGCCCCAGGCGCGCCCCGGGTCGCGGGCGACGCGCCGCGCCCCGGCTGGCCCGCAGCCGACGCGGCCGCGGGAGCACAGGCGGCCGCGCCCGGCGGCGCGGACGAGCTGGTGTTGTCGTTGCTCGACCGCGCCAAGCACGAGCGCTACCGCGACATCCGAATCGACCTCGCCGAGGCCGCCGTACGCAGCGGCCGCTGCGACCGCGCGTTCTTCGCCAGTTGGGATCCCGTGGGCGTGACCCTGACTCTGCGCGCCAAGCAGGACGGCTCCTCCCGACGCATGTCGGAGACCAAGCTCGCGGCGTCGCGCCCCGAGGCCGCGCGGCTGCTGCAGGCGATCGCGACCCAGACGCCCGCGCTGCTTCGGACCGAACCCAACGGCGACGGCGCGCTGCTGCGCGCGCTCGCGGTCGACGAGCTGCTCGCGGTCCCTGTCAACGGCGACTTCGAGCGTCCCTCGTTCCTGCTCTTGGACCGGTCTCTGACGCTCAAGGCCTTCGACGAGCGCGCCGACGCGCCCGCCGCCCGCGCGCTCGGTTTGACGGGCTCGCTGCTGATCCAGAACCTGCTGCTGCGGCGGCGGCGGCAGCGCGCGCAGAAGTTCGCGCTGACCGACCCGCTGACGCGCCTGTTCAACCGCCGGATGGGAATCCACGCGCTCGAGCAGGCGGTCGCACGGACCGAGCGGGACCGCTCGCCGCTGACGGTGCTGATGTGTGACCTCGACCACTTCAAGCAGCTGAACGACACGCACGGTCACCTGCAGGGCGACGCTGCGCTACGCGCCACCGCCGACGTGCTGCGCACCATGGTGCGGAGGAACGACACCGTCTGCCGCTACGGCGGCGAGGAGTTCCTCGTGATGCTGCCGGACACGACGCCCGACGAAGCGACGGTGCTCGCGACCCGCATGTTCACCGCCGTCCACGCCCGCGGGGAAACGCTGGAGCTGCCGCTCAGCGTCTCGATCGGGCTGACCTGCCACCGGTTCGGCGACTCGGTCGAGTCCATGTTGCTCCGAGCAGACAGAGCCCTTTACGCCAGCAAGGATTACGGCCGCAACCGTTTCTCGGCCGACGTCGACTACGAGGACGACGTGCCCGCCGACGCCGAGCCGCGCGACCCGGGGCACGAGCGCTGAGCGGCCCGCAGGGCCGCGAGGAAAGGCCGACACGCGGTCGCTCACCTGGATATGCTCCGTCCAACTGTGCCCAGCACTGCAAGACCTGAGCTCGTCGCCGTCGCCGGCCCCGCCGGCGACCCTCCTCCAGAGGAGCCCGACCCTCCGCCGTCCCGATCGGGACGCGCACACGCTCTGACCCCGGGCGCGCTCGCGCTCGCGCCGTGCGTCGCGATGGACGACGGCGCGTTCGTCGTGGACATCGACGCGACGATCTCGCCGACCTACACGCTGCTCTCGCTGGCAGCAGCCGCGCTCGGCGGCTACGGCGCGGCGGCCGCCGCGAGCCTGATCGGCTACTCCCCCACCCGGATCGACCAGATGCTCGACGAGCAGCGGCGGCCCGATCGGGAGCGCCTGTCGGGCGAGCTGGAGCAGCGCGCGCGCGAGTATTTTGTCGTCGCGACCATCTACGCCGCCGCTGGCTGGGTGCTTGGACTCTGGGCGCTCCGCGGCGCCGTCGACCCCGCGAGCCACGGCTGGGCGCTCGGCCTGTGGGTCGCGCTAATGCTGTTCGTTGCTGGCAGCCTGCCCGGCGCGCTCGCCGACCACCGCGCCGAGCGCACCGTGCTCAACGTGCTGCCGACGCTGCGCGCGGGCTGGTACCTGCTGCGCTGGCCCTTGGTCCTGCCGCTCTACTCGTTCACGGCGCTCGTCGTGCGCGCGCTCCGCATCCAGCGCAAGGCGGTCACCGACCGCTCGGAGGTCCAGAAACAGGTCATGGCGGCCGTCGCCGACAGCGTCGACGAGACCGAGCTGGCCGACGCCGAGCGCACCTGGATCGGCAACATCGTGACGCTCAAGGACCAGCACGTCGCGACCGTGATGACGCCGCGGCCGGACATCGTCGCGCTGGACGCGTCCATCAGCCTGCGGGAGGCGGTCGACCAGGCGCTCGAGCACGAGTTCTCGCGCTACCCCGTCTACCGCGAGCGCCTCGACGAAGTGGTCGGAATCTTCTACGTGAAGGACGCGCTGCGGCTGATGCAGCAGGATCCGCAGAAGCTGGGCGAGACGCCGCTCCGCCAGCTGCTGCGCGAACCGCTGTTCGTCCCCGAGACCACGGGCGCAGCGCAGCTGCTGCGCCGGATCCAGGCGAGCAATCAGCACATGGCGATCGTCATCGACGAGTACGGCAGCACCGTCGGCATCGCGACCGTAGAGGACCTCGTCGAGGAGATCGTCGGCGAGATCGAGGACGAGTACGACCCGCCCAGCTCCGAGCAGGGCAGCGACCAGATCCGCGTCATCGAGGCCGGGCGCGTGCTGGAGATCCCCGCCAGGAGTTCCGTCCAGGAGATCAACAAGCTGCTCGGCTCCCAGCTGTCAGAGGAAGGCGACTGGGAGACGGTCGCCGGCCTCGTGATCGCCAACGCGCATCGCATCCCTGCCAAGGGAGAGCTGCTGGTCATCGGCGACGTCGAGTTCCGCGTCCTCGAAGCAGACGAGCGCCGGGTCCAGCGGCTGCGCGCCACGCTGCTCGAGGCCACGCCTGCGGAGGACGCGCGGTGAGCGCCGCAGGCGGCGCGCTGCGGCGCGCTGGCCGACCGACCTCGGTGCAGGCGATCGTGCTGCGCCGACGCGACTTCCGGGAGTCGAGCCGGATCGTGACGTGCCTGACCCGCGAGCAGGGCAAGATCACGGGCCTCGCCAAAGGCGCGCACCGCCTCGACAGCCCGCTGCTGGGACGCATCGACTTCCTCAACGAGCTGCACGCCACCTTCTCGGCCGATCGCGGCGGACTTCGCATCCTGACGCGCGCGACCCTGACGCGCGAGCGCCGCGCGCTGCGACGACCGCGACGGTTCCTCGCCGCGGGCCACGTCGCGTGGCTCGTCGACGTCGCGAGCCAGGAGGGGCGGTCTGACCCGCCGTTGTTCGACCTGCTGGTCGGCGGCCTCAACCTGCTCGAGCGCTGTCCGCTCGCCGCCGTCCCGAAGATCGTGCTGGGCCTGGAGCTGCGCCACCTCGAGGTGGTCGGCGCGCTCCCCGACCTCGACCACTGCGCAGAGTGCGGCGACGAGCTGGGCCCGTCGGCGTTTCGCCAGGCGGACACGCTCGGGCTCGCGTGCCGACGGCACGCCGGGTTGCCGCGCCAGAGCGTGCCTGCGCGCGCACTCGCGCTGCTCCGCGCGCTGCGCGCCAGCAGCGGCCGCGACTGGCCCGCGCTCGACGCGGACGAAGCCGTCGCCCTGGCCGCGCCGCTGCCAGCCCGGTGGCTGGCGGCGGCGCTGGAGCAACGCGCTCCGTACCGCTCGCTGGTCTTCCCAGAGGCCCGCGGCTCGCAGGCGCTGGGGGGCGCGCGGCAGCAGTGATCCGCTTCCGCTGCTAACCGTTGCCGCAGGACGGCCGGTGCCCGAACATCACGGCGCATGACCACCCGCCCCCTCGCAACCGCCGCGCTCGGCCTGCTCCTGGCCGCCGGATGCGCCAGCGGCAAGGGCCTGCTCCCCGACGCGGCGCAGCAGGTCACGAACGCCGAGGCGCAGGTCGCAGGAGGCGACTACGCGGGGGCGCTGGACACGCTCGCGGGGGTCCGCGACGAGCTGTGCCCCAAGCCGCTCCGCGACCGGCGGGACCTCGCCCGCGCGCGGGCCGAGTTCGGCCGCGGCGAGCTCTGGGAGAGCTACTTGATCCTCGAGCGCTTCTCCGACGAGCACCCGCTCAGCGAGCTCCGACCGCAGGTCACCGAGCTGATCTGGTCCGTGGGCGGCGCGCTGCTCGAACGCGACGAGAGCTTCTGGTTCTTCTGGTCCGACCGCTCAGCTGGCCGCATCGTGCTGGAGCACCTGGTGACGCGCCACCCGGACACGCCGCGGCTCGCCGACGCGCTGCGGGTGCTCGGCGACATGGCGTTCGAGGCCGGCGACTACGAGCTGGCGCAGCTCCGCTACCGCGAGATCATCCTGGAGCAGCCGAACAGCGACTGGCGCTTCTACGCCAACTTCCGCTTCGCGATGAGCATCGTCGCGACCCTCCGCGGCCCCGACTACGACCTCCAGGGCATGCAGCAGGCGGTGACCGAGCTCCGCACGTTCTTGCGGACGGCGCCCGAGAACCCGCAGATGGTCGCCGAGGCCGAGCGCGCGCTCCAGCAGGTGCTCACGTGGCAGGTTCGCCGGCACCTGGACGTCGTCGACTACTACCGGACGCTCGACAGCTACGACGGCCAGCTCCACCACGCGCGCCTCGCGTCGCGCCCCGAGTTCGAGGGCGTGCCCGGCTACGCCGACGCGGTCGCGACGCGCGCGCGCCTCGAAGCGCGCGCCGCCGCGCCGACGGGAGGCCGGCCGTGACCTCGGGCCTTCGCCTCGCGGTCGCCTGCCTCGGCGCGCTCGCGGCCTGCGGCTACAGCGTCGGCACCGGGCTCAGCGAGCGCGGCATCCGCAGCGTCGCCTTCCAGGTCGTCGGCAACGAGAGCTACCGCCAGCGGTTCGAGGTCGAGATCAGCCGGTTCCTGGCGCGCGAGCTGCCCGTCACCACCGACCTGAGGCTCGCGACGCGCGAAGACGCCGACGCCGTGCTGGAGGTCGTGCTGACCGACGCGCGGGAGCGCACCGCCGTGATCGGCGTGCGCGACCCGGCGAACCCGCAGGACTTCCGCTTCCCGCGCGCACGCGAGGGCGTCCTGCTCGGGGCCGTGCACGTCCGGCTCGTGGGCCGCGACGGCACGGTGCACGTCGATCGGCGCCTGCTCGACCGCACGGAGTTCCGGGCGCCGCTCGGCGAGAACCTGACCTCGGCGCGCGCCGAGATGGCCGAAGACCTCGCGCGCAAGATCGCGCTGGCCCTGGAGACCGACCTCTAGATCCGACATGACAGAACCTGCAACACCGCTGGTCGGCGTGATCATGGGCTCGCGCAGCGACTGGGTGACCATGGCGCACTGCGCCGCGACGCTCGAGGACCTCGGCGTCCCCCACGAGGTGCGCATCGTCAGCGCCCACCGAACGCCCGACTGGCTCATGGAGTATGCGGGCACGGCCGAGGAGCGCGGCCTGCAGGTGATCATCGCCGCGGCCGGAGGTGCGGCGCACCTGCCCGGAATGGCCGCCAGCAAGACGGTCCTGCCGGTGCTCGGCGTGCCGATGGACGCGACCGTCATGAACGGCACCGACGCGCTGCTCTCCATCGTGCAGATGCCCGGCGGGGTCCCCGTCGGAACGCTCGCGGTCGGCAAGCCGGGCGCGATCAACGCAGCGCTGCTCGCCGCCGCGATGCTCGGCGAAGCGCACCCCGAGCTGCGCGAGGCGATCCGCCGCCGACGCGAGGCGATGACCCAGAAGGTGCTCGCGGACCGCGACCCCCGCCTCGAGCCTCCCGCATGATCACGGCCGTGCTCGGAGGCGGGCAGCTCGCCCGCATGCTCGCGCTCGCAGGCGCCCCGCTCGGCCTGCGCACGCGCGTCCTCGACCCTTCGCCCGACGCCGTCGCCGGCCACGTCGCGGAGCAGATCACGGCCCCGTACGACGACGACGGCGCGCTGCGCCGGCTCGCAGACGGCGCGGCGGCCTGCACCTTTGAGTTCGAGAACGTGCCGGTCGCGGCGACCGAGTGGCTGACCGCGCACGCCAACGTGCGCCCGCACCCGCGCGCGCTCGCCATCGGTCAGGACCGCCTCGAGGAGAAGACGCTGTTCCAGCGGCTCGGCATCGGCGTCGCCGACTTCCGGCCGGCGGACACGCTCGAGCAGCTGCGCGCGGCGGTCGCCGCCGTCGGCGCGCCGTGCATCGTGAAGACGCGGCGGCTCGGCTACGACGGCCGGGGCCAGGTCCGGCTGCAGGCCGGCGACGGATTGACCGCGGCGATCGACGCCGCCTGGGCCGAGCTCACCGAGGGCTACGACCAGGGCCTCATCGTCGAGGCCATGGTGCCGTTCGACCGTGAGCTGTCGGTGATCGCGGTCCGCAGCGCTCGCGGCGAGGTCGCCTGCTACCCGCTGGTCGAGAACGAGCACGCGGGCGGCATCCTGCGCCGCAGCCGCGCCCCGGCGCCGGACCTGACCGACGACGTGCAGGCGGCCGCGGCGGACTTCGCCGCGACCCTGCTCGCAGAGCTCGACTACGTCGGCGTGCTCGCGGTCGAGCTGTTCGACGTCGGCGGCGCGCTGCTCGCCAACGAGATGGCGCCGCGCGTGCACAACTCGGGGCACTGGACGATCGAGGGCTCACAGTGCTCGCAGTTCGAGAACCACCTGCGCGCCGTGCACGAGATGCCGCTCGGGAGCACGGCCATGGCCCTCGGCGGCCACGCCACCATGATCAACCTGATCGGCGAGCTCCCGGCGCGCGAGCACGTCCTCGCGCTCCCCGGCGTGCACCTGCACGACTACGGCAAGTCTCCTCGGAAGAACCGAAAGCTCGGCCACGCGACGGTCGTTGGAGCCGAGCGAGCCGAGGTCGACGCCGTCGCCGCGCGCATCCTCGGCTGACCGGCAGCCTTGGCCCGAGACTTGCTTCTTGCGCTTGGTCCGACCCGAGCATCCCCATGAACAGACTCCTCCTGCCCCTGAGCGTCGCGTCCGTGATCGCACTGACGACCTTGGCTTCCTGCCTGCAGACCCGCGGCCGAAACGCCCAAGTGCTACGCGGTGGTAACACCCTCGCGCCGACGGCTTCGACCGGGCTCGGCAGCCAGGCCCACTACGACCGCGTCATGACCAGCGCGTTCTGCGGGGAGTGCCACCCGGCCATCTACGCCGAGCACGAGCTGAACACCCACGGCCGGGCGTACACCGACAACGAGGTCCGACTCGCGACGGGCAACTTCCGGACGGCCAACTGCATCCGCTGCCACACGCCGCGCCCGATCTTCGAGACCGGCAACGGCAACAACCCGCGCCGGCGTCACTTCGGCCTCGAGGACGGCAACTCGTGCATGACCTGCCACTGGCAGCAGGACACGGACTACTCCCAGTTCGTCGGCGGCGCGGACTGCAAGACCGCGTTCCACCCGGACGTCGGCACGGTCGACGCCTGCGCTGCCTGCCACAAGAACCACGGCACCCCCTACCAGTGGGAGAAGTCGCCGGAGGGCAAGCTCGCCGGCCGCACGTGCATCAGCTGCCACATGAAGCGCGTCACGCGCCCGATCGCCGTCGACGGCCCGGTCCGCCGGGTCTACAGCCACGCGTTCCCCGGCGCGCGCGACGTCGACCACGTGCGCAGCGCCTATGACTACGAGGCCGAGATCGACGGCAACGAGGCCGTCGTGGTGATCGCGAACACGGGCGCGGGTCACAACTTCCCGACCGAGCTGCGCCAGCGCTCGGTCGAGTCGCTGGTGATCGTCCAGGACCAGGACGGCAACGAGGTGGCGCGGTCGCGCAAGGTCTTCCGCGACCCCTACAAGCGCCCCTACGGCATGACGCTGCAAACCAACACGCAGATCATCAGCGGCGAGGAGCGCGAGCACCGGGTCCCGATCGGCGTCGCGAACGGCACCGTCATCTGCGAGCTGCACTACAAGTTCTACTTCCCGATCGAGGACAACCACCCCGAGCTGGCCAACCGCCTCGAGCGCCGGACCCTGGTGTTCACCGACGTCGAGCCGAACGCCGCCGAGGTCGAGACCGACCCCTACGCCGACGTGAAGACGCCCGAGGGCATCTCGCCCGAGCAAGCGAGCCCCAGCGACCTGCCCGAGCTGTCCGAGTTCGTGCGCGGCACGGTGACGTTCGAGATCCCCGAAGGCGACACGCAGGCCGACATCGACGCGCTGGTCGAGCTCTACAACTTCCAGATGCCCGAGGCCAACCGCAAGGCGATGGACCGCCTCGTCGAGATCGGGCGGCCGGCGGTGCCCGCGCTGATCCAGGCGCTCGGCTCGTGGGACAACAAGACCTACGACAAGTCGAAGACGACGCTGCTGCGGATCGGCCGGCCCGCCGCCGACCTGGTGCGCGCCGCGATCACCGACGACAACCTCTATGTCCGCCTGCACTGCCGAGAGCTGCTCGGCGAGCTGCCGCTGCCTGCCGACAAGCAGGCGCTGATCGACGAGGTCAAGCTGGGCCTCGACAGCAAGAACGCGATGGACCGCGTCACCACGATCGAGCTGCTGGGGCGCCTGCTGGCGCGCGGCGAGGTGCAGCAGATCCGCGCGCGCCTGACCGAGTTCGACCCGGACATCGTGCGCGCCGCAGCCAGGACGCTCGCCGAGCTCGGCGACGTCGAGAGCATCGCGGCGATCGACGCCGCGCGACAGCGGCACACGTTCGTCGAGATGAAGATCGACCTCGCGGTCGCGCTCGGCCGCCTCGGCTCGGCGGCGGGCGTCGCCGATCTGCTGCCCCTGCTCGACTACGACGACGACCTGATCCGCGAGAAGGCGTTCGAGGGCTTCTACAAGGTCACGCAGCAGCACCGTGGCTATGAGCCGATGGCTCCCCGCCCGGACCGCCTCGCCGCGCTCGGCCGCCTGCAGGGCTGGTGGACCAAGAAGGGCGCCGACTTCGCGCCGAAGGCGTGGCCCCATCCCGAGCCTGACGTGGACCGCGACGCGTTCCACCTCGTCAAGCGGCTCGGTGGCGGCACCGGCCTGATCCCTGCCGCCGAGAACGACCAGGACGCGATCGACCGCATCCTGGCCGACGGCACGGACGCGCTGCCGGCGCTGATCCGCGGCCTCAAGTTTCCGCCGGGCTTCGCGGCCAAGCGCGCGTCCGTGCTCGCTGCGCTGCAGCGCCTGGGCGACCGCCGGGCCGCGCCGTTCGTGCACGCCGCGCTCCGTGACCCGGTCTTCGGCGTCGCCCACTGGGCCGCGTCGGCGCTCGAGCAGGTCGGGGACGAACACTGCCTGCAGGGTCTGCGCCGCTTTGAAGCGCGGGTTCGACAGGCCGCCGAGGGCGGCGCCTTGCCGGCGTCGATCCCGAGCCCCGACCCGCTGCTGGCGTCCGCTGCGCGCACGCGCCTGATGCTCGGAGACAGCGACGCGCGGGT
>Ga0181573_10004326_pt1 | contig 12146 bp, 7 predicted proteins | sample 101ome_25_FD_148643 | JGI IMG/M metagenome (GOLD analysis project Ga0181573, IMG submission 148643) | Coastal salt marsh microbial communities from the Groves Creek Marsh, Skidaway Island, Georgia - 101409BT metaG (spades assembly) | ecosystem: Environmental > Aquatic > Marine > Intertidal zone...
CGTGAATAAGCCTCCAGTGGGCGGGCCTCGCGTAGGAGACTGGGCGCTCTACCGTCGGCTTTTGCGTTATATCGTGCCCTACAGCATGGCGTTAGTACTCAGTATCGGTGGGTTTATCGTCTATTCACTGGGTAATGTCTTGCTCGCTGATTTGACGCAGTTCTTGCTCGACTCACTGGGTGAGAAGCCCGCGATACAAATTGGTTTGGTCAGTGCGGCGGCGCAGTGGTTCTGGCCTCCCGGGGAAATGACTACTCTGGATTACGCACGCATTGCCGTACCGATCGCGGCTGTGGTGATTTCTTTGGGGCGCGCATTGGGCTATTTCGCGGGTAACTTTTTTATGAATACGGTTGCCCGGGGTGTCGTTCATGATCTGCGCACCCAGTTGTTCGATGTCTTGCTACGAGTGCCCAAAGCGCATCAAGATCAATACAGCACCGGTTCACTGATTTCCAAGGTCACCTTTAATGTCGAGCAGGTGAGTGGCGCAGCATCCGATGCGTTGCGCATCATGCTGCGAGAGGGACTGACGATCGTCGCGCTGATCAGTTACATGCTCTACCTCAACTGGCAATTGAGCCTGATCTTTTTTGCGGTTGCGCCAGCGATAGCCTTGGTAGTGCAGATCGTTGGCAAGCATTTCAGACGTTACAGTCGGCGGATTCAAGAGTCGATGGGTTCAGTGACTCAGCTGAGTAATGAAAGTGTGGGCGCATTCCAAGAAATTCGAATGTTTAACGCGGCAGAGAGCCAAAGCGCGCGGTTCCGTGCCGCGAGTCAGTTTAATCGTGTTCAGTCGTTGAAACTCGCCTTCGTGCAGGCGTTCTCAACACCAGTGATTCAAACGCTGCTAGCCGGTGCGCTGGGCACATTGTTTTGGTTCGCCTTAGATCCGGAGATTCTGGTGAATTTTTCTTCAGGGTCTCTGGTCGCCTTTATTACCGCGGCCGCCCAACTGGGCAAGCCTATTCGCACGCTGAGTAATGTGCAAAGTGTGATACAGCGTGGTTTGGCCGCGGCTGAGGATGTATTTCTGCAGCTTGATACCGCACCTGAATGCGATGAGGGCACGGTAGCCATTGATCGGGCTCGGGGCGAGTTAAAATTTGATGCTGTCAGTTTCCGCTATGCAGGCGCTGAACAAGATGCAGTGAGTGACATCAGCTTTTCGGTGCCGGCGGGTAGCACGATCGCTGTGGTAGGACGCTCCGGCAGCGGCAAATCGACCTTGGTACAGTTGCTGAGTCGTTTTTATCAACCGACCTGTGGCGAAATCAGTCTCGATGGGTTGCCCATTGAGCATTATCAACTGGCTGATTATCGACGACAGATCGCAGTGGTGTCGCAGGATGTCGTGCTCTTCGCCGACACGGTGCGTAATAATATCGCTTTCGGTTCGCTCGCAAGCGCCAGTGATGGCGCACTCAAAAAAGCGACGGCCTTGGCTCATGCTGACGCCTTTATTACCAAGCTCCCGAAGGGTTTTGAAACCGTACTGGGTGATGACGGCGCGGGCTTGTCAGGTGGGCAGCGTCAGCGCTTGGCGATAGCGCGCGCACTCCTCAAAGACGCGCCCATTTTGGTGCTCGATGAAGCCACCTCCGCGCTCGATAATGAGTCGGAGGCCCTGATTCAAGCGGCACTCGAGCAGGTTATTGCGGATCGAACGACGCTGGTGATTGCTCACCGTCTCTCGACCGTTGAGCGGGCGGACCAAGTTTTGGTCTTGGATCACGGCAAAATTGTTGCCCAAGGCCGACACGCTGACCTACTGGCAGAGGGCGGACTTTACGCTCGCCTATACCAGCAGGATTTTGCGGCCGAAGGCTAACCATGCGTCGTCGTCTCGAGCAGCAACTCAACGCGATGTGGTACCAAGGTGGCGGTGGTGCTGTGTGGTTTAAACCTCTGTCGCTGCTTTACGGTGCTGTAGTTGCCAGTCGACAACGGTTTTTCAAAGCATTTCCACCCGATTCGGTGGGTGTCCCGATTGTCGTCGTGGGTGGCATCACCGCCGGTGGCACCGGCAAGACGCCTGTTTTAATCGCGATTGCACAGGCTTTGGGAGCGCGTGGCATTCGCGTTGGCGTAGTGAGTCGTGGCTATGGAGGGCAGTACGATGGACAGCCTCGCGAAGTTCACGCGGACGATGATCCATCTGAGGTTGGCGATGAGCCCCTGCTGATTGCCCGTCAGGCGCAGGTTCCTGTGGTCATTGCTCATCGACGACGGGAAGCGGCAGAGTGGTTGGTGGCTGAGAATAGCTGTGACCTCATTCTGTCTGATGATGGTTTGCAGCACGGAGGATTACCCCGAGATTTGGAGATTATCGTGCTCGATGCTCAGCGCGGTTTGGGTAATGGTTTGTTGTTGCCAGCGGGACCGCTGCGAGAGCAACCCGATCGCCGTGCGGGCGCAGTGACATTGATACGCAATGGCGATGATCCGGTCACCCGTTTTCACTATCGGCCCGTTTCATTGCGGCACATGGCGTCCGGGCGAACAGTCGCTGTGTCGGAAGTCATAGCACTCTGGTCTGGGCAGTCAGTCACAGCATTAACCGGACTCGGGCAGCCAGAGCAGTTCTTCGATACGCTGCGTGGCATGGGGCTAGCAATCGATACTCGAGTACTGGCAGATCATGAGCCACTGTCGCCGCAGGATTTGGCTGCGATGCAGGCCGACTGCATTGTCGTGACGGAGAAGGATGCGGTTAAATTGTCCAAAGGTGATGATCGTGTGTGGAGTCTGATCATGGAGACCGTGCTTCCGCCCACGCTAGTCGAACGTGTGAGTCAGTTACTGGTATAGCGAGGTGTACATGTGTTTCATATTGTGATCCCAGCGCGGTATGGCTCCACACGGCTACCGGGTAAAGCATTGGCCGATATCGCCGGCGAGCCGATGCTGTATTGGGTCTGGCAACGCGCTCTCGCTGCAGGCCCACAATCGGTCACTATTGCCACGGATGACGATCGTATCGCGTCGGTATTGCGCGCGCGCGGTGCAGAGGTGGTGATGACTCGCGCCGATCACCCATCAGGCACTGACCGACTCGCTGAAGTGGTGAACACCCTAGGCTTTGATGACGACGCGATTATTGTCAACCTGCAGGGTGATGAGCCCTTGATGCCTGCCGCAAATCTTCGTCAGGTTGCGGCGTTGCTTGAACTCTACCCAGATTCGGCGATCGCCACCTTGGCGGAGCCCATCAATGATCTGGACACGTTTCACAATCCTGCCGCCGTGAAGGTGGTAGTCGGCGCGTATGATCGTGCACTGTACTTCTCCAGAGCGCCGATCCCCTGGCCGCGCGAGGCGATGACAGACCCGAGCAGCGCTGAGGTGATGGCGCTTCGGCATATTGGGCTGTATGCCTATCGCAGTGGTTTTCTCCGGCGATTTATCCGCTGGGGCGTTGCGCCCAGTGAAGCGCTTGAGTCTCTAGAGCAGTTACGCGCCTTGCATCATGGGGAGGTGATTCGGGTTGAACGCGCCAGCGAGCCGGTGCCGGCTGGTGTTGATACCGCCGCTGACCTTGAGGCGGTGCGCGCACTGATGGCCGAGCCGTGAGCGATATCCACTCGCAGTTTGATCTCGGATCCTTAAACACCTTGCGTCTGGCGAGTGCCGCACAGCATTTTGTTCGCGCTGAGACCGTGACGGCGGTCGCTGACGCAATCGCTTGGGCCCGCGCGGAAAATGAATCGGTCCATGTGCTCGGTGGCGGCAGTAACGTCTTACTCCCTGAGCAAATTCACGGTCTGGTGCTGCAACCGGCGCTGAGGGGAATCGAGTTGATGCGAGACGATGGTCGCTTCGTGGATCTTCGAGTCGGCGCGGGTGAGTCGTGGCACGAATTTGTGCTGTGGTGTGCTGAGCGCGGACTGCATGGTCTTGCTAACCTTGCCCTGATACCCGGGTCGGTTGGTGCTGCACCGATTCAGAATATCGGTGCCTATGGCGTTGAGGTAGCCGATTCGATCATCGCGGTGGAGGTGATCTCGACGGAGAGCGGTCTGTCTGAATCACTTTCGGCCGAGGCTTGTCGATTTGCCTACCGAGACAGCCTGTTCAAGCGCAAAGCGGGTCGGCATTTGATTGTGCTGAATGTCATCTTCCGATTAGATCGTAACGCCCCGGTCTGTTGTGACTATCCAAGTTTGGCGGCCTACTTAGGTACAAGCGAGGTTGATCACGAAAGTGTTCTTAAGGCTGTGATGGCGATTCGCCAATCCAAATTGCCAGATCCCAACGTTGAGCCCAACGTTGGCAGCTTTTTTAAAAACCCCTGGGTCAACATTGATCAAGCCACAGCACTTGCTGCGCGATTTCCAGCGCTACCCCAGCAGCAGCTTGATGATCGCGTAAAACTGTCGGCGGCGTGGATGATCGACGCGCTGGGCTGGCGGGGCCAGGAGAGAGAAGGGGTACGCGTGCACGATCAACATGCTCTGGTTGTAGTGAACCGTTCTGCGACGACGCTTGCGCCGGTTCTTTCGTTGGCCGATGAGATTGCTGGCTCGGTGGTGCAACACTTTGACGTCGCGCTTGAGCGCGAGCCTGTCATTCTTGGCGCTCAGTGACCCGGCCCGAGGTTGCGATGCCCTTTGATCACGAAGCCTTTTGCGCACAGCTAACTCGACGTCCTGGCGTGTATCAAATGTATGATCAGGCCGGCGAACTGTTGTATGTCGGCAAAGCCAAAAATCTGCGCAATCGCGTCAGTAGCTACTTCAGAACATCGGGCCTCACAGCAAAGACCATGGCCCTCGTTGCGCGGATTGATGATATCCAGGTTACTGTGACCCATACGGAGCGCGATGCGTTACTACTCGAGCACAATTTAATTAAAGCGCATCGGCCGCCTTATAATATTTTGCTCAAGGATGACAAAAGTTACCCTTATATTTATCTATCGGCGGAAGACCGCTGGCCGCGGCTGTCCTTTCATCGTGGCGCCAAGCGCCGCAAAGGGACTTATTTTGGGCCGTATCCCAGCGCTGGCGCAGTCCGCTCAACATTGCATCTGATGCAGAAAATTTTCAAAGTTCGCCAGTGCGAGGATAGCTATTTTCGCAATCGCTCAAGGCCGTGTCTGCAGTACCAGATCGGTCGTTGTAGTGGGCCGTGCGTGGGCCTTGTGAGTGACGCTGACTACACCCAGCAGGTTGAAAAATCCGCACTATTCTTGAGCGGGAAATCTCAGCAATTAATCAAGCAACTTGCTGATGAGATGGAAACCGCGTCAACATCGCTTGCCTTTGAGGTGGCAGCGGAGCGGCGCGATCAAATTGCAGCGTTGCAAGAGGTACAATCTAGCCAAGGTATCGAAAGCCGTCACGGCGAGCTGGATATTTTGGCGGTGAGTTGCAGTCATGGGCAAGCCTGCGTGCAGGTGCTGTTCATTCGCGAGGCGCGTGTCCTAGGAAGCCGGACCTATTACCCATCGCTCAAGCTCGATGAGGACGAGGCGGCTGTTCTCGATGCGTTTATCCCGCAGTTTTATTTGCAAGGAGAGCAGGATATGCCGCCAGAGCTGGTGGTGAGTCATCAGCCTGAGCAAGCAGCGGCACTCGAAGCGGTGCTGAGTGACAAGTCATCGCGGCGGATCCGAATTAAAACCGATGTCCGCAAAGCGCGTGCGCAGTGGTTGCAGTTGGCACTACAGACTGCACAGACGAACCTGCTCGCTTACATTAGCGGCAAGCAGACGATGGCAGCTCGACTAGACTCTCTCCGACAAGTGCTTTCCCTCGATGGCATCCCGACGAGACTTGAATGTTTCGATATCAGTCACAGCAGCGGCGAGGCGACGGTCGCGTCTTGCGTTGTGTTTGACTCTCAAGGGGCTCGTAAAGCCGATTATCGCAAATTTAATATCGACGGGATCACTGCGGGTGATGATTATGCGGCCATGCAGCAGGCGTTGAGTCGCCGTTACAAGCGGTTGGCCAAGGGGGAGGGCACCTTGCCTGATGTGCTACTGATTGATGGCGGACAAGGGCAGGTCAAGCAGGCGCAAGGCGTCTTAGCAGAACTGTCGATCGATTCAGTGAAAGTGATTGGTGTCGCCAAGGGGACGACGCGTAAGGCGGGGTTTGAGACGTTAATTGACGGTGATACGGGCAAAGAGTTTCAACTGCGCGGCGATCATCCTGCGCTACATCTCATGCAGCAGATTCGCGATGAAGCACATCGGTTTGCCATTACAGGTCACCGCGGTCGTCGGGCGAAAGCACGCCAACAAAGCCGACTAGAGGGTATTCCGGGCGTCGGCCAAAAGCGGCGTCGAGAACTATTGCGTCACTTTGGGTCTGCCGCGGCGGTTGAAAATGCGAGCGTTAGTGAATTGAAAAAGATCACCGGTGTCAGTGCAAGTCTCGCGCAGACCATCTATGATCATCTTCATACTTTGAATGATTAGCTCTACCCAAGGTGTGTCTCGCGCAAGATCGTAGACGAGTCGATTGTCAGCTGAAAGCAGGGGTGTAGGGCGTTGTGAGAGAGGGTGTCGATTGTTGTGCCAATGACCTTGCCTAATATGTTGACCTTACTCCGAGTGGCGGCGATTCCGCTCCTCGTGGTGCTATTTTATTTTCCCGAACCCGTTGGCACACATTGGGTTGCGGTGCTGTTTGCTGCGGCAGGGATTACGGATTGGCTCGATGGCTATCTCGCGCGGCGCTCAGGACAAACGAGCGCCTTCGGCGCATTTCTGGATCCGGTCGCCGATAAATTGATTGTTGTTGTAGCGTTGGTTCTGCTGACAGAGCGTATAGACTCAGTGTTGATGACTTTGGCGGCCTGCGTGGTCATTGGCCGAGAAGTTGTGGTCAGCGCGCTGCGCGAGTGGATGGCCCAGTATGGCAATCGCGCCTCGGTCGCTGTCACTTTTGTCGCCAAACTGAAAACAGTGATGCAGATGGTCGCCATTACCGGTTTACTGTGGCACGCGAAGGCGCCGGCGACGGCATTTTGGCGTCTGGTTGCCGAGGGTTTACTACTCTTGGCGGTTATCCTTACCTTATGGTCTATGGTGGAGTATCTCAAAGCCTTTTGGCGTACTGTTCAGAGTGCAGATGGCGCAAAATGAGTGGCCACACGCTTTGGTACTATCTCAGTGTCGTAACAGAGGTTATTGGCGGGCCTAAGGCGTCAAAAACCTGTTGATCGTTGATCGTTGATCGATGATCGTTGGACGTGGGGCGTCTCGGCCTAACTTTGGCAGGCTTTCTTGGCGTTTGCGGTTATGCTGCGTGAGTTGACCTGCCATGCAGGGCGCTTACAATATGGTGAACGTGTTGGGAATCACCGACAAGGCGTTGTGCCTGACCTTGGGTGTGCGTTAAGAAGCGTTACGCTAAAAAGTCTTCGTTCGAAGAGCGCTTTTTAGACGATACGCAGGCCAAGGTTTCTGTTAGAAGGTGCACGCGAGTAGGCGGCGTATCTTTTAGTCTTTACGCGGGAATAGCTCAGTTGGTAGAGCGCAACCTTGCCAAGGTTGAGGTCGCGAGTTCGAACCTCGTTTCCCGCTCCATTCTCCCTTAGCTTCACTACGCTGAGGGGTTTCCACAGAAATGATTACGTGACTCAACTGACTTTTCCTGAGCGCACTGCTAAGCGCTTAGGCCCTCGACCGGGATGTTGGTGCCGCCGATGGAAGACGTCACTCGCTCTGGCTGGGTGTTGGTCTTTCCGCACATTCCCTCCCGCGGTGATGAAGGAACGGGCAAAGTTTATCAATAAAAAAAGGCGCCCTAGGGCGCCTTTGCTAGTTCAGATCACCGCTTAGAAGCGAACGCTAAAGCCTACGCGCATCTCCCAAACCGACGCAGACTCTGATATGTCATTGACGTCGCGGTTACTAAAGCGCTCGAAGACGTAGCGTCCCTGCTCATCGAGGGAAGAGCGGACAACCTGTTGAGAAAAGAATTGACCGCGATTCTGCTCACCCCAGCTGCTATTCAGCAGATTGGTCAGGTTGTAGATCTTGAAGTAAAGACGGCCTTTGACGTCGTCATAGAGCGGGACTTCTTGATCAATCCGCAGATCAAGGCGATAGCTCCAGTCGGCGTTGTAGTCGTTACGTTTTGCGAGGCCTTTGCCAACGCCCGCGCTTCGGCGCCAATCCTCGAACGCGTCATAATCGAAGGTGTCTGCGATGACAACGTTGGGATCATCAATGCTAGTCGGAACGTAGAGCAGGTGGCGGCCGAATGGCTGGTCTCCCTCGAGATCGCCGGATCCCATCACATAGCTACCGGGCGTGCCCTCGTTTGCATAGCCACGCAGGCTGATCCGAGTCATGTTGTCTCCCCAGATTCGCGTCTGGTAGTTCAGACGGAGCGTGAGTCGATGTGGTACAACGTAGTTGGACGTGGCCGCACGAGGCTCTACCAAGGTATTTAAGGCCAAGTTATCAAAGTTTGATCCGGCGACGGATGACGTCATCGGGCTGATATCTTGGGCATTGGTGTAAGCATAGCCTGCCAGCAGGTCGATACCGTTATCGAAGCTCTTGCGCATGGTCACGCTGAAGACATTCGCACTGGGGCTCTGGCTCGAATTGGTGAGCATGAAGTTATTCTCACCATCCGCTTTGTAGCCAAACACGGGTAAGCCCAGTGAGGTTTGGCCGATGATTTCTTGTGACACATCGACGTAGTAGGCCGGATTTTTGCCGCGGGTGTGCAAGAAATCAAAGTCGAAGGTGTAGCCCGAGTCAGTCTGCAGGGTGGCACCGAGTGAGTATTTCCACTCGGCAGGGGTCTTGTAGTTGGGATCGACCAGTGCCAAGAAGCTATCGCTGGCGTCTGCATCAGTCGTCGCCGCAACATCGTCGACCAGCTCCTGTGGCACGTCGTAGCCAGGACGACCTTGTCCCGACAGGGCGACTGAATCTGCCGAGCCTTGCAGTAGCGTTTCCTCGGCGCCAAAGTTTCTCCAGCGAACTTGCGCATTGCTGATGCCGTCATTAGACCAAGAGTTGGATAGCCAGACGTTTGGATTTCCGCCGCTGTACAAACCAAAACCAGCCCGAACAGTCCAATCTTCGGAGGCATCCCAGGTTAATCCCAGGCGCGGCATCAACAGATCAGTGCCATCAATTGTGGCGTCATTGCGGAAGCCGTTCTCATCGACGAAGGCCTGATTGTAGCGAGGTGCGCCGTCGACGTCCCACCACTCGTAACGTAGGCCGAGCGTCAGGTTGATGTCATCCCGAGGGGAAAACTCGTCCTGGATGTAGACGGCATTCATGGTGTTGGTGAATTGCGCCGCTGCGTCATTGGGGTCGTTCGTGCCACCGCCGGAGCCATAGTACACCTGGCTGGGCCGGCCAAGAACGAAACGATCGATACCGGTGAGGTCGCAGCCTTCGTCCAATCGCTCCTGCGGTGTATAGGCAGCGCATTCGGCAGTCAGTTCATACCCGGAATCAGTGTAGTAATCGTACTCACCACCGCGGGAGTGCTGAACGAAGATATTGAACACTTCTAAAGACTCACGCTGGTATCCGGCACTTAAGCTGTGTCCGCCGACAAGATACTCGGCATTTAAGCGGAAATAGTCACCGGTGTAGTTCAGGCCATTGGCTTGTCTGGAGTCGTCTGCACCCAAGTAAATGGTGTTACCGTCCGCGTCATTGATCTGATGGTCGCCAATGTCCTTCTCACCGACCGTGACCTGAGAGTCGTTCTGCTCCTGCCGGGCAATGAATAGGCTGGTTGAAAATGCATCGGTCCACTGGCTGTTAAGCGACAGAGAGTAGGTCTTATTCTCATCGCCTTTCACATAGTAGTGGTTGCCGAATTCGAACTCGTCGTCATCGCTATCGGAAGCGCGATCCTGAAAGCCCTCGAAGTAGTTGTAGATGACGGCTGCAGAGTGCTTCTCGTTGATATTCCAGTCGACACGAACAAACTGCTTCTCGGCTTCTGAGACGCCATCGCCAGGCAAGTTGCCTGGGTCATAGCCGAAGTTATCCAGCGCAGTTTGGCGAATGAGGTTAAAGGTCTCCTCTGACAACCAGTCTCGATCCTCACCGTTGTTGGCGCCGTTGTAACCCTGAGCGAGAAAGCGTGGCGACTCCTGCTTTTCATACGCAGCGCTGATAAACAGCACATCTTCGATGATCGGACCGCGGATATCGAATCCGTATTGCTTTTCTTCATAGGGCTGGTAGGTGAACTTGGTGCTACCAATAGTGTCTCCCTTGAAGTCCTGATCGGTGTACTCGTAGAAGAAGCTGCCTTCCCACTCGTTACTACCACGTTTCGTTACAGCGTTGATATTACAGGCCGAGAACCCGGTGTATTTGACGTCAAAGGGCGCGAGCTCTACTGCCACCTGCTCCACAGCATCGTAGGGGAATGGCATACCGTTTGCTGTGCCGTAGCCGTTGCTATTGAGACCAAAAGAGTCGCTGAATCGCACGCCATCAAGGGTAACCGTATTGAAGCGAGGGCTCTTGCCGGTACAGTTGATGCTTTCGCCGTCCTTGTTAATTCGCGGGTCGATATCGAAGACATCTTTAATATCTCTGTCGAAAGCGACCGCTTCATCGAGATCCGCAAGCGAGTATTGTGCCGTTGGTCCTGGAGCCACATTCATGCGCATGGCCTGTCCCATGACTAAGACTTCTTCCACTCGAGAAGACCCTATTTGCAGGGGGAGTGAGTAGGTCGCACCCAGCGCAATCGACTCTACAGTCGTTTGTTTGACGCCGTTAACGCGAATTTCATACGGTCCGCCAACAGCGAGGCTGCGAATGGCGTAGGCGCCTTCTGCGTTGGTGGAGACAGTTCGTGAAGTGCCTGAGCGCAGGTCGACAATGGTCACTTCGGCTTGGGCTGCGGGGTTGCCACTGCCATCGTAAACACGTCCGGCAATGCCTGCCGTCTGCTGGTTCGCAGAAGCAACAGGTACCACCGCAGTTGCGCCCACCGCGATCAAAATTGCGGCGCCGAGTGACGACTTTAGCGTCCTCTTTCCGGGGTGAAAATTCATAGTTGGGCTCCAGAATGTTTATACATTGATTCGAGGGAACTGGCCTAAATAACAACCAATACAGTTCACCAGGCCAGTCTTATGATGACACAGAAATGTGTCAATTCAATGGCATTTTTTATTTGTCTCACGCGCTGATACGCGGGGGGGCTCTGGTAATCCCCTCGGGTCTATGCTTTTCTTCTGAAATGAGCGATATCGACGTCGAACAACCGCATTTGCTTGCGCCAGAAAGCATGCCGGTGTTGCTACCGGCTGAGCAGGTAGCGGCCTTGGGGGCTTACCATGCCGAGCGAGAGGCCGCGTGCGATTTCGCAGCGGTGATGGCTACCCTTAACGACCACCCTGTTTACGACTATCCGAATTTACGTAAGCGTTTTTCCGGGCGAGACAAGGCCGAGCAGTTCTATACCTATTTCTTTGCGCACTTTAGCCCGCATGTTGTGGCCGGCCGCTTGCTGCGCGAGTGGGCGAATGACACGAGCGTCGCTCAGGAGTACGACATTACCCTGTCGATTTCAGGCCAGCAGGAAACGCATCGCGTCTTAGGTGTTTTGTATGTTGTCGGTGATAGACTCGGCGGCGAGACCATCTATGCGAGTGAGGCGGCGGTGCGGCGGATGTTGGGCCCGCTGTTTGAAGAGCTTGAGGATTACTGAGGGTATGTTGTGAGGCTGGGGTCTGAAGCGGGCTTCGTTCATCTGTAACGGGTAAAAGCCTGTAATCGGTAAAAGCCTATAACCGTTAAAAGCCTATAACCGTTAAAAGAGTGCCCCCATAGGGGCTAGAGACTGCCCCGCCAAAAGATAGGCCGTTTAGTCAGAGGACAGGAGTTCACAATGGCGCAACAATTAGACCAATACCGACTTCTCGGGCGCTCAGGTTTGCGGGTCTCACCGCTGTCACTCGGCACCATGACCTTTGGGGTCCCGACCGATAGTTGGGGTACCTCTGACGATGAGGCGCGCGCGCAGTTAGATCTTTATATGTCCCTTGGCGGGAATTTCGTCGATACCGCTAATTTCTACGGTGGTATGGGCGGCTCTGAGCGACTTCTCGGGAAGCTGATCGAGGGGCGTCGGCAGCGCTTGGTGATTTCCACCAAGTACTCCATCACCATGTCGCCCGGCGAC
>Ga0181573_10004327_pt1 | contig 12145 bp, 5 predicted proteins | sample 101ome_25_FD_148643 | JGI IMG/M metagenome (GOLD analysis project Ga0181573, IMG submission 148643) | Coastal salt marsh microbial communities from the Groves Creek Marsh, Skidaway Island, Georgia - 101409BT metaG (spades assembly) | ecosystem: Environmental > Aquatic > Marine > Intertidal zone...
GGGGGGGGTCAAGGTGGGGGGGGCGGAGGGGGAGCAGGCGGGGGCGGAGGGGGCGGCGGCGGTCCGGCGGCGGGCTCGGGCGGCGCGGCGGCGAGCGGAGCTGTGCCTGGCGCGCTCGGGGTGGGGGAGTTGCCGACAGCGGCAGATCTGAGAGGGGGGGACGGGACCTGGAGGGTGGTGTAAGGTTGATGCAGGCCGACGCGAACGGATGACGGTCGCGTCGGTGCTTCTCGCGCTCACCGTTGGAAGCGGAGCCAGTCCCGGGGTGTGCGCGGGACGCGCTGCCGCGCGCGTGCGGGGGGCGAGGAGGGAAGCCAGAGAGGTCGCAACAATCATGACGGGAGGGCGGCCGAGACGATGGCCTTGTCACCCCCTCCGCCTCCCCGCCGACAGGTCGGAAGGGACCACCGTCCCGCCTCGACTTCATCTTGGTGTCCGCCATGGCATCCGCCTTAGCCCGTCGGGCTGCAGCCGCGGCCGTCGCTGGCTCAAGGCGAGAAGGGAAGAAGGGACAGCGCTCGTTCCCTCGTTCACGCCCGCGTCCGAAACTCCTGCTGCGTGTTGACTTGTCCCCGCGAAAATCCGAGGGGCACCTCGGCGTCGCCTAGTCTCCCCGAATCGCGTGACGCGAGGGGGCCTGGAGAGCCGAGCACGAGCCTCGAACGATTTCTCTAGCCTCCTCAGCTACTCAGCGAAGCAAATGTCGTCGTCTGTCCTGACGCGACCAGCGCCGCGCGCGACCAGGGCGCAGAGACGATGAAGCGGGCACCGGCGCTGAAGCGGCCGGCGTGGGCTCCCGCGGATCGTCTGGGCCTCTGTGCGTCTCGCTTTGCGGTTAAATCCGCTATGGACGTCCGTTTTTCACGCCGGAATCGTCTATCTCGCCCTTGAGGCCTGCGCTCTCCCGCCCTCACCATGGGCGCTGCCGCGCGCCGGGGCCGCGCACCTGCGAAGCCGCGCCTGCGGGGCCGGCTGCGACCGAAAGCGACGGGCCCCCTCTCCCACTCTTCCACCCCCTTCTCCTCTTTTCCTCTTTTCCCCACGCAGGAGCTTCGCCGCGGTCACCGAATACGCCGGCGGCCTCGCCCCCGGCGCGTCCACCCCCTTCCTCCGCTTCGCCAGCCCAGTTCCCGGCAACGACGCCATGACAGAGAGCCTCGCCAGGATCCCTGCCACGCGCGTCACCGAGCTCCCCTCGGGACTCCGCGTCGCCACCGAGACCCACCCGGGCGCGGCAACCGCCGCTGTCACTCTCCTCCTCGACTCGGGCAGCCGGTACGAGTCCGCAGCCTCCAACGGTGCCGCGCATTTTCTCGAGCACCTGAGCTTCAAGGGCACGTCGCGGCGCACGCGCGATGCGCTGGAGCGCGAGGTCGAGGACCGCGGAGCCCACCTCAACGCCTACACGACCAGGGAGCACACGGTCTATTTCGCCCAGGGCGGAGCTGCTCAGGTGCCCGCTCTGGTGGACCTGCTGGCCGACGTGACGCTATCGTCCGTGCTGGACGCCGGCGCGGTTGAACGTGAGCGGGGCGTCATCGCGCAGGAGGCGGCTGAGGTGCACAAGGTGCCCGAGGAGGTGGTGCTGGATCAGCTGCACGCCACGGCGTTCCAGCGGAGTCCTCTTGGCCACACGATCCTGGGACCGGCTGACAACGTGGCGCGGATGACGCGGGAGCACTTGTTGGACTATGTCCAGACCCACTACACTGCTCCGCGGATGGTGCTGGTTGGGGCCGGCGGCGTCGACCACGACGAGCTCGTCAAGCTGGCCGAGAAGCACTTTGCGTCGGCGCCCGGGTGCGGCCCGGCCAAAGACGGCGTGCCAGCCAGGCCCACGACGGCCGAGGCGCTGGCCGCGGCACCTGCGCGTTTCGTTGGGTCTGACGTCCGCATCCGCGAGCCGAGTGACAAGCGGTGCCACGTCGCCATCGCCTTCGAGGGCGCCTCCCATACCTCGGCCGACCTACCCGCCCTCCAGCTGTGGCAGCGGGCCATCGGAGAGTACAGCCCCGCCGCCAGCACAGACAACCACCGCGGCAGCCCGCTCGCCCGCCGCCTTGCCGGCCTCGTGTCGGCCGACGGCTCCCCTGCAGTGGATCAGATGTTCTCCTTCGCTACGCCCTACGCCGACACGGGCCTTTTCGGCGTCTACCTGTCGTGCGACGCGGACGAGGAACGGCTCTATCCCGCCATGGTCCAGGCCATGCGCGAACTCACCCGGCCCGTGTACGAATCCGACACGCCCGAGTCACTCGATGCGCTCACTAGGGCGCGGCAGAGCCTCAAGAGCGCCTCGTTGGCAACCCAGGCGTCCTTCGCCAGCATCGCCTCGGAGATCGGCACGCAGCTCCTCACTTTAGGCAGACGAGTGACGCGGGAGGAGCAATTCGCGAGATGGGACGCAGTTGATGCCCGCGCGCTTGCCGACGTCGCCGAGCGGACTGTCGTCGACCGGGACCCGGCGTTGGCTGCCTTTGGGGAGACCTTCTACCTCAACCGTTACTGCGACTACAACTGGGTGCGTCGTCGCAGCTATCGGCAGCGGTTTTGAGGGGGGTTGGCTGCGGGGGGGGGGGGGGGGTGGGGGGGGGGGGGGGGGGGGGGGGGGGGGGGGGTGTTGGGATGGTTATTGGGCAGGGACAAAGAGCGAGTGCAGACGTCTGGTGCGTTCATTCGTTGCATGATCCGTTTCCCCTCTCTCTCCTCTCTACCCCTCCTCGTCCGAGGTCGTCGCCCCGCCCGCGGACGCGTCATCTTCCTCCTCGGACGAGGATGATGTCGCGGAGTTAGACTCATCAGTGTCTGAACCAGCCGAGGCCGCCGGGCGACGCGCCTTGGGGGCGGGCTTGGGCCGGGCTGTCGCCCCTGATGATAAAGTGCGCCCGGCGCCGAGCCCGCGCCCGGCGCCGAGCCCGCGCCCGGCGCCGAACCCGCGCCCAGCGCCGAGCCCGCGCCCGGTGCCGAGCCGGCCCGACGGCTTGAACCCGCCGCTGCCCGCCGAAGTCCCGGACCCCCCCAGAGTGGGGTTGGTAGGCCTGTGCCCGAGCGGGGTGCGGGACCCGCCCCCACCCCCGGCGCCCCCCCTGGAGAGAGACGGCGGCTTGAACCCGCCCGTCGCCCCGCGCGGCCAGCGTGGGTCGCCCAAGGCGAGGGAGCCGGACGACACTCGGGGGCCGCCACCACCGCCCAGGGGTCGCACCAGCGGGACGGTGTCCTGCGCCGCCATCAGCCGCGCCGCTAGGCCGCCGCCGCCGGATTCCGCTCCGCTGCGGCCCGCTCCGCTCGCTCCGTCGCCCTTGACCCCTGCCATGAGTTTCCGCCGCTGCTCGGCCGTCTCTGCCGCGGTCCGCTCGCGTGCCCGCGCCGCGTCACGCTCTCTCTCCCTTGCGAGGGCGCGCTTGGCCTCGGCGGACCGTTCCTTGACCCGCTCCATCGCCACCGGGTCGCGCGAGCCGTAGCCGTGCGCGTCGAGGGGCTCGCCCCGCACGCTGGACGCCCCGTCGACCTCGAGGGTGAAGACAAAGGAGACCACCTCAGAAACGGGAGGTGGGGCGGAGCCGTGGGGGTCGGCGGCGATCCCTGCCCCCTGCCCCAAGAAGGCAGCAGCCTCAGCCGTGGCCTCCGCCGCGGCGTCCCGGAACACGTCGTCCGTTCTCATCGTGGAAGCGTCTGGGTGGTGCCCCCACCGCGCGAGGTCCTCGGCGGGAGGCCGACCGCGCTGCGCCCGGTAGACGGGCGGCGGAGCAGGGGCGACGCGGCGTTGCCGCCGGGGGCGGTCGTTATCGTCGTCGCCATCGGAGGAGAAGTCGTCGGAGGACGACGAATCATTGTCTTCCTTTGAGGCGCGGGTCGCCTCGCCGGCCCCCGTCGCGAGCGCCGTCGCCGCAGCCGCGGCCTCGGTCGTCGCAAGGTCGCGCGCCGCCTCGGCCGCGGCCTCGGCCGCCGCGTCAGCCTCGGCGGCGCCCAACCCTTCAGCCAGAGCCGCGTCGCGCGCCGCGTCTGCCGCCGCCTCGGCGCGTGTCGCGACGTCCCGGCGGCTCTCGAGCAGCGCCGTCCGGCCCCGCACCTGTTCGTAGGTGTCGCTCCGCGACTCGGGGTCGAAGCGGAACAGAGCCCTGAGGGTGTCCTTGCCGAAAGCGCTCTCTCCCTCTCTCTCGAACTCGGCCAACGCCGCCTCCCGCTCGACAAGGTCTTCGTCGCTCGACGCGTTCCCGCCATCGTTGCCGCCGACGGTGCCTGCACCCGGGGTCGTCCCGTCGTCCTTCCCCCCCTCGTTCTTTCCCTGCGCCTGACCAATCGCGTGAGCGAGTCCCTCCTTGGCCAACTGCCGCTGAAATACCTTTTCTTCAATCGTCCCCGCCGTGAGGAATCGGTACTCAAAAGTCCGCCTCCGCTGTCCGTCGCGCCACACCCGTGCCGCCGCCTGCTTGTCGCTCGCTGGGTTCCAGTCGGGGTCGAAGAGGACCAAGCGGTTGGCGCCCACCAGGTTCAGCCCGCACCCGCCGGCCTTGCTCGAGAGCAGAAAGACGAACTCGTCCCGGGACGGGTCGCAGAAGCGGTCAACGAGGGTTTGCCGCTTGCTCGGACCAGTGCTGCCGTCGAGCCGCACGTTCGGCCACCGGTGGGTGCGGCACAACTCGGCGCAGAGGTCCAGCACCCGGGTGTAGTTGGAGACGACGACGACGCGGTCGGTGGTGCGGGTCCGCAGGCGGTAAAGGAGGCGCTCCAGCAGGGCGAGCTTAGATCCATGCCGCCACCACCCGTCGGGCGGTTTGCCGCGTCCGGGCCGTCCGTCGTCGAAGGTGCCCGGGGGGATGAGGGAGGAAAGGATGTCCGAGCACACGCCGTCGGCGCGGCCCTCGTCCGCGCGGTGGGCTCCGGGACCCTTGGCCCCCTTAGCTCCCTTGCCGCCCCCCCGGAGGGCGGCGGCGGCGAAGGCCGCGAGGGTCCCGGGCGCCGGCTTGCCGCCCCGCGCACCGCCCCGCCCGCCGGCGCCACCGCCCCGTGCCGCCGACGTGAGTTCGTCGTAAAGGAGCCGCGGGTGGTTGCAAACGGCCTTGAGCGCCCCCAGCGCCGCGAGAACGGCGCCCTTGTTGCCCGCTGGGTCGCCCCCCCTCTTCTTGCCCCCGGCCCCCTCCCCCTCGGCCCCGTCGAGCGCGTCGGCCGCCTCCCGCGCGGCTGCCTGGGCCGCCCGCCGCGCCGCCCGGCTGCGCACCAGGTGCCCGTAGAGAGCCGTTTGAAGAGGAGAGGGCCGACAGCAGACCACCGCGACCGTTTTGGGCGGAAGGTGTCCACTGAGCAGAGCATTGGTCCGCCGCAGCACGAAGGAGTCCACCGTGCTCGCCAGCTCGCTCGCCACCCGCCGGCCCTCGGCCGCCTCGGCATCCGTCGCGTCGGGCTCTCGACCTCTGAGCACGGGCCCGGCCACGCGGCGGCGGAACTGAGCCAGCGTGCCAAGACGACCCGGGAGGCACAGATCGCACAGACTGAAAAACTCGTCGAGGTCGTTCTGCAGCGGCGTCCCACTGAGGAGTACCCTGCGACGGCACGGCAGGCCGCGCAAAGCTTTGGCCGTCGCCGTGTCGCGGTTCTTGAGCCGGTGGGCCTCGTCGCACATCAAGAGGTCGAGCGGCGGCGGTGGGGGGGGGACGCCCCGCTTGGCAGCGGCGGCGAGTGCCTTGTCGGCGGCATCTCCAATCAATGGCGCGAGGCCGCGGAAGGTCTCATAGGAGGCGATGAGGACGCGGTATTTGGAGTCAGGGGCAAGGAAGCGCTCCACCGCATCGCGCGCTCCGTCGCGACCGCCGACGCCGCCGCCGTCGCTCGTCAAGGCCAGCACCGGGCACCGCTCGGCGCCCCGCCTCGGGTCCCCCGTTGGCCCCGGCCCGCCACCCAACCAAAGGGCGAACTCTCCCTCCCAGTTCCGCACCAGGGAGGCGGGACACACCACAGCGACGCGCCGCGCCAGAGCCTCTCCCGGCGCGCACGGGTGCCGCCACGGCGCGCCGCCGTCGGCCCGTGCCGTCGAGGGTCCCGACGCCCGGCCGAGCGCCGGGTGCCCGCTCGTCAGCAGCGTCCACGCCAGCGTGACCCCCTGAAGCGTCTTCCCTAGGCCCATGTCGTCGGCGAGGATGCAGCCAAGGCCGCCGCCGAGGCCAGGGCGGAGGCCCGTGACACACTCGAACAGGAAACGGACACCGGAACGCTGGTGCGGGCGCAGCCACGCCGTGAGGCACGGGTCCACGGCCACGGCGATCCCGTCGGGGTTGGGGACGAGGGCGGCTCCCTCGGGGGGGACCGCGTCCAGGTCCGCGGGTCCGCCGTCAGGGTCCGTGCGGACGAGGGGAACCCGGCCGGTACCGGGGACGCCGCCGCCGCGGGGAAGACCGGGGCCGAGGCTGAGCTCACGCGCGGCGGCTGCGCTGGGGGTCTCAGCCGCGTCGAAGGGGGCGGGACACGTGGGGTCCAGGGGGGCAGCGAGGAAGCCAAAGCAGGGGGGGGTGGGAGAAGGGGGGGGGGGAGTCTTGTCGGCCAGGGCAAGAGCGGCAACGTCGGGGCCGCCCCCGGGGCCGACGGGGCCGTCGGCTGCAGCGGCGATGGCCCTGGTCGCGGCCAGCTGGGTCGGCCGAACGGGGGTAACCGGCAACACGAGCGCCGCCAAACCAGGGTGAGACCCCGGCTCCCAGAGCACCAACGGCTCCCCGCCCCCACTCCCCCGAAACATCCCCTCTCCCGGCACCGGCTTGGCCGCGGCCGCCGCTGCCGCCACCGCATCCGCGTCGCCCTCCCCGCTCCCCCCCGTCAGCGCCAGCGACCCCGAGCCACTGCTCAGCGAGCTCGACGCCGGCCCCAGGCCCGCCAATCGCACGATCCCAGTTCCGCCCCTCCAGGGCCGCCACGCCGCCCGCTGCGCCAACCGCCGATTCAAATCCCCCGATCGGTCAGCCACCCCCGTGTGGCCCAAGGGGGTCCGGAAGGGCGCCGCTTTCAACCGTTCCGCCGCTCTCTGCCGATCGGCGTACCGTTTGAGAGCCGCGGAGACCCCGAAGAAGCCGGGGGCGGCCGACGCGGTCTCGATGCAGCCAAGGGCGTCGGCGTCGCCCGACCGCAGGGCGGCGACGTTGGCGGCGCGGCGCTGCCGGTCGGCCTCGGGGTCGCCGTAGTTGTCCTGGGGTCGGGGGGGGGGAGGGGGGTCGGGGAGATCGGAGGGTCGGAGACGGCAGAGAGGGGGCGTGGGCAATTGCGCTGTCCCGGCGTCTCTCTCGCCTGGGTCGGCCGGTGGGAATCGTCGTCGGGCTCGTCGTCGTCGACCGCGGCGGGGGCCGCGGCGTCATGGCAGGCGGCGTCGCCGGCGCTGCCGGCGACGGCATCGTCGTCCTTACCGTCCTCGGCGATCGCGGGCGCGGAACCGGGGACGACTTCTTCGGGTCCAGGGGCGTCGGCGCGGGAGGGCGAGGGCGAGGGCGAGGCCCTCGGTGGGGAGGCGCTGTCGCCCCCCCCAGGAGCGCCTGCGTCGGCGCCGTTGGCCCCATCCGCCGACGGGCCGCCGGACGACGGCAGCAACGGGGGCTCCACGAGACCGACGCCGCCACCACCACCGCCGCGGCCGGACGAGGCCGCCTCCGCGGCGTCGGCCGCGGCGGCGAGGGCGGCGCCCAGGCCGAGCCCGACCCCCGACGCCCTCCGCAGACCCGCCCGCCCCGGCCCGCCAGACACCGCCTCCACCGCCCTGGCCACCACACCGGGCGTTTCGTCGCCCCCTCCGTCCCCCCCACGGCTTCGCCGCCTCCGCCTCCCCTCGGCCGCCGGCCGGGGCGTCGGCCGCGCCGCCCTTTCCGCGGCGTCGGCCGCCACCGCCACCGCCACCGCCGCCGCCGCCTCGGCCGCCGCCTCGCTCCGCCGCCTCGCCCCCACCCCGCCTCCCTCGCTATCGTCCACCGCCGCCACCGCGGCGCTCCCTCGCGGCGCGCTCCCCCCCCCGCGGCAAACCTGACACACGAATGGGGGCGCTCGAGTCGCCCCCCTTCCCGTCGGAGGAGCCGCGTCGACCCCGAGGCAGTCCGGACACCACGCGCGGGGGCACCGCCGGCGGGGGGATCGGAGCTCTCCTGCTTCACCACTGGGGGCTGGCACGCCCTCGCATAGCAGGAGCCGAAGGGGTCCGCCCCTCCCGCGGGAGCGGGAGCGAGAGCGGCCGGTGGCCCGTCCGCCGGCGGCCCCTGGGCCTAGAGCGGCAGCGGGGTGGATGTCGGTTGAGCCGGCGGCGCGGCCGCACCCTGAGCAGACGTCGTCGTGAACCCACCCCCCCGGGAAAGAGGAACTGACCCCAGGGTCACGATCCCGGGGCGCGTCAGCGGAGGCGGCAGCGTCGGCAGCAGCGCTCGCCCCGCTCGACCGGCGGCGCCGCCGGGCGGGCGGCGGCGCGGCGACCCCGGCGCCGCCGCCGACGTCCTCGACGTTGTCCGAGGGCGTCGGGGGGGCGCGCCCGGCGGGGCCGCGCTTCTTGCTCCCGGAGCCGTGCCGCGGCGCGGCGTTCGCGGGGGGGGCGGCGGCTGGCACCGGTGTGGACGTCTCCTCCCCCTTGGTCGACGGGACGACCAGGACGTCTGACCCCAACGACGACGGGACGGGTCGGGCGACGGCGGGTCCGGCGTCATCGACGGCCCCGCTGCAGGGGGCGAGGGCCCCCGAGAGAGGCTCGCCGCCGGCAAGGGCGGCGACGGCGGCGGGGAGGAGCTTGCCGCCCCTGCGGCGTGCGGCCGGCACGCTGGCCTCGTGGCCTCGCCGAGACGGAGGCCCGGAGGGAGCTCCGGGCGGGTCTTTGACATGCGGAGCGGAAGGTCTCTGCGGTGCGGTACTTGGAAGACTTGAGCGGTCGGGACGAGCGCGCGAGGCGGAGCGGGGGCGGGACAGCCGACGTCACGACGGGGGTCAGAGCGCCCGGGGCGCGCTTGAATCGCGCAGCGAAAAATGAGGACGGCTGGGTCTCGAAAATAGTCGCAATAATTCCATGAACAGAGCGGTGGGCGCGAAGAGGAAGCAAGAGATCCGCAGGGCGCAGCGCGGGCGCTTGGTCGCGCTGCGCCCCTCCCCGTCGCCTCTCGCCGCTTCCTGGGTGCCCGGCAGCTCCTCAGAGTCGCTGTCCTCGAGACGGCGATCGTCCGCGAATCCGCCGCCGGCGTCGAAGCCCCCAGCGCCGAAAGGGTCGCTCATCGGCACCGACCCTCAGCAGGGCCTCGCCGGGCCACTTGCGCCGCGTCGCACGCCCGACGAGGGCGGCGGCGTGGGCGGCGGCTACTAAGGGACGTGCAGTAGGGGGCAGACGCGTCCACTGAGTCCGGGTGAGACGAACTCGAGAGCGTCTCGGGCAAGGACAAGGGCGAGAGAACGACCCCGCAGCTTGTTCGCCTATCCCGGAGGCCAAAAAGGACAGATTCTGATTCCCCCGCGTAGCTGAGCTTTGTGTTCAACGTTTTGTGCTCTGGACGTCCGCGATGAGACGGCGTGGAATCCAAGGGCCTGGCCGACGCGTCCTTGCCGGAGCTGCCCTCGGCGCCGTCGCCCTGCTCGCCGCACTGGCGCAAACGGCAGGTATCGTCGCGGCGGAGGACCCTGCGACGCGGTTGGACTGGAAGGAGGTCATCGAGCTTGACGACGGTGAGCGCAGGAGCCCTCAGCGCTGCCGCCGAGTGCCCCGTCGCGCCGTCCGTGAGGCTGCCACAGCTCCCCTCGGCTCCCCCGCTCGCCGACCTCGTCGTCCGGTCCTCGGCCGACGCTTGCATCGCACGCCCTCGAGGCTCCTGCTCCGACGCCCCCGCGTCACCGCCCTCACCTCTTAACCTAACCCGCCCTCACCCCCCAGCCTCCTTTGACACGTTCCTGACCACGTTCGTGCCCCCCGCCGGCCTCGTTGTGATCGAGTTCTACGCCCACTGGTGTCCCCACTGCCAGCGCCTGGCCCCGATCCTCGAGGCAGCTGCCCGAGGGGCCAACACGGCCCCGCGGCCCTTCAATCGAACCCCGACTGCCGGCGCAGACCCCGGCGCGGCTGACCCCTCCGGGGTCGTCGGCCCCTCCGAGGTCGTGGACCCCGGCGAGGTCACCGTCGTGCGCGTCGACTGCGCGGCCGACGGCGGCACCACCGCGACCCTATGTCGGGACTACGCCGTTCGGTCTTACCCGACCCTCCACGCGGGCTCACGCGGCGCCCTCCTCCTGACGGCCCCTCCCGGGTCGGAGGAGTCGGGCGGCACTCCCGGCCGCCGCGGTCCCCCGGGGGGCGCCTGCGGGTCGTCCGCGGGCGAGTGGGCGACGGACGCCGACGGCGCATCGACGGTGGGGAGGTGCTCGCCGCTGAGCGCGAGGGCGCTCGAGCCAGAGGGGGGAAAGTCGTCTCTCGAGGGGTTGATGGACGGACTGGCGGCTCTGGGGTTGCGCCCCCCCCTTCCCGACGACGACGGATCTCCGGGGGGCTGGACACGCGCGATGGTGGCCGAGAGGGGCGAGGCGGCCGAGGTGCGGGGAGCCGAGCTGGGCGCCGAGCGGGCGGCGGCGGCGGCGGCGGCGGCGGCGGCCGACCCCCTCGGCGAGGCCGACGGGTGGCCCCCTCGGCGCGTCTCTCTCGTCGACGCGGCGATGGCGACCGAGACGATTCTGGGGCACATCCGAGCCCAGGCGATGAAGGGGGCGGATTCGAGCGCGGCTGCGGGCGGCCTCGCCGGAGAGGGCCCCCGCACGGCGCTGCTGGACATGTTGAGGGTTTGGTCTCTCCACCATCCCGTCGACCGTTGCGCCCGCGGCGCGGCGGCGCTGGCGCGCGGGATCGAGGCCGAGACTGACGACCCGGCCGCCAACGGGCCGGCGCTCTGGCGTCCGGGACGGGCCGCCGACGCCGCTCTGGCCGCGTCCGACCCCCGGTGGAGGCCCTGTCTGGGCGCAGCGGACGGGACGGCGGGCGGAGGCGCCGAGACCGCGGCCGTCGCGGCCTCGACGGCCCTCGGCGAGGGTGCCGGGGCCGAGCCTTGGCCGCCCGCCCTCCTCTCTCTCCGCGGGGACGTCCCGTCGGAGGCCGACCCGGCGGCCGACTCCCTCGCCCTCGCCCTCGCCTCGCCCCCCGCCCTCGCGGACGCCGCGTCGTCGGCCGCCGCCGCGTGGCGTCAGTGCCGCGGAAGCGGCCAGGGTCGACGCGGCTTTACCTGTGGCCTCTGGCAGACCCTGCACTCGACGTTTGCCTCGTGGTCGGTGGCGACGGAAGCGGCCGCGTCCCTCGAGGGGGCCGAGAGCGCGTCCACCGCGGCCGACGCCGCCCGCGCGAGAGCGGGCCCCTGGACGGCCCGGCGTTTGGTCGAAATCGCCGGGGCCTTTGTCGGAGAGCACCTGGGATGCGCCGCCTGCGCGGAACATTTTCTGCAGGCGTCGCGGGCCCTCGACGCGCCGGGGTCGACCGCGTCGGCGGATTTCCCCGATGCGGTCGCGGCTCCTCTGTGGTTGTGGAGGGTACACAACGCGGTGAACGACTTCACGTACGTCGACTCGGACGCTCTGTTGCCTCCGCCGGGGAAACGCCGGGCTTGGCCGGGGCCTCTCGAGTGTCCTCGGTGCTGCCGGCCCGATGGAGAGGACGGGGGTTCTTCGATGCTGAGGGTCGTTGCTGGGGGCGCGACAGCGAGGGACGCCGACCTGGGGCCCTCGTTTTTGCTCGACGCCGCGTCGGCGGCGACGGACGCGGGGGGCGAGGCCGACGCGTCCGACGTCGCCGCGCGCGTCGCCGCGGCCGACGCCGCGCGCGCCGCAGCGATCGAGGCGCTCGCCGAGGTCGAGCCCGGGCGGGCGTGTCCCCGCGACGGGTGGGATGAGGCGGAGACGGCCGCGTTCCTGCGCCGGTGGTACGGATGGCGCGTCCACGATGACGCCGACGGGGGGTTCGGCGACGATGTGGATTCAAACGGCGCCGACGGAGCGCCGATCCGGGGAGACCCGCGCGCCCCGGGGCCGCCCGCCCTCACGACCGTCGTCGGCGGCGGCGGAGCGGAGGCGGCGCTGGCGTGGCTGCGGGGTCGGGCCGCGGCCGAGACGGTAGCGGCTCTGCGGGCGGCGGGGGGGGGGAGGCAGGAGGACGAGACGGCGTCCTGGCGTCGGGCTG
>Ga0181573_10004328_pt1 | contig 12145 bp, 11 predicted proteins | sample 101ome_25_FD_148643 | JGI IMG/M metagenome (GOLD analysis project Ga0181573, IMG submission 148643) | Coastal salt marsh microbial communities from the Groves Creek Marsh, Skidaway Island, Georgia - 101409BT metaG (spades assembly) | ecosystem: Environmental > Aquatic > Marine > Intertidal zone...
GATCGGACCGATAATCAATCAAAACGGGCTGATAGGGTAAAAGTTCATATCCACGACGCTGTGGCCAAGGACGCCAAGATCGAACTTGGTGGTGGCGCGAATGGTGCCTATGTCGAACCAACAATCGTGACAAACACGTCACCCGACATGCTGTTGATGCAGGAAGAGACCTTTGGCCCTGTGGCCCCCGTGATTCTGTTCCAAACTAATAATGAGGCCATCGCGATCAGCAATGACACCGAATACCGATTGTCTGCTTCGGTTTTTTCGCAAAACAAAGAACGTGTCCTAAACGTTGCGCGGCGCGTGGAAACTGGCATGTGTCACGTCAATTGCTGCACTGTTAACGACGAGCCGCATGTGCCGTTTGGCGGCGCTAAGTCGTCGGGACTAGGGCGCAACGGCGGGCGTTGGTCGATCGAAACCTTTAGCAAAACCAGATGGATAACACTGGAACGGGGTGGGCGACACTTCCCTCCGATGTTCTGATTGAAGGACTGGGCTTCGTTTCGAGACTTGTGATCGCAGTAGACTCTAATTGTATACAAAAGAGCGACGCATGAGTCAGTCTTAGTCCGATAAGTTAAGTTTTGACAAATTTTTGTATACACTCTAGCGTGCGGCTTGAAAGAGACAATCACATTCCTTCATCGAGCGATCAAGTGACCAGCGACAAACGTATATCTCAGTTTGACAAGGCCCTCATGGGCCTACGCTCGCTGTTATTAAACGGCGACTTCCCCGCAATGTCTCGATTGCCAGAAGTCACCTTGTCTGAGCGACTTGGCGTTTCTCGCACTCCATTGCGGCAAGCCATGGCCAGACTGGTCGACGAGGGTCTATTGGCGCGTATCGACACTGGCGGCTGTCGTGTAGTGGGCTTTTCGATGGGCGATATTATCGACGCCATTGAAATACGCGGTGTCATCGAAGGAACCGCTGCACGATTGGCTGCTGAACGTGGAGTGACTGAAGAGTTGCTTAGCGAATGCAGGGACGTCCTTGCTCATCTGGATGTGGCCGTTTCCGACCCCAATAGCATCGACTTCAACAAGTACGTCCACTTCAACGAGCGGTTCCACAATCTGGTTGGCAAGCTTTCGAGCAGCAGCGTAATCGCGAATGAAGTCGAGCGCGCTTCAAACCTGCTTCTGGCCTCTCCGAGTGCGTTCCTCAAAGGGCAAGAGCTTATTCCCGATTTTCAGGCTTCTCTGATCATCGCACAGTCTCAGCACCGCTCTATACTAAACGCTATTGAGAGACGCGAAGGTTCCAGAGCCGAGGCCCTGTCGCGCGAACATGCGCGGCTGGCGCGTCGGAACCTCGAATTCGTTCTCCAATCAAAACCAAACCTCATCAGCAAAGTGCCCGGCTTGGCACTTGTCGCCACTTAATCAAAACACCCCTAGGAGGAACCCCAAATGTCTAGTCTGTCAGAAGTCATGAAGCAGCACGCGAACCCAGTGGAAATGCTGCGTAACTCAAAGATCGGGATGTACGTTTATCCTGTTGTTACGCCTGAATTCTCGAACTGGCGTGTCGAACAGGAGGCATGGCGCAAAACCGCTGTGTTGTTTGATCAATCCCACCATATGGATGAAGTGATTGTTGAAGGTCCACAAGCGACCGAGTTCCTTGCCTACCACGGCATCAACAATTTCGCGAACTTCGGCCTGAACCGCGCCAAGCACTATGTGCCGGTTACGCCCAACGGCCATGTGATCGGTGACCACATCATTTTCCGTGAGCGCGAAGACAAATACGTTCTAGTTGGCCGCGCACCAACATCGAACTGGCTGATGTTTGCAGCTTCATATGGCAAGTGGAACGTCCGTCTTCGGTATGACCCACGCTCTCCATCGCGCCCTGAAGGTGAACGCGTGCTGCGTGAACACTACCGTTTCCAGATTCAGGGTCCTGATGCTGGAGCGATCTTCGAGAAAATGAACGGCGGTCCGATCCCTGACATCAAATTCTTCCACGTTGACTGGATCAATGTTGGCTCAAAAAAGGTTCAGGCTCTTCGCCACGGCATGTCGGGTGCACCGGGTCTGGAAATCTGGGGTCCGTACAAAGACAAAGACTACATCCACTCGACAGTTATGCAGGCCGCGAAAGACGCGGGCGTGAACCTCGTTCAGTGTGGTAGCCGCGCATACTCGACCAACACCCTGGAATCAGGCTGGATCCCATCGCCTCTGCCGGGCATCTACACCGGCGAAGGAATGCTGGCCGACTACCGCGACTGGCTGGGTGCAGACATGTACGAAGCAGCGGGCGCAATAGGTGGGTCCTTCGTTTCGGACAACATCGAAGACTACTACGTCAACCCGTTCGAATTGGGTTACGACTTCTACATCGGCTGGAAGAAAGACGACTTCATCGGCAAAGCGGCACTTGAGAAAATCAAGGCCGAAGGTCCGAAGCGCAAGAAAGTCACCTTCGAATGGAACCGTGAGGACGTACTGAAAGTCATCGCATCGTCCTTCGAAGAAGGCATTCCCTACAAGTGGATCGACTTCCCGCAGCCGAACTATGCATCGTCATCGGCTGACATGATCGTCAACGACGGCGGTGATATGGTCGGCATGTCGATGTTCAACGGTTACAGCTTCAACGAGCGCTGCATGCTGTCGCTGGGCGTTGTGAACAATGACGTTCAGGTTGGTGACGTTCTGACCCTCAAGTGGGGTGAGCCTGATACAACTGGCAAAACCTCGACCGAGGAGCACAAGCAGGCTGACATTCGCGTCCGTATCGCACCGACGCCTTACGCGAAAGAAGCGCGCGAAAACTACGCTGATAGCTGGCGCACCAAAAGCTAAACACTAGCTTTTGCTTATGGCTGCGGGACGATATTCGATTTGTCGATTTCGTTGCGCAGCATAACATTAAACCATCACTTCGGGCGGTCCCTATCGGCCGAAGATAAATCTGGGAGGATTATCATGAAACTGCAAAACGTACTTCTGGCGGCTGCGACCGCCGTCGGGATGGCGGCCACTGCGGCCAGCGCAACCGAACTGAAATTCGCTAACTTCACACCCCCGTTCCACACAATCAACGCGTCGGTCATTGAAAAACTGAACGCTGATGTTTCGTCGGCAACAGGTGGCTCGGTCACTGTTCGCGGCTATCACGGCGGCGAGCTAGGTGCTGGGCCGGTTGAACAATATGTCCGCGTTCTGCAAGGCGCGGCTGACATCGCTTGGGGTCTGCCTGGCTATACCTCGTCGCAGTTTGGCAAAACCATGATCGCAGAACTGCCGGGCGCCATCTCGGAAGATACAGCAGGTTATCAGGCGCTCTGGGGCGCATGGGATGAAATTTCCGGCGAATTCCCGGGCGTCAAAACACTCGCAATCTGGACCTCGGAACCTAACGTCTTCATCATGAAAGACAAGGTTATCCGCACTCCGGCGGACATGGCCGGACTGAAAGTGCGCGTTGCCGGTGCAACCGCTGCCGAAGTAGCCACTGCAATGGGCGCCACACCGGTTCAGATGCCGATTAGTCAGGTGTACAACGCACTGCAGACTGGTCTGATTGACGGTGTGATCACCGGCCACTCGACTTTGACCGACTTCAAGCTTGACGAAGTTGCGGATGCAATCACCGTTGGCGCACCACTGGGCCGCATCACTTTCTACACGGTGATGAACCAAAACGTGTACAATGGTCTTTCTGACGCTGAAAAAGCAGCCATCGACGCGGCAAGCGGAGAAGGTCTGTCAAAAAGTGCTGAAGATGCCTGGCTAGCAACGGCTGATGCAGCACTGGCTGCGGCCCGTGCAGATGCAAACAACACTGTGGTCGATCTGACAGCCGACGAAGCTGCCGCCTTCCAGGCTGCGGTCGCAGGTGTTGTCGACAGCTATGTTGCAAGCGTTGGCGGTGAAGCCGCTTTGGCCGCAATGCGGGGCAACTGATCTTGCTTTCCACCACTCGCAAGATCGCGGACGGGCTGATCAGCCTGTCCGCAACAATAGGCGCCCTCGGTCTTCTGGCCGAGGTCGCTATCATTTTGGTTGATGTGATAGGTCGCGCCTTGGGCAAGCCTCTTTATGGCTCGCAGGATCTGATCACCATGACCATGGTGATACTGGTATTCGGGGCGATGGCCCTATGTGACCGCAAAGGCGGGCACATCGCCGTTGACCTTTTCGAGCGATACTATCCGCCGCTGATGAACCGTATTATCGACATTGCTGCCGCCGCGATCGGCGCTTTGATCTTTGCCTATATCGCTTATGCTGTTTACGACAGCGCACAGATTTCCAAGATGTTGAACCTCTCGACCAATCTTCTACGGTTGCCGAAAGTCTGGTTCCAATACGCCCTCTGCCTTTTCGCGGTTATGACCGCAATCGGCATGGCCCTTCGCGCCATCGAGCTGACCTTCTCCGGCAAGGATATCCGCAAGGAGACCCAAACGTGACCTCTTCCACAATCGGGTTTTTGGGAATTCTCGCCCTTTTTGTTTTACTTGCCCTTCGTATCCCCGTGGCTTTTGCCATGTTCGTCGTTGGCTTTATCGGGATCGTCGTGCTGGACGGCACAAATTCAGCGATGAGCCTTCTGGCGTCCGAGACATTCACTTTGGCATCCTCACCGGAGCTTGTTGTGGTTCCGTTATTCATTCTGATGGGCAACGTCGCCTCGGTCACAGGCATGAGCCGTCGGCTATATGATGCTGCCTATGCAGTTATTGGCCAGCTTCGCGGAGGATTGGCTTCGGCCACGGTTATCGGCTGCGGAGGCTTCGCCGCGCTGTCCGGTTCATCCGTTGCTTCGGCTCTGACAATGGGCAAGGTTGCATTGGGGCAGATGGATCGTTTCGGCTACAATAGCCGCCTGTCGACCGGCGTGGTCGCTGCCGGAGGTACTTTGGGTATTCTGATCCCACCTTCAACCGGATTTGTGATCTACGCAATCCTGACCGAACAGAGCATCGGGCGCTTGTTCCTAGCTGGTGTTTTGCCCGGCATTCTTCTGCTGCTGCTCTTTGTGCTGGCAGTGACCGTCATCACATGGTTCAAGCCGGAATACGGCCCTGCCGGACCTGCGACGACCATGCGTGAAAAGGCCAAAGCCCTTCTTGGTGCGGGTCCGATCATTGGTGTGATCCTTTTGACAATCGGCGGCATCTACGGCGGGCTATTCTCTCCGGTCGAAGCGGCTGCTGTTGGTGCAGGCGTCGTCATCCTGATCGGATTTTTGAACGGCTCGCTTGGTATCCGTTCGCTCTGGACGGCATCGAAAGACGCGGTGGTGACAACGGCAACCGTCATGCTGATCCTGATCGCAGCTCATATGATCAACCCGTTCCTTGCCCTCAGCCATATCCCCTCGGCTGTCGGAGAGGTTCTGACCTCGCTCGGTCTAGGCGTCACCGGAACACTGATCCTGATCCTAGCGATCTACCTTGTTCTGGGCTGTTTCCTTGAGGGCTTCGCGATGCTGGTGCTGACCCTGCCGATCTTTTTCCCGATCGTTCTGGAGATGGGCATTGATCCGATCTGGTTTGGCGTTCTGACCGTTCTGACCCTCGAGATGGGCTTGATTTCGCCGCCGGTCGGCATCAATGTATTCATCGTGAAATCGGTCGCGCCGAAAGTGGCGTTAGGGGATATTTTCCGTGGCGTTCTTCCCTTTTGGCTGATGATGATTGTGACGGTGGGCATCCTGATCGCCTTCCCTCAGATCGTTCTGGTTCTGCCCAACACGATGATCAACTGACATGGCGACGATTGTTCTGATACCGGGACTGTTGTGTGACGAAACCGTGTGGAAGCCGCTGCTGACAAAGTTGAGGGGTGCCGTTAGCGTTGCGGACTTGTCCTCGCAAGACAGCCTGACCCAGATGGCCGAGGACCTATTGAGGGATCACCCTGGGGAACTGATCGTAGCCGGGCACTCTATGGGTGCACGGGTGGCGATGGAAATGGCTCGCTTGGCGCCCGAGCGGATCACTCGTTTGGCACTTTTGGATACGGGGATTCACCCCCTGAAAGCGGGCGAAAAAGCCAAGAGGGACGAGATCGTAGAATTTGCCCATGCTAACGGCATGAAGGCCCTTGCCGAACGCTGGCTTCCCGGCATGGTGCACGCACCCAACCGCGAAAATCAAACGCTGATGCAATCACTCACGGACATGGTTCTAGCAAAAGACCCAGACCTACATCAGCGCCAGATCACAGCGCTTGTGAATCGAGTGGATGCCAGCGCTTATTTGGCTTCGATCTCTTGTCCGGTCTTGTTGATGGTAGGTGAACAGGATCAGTGGAGCCCAATTGCCCAGCACGAGGATATGCTGCGTCTTTTGCCAAATGCCCGACTTGAGATCATCGCTGATGCCGGGCATTTCGCCCCTGTCGAACAACCCGAGAAGGTCGCACGCCTTTTAGCTGAATTCCTAACGCAGACCAATGCAAGCCAGTGATCTTTTGCTGTTGTTTTTCGCCTAAGCGGCGGGAGGCATCATCATCACAGGCGCAACGGGGGCACTCGCGGGTGCTTTCATTTTCATAAGATCAAGTTGGCAATGCCCTGAAAACAGCTTCGTGAAGACTACGGCTGAGCCCATGAAAAATTGGGAGAATACCACAACATCAACAAATACCCTCGGTCGATTGTTTTTGCCAAAACACTTCCCAAAACCGCGACCGGGAAAATCCAACGTTTCAAGTTGCGAGACCCCGAATGACAAGTACACCATACAATCCTGAAACCGACGGTGCCCGTATGAGTTTTGACGGCGCCATGTCCTATGGTGACTATCTGAAAATAGACAACATCCTTTCTTTGCAATCGCCCCTTAGCGCGGCTCACGACGAGATGCTGTTCATCATTCAGCACCAGACCAGCGAATTGTGGATGAAGCTGGCCATCCATGAACTTTCCGCGGCTCGTGAGGCTTTATTGGCTGGCGAAATGGCTTCAATGTTCAAAATGCTTGCGCGTGTAAGCCGGATTTTTGAGCAGCTCAACAACGCGTGGGATGTTCTGCGCACAATGACACCGGCGGATTACACGCGGTTTCGTGAAACGCTTGGAAACTCGTCGGGGTTCCAATCATATCAATACCGCATGATCGAATTTGTGCTGGGAAACCGCAATCCCAACATGCTGCGCCCACATGCCCATGTTGATGGTGTTCATGACTGGCTTGCGTCCGAACTAACCCGTCCCAGTTTTTATGATGAAGTCGTGGGCTTACTTTTTGAGCAGGTTTACGGTGACCGAGAGAGAATGCCCGTACCAAGTCTGGATGGTCCTCACATTGCCCGCCCTGAAATCCAATCGGCTTGGGAAACAGTCTATCGTGACGTCGACCGATACTGGACACTTTATGAGTTAGGCGAAAAACTTGTCGATCTTGAAGACTACTTCCGCCGCTGGCGTTTTAATCACGTCACAACGGTGGAACGCGTCATCGGTTTCAAACGGGGCACCGGCGGGACATCTGGCGTGCAATACCTGCGGCGCATGTTAAGTGTAGAGTTGTTTCCAGAACTCTGGAATGTCCGAGGAGAGCTATAAAATGGGCGTTATCCTGCCAAGAAAAGACCGTTTCGAAATCCCCCAAGGTGTGATCTACCTTGATGGCAACTCGCTTGGGGTTTTACCAAAAGGCGCTGTTGAGCGGGCTGGAAAGGTTATTTCCGACGAGTGGGGACAACAACTGATCCGCGCTTGGAATAACGCCGGATGGATGGACCTGCCGCGCGTTGTTGGCGATCGGATTGCAGGTCTGATCGGTGCACCGGCAGGGTCGGTCGCGACGGGCGACACATTGTCGATCAAGGTTTATCAGGCGCTAGACGCCGCATTAAAAATGCGACCGGACCGGCGCATTATTCTTTCCGATGCGGGCAACTTCCCAACCGATCTTTATATGGCGCAGGGTCTGATCGGGACCAAAGACAAAGGATACGAATTGCGTACCCCCGCGCCCGAAGATGTGACGGCTCATATCAACGATGAGGTCGCCGTTGTTATGTTGACCCACGTCGATTACCGCTCGGGGCGGATGCACGATATGAAAGCAGTCACTGAAGCCGCCCAAGCCGCAGGGGCGGTTGTGGTCTGGGATCTTGCCCATTCAGCAGGCGCCTTGGAACTGGACCTGCTTGGATCAAACGCCGAATTTGCAGTGGGTTGCACATATAAATACCTGAACGGCGGACCGGGTGCGCCTGCATTCATTTATGCCCGGCCAGACATCATAGAAGGCATCGACCCTGCCCTGTCGGGATGGCTTGGCCACGATGCCCCCTTTGCGATGGAGTTGGACTATCGCCCTGCCATGTCAACCGAGCGCCTGCGGGTGGGCACGCCGCCGATCCTGCAATTATCCGTGCTGCAAGAAGCGCTAAAAGTTTGGGACGGAGTCGATATGGGCGAATTGCGCACAGCCTCGATGAGACTTTGCGATTTGTTCATCAACGAGGTTGAGAAGCGATGCCCATCTCTAACATTGGCCTCTCCCCGTGACGCGGCTGACCGGGGTAGTCAGGTCTCTTTTGCCTTTGAACACGGATACCCCGTGATACAGGCTCTGATCGATCGCGGAGTGATCGGCGACTTCCGCGCGCCTGACATCATGCGCTTTGGGTTCACGCCGCTTTACATTGATGAAAGCGACGTGATCGCCGCTGCTGAAATCCTACAGAACGTTCTTGAAACTGAAGCCTGGAAAGATCCCAAATACCAAACGCGGTCACGGGTTACCTAAGTTATGGCAGTCGAGTTCATCAGCAACCAAAAAGTTCTGTTTCGGCACTGCGATCCGGCGGGCATAGTGTTCTTCCCGCGCTATTTTGAAATGATTAATGACTGTGTCGAGCAATTTTTCGACGAATATCTAGGGTGGCCTTTTGAAGAATTGCTTCTAAAGGCGGGAATGCCAACGGCCGAGATATCAACTCGATTTATTGCGCCCAGTCGACACGGGGACCGATTGAAATTGGTGTTCACGACAACGCGGATTGGCCGCTCGTCTTTGGGATATCACATCAAGGCCAGCTGCAATCAGGACATTCGGTTCGAAACCGAGGCCACATTGGTTCATGTAAATGAGCACGGCAAACCAGCAGCGTGGCCAGAACACATCAAGATAAAACTGACAGAGGGCGGATCATGACCCACCAGACAATTCACCCCCAAGGATGGCTACCCGCCAAAGGGTATGCCAACGGAATACTGACCAAAGATGGCACACTTCACATAGGTGGTCAGATCGGCTGGGACGAAAACAAAAAGTTTGTATCCGATGATTTCGTCGGACAAATGCGGCAAGCACTGCTGAATATTGCTGCGATTGTAGAAACCGCCGGAGGGCAGGTTTCAGACGTTACTCGATTGACGTGGTTTGTGACTGACAAAAAGGACTACCTTGCCAATCAGGCAGAGGTCGGGGCAGCCTATCGCGAGGTATTTGGCAAGCATTTTCCAGCCATGTCGATGCTCGTGGTCGCGGACCTTATCGAAGATCAAGCAGTCGTTGAAATCGAAGCAACTGCACACCTGTCCTAGGGTCGGGTCTCATAGAAAAAGGGTCGGTCATCCTTGACGGTGAGCCGAAGCTCTGAAGCAATTGCGGATAATGGGTTGGAAATCCCCGACCAAGGTATTCGTCGTCTCAATGGCAATCGTGCAATATCCAAAGGCGAGCTTCATATTTCGATAGCATGTTCAACCTCGTCGTTCAGCAGCTGTGGCATAGCACGAAATTGCGCCATCTAAACATAAATTAAATCAATTAGTTAGCTCTATTTCCGACTCCAAATTCCATATCACTTTATTTTGACTACACTAAATCTAAGAACTTGTTTTCCTTAAGGTATTTTTCATACGCCAGCGTCATCAGGCATTGTGGTCCAAGGCAACATTTCTCAAATAAACTGCAAAATCTTTGAAATCGGGTGAATTGTTACAGTTTGGTGATAACCCACAATTGGCTGCAATCGCGGATGTCAGCAACGTCTGCACTACTCAGCCACCCGCACTCCAAACCCGATACCTTCCCTGCCCCGTAACCTCACGCACCAGCCCGCGATCCATCAATCGATCAAAATTCCGCTGAACCGCGGCCCGCGATACGCCTGTCTCTTTCTCGGCCAAGGGCGCTGATAGCAGTGGCCAAGCCTCAAGTGCGTCCAACAGCAACTCGGGCGTACGCCCCGACAGGTCAGCGACCGCCTCGCTGGCCGCGCGGCGCCAGGCAGTTAGCCGTTCCAACTGCAACAGCGCCGCTAGACAGGCTTGCTCGGCGCCGCGGATCCATGCCGCCAGTTTGTCCTCAACTGTCCCCTGCCCCCGAAACGCATTCGGACCTGTTGTGGCCAAGGGTAGGAACAGCGCTCCCTGCCCCGGAAGCCGCGACATCGTCGCGGCATGACGTGCGGCCAAAACCGCTGCTTCGGTATCGCGCGACTGCTCCACACCCAAAATGCGCCATGCAGAGAACGCTACTAAGGACTGCACCACCGGATGCAAGGATTCGACGCTGGCCATGACCTCGTTCAAATCCGTGGTCGTCGACAGGTCTAGCGGGTCATTCTCTTCTCCCCGCTCAAGAAAGGCGGCCAGACCATCGCCAGGAAACGGTCCCGATGTCAGCCGACGCACCGCCCAGCCGGATCGGGCCAATGCCTGTTCTGTGTCCTCGGTCGAACCAACTCGTAATGCCACCCACAATCCCAGCTTTTCGGCGCCAAGCCGATCGCCTGTCCACCATGAAAGATCCGTAGCTTCGCGCAAAGCAATCCGTTGCCGCTGCCCCTGCCCCGCCTCGCGTAATCGCAGATCCAGCTCTCCGAAGACTTGGCAAAGTCGTGACAATTCAGCGCTCAATGCATTTTGCGCAACCCACCACTCTATGGGATCAAACAGTGACTGTCGGCTCGCCCGAGGCAACGGCGCAAATCCGGGCGGCGCGTCCTCATCATCTTCTTCATCCGGTCCGGGTAGGAACCACAAGTCCGCCTCGTCAGGATCAGTGTCCCCTGAGAAAGGATCTTCCCAGTCATTAAACCGTCTGCTCACACGATCACCATCAACTCATCCACTTCAAAGGTGTCAAAACTCCCTGCAAAGCAGCAGATGTGGGGTTAGTGTTATTAAAACATCGCATATATAGAGTTCTCGGGCATATGTGGAGGCTCCATTGGAATATAAATACATAGCACATACGCTACGCTATGCGCAATATTAATACATTTTGCACACTAGGTAGAAAGTCCAAATATGACATATTTTATGTATAGTAACAAAATCCGGAACTTGCCGGAATGACACCGATGCCAAACTCATTAAGACCCCAAAACGATCGCGCCGAAATACTCTTTCTGTGGGCTCATTCACGGCACGGGTATCATCTGAGACCCTAAACTTTTAAGCAACACAAATAGAAAACACTAATTTTACGACATCATATTTTGACAGCGTAACGGCCTTTGTCTTACCTCAAATTTCCAGCCTATCAAAAATCCCATCGGCAGCATTCAAACAAAGCCCCAGTCCCCTGCCCTTTCATCTCGACCTTAGGTGGCGTTTTTATCCAAAATCCATCACTGGCATAAACGTAGAAACTCTAGGGATTTTATCTGCGCACACTCCAACTATAAAGTGACTAATCAGGCAGTCGTTTAGCTGTCCCTAACTTTAATGGTGAGAGTTCACAGCTGTGAACTTTGGTAATCTTGGGCAGTTTTCGGCAGGGGTCGTTCGGACTGTTTGTGGAATGTTTACCATTGCTCCAATGAAGTTCACAGTTGTGAACATTCGAAGTTTAAAGTCGAAAGCTATCTCAAAGAACAGTAGTGAACTATAGTTTCATCCATGAACGCTTCTACGCTGAAGCCGAGCTGATGTACCTCAACGCGCGCTACTACGATCCAACCCTCGGGCTGTTCCTCCAGCCGGATTGGTTCGAGGTGACGAAGCAGAGCGTGGGGACGAATAGGTATGCGTATTCCGCAAACGATCCCGTCAATGCTATGGATCCGAGCGGGAATGACGCTGTACTCATAGTCTACCCGCAGTATCGTGTATCAGGGATACCGTTTACTGGGCACGCTGGGGTGCTTTGTAATGCGAAGACCTGTCAATGACTTAGAAATGGCTGACAATGAACTGCCAA
>Ga0181573_10004330_pt1 | contig 12140 bp, 8 predicted proteins | sample 101ome_25_FD_148643 | JGI IMG/M metagenome (GOLD analysis project Ga0181573, IMG submission 148643) | Coastal salt marsh microbial communities from the Groves Creek Marsh, Skidaway Island, Georgia - 101409BT metaG (spades assembly) | ecosystem: Environmental > Aquatic > Marine > Intertidal zone...
TCACCACTGCTCTCGCATGTTGTCCTTGCGCAAGAGCTTTTGCTTAACTGCGGCTCAGCCGCCCAAATCGCCCATTATTTACCGCCTCTTTTGTCTGGCGATGAGTTATGGACCGTAGCTATCGATGGAAGTCGATTTTTTCAAGGGGGCGATGGTTCTGTCGTCGAAGTTGCCGAGCGATTGTCCGGCAGGAAAGTGCTTGTCCCCGACGGTGCCGCGGCCGATCGTATCTTGTTACCGGTTGGACGAGCGGATGGCAGCGTAGGGGTCTTTGCTGTTCCCGCTGGCAGCGCTGGTGTGAGTGTTGAGGCAACTCGCATGATGGATGGACGGCAGTACGCAAACATCCAGTTTGATGAAGTTGAGGTGTCTGCAGGTGAGTGGCTGGACGGCCCTTCCGTGGTGGATGGTTGGAAACTCACCTTGGACCGTGCAATGGTGGTGTTAGCCGCCGAGATGGTGGGAAGCGCTAGGGAGCTTCTCGAGCGAACGGTGCAATTCCTCGCTGAGCGAGAGCAGTTTGGGGTGAAGCTTGCGAGTTTTCAGGCGCTGCAGCATCGTTGCTCAATCGCCTACAGCGAATTGGAATTGACAGCCAGTGCGGTGTTGGCCGCGCTGTCGGCCATCGATCGCGGAGAGTCGCAGATTGCCGCCTACGCCAGTCAAGCCAAGGCGCTGGCCAATGACTGTCTGACCCTGATTAGCAGTGAAGCGGTGCAGTTACACGGCGGTATGGGCGTTACCGACGAAATGGATATTGGTCTGTTCCTGAAACGGTCCCGAGTGGCTAACCAGTTGTTAGGTACATCGGACTGGCACAGGGAGCGCTTCGCTAGCTTGGGTGGCTTTTAATCTTCGTCGTGGCGTTCTGGGCATTTACGCCACGGGGTTAAACACCAGGCTTTAGGTAGTGGGCTCAATCAGGAACTGGCTGTACCAGCGCCTGTACTTGGCAAAAGGCCCGTCACCATCACATAGCATGGGCTTTTCAAAGTATTGTTTTCTATCCCAAATAATTTGATCTTCTTCCATTTGCTGGCAGATGTTAGCGATGATGGCTTTCCCCACGGTCTTGCCCAGGGAGTCTTCGGTCGCCTTCGGCTGTAAGAACGCGTACATGGCTTTGGTTTTTTCGCGCGCTACCGGGGTGACGTTTGCGAGGAGCACGGTGTCATAGATGCCGGAAAAGCGAACGATGGACAGCCCGGCACCAAAGCTTTTGGTCTCGATGACGCCATCGATAACCCCTCTGGGTGTGGGTTGCTTGGTGATAAACTTTCCGCTTCGTTGGTAGCCATCAAACTCCTGAAAAGCAGCTTCGGGTACGTCGTCGGTGCCATGAACAAAGTGGAAGTGGGCGGCATCAACAGCGTTCTCTCCCATTTCCTGCATATGGGTGTTGATATCCCATGTGTGAATCTCGAAAGCACCCCAATCGGTATTGTCCGGTGTTGCTTCGGGAATCGCTTCTGGCTCCCAGCTTGGCGCCTCGTTTTTAGGGTGGTACCACACGAGTATTTGTTGATTGATTTCCCGAACCTGCCAGGCACCCAAAATCGATTCGCCTTTTTTGACTCGAGGTGGTTCATTTTTTGCGTACGGAATGTGGGTGCATTGGCCCTCGCCATTCCAGCGCCAGCCGTGAAAGGGGCATTCAATACTGTCGCCGACGATTTTGGGCCCTTTGCCCATGTGCTCGCGGATGCCATAGCCGAGATGGGCACCCATATGCGGGCAGAAAGCGTCGACCACCTTTGCCTGACCGTCTTCTGTCCTAAACGCCACAAGCTCCTGCCCGAAGTAATGCAGCGGAATGGCGTCACCGGGCGCGAGCTCTGCGGAGTACAACACCTGAAACCACCCGAAGGGCATGGGCAGGGGGCATCGCGGGGTATCAGTCGCTATCATCGGCATCATTTCCATATTAAGAGGCTTAATCGGATAGGGAACTTAAACGAGGCGCTGACGTTTTACCATAGTCCATTTTGGGGCCTCGTTATCTGACAAGCTGGCGGATTATGTCTTCGTTGTGGGCCTGAACGCCGGCGCTTGTTAACGCAGTTTTGATCCCGTTAGGGTTTATTCTGCGTTATACCAAAATGGGCTCAGTCGGCATCCTCGTCTGCCGTAGGTCTGCCCCAGCGGCTAAAACCGGGCGGCACTCGGTGTGGCGGTGGGCAGTTATAAAATGCCGAGGCATCTGGAGGTTAAAAGCGCGTCACTTCCTAAGGATTTGTGAAGCTTTTATAAACAGTCGCCCCACCTACGAACTCTAAAGCCCGTAGCCGCCGTCGACTGGGATAAGCTGGCCTGTCGTATAGCCGGCCAAGTTAGAGCCGAGGAAAAATGCCATTTTGGCGACCTCCTGTGGCTGACCAAACCGTTTTAAGGGCAATGCGCTTTTGACGTTCGTTATCCAGTGCTCGTCAAACACCCCTTCCTTACATAAGCGATGGAAAATCCCGGTTTCGATAACGCCGATGCCAATACTATTGGCCCTAATATTGTTAACGCCTTCTTCTTTGGCAATGCCTTTAATGAGTTCTTCGATGGCAGCCTTGGGGGCCACCGATAGGATGTCTAGAGGAGGATACTTCTGTAGCCCGGCGGAGCTAATGTGAACATAGCTTCCCCCACCTCCATCACGCAGGTGGGGCAGGGTCGCGTGAATGAGATTAAATGCACCCTCTGCATCCGATCTCAATACCTGTTGCCACAGTGCCGGCGTGAGGTCGGCAATCTTTGTCTGAGGGATGTCAAAGCCTGTGGCAATAAAAACTGAATGCAGGCGGCCTAGGTCTGAGGAGAGTAGTTCGACTGTTTCTGTTAGCTGATCAGCATTCTGAAGCGTCATCTGTTCGGCGCGGCAAGCTATGCCATATGGTGCCATCTCATCCAACACGGCCTGAGCGCGCTTTTGATTCGAGTTGTACGTAATGCAGGTAGAGACGCCCTGTTGCGCCAACTCAATGGCAATGTGACTGCCAATACCACCGCTGCCGCCAACCACTAACGCAAACCCATCGGGATAAACCGGCTGTGACATGAATTACATCTCTGAAGTTTTGTTACGTCTCAGGGTCGCACCATCGCGAGTGTAATACAAGCACATAAAAAAGCCCGCACAAGGGCGGGCTTTTTTGCGACGGTGTCGCTTAGAGTGACAGGCTCACGTCAACTCCGTAGGTTGCTGGATCGCCCCACTGATGGACCGGAAGACCAAGATCAGCGCCGAGGTTATAACCAAAGGTGCGGTAGTCTTCGTCTGTGATGTTTTTGCCCCAGGCGGACACTGAGACGTTTACGCCGCCGCTGCCCTCATAGCTCCACGTAAGCCGCGTATTGACCAAGGTGCGTGATTGGTTGACTGGTTGTTGGAAATTGACGGCATAAGACGGGAAACCGGCCTGTGAATACACCGAAGTGGATGAGCCAATACTTACGGTCTCATCCTGATAGTTGCCAGAGAGATTAAAGCTCACAGTATGTTTCCCCGACTGAATCAAGTCCCAGTCAAGCGCTACGAAGGCAGCGCTCTCAGGGGCGAGACCATTCGATGGGGTTATGGTCAGATCATAAAAGGGCGGGAAGGAGTCATAGTCACCGTCTATGTACGAGTAGTTGCCCGACAATCGCAGTCGGTCTGTAACCAACCAAGCGGCCTCCAGCTCGAAACCATCACGCGATAATTTCGCCGCGTTATCGATTTCAGTTGAAATGGCGCCCCCATCGCTCTTCACGGAACTCACTTGAACGTCATCGTACTCGTAGCTGTAGTAGGCGAGGTTGAATCGGACCTTGCCATCGAGGAGCGCGGACTTGAAACCGACCTCCATGCTTTCAATGGTCTCCTCATCGAAGGCGTCACCACGCCCAGTCGCGACATTAAAAGCGCCGCCATTGAATCCACCAGAGCGATAGCCCGTGGTGTAGCTGGCATACGCGTTCAGATTGTCGGTGAAGTTATACTGGGCAACGAGCCGGCCGCTGGTGTTATCGAAACTTTGGGTCTCGGACTGTCCGTACACTCCCGCGGTTTCGGGAATGGTATTGATCTCGTCAAGTGACCATACATACCCGGCGGTAAGGTCTCGCGGGATACTGATTTCTTGTCCCGTGAACAGGAGGGTGGCCGCTTCGGTGACTGCGGCGTTGAAATAACCTGCGAGTCCACCCACGGCCGCATCGCGCCAGAGCCACGTTGTGTCCTTGGTCTCGTCGGTGTAGCGCACGCCCGCGGTCAGTGCCAGCTTGCCGTTTCCCGGACGCCAGGTTGCTTCGCCAAATACGGACCAAGCGTCGCCCCCGTTGTCGAATGAGCGGGCCGTTGAGCCATTGGCGATGCCGTAGGTAGCGTTTTGTACGTTGCTAAAGCTCCCCTGGTCTTCCCAGTAGAAGAATCCCATCGCCCAATCTAGTGTCTCGGAAGACCCGACCACCTGTAACTCATGGCTATCCTGTTCATAGGTGTTAAGCGCGACCGTTGAAAATACCGGTGCTCCGCCGAACTGGTTAAAGGCATCTACGTAGGCGATGCCGAGGAGTATGTTCTCCGACTGATAATCGGTGATCGGGACTGTGAGGCCGAAAGCAGGCACTGATTCGGGAATCAGCAGGCCCAAGAAAGCGGAACCGATGTAGGTCAAGTGAAGGTCGTGAATGATGCCCGAACTCACGGAGTTATCCATGCCGTCCAGGTCTTGCGAGGTATAAGCGGACACCTCGCGGCGACCGTAAAGGTATCTCATCTCTATGTTATCAGTGAGCTCGAACCGAGCTTTGAAGGTATGCGCCTCGGTGTCCTGGCTGTTGAAGCTGGCAATATCTGTCGAGCCAGTCTCGGGGTTGTTCTGGGCGCCGCTTAACACACCATCACTCCAAGCAACATAGTCCTTGGTCCACTGGACGTACTGGGCAACCTGTGGCGCCGGGACGGCCGGGAGCACAAACTGTTCGACTAAAGAGCCTAAGTAGCCGATGGTTTGCGCTCGAGAGTTACTTTGAATGGGAAAGTTCAACCGGTCAGCGCCAGCAGCTATCGCGCCGGCAGCTGCAGCATAGGTTGGATTAAGGCCGCTAACCACGCTGTGGTTATCGAGTTCGCCCGACACTTTGTCTTTAGTGTAGATGTAATCAAAGGACAGCCGCTCGGTCGCGTCCCATTGCAGTGCCACCCGGTACCCGTTTCTGTCGGTGCTGTTCAGGCCCTCCTGGAAGGGGTTGGTGTTGTCCCAGAATGCATCCCGGTCCCGCTGGTAGTAGGAAGCGGCGAGCCGGAGGCTGTCTGACAGGGGCACATCGACGCGCCCGGAAAGAGCGCGTTGGTTATAGTTGCCACCAGTAGCACGAAGATCGAAGCCAAGTTCACTGCTGGGTGCTTTGGACACAAAGTTGATGGCGCCGGCAATGCTATTACGTCCGTATAGGGTACCTTGCGGGCCTTTGAGGATTTCGATTCGTGCTAGATCGGTGATGTCCATACCTGATCCAACCACCTTGCCGATGTATATGCCGTCTATGTAGCGCGCCGCGCCAGGATCGGTGGCTAAGTTGGGCGACCCGTCGCCAATTCCGCGAATGTTGAGGCCGAAATCAGATGTGGTCCCAGGCGGGGCATAGCCCTGCACACCGGCAACCTGATCCACCAAGTCGGAAACGCTCTTAATGCCAAGTTTTTGAATGTCATCAGCCCCGAGTACTTGGATAGAGATGGGGGTATCCAGCAGTCTCGCTTCCCGACGCTCCGCTGTCACAATGACTTCTTCCAATTGAGCAACGGCGCTCTCAGCGGCGAGCGCGGTCAAGATCGCAGCGCCGAGTAGCTTCTTTTGAGTGAATGGCTTCATAGGGTAGACCTCATTGTTAGTTTTATACATAACGCTAGTTTTATACGTGGCTCCGGTGTTCCAATGGCCCGAACTCCTTAAGCCTTATAACACACTCAGCCCCTGAATTAGGACCCTCAAAACGGACTATCTCGGGCCAAAATTTGGGCACTCTGTGGCAAATTACGCTCTTATCGTCGGCCATTTGGGCGTCAAACAGATTGCTTTCAGGAATTCAGCGCCTTGCGCGCAATGGGGCAAGATCGCTAGGTAAGCAATGCCTTGTTTTTTTTAGAGATAGGGCATCTGTACTGTAGAGGCGTTGTCCACACGTATTTCGGCGCCGTTGATGTGACGGGCTTCGTCAGTCGTCAGGAAATGAACCACGTCGGCAATGGCCTCTGGTTCACACGCAAACTTAAAAGCCCTCTCGGCTTTTGCCGGATCCATCTCAGGGAACTCCCCCTTCATATTGCCAATCATGTCGGTGAGTATTCCATCAGGATGGACCGAATTGCATCGCACGCCATAGTCGTGGGTCTGACATAGGGCGGCGGTACTCATCGTCAAATTCCTGACGGCGGCTTTGGTCGCGCCATAAGCCGCAAAATGTGGATAGCCTGCGACAGCGGAAGAAGAAGAGAGGTTTACGATCGAGCCCTGAGTGCTTTCCTTTAACAGCGGTAAGCCTGCTTTCATGCCGAGGAATACCGAGCTCACATTGACATCCATGATGCGCCGAAAGTCATCAAGGGTGTGCTGCTCAAGGGTGTAGGCCATTAGGATAGCGGCGTTGTTTACCAGGGCATCCAAACGCCCGACCTCCGATTTCACCATCTCCATGACCCTACTCCAGTCGGCTTCCGAGGTGACGTCGGCTTCCCGATAGGTGACTTGACTGTGGGTAAATAGGTCTTCGCGAAGCCGGATATCTGTACCGATGACAATATGGTCGGAATCAATGAAGCGTTTGACGCTGGCCTGCCCCAGCCCCCCCGCCGCACCGGTGATTAGCACGACTCTTTTTCCTTTATCGCCCATAGTGAGATATCCGCTGTTTATATGTGTTATGTGTCGGTAAAACGCCGAGCTAGAATGCGTCAGCGCCAATTAAACTAAGCGGTGGGAGAATAAGCGGGAAGTTATTGACTCGTCTAGCTCAGGAAGACTATGCGCCTTGGTACAACCGTCACGGTCCCTGAAAATTTAGGCTAAGCTTCAAATTGGTAAGCCTAACAACAATCAGGTGGAGGGATGCAAATGCTGCTCAAAGACAAGGTGGTGGTGATCAGTGGTGTAGGCCCGGGCCTCGGCCAGACCATGGCCAAGTTGGCGTGTGCTGAGGGCGCCGCTGTTATTCTGGGTGCCCGTAACGAAAAGTTTTTGGCTGATGTCGCTGGCGAAATCGAGGCGTCAGATGGCCGGGTGTTTGCGCAATCCACCGATGTTGCAGATACCGCGCAGGTGAATGCCTTGATTGCCGCGGGCGCTGAGAAATTTGGTCGTATTGATGGCCTGGTGAACAGTGCCTACATCCATGGTGACTGGGCACCCGCTGATGTCGCCGATCCAGACAAGGTGGGGGAAGTGGTCAACGTGATTTGCCAGGGGGCGTTGCGCATGGCGCAGGCCTGTTTGCCTTACATGAAGGCCGCTGGCGGTGGCAGCATCGTCAACGTGTCAACCCAGTCCACGGTAAAGCCTTTTGCGGGTGAGGCGATGTATGCCGCGGGAAAAGGTGCGCTCAACGCGCTGACTCGCCATATGGCTAATGACTTCGGTCAATATGGTATCCGGGTGAATGCGCTGCGCATGGGCTGGATCGGTGGGGCGCCGGTGTATGCCTACATTGACTCCCAGGTGGCCGCGGGAATAGATCGGGACGTCGTAGTCAAAAGTATTACCGATCGGATTCCTTTGGGTATCATTCCGCCAGAGGAGGATTGTGCCCGAGCTGTTCTGGCTTTCCTCTCGGATTACTCGCGGGTTATTAACGGCGCCTCGGTCGATGTTAACGGCGGTGAGTACATGGCGCCGTAGCCGAGCGAAAAGGGTGCGTAGTAAACCGTTCAGATTGAAAAAAATATGAAAGATAAAAGGAGTGCGGGGTTGCAAGAAGAGGACAAGCTGGCATTCGATCCCGACGCGGTCGTGGTCTCCCAAACCGTCGTTATCAATGCCTCCGCTGAAAAAGTCTGGGAGGTGTTGATCGACTTTCGCCGCTACGGAGAATGGAATCCATTTTGTGTGGCGGCAGAAGGTACTCTCGCCCTCGGAGAGCCCTTAAAAATGACGCTAAAGAATTATTTAGAGCCGGGAGGTTTCTTTGACAATACCGAATTCTTCTGTGCTATCGATGCGCCTACGCTCATTTCGTGGGAAGCGCCTTGGGTGGACGAGTGGCCTTATCCCGCTAGGCGTGATCAGATTATCGAGCCGCTGAGCACCGATCGGTGTCGATACCACTCGACCGACGCATTCCTGGGCCCCCACGGTATCCACGTCATGCGATTTGCCGGTCCCTGGGTGAAGCGGGCCTTTGATGACACGGCTTTTGCGCTCAAAGCCTATGTAGAAGCAATGACTTGATTGGGGCTGCGAGTTTTGTCGATAGGGGCGTCAAAAGTAGTGTGACAGGTAGTTGCCAAACAGCTCGTTGATGAGACCTTCGGATAAGCCAAATTCTTCGAGGGTGTAGTGGTGCTCTGGCCGACTTTCCCGCGTGTTTAACTCCTGCCACGCCGTCATTTCCTCAAGGGCTCGCTCGGTCAAGTTTTCATTGATAAAGCTATACACCTGTTCAATCTGACCTTTGGGGTCGGCTAGCAGATCGGTGAATGCCAGATCCAGATAATCGAGGCCTAGGGCTTCATCCGCGCGCGCGGCGATGGTCGTATTTAAGCCACGCTGCCACTTGTGCGCCCAATGCATGGTCATGGCGGCTTGGTCCAGTCGATCGGTAAAGGGCGCCGCCAAGGCGCACATCATACTGCCGTAGGACGGAATCACCTCCAGTGGGTGCCTGTGGGTTTGTATCACCTTTGCGCCAGGAAATGTTGTTGCCAACGCCTGGGGATAGTGAAGGTGGTGTGGCGTTTTCAGAAGCCACCGGGTGCCAGTCAACCCTCGTTGACGCTTTTGCCACTGCAGAAACTGAAGTAGCCGGTACAGATAAGCATAGCCTGTTGTTTGATTCTGCTCGTACAGCCAGTTGCCAAATTCTGGCAAGAAGGCATAGCACTCGGGCACTGTACTCATGAAGGAGTGCTCTAGCAGCATGATTTCTTCGTCTGGCGCCGTAGCATCCATCGGATGGATGGCGGCCAGTTCCGGTGATGCGCTCAAAATAGCGGCAACTTCGGCTTCGGCTTTGGGAATTCGGTCGTCACGCTCAACGAAGCTCTCAGCCAGAGGTACGGGATTTCTCACCTCGTACCACAGCGGTGCTAGCAAACGGGAGTCCGCGGCGATCGTTCGATGGAGTAGGGTGGTTCCGGTTCGCGGTAAGCCGACGACAATGACGGGATCATCAATGTGCTCGTCATTAATCTCAGGGAATTTAGCGACCCACTGCTCAATGGCAATGCGATTTTTAAGGATGTCTAGAAGACGCTGGTGGTGAAAAGTGACTCCCGCGGTATTTAGCTGCGCGTTGTTGCTGAGTGCCTCGGTCAGGCGGTGCAGGATGTCGGATTCGAATGGGGTGAGGTCCAGCGATCCCGAGGCCTCGCTTTCGGCGAGCTGTTTGAGAGAAGATGCGGTCAGATCCACGTGAATCTCCGGGCCGACATTGGTCTGCGGTTGATCGAATGAGTGTAACCTCTAGAATCGATGAGGGGGAGCAAGAAGCACCAATCGATGACACCCATATGCATGATTCCTTGAATTGGCACTTAGCGTAAGGTGGATCAATCGTTCAGAGAGGTGATCTGTCTAAAACGAATAAGCAGTCACTCCATAACCCATAACATAACCCATAAATAGAAGAGTACGAGGTGAGTTGTGACGACAGCTGCGATGGATCGAGCACAGAGGTTTCCCTTTCCCATCCCTTTTGGCTGGTTTCATATCGGGTTCTCGGCTGATTTGGCGCCGGGGGAGCAAAAGATACTTACGCGCTTTGGTCAGGAGCTTGTGCTGTGGCGATCACAGGCTGGCGAGTTCGTACTGCAAGACGCTTACTGTCCGCATTTGGGTGCCCATTTTGGTCATGGCGGCGAAGTGACAGAAAAAGGCATTAAATGCCCTTTTCACCATTGGGTCTTTAATACCGACGGGCGTGTTGTCGAAATCCCCTACGCCAAAAAACTCAATGAGAGGGGTTGTGTGCGCACCTACCCGCTGGTAGAGCGACACGGCATCATCATGGGTTGGTATCACCCGGACGGTGAAGAGCCTCTCTATCAATTGCCTCACCTAGAAGAGTTTGGCAGTGATGCTTACACGCGCCCCATTACCACTAGTCATATCATCTCAACATGCTTGCAGGAGATGGGCGAAAACACTGCAGATTCTGCCCATTTCGTGACGGTTCATGGACATCCGGGTGATGCGGAATACGGCCGCTTTGATTTTGAACCGTTCAAAATTCTGATGGAAAGCACCCAGCTTTTTCCTAGTTCGGGTGGGCCAGTGAAAGGGACGCTCAAAACCACAAACTATGGTTTTGGATGGGCTGAAGTGCGTTACGAGACACTTATTGACGTATGCATGCTGACGACGAATTGTCCGATAGATCATGGGACCGTCGAGCAGTTATTTCACGTGTCCTGGAAGAACCCCGATAGGGATCCCAAAGTAGACCGTATTGGCGAGGCGTTCAACAAAGAGGTCAACCGTCAGCTGCAGGACGATGCCAAGATCTGGGAGCACAAACGTTTCGAGCCTAATCCAATCCTATGCGATGGTGATGGGCCTATTGCTAAATATCGAAAATGGGCCGCGCAATTTTATGCGGAGAGCGCCCGTTGAATCTCGATCTGAGTGCGCCAGAAAACCGTCTGTTGAGCCGGGTATTGGATCAACAGGCAGCGCGCTATCCGACAGCCTGTTTTATTAAGACTGAGGATTCGAGCATAAGCTACGAGCAGATGCAGGCGTTGGTGCGCTGTTACGCTCGGTGGCTGAGCCAGAGGGGAGTTGGCAAAGAGGATCGAGTTTGTCTTCTGATGTCGAGTTCTATCGACTACGTTGCGTTGACCCTAGCCGTCAATTCGTTGGGGGCGATCTGGGTTCCGGTTAACACCGACTACAAGGGTGACTGGCTTCTCGGAACGTTGCGCGACAGCGCCCCTTTGCTCACGATTGTGAGCTCCGACTTCGAGGGTCGATTAGCTGGTTTTCACGACATGATCGGCGAGGTAATTTCCGCCCAATCGCTACCAGTGGTAGGCGAGTTTGATGAGCCGTTACCTGAGCCTGATCTGTATTACGGTGATACGGTTTCTGTCATGTGGACATCCGGCACCACAGGCACCGCCAAAGGCGTCATGCAGAGCCACAATACGTGGATCAGGAGTGCGCTCAGTAGTGTGACTATGGGGGAGATAGCGCATGGGGATACCATGTTGAATGTGTTACCCCTCCATAATTCCGCGGCCTGGGTTTCGAACATTTATCCTGCCTTGTTGACGGGAGCCACCTGCTTTTTAGCCAAGGCCTTTTCGGCGGGTAGGTTCTGGCAACAGGTGCGCGAGCATGGTGTCACCCATACCCTGACCCTCGGTGCTATGCATATGTTTCTTTGGGATATGCCGGTGAAAGACGATGACGCAGACAATCCGTTACGTAGCGTCAATATGGTGCCTATGCCGGATAGCGTTAGGGGGCCGTTTAAAAAACGCTTTGGAATTGATGCGATACACCAAGGGTTTGGCCAGAGTGAAATTATGTACCTGTTGAGGCGGCGCGATGATGATCAGGCCGAGTGGCCCGAGAATAGCCTCGGCGTGCCAGCAGAGGATATTGAGATATGCCTCCTCGATGATGAATGCGTTGAGGTTGGTGACGCTATGGTGGGAGAGCTTTGCGTTAAAGAGAAGGCGCCACATGTCCTGTTTAATGGCTATTTTAACAATGAAGCGGCCAATGCCAACGCGTTTAAAGGTGGCTGGTACCATACCGGTGATCTCCTGCGGCGCGAGGGTTCACACTACTTCTTTGTCGATCGCAAGAGTGACTTGATTCGATACAAGGGGCGATCGGTGAGCTCCCTCGCACTTGAGAGCGTGGTATTGAAGCATCCGGCCATCACCCAGGCAGCCGCCTTTGGCATAACCTCAGCTGAGCTGGAGTCGGAGCATGAAATTATGCTGG
>Ga0181573_10004334_pt1 | contig 12129 bp, 8 predicted proteins | sample 101ome_25_FD_148643 | JGI IMG/M metagenome (GOLD analysis project Ga0181573, IMG submission 148643) | Coastal salt marsh microbial communities from the Groves Creek Marsh, Skidaway Island, Georgia - 101409BT metaG (spades assembly) | ecosystem: Environmental > Aquatic > Marine > Intertidal zone...
GGCCCGACGCCGCCGCCCGACCGCCCCGCCCCTCCCCCGTCCTCCTCCCTCCCCTCCTCCTTCTGCCCGCGCCCCCCCGCCTTCCCTCCCGCCCGGCACCCCGCCGACCCCCTCTCGGCCTCGGCCGCCGCCGCCCTCTGCCCCCGCCGCGTCGTCCTCGTCTGCGGCCCCCTGGCCGCCCCCCGTGCCGCCCACCTCCAGTCGGCCTGCCACGCTCGGGGCATCGCCCCTCCCCTCGTGTTCGCGTCTCCCGTGCCCTCGATCGCCGGGCTGTCCCTGGGGGCGGCTCTCGACGCGGTGCTCGCCAGCCACGCGCGGATCCACCGGCTCTACCGTCCCTGGGTCACGGACGAGGCCGTCGCGCGGTCGGCGCCGTGGGCCCCGGCTCCCGCGGAGGGGGGGGGGGGGGGGGGGGGGGGGGGGGGGCGGGGGGGGGCGGGGGCGGACGGCGGAGGAGCGCTTCGCGGCCGACGGGCTGGAGTGGCGGGGCGAGGGCGGGGGGGCGCGGGGGAGCGGCCCCGGCCCCGCTCCCGCCCCCGCCCCCGCCCCCGCCCCCGCCCCCGCCCCCGCCCCCGCCTCGGCGGGCCCGGGGGAGCCCCCTCCCCCCGACCTCGTCCCCCCCCACGCGCGCGTGACCCTCTCGGCCGTTCTCGACGCGGCGTCGCTCGGGCCGCACGCGTCGGCCACCGACCCGGGCGCGCGCGACGGCGGGAGCGGATGGGCCCCCGCGGTCGACGCCGCCCCCGCCCCCGCCCCCGCCCCCTCCCCCGCCCCCGCCTCGCCCCCGCCCCCCCCGGGTGCCCTCGACGCGTCCCATCTCGTCGTTCTCGACGGCATCTACACCGAGGGGGAGCGAAGGGGGATGATCGAGTGGCTCACCGGACTACCCTGGGGGACGGACCCAGGCGACGCCGACGTCCCCGCCGCCGCGCGCTGGACCCCCGCCGACGGGCCGCCGGGGCGGTGGGCGCGGGGCGCCGTGGCCGACCTGGCGGGCGGGCTGAGGGGTGGTGACGACGACGGGGCGGCCGGATGGGGCCTCTCGGCTGCGGCGCTGGCCGAGCTCGCGTCCCCCGCCCCCCCGCCGTGGATGGTCTCGATGCAGACGCGGCTCTCCGCGGTGTATCCGGAGTTCGTCGTGTGTCTGATGCCCGGGGACGCCATGGAACCGGGGGGGGACGACGGCGTCGCCTACGACGACGACGACGACGACGGCGCCGACGACGCCGGGTCCCGCGGCGGTCGACGCCTCCGCCTGACGTCCCACGTGGCCAACTGGGTGGCCTCTAGCGCCGCCGCGTACGACTGGCACCTCGACATGGACCCGTCGTGTCTGGACCCGTGGGACGGGAGCCCCTGGGCCGTCCACCACGGGAGGTACCGCAACCGGGACCCCCGACGGCCCCTGCTCGTGTCGGTCCTCGCCTACCCGCAGCGCGACTGGCCCGAGGGGTGGGCAGCCGACACGCACTTTCTCGACCCGGGGAGCCGGTCGGGGCTGGTGGTGCGCCCCTGCCCGTATCGCCTCGTCGTGTGCGATCAGGACGTGCCGCACCGGGTGGGGGCGCCGTCGGCGCCGGGGTGCGCCGACGAGCCGGGGCGGAGGCCGGAGGGGAGGGGGAGGCTGTCGCTCGTGTGGAAGGCGGCGCTCCTGCCGCGGGCGCCGCGGCGCGACGGGGGGGGCTGGACGCTGGCGAGGCCGCAGTGGGGGCCGCCACTCCGGCTGGGGACGGCGGGGGTCGCGCCGCATCCTTGCCGGGGCTGGGAGGGCCTGGAGATGGCCCTTGGCGAAGGGGGGTGGTGACGGGGGTTCGGCGACGGGGGTTCGGCGACGCGCGAGACGTCCGGGGTTCTTCCCCCCGTCCTGCTCCCGCCCGTACAGAAGCAAGAAGCGCGACCCCAGGCTCGTGCATGGTGCTCCTCCGAGCCCGGCTCGCCCCCCTCGCCGGTGGACTGTCGTTGCAGCCGCAGCAGACGTCGGCCGTCTCTCTCCGCCTCGTTCGGGCTATGGGTGCGCGCGCCCCCGGACCCATTCAGAGAGAAATCGAAAGGCACGTCTCACGCTTGGTCGAGAGAGATCGAGGAACCCGCTTCGTCTCATCCCCACCCTTCCCCTCACCCCCTCGACCCTGGCAACCCGGACATTTTCCAACTCCCCCGCCCCTCTGCGCAGGAAGCTCCGCGAGGCCCTGAGCCCCACAGAGCTCGAGGTCGAGAACGACAGCGCCAAACACGCTGGCCACGCCGGCAACCCCGGCGGTGGCCCTGACGCAGAGACGCACTTCAACGTCCGCGTCGTCAGCGCCGCATTTGCTGGCCAGCGCCTCGTGGCGCGGCACCGCACGATCAACGGTCTCCTCCGGGATGAGTTCGCCGCCGGCCTCCACGCCTTGTCGATGAAGACGCTGGCCCCGGGAGAATAGAGCAGTGCGGTAGATAGTGGCGGATTCAAACCCCCTGCGATTGCCCCCGCCGCACCCTCACTCACCTCTCGGTCACGACGGCTCCGCCAGCCTCGCCAGGGCCGCGGCAGCTCCGCAGTGGTCGAGCCACTCGGACGCCGACGCGGCGTCAGCGCAGCCGAGGGCGCGCGGGCCGGCGGCAGCGGTGGATCCGCCCTGGCGCGCCGCGCGATGCAGGGCGAGTAGGACCATCGCGGACTCGGGGAACGACGCCCGATGGTCGCCGGTCTCAAGCCCGTCGTCGTTGGGGGTGCCCAGAGCGACGAGCAGAGCGGAGGCGTCCCCCCACGGCCCCCCTGGACGTCGCCGCGTCCACGCCGCTGCGACGGCCCCTGGGTCGTCCTCCGAGCCCAAAACAACCGCCATCTCCCGCGTCCAGGGCCGCGCTGCCGCCGCAACGGCCTCGCCCACGTGCGCCAGCCAGGCCGCCGTCTCGGCCCTAGCGGCGGCGTCGGCCGCGGGAGCCAAGGCCGCCCGCCGCGATGCCGCAACGACGGCCCGGCCCGCCAGGCGCGACGCCAGCAACGCCGCAAGGACTCCGGGGGGGGACGACGCTGGCCAGTTCTCGTCCGGGGGTGGCGGAGGAGTGGAGTGGGGGGGGGAGTGGGGGGGTGGACCCAGGAGGCGCTCGCATCCCGCCACCACGGCGGCCGCCGCCGCCGCTCCAACGTCGTTGGCGTCCGACGCGGGAGAGAGGGTAACCCGGTCGACGGCAGCGGCCGCCGTCGCAAAGAGGGGCGCCGCGACGGCCGCGGCGCATCGGGCGACACGCGAGGCCGCCTCGGCGAGGGTCGCGCGCTCTTCCGCGTCGGCGTCGTCGGGGGGGATCAGCGCGTCGTGAGCCGCGCTGACGGCCGCCAGCAGCACGCGTCGACGGGCGTCAGCGTCGTCAACGTTGTGCAAACCCGCCGCCGCGGCCGCCGCCCGATCGGCCAGACCCCCCGCCGCGGCCGCTGCCACCCCCGCAACTTCGCGCCGGAGCCGCCACGACGCCCCAGCCCCCGCTCGCTCCGCCGCCACCGCGTCTCGAAACCACGCCGCGCCGGACAACGAAGCGCCAACTCCGCTGCCTGCGCCGGCCCCACCGCCTCTGCCTCGGCCCCCCCCAAGGCCACGCCTCGCCCCCACCACCGCGCCCACCACTCCCCTGCCAGGAACGCCCCGCGCCGGAACCGCCGCCAGCGCCGCGTCACGGAGCCGCGCGGCCGCTTCGGCGGCATGGTCGGCAAGGGGGCGCCCGAGGGCGTCCAGCAGGGCGGCGCCCCCCGCCCGATCGAGTCCCGCCGCCTCTGCCGCCGAGACGGCGGCCTCCGCCCGCGCCAGCAGGATCGGTGCCCCCGCGGCGAGGGCGGCCCGGAGCGCGCGGGCCTCACGGGCGCCGCCGGAGGCGCCGGGAAGGCGGGGGTCGGAGGCAGTGCCGGCCACGGGGGGGGTCGTGGCGCGGGCGAGGGCGGCGGCGAGGGCGGCAGCCCGCGCCGCGGCAAAGGTGGGGCCCCGGAGGGGGGCGAGGGGATGGAGGGCGTCCGCGGAATTTTCGGTGTCGGGGCCGGCGCTGACTGCGACGAAAGCCGCGGAGAGGGCGGCCTCGGCCCGCGCGAGGCGCGCCGCCGGCCCTGCTTGGCCCGCGACAGCCGCCGCGACACCTGCAGCCGCCGCCGTCGCTGTCGCCGTCGCTACGTCAGCGCCTCCGCCGCTGTCGCCGTCGTCGGGGTCATCGTCATGGTCCGCAGCGCTCGCCGCGGCCTCGAAGCCCGCTCTCAGCGCGGCGTCGGCTGCGCGCTCCGCCGAATCGACAAACGAGTCGGCGGCCACCGCCGTCGACCAGCCCCCTGCCTTGGCCCCTGGGGCACGCGCCAGGGCCCCCAAGTCGGCACACGCCCTCAGCGCCTCCGCCGTCGCCGGCTGCGCAGACGAGTCCTCGCCCCCAACCCATCGAGCTACGGCGCGCCGGCGTCGAGCGGCCAAAGATCGCGCGGCCGCCTCCACCGCCCGCCGTCGGGCCACCGTCGATGAGTCATCGTCGTCGTCGGGCGACGCGACGCGATTCGAATTTGCGTCCGAGGCTCTCACCGCGCGGCCAAGAGCAGCCGCCAGCAACGACGCGGCGTCGGCGGAGTCGCGCTCGGCCGCGCTCGTCCCCGCGTCGGCCGCCGCTGCGAAGCGCGCGGCCCGCGCCGCGTGCCGCCGGGCGGCCCGCGCCGCTGCCGCCGCCGCCGCCGCCGCCTCCACTGCCCTGTGAGACGACTCCATACGTTCCGCCAGTCTGGTCGCTTCGTCCGCGGCCTCCCCCAGCGCCGTCGCGGCGGGCGTCGCGGAGGGGCCGAGCGACGCCAGAGCGCGCGCTGCCACGAGGATGGGAGGCGGGGTGGCGGGGCCGGCGGCGTCCGCGTCGGCGTCGGCGTCGACCGCCCTGTCGGGCGTCGCATCGGCTGCGGCCCGGAGGATCTGGACACGGAGGCCAGCGAGAGCGCGGCGCAGCCGATCGGCAGCGGCAACGGGGTCCGTCTGGGGATGAGAGAGAGGAGAGGAGAGGTCAAGGGCGGCGCGATCGGCCCGGTGGTCGTCGGCCGGGGCGGGCGCGGAGACGACCGCGACAGTGTCGAGGAGCGGCCTCGTCGACCGGGCGCCGCGTCACGCCGCGTTAAGAGGATGGGAGAGAGAGCGCTCGCCCGGAGAGCCTCGGCGAGGAATCGCTGAGTCGCCGCATCATCCTCGAAGGCCCACGCGAGTTCGACGCCGACGCCCGCAGGCGCCGGCGCCGCGGCCAACGCCGCGGGGCCGTCTGGGGCGCCGACTGTGGCGGCCACTTTAGCACTCCTGACGGCGGAGCGGGGGAAAAGAGTTGAGGAGGAAGACCAGGGGAAGGCTCCAGCTAAGCGAGGATGCGCGTCGCGGCTCGTCCCGCGGAAGACTTCCTCAGCCGACCCCACGCTGGCCTGCCCTGCCCTGCGCCCTCAGCTCCCCCCCCGAACCCGGAGCGCCGCGAACGCGTCGCTCCCCTCTCGCCGTCCCGCTCGTCCTCCTTCTCCGCACGTTACGCCCAGAGAAGATTCCAATGGCCGAGGCGATGGAGGAACGCCCTGCCGAGGAGGCCGGCGCTGTGGTGGAGCACGCTGAGGCCATGGAGGGCCACGGTCCCATCCCCATCGACCGCCTGCAGGCGAGGAGCGACGATGGGCGCTAAGTTCGGATTGCGCCGATGGAATATTCGGTCGGGGCGCCGCGCCGCGCGCCAAGCGACCTGGGACGAGGGCGCAGCGCGGCTCGTCTCTGTAGGCCATCCGCCTTCCCGTGCCTAGCTCCGGGTCGAACGACGAGAGCGACATTCTTCTAGACCGTTATAATCGTCTTCATATTCGGCCGGCGCTGATCGCACGCCTTCCCGGCGAGCGCGTCTGCGACGCCAGCCAGCGCACGCAGCGCCGGCCGAACGACGAGGGCGACGTCGCCCGACGCCCCAGCACCACCGACCCCCCGCCGCCGTTCCCGTCCCCAACCCCTATCGCCGCCCTCTCCTATTCTCTCTTCTCCTGCCCAGGAATTTGGCGTCGCTGCCGGGGATATCAAGAAGCTCATCGAGGGACACATCAACACGGCGGGTCACCCCCAGTTTCCCTCTCCTCCGCCCACGCCCGCGCCCCCGCCCCCGCCCCCTTCTCTCCCGACCTCTCCTCTCACCCAACCCTCCCTCCTTCAAACCCCTCCTAAATACTCCCAGGTCGAGGCCCTGGCCCACGCCCCCAAGAAACAACTGTTAGAAATCAAGGGGATCTCCGAGGCCAAGGCCGACAAGGCGAGGGAAAGAGGGAAGGGGAAGATAGAGGGAGAAGGAAGCGCACTCGCGTCGCCCTTCCGCCTCGGGGGACGCCCTCACCCCCCATCTCACCACCCGACCCCCACCCCAGCTCTTTCGCGAGGCGTGGAAGCTCGTCCCGATGGGCTTCACGACGGCCACGTGCGTCGCCGAGCAACGGCAGGAGCTCATCATGGTGTCCACCGGGAGCAAGGCCCTGGACGAAATTCTCGAGGGCGGCGTCGAGACGGGCAGCATCACCGAGGTGTACGGCGAGTTCCGGTGCGGCAAGACCCAGCTGTGCCACACGCTGTGCGTGACCTGCCAGCTGCCCATCGCGCTGGGCGGCGGCGAGGGCAAGGCCCTCTACATCGACACCGAGGGGACGTTTCGACCCCAGCGGCTGGTGCAGATCGCCGAGCGGTTCGGCATGCTCCCACAGGACGTTCTTGACAACGTCGCCTACGCACGAGCGCACAACGTCGATCATCAGCTGTCGCTGCTGCCTGCCGCAGCGAGCATGATGGCTGAATCGCGCTTTGCCCTCGTCGTCGTCGATTCATGCACGGGCCTCTATCGGTCCGAGTTCAACGGCCGCGGGCAGTTGTCCGACCGGCAGGTTCACCTGGGACGCTTCATGCGCGCACTGACGCGACTCGCCGAGGAGTTCGGCGTCGCCGTCGTCGTGACCAACCAGGTCGTGGCGGCGAACCTCGATGGCGCCAGCATGTTTGCTGGCCCCAGCGTCAAGCCCATCGGCGGCAACATCATGGCCCATGCCTCGACCACTCGCCTCTGGCTGAAAAAGGGGCGCGGGGAGTCGCGGGTATGCAAGATCATCTCGAGTCCGGCGCTCGCCGAGCGGGACGCCTCCTTCCTTGTGGGGGCCCAGGGCATCATGGACGAGGTGGAGTGAGAAATGAGGTTGTGATAGCAGGGTTGGGGGGAGCCGCGAGCCACGAGACACCTGACGACAATTGACTATCGACATGGACGCGACGCGCGCTCGACACTAGCCCCTTAAGGGCCTCAGCGCTGAAGCGCGCCGAGTGTGCCGCCGACGGCGTCATCGCCGGCGCCCGGATTCTCCCCCGGCTCTCCGAGCCGCGCAAGGAAGGACGACGTGCCCGCCCCCGACCGCCACTTCTCGAGCATATCCGTTGTCGCCTTGAGCCGCGCCGCCCGCGCCGCCCGCAACTCGGCCCGACGATCGATCGCTGCCAGGACCTGCTCGCCCAGCGCCCCCACGGCCTCACGCGCCCCGGCCAGCGCCCCACCGGATCCCACGCCCCCCCCGCCCAGGAGCCCCCCGCCGAGAATTCCTCCCCTCTCGCTTACGCCCTCGCTGTCCCCGCTGCCAAGCGCTTCGACCACCCCAGCCAGTGCCGTCGACATCCGGTCGTCGGCCGCGGCCGCGCGCGTCTCGTCCGTCATCGCGCTCGCGATCATCCCCATAAAGAGGGCTCGCTCGACCAGGTCCTCCCGCGTCGCCGGGGCGTTGGCCATGGTGGTGATCTCGGCCTTGAGGGCGGCGCGAAGTTCCGTCAGGGGGCCCGAGGAGGGGACTCCGGCGAGGGGAGAGTCGGCCGACAGGCCCGAGAGGGAGGGCCGGAGCGACTCCGAGGCCTTGAGGACGGCGGCGACTATGGGGGCGGCGACGGGACCTCCCGAGGTGGGGGTGGAGACCTCGAAGAGGGGATAGGCGTCGGGGCTGGTGACCGAGGACGTGGAGGTGGACGGGGCGACGGGGGGGGGAGGCGCCGAGGCCAGGGCGGCGGCCGAGGCGGCCGAGGCCGACGCCTCGGCCTTGAGTGCGGAAACGATGGCGTCGACTGCCGCAGCGACATCGGCGTCGTGGGCGGCCTCGGAGGTAGCTCCAGCGTCGTAGGCGACGTCGGGGGTAGCGTCGGCGCCGGGGACGACGGAGGCATCGGAGGGAGCGGACCGGGCCTCGGCGTCGGCCAAGGCAGGCACGTCGGGCGCAGCGTCGGAAGAGGCGGAGGCGGTATCGGCCTCGGCCATCATCGCCTCGACCCGCTCGCGCAGCGCAAACAGTTCGGCGCGCGTGTCGGCCTCGGTCTCGACCAGGGTCTCGAGATCGGCGTCAGGAGCGGGGACGTCAGCGCTGGCGGGGGCGGCGTCGCCAGGGGGAGCCGGGCATACGGTGAGTGTCGCCCGCCCCCCTGTGAAGAGATCCCGCCGCCCCGCGGCCCCCGCCCCCACGTCGTCGATCAGAACGGCGAGGTTCCCCCTCGCCGCGACCACGAGGGGCGCCATCGGCTCGCGCGAGGCCCACTCGCCGCGGAAAGGGGCGCGGTCGGCGACGTAGGGGAAGGGCGCCGCCGCGTCCGAACCAGCATCGGCATCGACAAAGATCGTCCCGGCGAGGTCGCCACCCTTTCCCTCCTCTCCAGTCCCACCCGCGCGGCGGGATTTGACAACTCTTGCGGCGACGACGACGTGGGAAGCGTCGAATTCGGCGAGGGTGATCTCCACGGCCCCCACCGATGGAAGGCCGGCGAGGTCTAGGGCGAGGGTCGCCGTTGGGAGGGGGGCGCCGGGGAGGTAGACGGAGTCGAGGGGGGCGGGGAAGGGGGGGAAGATGGCGCGCCAGGTGCCGCGATCAGTCCACGCGGCGCGCTCGAAGGTCTCGGTTGTGATGGACTCGCAGCCGAGGAAGGGAGCAGCGGAGGCAGGGTTGGGGGCGAGGACGAGGGCGAGGGCGATGGAGAGGGCGAGGGCGAGGGCGGAGGGCTGAGGAGGCGAAGGAAATAGACAAGATTCTCTGCAATGAGCCTCTCTTTGAGGGCGCGGGGTGCCCAAAAACGCGACGAGAGGCCCGCCTATGGTCACCGCTTTGCGCCACCGCTTTCAACTCGCCCCCGCGACGCGACGCGAGACATAGAAGGGCAAGGTTGGCATTGCTCGTTCGCTCACGACAATAATTCGTGTCTTCACGGGCTGTCGGCCCGGGATAGATGCGGGAGACGAGAAGAGCGGGACGCCAGGCCCCGCACTCCGCTCTCGCGAACCCCCGGCGCCGACAGCCGACTCGCGGCGGCGACGCCGAGACGATGCACGAGCCGACCCCCAACCCCCCCCCTCGTCTGTTCGACTCTTTCGACGCCCTCATCCCCATCAAAACGTGCAAAACCGCCGGAGCACCCCCCGCGCCTCGTCCGCCCGGCCTGCCGCCGCCCGCAGCATGGCCCAGTTGTGGGCGGCCTCTCCCGCCAGTGGGGACGGGGCCAACGGGGGAGGGGGGTCGTTCGCGTCGTTCGGGTCGCGGAAGTCGTCGCCGGCGGAGTCGCTCCCGCCTCCCCGAAGGACGCGGGCGTAGAGGGCGCAGGCCTCGGCGGCGTCCCCCCTCTCGTGCGCCAGTCGGGCGCGGTTGAAGGCCGCCTCCGCCGCCGCGGCCCGCCGACGCGCGCGCGAGCGCTCGCCCCCGCGCGCGCGGTGCGCCTCCCACCCCTCCTCCCCCTCGGCGGCGACGGCGCGCCCCCACGCGTATCGGGCGTGCCACGCGCGGCACCGGTCGGCGGCGGCGGCGCGGCGGTCGAGCGCGTGACCCAGGGCCGGGGAGGGGTCGGCCACGGCCGCGCCGGGGGACGGGGCCGACGAGGGGCCGCCCACCCCCCGAGCCGCGGGGGGCAGACCCGACCCCGAGGGCAGCCGAGCGGCCCACTGGGCGTAGGCGAGGGCGAGGAGTAGGGCCGCGGCGGAGTCGCCGGGGCGGCGCTCCAGGGCCGAGCCGGTGCCGTCCGGGCCGTCGTCCGCGGCGACGAGCGCAAGGAGATCGGCGATGGCCGCTCCACAGGCCCGTTCGGCCCGCGTCGAGGGGCCAGGAGGGAGGCGTCCGGCGGCCTCGAGGGCGGAGGACGCGGCGAAGAGGCGTCGGGCACGGCGCCGGCCGGCGGGCTCGGCGGGGGCGGGGGCGTCGCCGTCGCCCCGAGGGGGCGGGGGAGGCGGGGGGGGAGGTCTCACGTCCTCCCCGTCGGCCCAGGCCGATCGGGCGGCCCGAAGGAGCAGACCCCACGAGAGGGAGAGGAAGAGACCCCCCCCAGAGGGCGAGGGCCCCCCGCAGGGCCCCACCGCCCATCCGCCCCCTGCCGCGACGGCCTCCCGCATCCAACCGTACGCTGCACCCGCGTCGCCTGCCCCCCCCCTTGCCAGCAAGGCGCGAGCGAGGGCGGCCAGGAGGGCGGGCCGGCACGGCGCCGACCGGCCGACGGCGTCGAGGCTCCGTTGGGCGAGGTCGACTGCTTCGGACGCCCGCTCGAACCCGCGGCCGGATTCGAACGACGCGAGGGCGTGGATCGAGGTCAAGACCTCAAGGAGAGCGGCACCCGGAAGGGGGCGCGCGTGGCTCCGCCGAGAAGGGTCTCCGGGAGGGTGAGGAGTGGGCGGGAGCAACCAGCTGCCCTCGAGGGCTGGGAGAACGGCGCGGCCCAGGGTGCAGACGGCCCGACCGTCGGTTCCGCCTCCGCCATCGCCCCCGCCGTCGCCGTCGCCCCGACCGAGACCACCCCCGCCGCTGCCGCCACCTCCCCCACGGGACAGCGCCCGAGCCAACAAGCCCCGCAGGACGGCTTCCCCCCCCTCGGCCTCGCGCGCGGCGACAAGCGCTGCAACGACAATGGCATCGGCCGCCGCCGCCACCGGCGATGGGGACGGCCGGTCGCGCCCCTCGTCGTCGAGCGACGGGTCAGGATCGCCCCCGGCGCGACGGAAGGTCCGCGTCAGTCGTTGGGATAACTTTGACCTGGGAAAGGGGGGGGAGGGGTGGAGGTGGGTAGGGGGGGAAAAGGAAGGGGAGGGGGAGAGGAGGAGGGCGAGAGGAGCGGGTGGGCAAGGGAGAGGGAGAGAAGGGGGAAAAGGGGGGGAGAGAAGGAGGGAGGGCTCGCCAATGGCCCTCGAGGAGACGCTCGAAGCGCCCGCGGGCCGATCTCTCGACCCGGGTGCGCCACGCCGCTGCCTCGGCCGCCCCACCGCCGTCGGCCCCGCCGCCGTCGGCCCCGCCGCCGTCGGTCCCGCCGTCGGCCGCCCCGCCGTCTCCCTCCTCTCCCCCCTCTTCCACCCCCCCCTCCCCCCGGTTCCCTCGAAGGTCGCCCCCGAGTGTCGCCTCCTGCAGTCGCCGCTCGACGTCGGCCGCGAGGGCCTCCGCCGCGGCCGCGACGGCCGCCGCCGCCTCGTCGTCCTCGTCCGCTCCGCCGCCGCCGATGCGCTCGCCGCCGCGTTCCCCGTCCCCTCCCCGCCCCCCCCCGCCGGACCGGACGGCGCCGCCCGCGGCTCCGTGACCCCGGCACGCGAGAATGTCATCTACCGTTTGGACGGCGAGGGGTGCTTGGAGGCGCACGATTCCCCCCACGACGACGGCCGCGACGGCCGCCGTCGCGGTCAACCGACCGTCGCCGTTCGCGTCGGGGCCGGCGACGAGGAGGGGAATTCTCCGCCAGCACTCGCGAAGGACTCGGCCCCGCGCGAGGGCCACGGCCCGCGCCAACGCGTGCGCCGCCCTCGCGCACGGCCGGCGGGGCCCCCCGTCCGCGGGAGAAGGGCCGAGGGGGACCGCCGCGCCGGCGCCCAACGACGCCGACGTGGCGAGACGCGCCGCCTCGGCGATCGCCTCAAGACCCCCCCCGCCCCCGGAGCCCCTCGACGACCGCCGATCGCCGGACGCGTGGAGGAGATGAGCCGCGAGCCCCAGCGCCGCCGGCGCCAGAGTCCAGGCCGCCACCGTCCCCTCGGCCGCGGCCCCCGCCGCGAGGGCCGCCCGGAAAGCCGCGATCGCCGCGGCCGACCCGGGCCCCCCCCCGAGCGCCGCCGCGCAGGCGGCCCGTCGCGCCTCGAGCGCCGCGGCGTCGGCGGCGCCAG
>Ga0181573_10004336_pt1 | contig 12128 bp, 10 predicted proteins | sample 101ome_25_FD_148643 | JGI IMG/M metagenome (GOLD analysis project Ga0181573, IMG submission 148643) | Coastal salt marsh microbial communities from the Groves Creek Marsh, Skidaway Island, Georgia - 101409BT metaG (spades assembly) | ecosystem: Environmental > Aquatic > Marine > Intertidal zone...
ACAACCTCCCGCACATTCCGGTCGGCGCGTCGGAGGGCTTCAAGGGGAAGTCTGAATACGGACCCTACGGCGACACGATCGAGGAGATCGACTGGTCCTGCGGCGAGATCGTGAAGAAGCTCAAGGAGCTGGGATTGGATGAGAACACGCTGATCGTGTTCACCTCGGACAACGGACCCTGGGTGGAGACGACGCGCGGCATGAAGCCGGGCGCCGGGAAGTTCATTCCGCGCGATCACTCCGGTGACGCCTCGCCCCTGCGGGGTTGGAAGATGTCGGCCTGGGATGGAGGCTGTCGCGTGCCTTGCGTGATGCGCTGGCCGGGGAGGATCCCCGCGGGTGGAGAATCCGACCAACTGCTTTCCACCATGGACCTCCTGCCGACCTTTGCGAAGTTGGCCGGCGCCAAACTGCCGAAGGCGAAGCTCGACGGTCGTGACGCAACGGACTTTCTCACCGGCAAGGCAAAGAAAAGTCCGCGGGAGGATTACTTCTATTACACGGGCTGCCTGCTGACAGGCGTGCGCGCCGGCGACTGGAAACTGGTCCTGCCGCGCAGGGAAAACCCGGCCGGCACGGGATGGTGGGGGCGCATGATCGAAGCGGTGGAGGAAACGCAATTGTTCGATTTGAGGAAGGACCCCGGTGAGTCGCGGAACGTGGCCAAGTCGCATCACGACGTGGTGAAGCGACTGATGGCGCGCATCGAGCGGGCGCGGGCGGAACTGGGCGATATTGACAAGACGGGTTCGGGCGCGCGATTCTTTGAAGAGGGGCCGCGTCGATTGCAGGTCCCGGTGAAACCGCGCAACGCGAGGGCGAAGAAGCCTGCCCCGGTAAAGCCGGAACATGACGGCGTGAAACCGGTCGGAAACCTGCGGTTCACCTTTGAATCCGGGCAGTTGGATGGCTGGAAGATCGTGGCGGGCATGGCAGGGAAAGCAGTTTCCGATCTGTCGGCCCTGCCGCAATGGAAGCATCGTCCCTACAACAAGGAAGGGAAATTCCACCTTTCCACCATCAACACCGGCAAGGGCGTGACCGACAAACAGACCGCGACCTTCGTTTCACCGCAATTCTTCATCGAGGGCGACCGCGCCAGCTTTCTCGCTTCCGGCGGCTTTCAGGCGGACACGCTCTACATCGCGTTGTGCGACGCAAAGTCCGGCGAGGAGTTGCTGAAGGCCGGCGGTCCGCGCGGTCCGCAGATGAAGCGGGTGAACTGGAATGTGAAACCCTTCAAGGGACGCATTGTCTTCCTGAAGGTGGTCGATCAATACACCGGCGGCTGGGGGCACCTGACCTTCGATGATTTTTCTGTTCAGGGCCGGCTCGCCCTGGCCAAGGAGCGTTTGACTGAAGTGGAGCGGTCCTGGAATGACGGGCTTCCTTCTTCGGGCAGGCCGCTGAAGTAGTTGGCATGCATTCTGCCTTCAGGCATCCGGCTTGATGAGCGTGAGAAGATAGAATCCACCTACAATAGCGGCAGCATGACCAGACAGGCGGTGATATTCATTCATGGCGTCGGCGATCAGAACGACGGTTATTCGAACGAGATGGAGACGGAATTGCGCGAACTTTTCCCGCTGCAGGTCAAGGACCTGGGCGGGGCCGCCGACCCGGAGGAGCCCGTCTCCCGCGAGGTCTTGTGGGCCAAGATCACCTCCGGCCCGCAAAACGAACTCTGGAAGCGGGTCAACCGGTCGCACGACCTCGACATGGTCAAGCTGCGCAAGTTCTTCGTGGCCTTTGGCGGCGACGCGGTCGGCTATCAGAAGGACGGCGCGCAGAACCTGGTCTACAACGCGGTGAACGACGCCGTGCAGGCGCAGGTTGATTCCGTCGAGGCCGAGTATCCGGGCGACAGGTTCGAGTTCACCTTCGTGACCCACAGTCTGGGCACGATCGTGGCTTCCAATTACCTCTACGACCAATCCAAGAAGAGCCCTGGTCTGCAGACGACGAACCTGTTCACGCTGGGTTCGCCCATCGCCATCTGGACGCTGCGTTTCGGCGGGCCGCTGCAGGCGACACATCCGGTTCGGATCTCCCGGCCCGACGGCGCCTGGATCAACATTCTCGACGACGAGGATGTGATCGGTTTTCCGCTGCGCGATCTGAACCCCCAATACAAGGATGCTGTCGACATGGACTACGTCACGGAGATCGGCGGGCCGGTTTCCATGGGCAACCCGATCAGCCATGTCGGCTATTGGACCGACCGTAACGTGCTGAAACCGATCTCGCGCAAACTGGCGATCGACCATCGGCGGATTCACGACGGCGTTCCCTATCGGAAGAACTCCTATCTGAACTACATCAGGAAACTGTGGAATTTCTAGATTGCGTGGGCGGCGCCTTGTCGTAACGTCCCGGCTCGACTGAGAGCAGGTTCTCATGACGGATTCGAATCACAGACAGTTTGACTTTCTGGTCGTCGGCAGCGGCGTGGCGGGGCTTTCCTTCGCCCTGCGCGCGGCGGAGCGCGGCTCGGTGGGGCTGATCACGAAGAAGGATCGCGCCGAGTCGAACACCAATTACGCGCAGGGCGGCATTGCTGCGGTCACGTCGGACGAGGACAGTTTCGATCTGCACGTGAAGGACACGCTGGTGGCGGGCGGCGGACTGTGTCGCGAGCCGGTGGTGCGGACGATCGTCGAGGAGGGGCCCGCCCGCGTGCGGGAGTTGATCGATCTGGGGATGAAGTTCCAGGAGACCATGGCCATCACGGACGATGGATCCCCGGCCTACGACCTGGGCAAGGAAGGCGGGCATTCCAAACGGCGCATCCTTCATGCGAAGGACATCACCGGGCAGGAGATTGAAAAGGCCCTTTTGGGCGCCGTGGCCGACGAGCCCCGGATCGAGGTGTTCGAGGAGCATATCGCGGTGGATTTGATCACCACGCAGAAGCTGGGTTACGCGGTGGAGAACCGCTGTCTTGGCGCCTACGTGTTGAACAAACAGGAGGGCAGGGTTGAGACCTTCTCCGCGGGCGCGGTGGTGTTGGCCAGCGGCGGTTGCGGCAAGGTCTACCTCTATACCACCAATCCTGATGTCGCGACCGGCGACGGCGTGGCCATGGCCTACCGGGCGGGCGCCTCGGTGGCCAACATGGAGTTCATCCAGTTTCACCCGACCTGCCTCTATCATCCCCAGGCCAAGTCGTTCCTCGTCAGTGAGGCGGTCCGGGGCGAAGGGGCGACTTTGAGGAATGAGGCCGGCGAGGCGTTCATGGCGGATCGGCATCCGCTCAAGGAACTGGCGCCCCGCGATATCGTGGCCCGCGCGATCGACAGCGAGATGAAACGCACCGGCGCGGATTGTCTCTTCCTCGACATCACGCACAAACCGGCCCCGTTCACCATCGATCGCTTTCCCAACATCTACAAACGCTGCCTCGAATTCGGCATCGACATCACCAAGGAGCGGATCCCGGTCGTGCCCGCCGCGCATTACCAATGCGGCGGCGTGGTGGCCAACATCGACGGGGAAACCGACATTCCCGGGTTGTTTGCCATCGGCGAGGTCGCCTGCACCGGCCTGCACGGCGCCAACCGGCTCGCCAGCAATTCCCTGCTCGAGGCCCTCGTCCTGGCTCGCCGCGCCGCCGACAAGCTCATCGCCGAACCTCCGCCTTCCGCCGACTATGAAATCCCTGAGTGGCATTCCGGCGACGCGACCGACCCGGACGAACTGGTCGTGGTGTCCCACAACTGGGATGAGATCCGGCGGCTGATGTGGGACTACGTGGGCATTGTGCGGACCAACAAGCGGCTGAAGCGGGCGAAGAAGCGTGTGGCCAATCTGCAGGAGGAGATCGTCGAGTATTACTGGGACTTCCTGGTCACCGCGGACCTGCTGGAACTGCGCAACATCATGACCGTGGCGGGGCTCATCATCGAGTGCGCGCTGCGTCGCCCGGAAAGCCGCGGGCTGCACTACAACCTGGATTATCCGGACCCGGATCCGGAGTGGGCCCAGCGCGACACTGTGCTCCGGCGCGAGGCGTAGGAGTGATCCCGCCGCGACGCGCGGCCGCGTATGTAAGAAAGCGGTTGCAGCTGCCACCCTCTTGCGAGGGCAGCCACCGCCCTCTTGTGAGGGCAGCTACAGGGTTTTCAAATCCGTCGACACGCGTCATGTTCCCCGCCTGACGTATGTTTGGCCGATTGATCCTCAATGCGCTGCGGCACCTGGCGTTGCACCCGGTGCGGACGTTGCTGGTGCTGCAGGGTGTGATCTGGGGCACGGCGCTGGGCGTCTTTCCCGCCGCGGTCATCCACGGCAGTCTCAAGAAGGCCGAGGAGGAGGCCGCGGTCCAGGGCACGGACCGCATTCTCATCTCCCTGGAACAACTCGAGGCGGACAAGGCGTTTGAATGGGAGGATGTCGATTGGCTGCGCGAGCGTTACGCGGAGGATGTGCGTCACGTTTCCGGAATGGGGGTCTATGAATTCGAAGACCGGAAGTTCCCTCCCGTCATGGCGACGGATGCCGATGCGCTGGCCGGTCGGGCGCTGACCTTGAAGGCGGGACGCTTCCTTACGGAGGGCGATGTCCGGAGCGCGGCGCGCGTCTGCGTCCTGGAACGCGCGGCGGCGGCGGAGTTGTTTCCCGATCGCAATCCCGTCGGCGAATTCATCGATACGGTCGAGGTTGGTTCGTTCGAGGTGGTCGGCGTGGTCGCGCCGCTGGATGTGAAGTCCGAGAACATGGATGAATTCGGCTACGAGTCGGGGCATGCCATGAGCCGCTTTGTCCAGGACATGAAGCGGAACATCGGCATCGTCGATGACGCGCAGGTGAAGGAGTTGAGAACGGGGCGCAACATCATGGTCCCGCACACCGCTGTCCCGACGTTCAAGCCCTACGTTGTTGAGATGCGCGCGGATCCGAAGTCGATTCTGGAATTGCGGGATCGGCTTCGCCGCGACCTGATTGAGGCGGGCTTCCAGCCGGTCATCTTCACCAACGCCGTGCTGCCCTTTCTATATGGGCGCACGTTGGACACCTTGGTTGAGTTGAATCACGTGGTCTTTGTCCTGGCCGTAATGGTCGGCGCCAGCATCGTGTGCGCGCTGATGGTGCTGTCGGTGGTTGAACGTCAACGGGAGATCGCCATCCGGCGGGTCGAGGGCGCGAGACGGTGGCACATCGGGACGCAGTTCATTGTCGAGACCGGGACCATCTGCGCGGTCGGCGGCGTGCTGGGCGTGCCTCTGGGATTGGGGTTGGCGGCGATCCGCGTCTGGTTGGAGCCGCTGGGCACGGTGGACTGGACCTTTCCGCCCGTGGAATCGGCGGTCATCGTCGCCGTGGTCGCTTTTATCGGATTGATCGGAGGCCTGCTGCCGGCCTGGCGGGCCGTGCGCGTCGATCCGGTGGAGATTCTGCGTTATGAGTGACGTGTCGGATCTGAATCAATCATGGCGTCTCCGGCGAGAGCTTCCCCCCGGATGGCAAAGCCGACCTACGGATGGAATCGAATCATCTGTGGGTCGGCTTTGCTATCCGTGGGATTCAACAATTGGCGGCTGTGCGACCGCAGTGGAATGAACGCCTTGAAGAATATGCTGATATTCGCCGGCCGGGGACTGACGCGACGTCCATTGCAGACGGGGTTGCTGCTCGGCGCGATGGCGGTGGCGTTGTCCGGCGTCATGACGATCATGGCGGTTCTGGCCGGCGTCAACGCCCAGGTCTATCGCGATCTGCAACGCGTCGGACTGGATGTCGTCAATGTCCAGATGGTCCCGAACCTGCAGAACCTGATTCTGGAGCCGCTGGCCATGGAGGACGTGAAATGGATCGCCGAGACCGCCGGCAGTTCGGAATTGGCGCCCTTTCGCGCGGAACTGGCGGTCGGCGTCGATCTGGAATCGCAACGCAGCGAGGAGTTCCTCATGTTGGCCACGACCGACAAGTGGGGCGATATTGCGCCGCTGGAACTTGTTGAGGGCCGCTTCTTCAACGAACGGGAAGCCGGGGTGTGCGTGCTGGACGAATGGGTGGCCCGTCGGTTCTTCAGGGACGACTCGGCTTTGGGGAAGGAGCTGTTTGTCGAGGTCGGCGGCGAGACCTGGTTGTTTGAGGTCGTCGGCGTGTTGAAGGACCCCTTCGAGATCCGGAAGAAGTTCGATGAAATGGACTTTGCCGGCGCGGCGCGATCGACGTTGAACCGCGCGCTGGAGTTCAAGAGCATGTATGTCGCCGGTGATTTCCATGACGAATACGAGGCGATTCATGGGGTCGCGCTGAAGGCGCCGCCGGGCCGCGACGCAAAGAGGGTTGCGCGGTTGTTGCGGGAGGAATCCGAGCGCCGCGGCCTGGCGGTGATCGCCTGGGCGCGCAGTCAATGGGTGGACAACGTGATCAACGGCGCGGATTTCACGACCCAGATCGCCAGCATTCTCTGGATCATCATCCTGCTGGTGACCGGCGTGATGATCCTGACCATATCACTGGTCGCGATCCGCGAGCGCTACCGCGAGCTGGCCATTCGACGGACAGAGGGCGCGCGGAGATTGCAGGTGGTCGGGCAGTTGTTGCTGGAGAACCTGCTTCTGAGCACGGCGGCGGGAGGGCTCGCGATCCTGCTCGCGCGGTTTGCCGGTCGGTTGTTGGAGGCGCGCTACCTTTCCTGGCCGCCGACCTTCCTGCCGGGCGAAATGGCGTTGACTCTCGGCCTGGGCATCGGAATCGGCGCCCTGGCCACGGTCGTGCCCGCTTATCGCGCGGCGTCGTTGGATCCCGTGCAGACCCTGAGGGTGGCCTGAGGCAGTAATCAGAGGTCAGTAATCAGAGGTCAGAGGTCAGAGCTGGAGACAGGCTGCCGCGAGTGGCAAACAGGGAGAATCGAAAGTCAGCTTTTGACCACTGATCACTAACTGCTGATTACCGCGTCAGGCGCGTTCCTTGTCGGCCAGGTGGCGCAGCGCGATCTGGCGCGCGAGCCCGAGCGATTCGTTCAGAGCGGCCACGAATTGGGGCATGGCGGTCAGTTCGCTCCAGACCTGCGGTCCGAAGACCTGCGCCAGCCAGTTCTTTTGATCCATTGTCGGTCTGCTTCCGTCGCTCATCGTGTGTGCCCGTTTTGTTGTCTGTCCGCCTGGTCGCCCCGCTCGGCGGCGATGGTTCTTCGACGTCGCGACGACCGGTCGTATTTGGTTTTGTTTTGCCGAATTTGGCCAAATGGGGCGGAGCGGCCGGGGGGATCGAAAAAAAATCCAATTTCTCCTTGTGAAAAAATTCACAATCTGGCATTTGATCGCCCTTTCCGTACGGAAACACGATTTGATCGGGGCTGCGCCAGAAATCCCTTGTGTGGCCTTGGGCGGTCAGGCAACTTCGCCGCCTTTCTTTTCGGTTTCTTGCGGGGGTTCGGGATGCGGGTTTCCGAACGGACGTGCAACATCTCAATGCGACTCAAAATTTCAATTCTGGCGGTCCTGTTTCTCGCCCTTGCGGCGGGCGCGGGTTTTGGCGCGTCCGAGATCTCCAACGTGGCCGAAGAGGCGGCGCACGGGATCTCCAATGTCGCCGACGCGGCGGCGGAAGCCGTTCACGACGCTCACGACGAGCATGCGGAAGGCGGTCATCATGGTCTGCCCCCCGCGGCGGTCCGGCCCTTTGGAGACAATATTCCCATTTCGAACTCGATGATCATGGTCTGGATCGTGGCGGCCGTGATCATCCTGGTGGCGCAGATGGCCACGCGGGAGGTCAAAATGGTCCCCGAAGGACTGCAAAACTTCGTCGAATTGCTGGTCGAGGGGATGTACGACTTTTTCAAGGACATTCTCGGCGATCACATGGTCAAGAAGACCTTCTGGTTTTTCTGCACGGTCTTCATCTTCATTCTGTTCTCGAACTGGTTTGGCTTGATTCCCGGGCTCGGCACGATCGGCTACGGTCACGCGGAGGCGGGGCACGGTTTCAAGGTGACGGAGCCGCTGCTACGCGGCGTCAATGCCGACCTGAACATGACCGCCTCCATGGCGCTGCTGTTCTTCTTCCTGTGGACGGTCTGGTCCTTGCAGGAACTCGGCGCGGGCGGATTTGCCGGGCACATCTTCCAGGTCAAGGGCCACGGCAAGGGGTTCATGGGCTTTTTCCTGGTGGCGGTGTTCATTTTTGTGGGCGGCATTGAGATCGTTTCCATCTGCGTTCGCCCGGTCGCGTTGATGTTCCGTCTCTACGGCAACATTTTCGCGGGTGAGAACATCTTGGAATCCATCATGCACATGGGCGGCCCGATCCTGGGCGGCATCTTCGTGCTCCCCTTTTACGCCCTCGAGCTTCTGGTTGGGCTCGTGCAGGCGATGGTTTTTGCGCTGTTGACCTCGGTGTTCACGGCCCTGATGTGTGAACATCACGACGAGGAAGGCGAGCACGCGCACTAGGCACAAACAATTTCGCCGGCGGGACCATGGCAAAGACTGTGGGCGTCGGTGAGAGCAACTGAAAGCAACAAAAGAAAGGTCAAACCATGTTTGAAGCAATGTTGGCAGCAATCGAAGGACAACTCCACGTGGGTATGGCCGCCATCGGCTCGGCGATCGGCGTGGCGCTGATCGGCATGAAGGCCGCTGAAGCGACCGGTCGCAACCCCGGCGCCGCCGCGGCGATCCGCAACCAGGCGATCATCTTCGCCGCGCTTGCGGAAGGTATCGTGTTCATCGCGATCTTCCTGAAGGGCTGATCGTCGGAATGCCTTGATCGGGCCGGACGGCGCGTCCGTCCGGCCCAACCCCCTTTTTTTGGAAAATGACTGAGAATCTGTTCATCCTGGCGGCGTCGGACGAAAACATGGTCACGGCGATCACAACCACCTTCGGCGTCAGCTGGGACGTGTTCATCAGCCAGATGATCGCCTTCGGCATTGTGGCGTTCGCGCTGAACAAGTTCGCCTACAAGCCGGTGCTGGAAGTGCTCGAAAAGCGTCGGCAACGCATTGCGGAGAGCCTCGAGAACGCCGAGAAGATCAAGCAGGATCTCGCGGAGGCCGAGCAGTCCCGCAAGGAGATCCTGGAGAAGGCCAACGACCAGGCCAGCAAGCTGATCGAGGAAGGTCGCGCCGCCGCGGAGAAGGTCCGCGAGAGCGAGACGCAGAAGGCGATCAAGGAAGCCGAGCAGATCATCGCCAAGGCCCGCGAGGTCGCCGAGGCCGATCACTCCAAGATGCTCGCCGAGTTGAAGGCGGAAATCGGCCAACTCGTGGTCGCCACCACCAGCAAGGTCATCGGCAAGACCCTCACGCCGGAAGATCAGCAGCGGCTGGTCGAGGAGACCAACGCCGAACTCGCCGGTTGATCCCCCTGATTTGATTTTCCGAATTCCCGCCCGCGCATGAAAGCCTCCAAGCAAGCCCAACGCGACGCCAAGCAGCTGTTCCAAGCCTGTCTGGTGGACGGCGCCCTGGATGAGGATCGCGCCCGCGCCGCGGCGGCGGCCCTCGCCGAGAAGAAGCCGCGCGGCTATCACGGCATCATGGCGCATTTCCAGAAGCTGGTGCAGATGGACGTCGACAAGCGCACGGCCAATGTCTCCAGCGCGATCGCGCTCGACGACAAGGCCCGCCACCACATCAAGGCCAACCTCACCAAGAACTACGGTGAGAACGTGCAGATCAACTTTCTGGTGGACGAGGGATTGATCGGCGGCCTGCGCGTCCAGATCGGCAGCGATGTCTACGATGGCAGCGTCCGCACCCGGTTGAACACTTTGAACGACAGTTTTTGATTTTGATGAACGAATGAGAGCGGCGGGGGAGCGATCCTCTCAACTCTCAACCAAGAACACTCAACTGATTTATGAGCACGATACTTGAAGACATCCAGGCCCAGATCTCGGGCGTGAAGACCTCGGTCGCCAAAGAGAACGTCGGCATCGTCCGCCAGATTGGCGACGGCGCGGCGAAGATCGAAGGCCTCACCGGAGCCATGCTCAACGAGATGCTCGACTTCGGCAACGGCGTCACCGGTCTGGCGTTGAACCTCGAGGAAACCGAGGTGGGCGCGATCATCCTGGGCGACTACACCAGCGTCAAGGAGGGCCAGGAGGTCAAGACCACCGGCAAACTCCTGCAGGTGCCGGTCGGCAAGGAACTCCTTGGCCGCGTCGTCAACTCCCTCGGCGAAGCGCTCGACGGCAAGGGCGACATCAAGACCGACAACGCCTACCCCGTTGAAAAGATCGCGCCCGGCATCATTCAGCGCAAATCCGTCAGCCAGCCCGTGCAGACGGGCATCATGCCGGTCGACGCCATGATTCCGATCGGCCGCGGCCAGCGCGAGTTGATCATCGGCGACCGCTCCACGGGCAAGACCACCGTGGCGATCGACACGATCATCAACAACGCGAACGCCAACCAGCGCGCCGTTGACGAGGGCGACACGGATTACCGCCCCCTCTATTGTATCTACGTCGCGGTCGGCCAGAAGCAGTCGAACGTCGCCAACACCATCCAGGTGCTGGAGGAGAACGGCGCGATGAAGTGGACGATCGTGGTCAACGCGGCGGCCTCCGACTCCGCGACCAACCAGTATCTCGCTCCCTTCGCCGGCGCGGCGATGGGCGAGTACTTCATGGACAACAACATGGACGCGCTCATCATCTATGATGATCTGTCCAAGCACGCGGTCGCCTATCGTCAGGTTTCCCTGATCCTGAAGCGCCCCTCCGGTCGTGAGGCTTATCCGGGTGATGTCTTCTACCTGCACAGCCGCCTTTTGGAGCGTTCCGCGCGCCTTTCCGAGAAGGCCGGCGGCGGTTCCCTGACGGCCCTGCCGATCATCGAGACGCAGATGGGCGACGTTTCGGCCTACATTCCCACCAACGTGATTTCCATCACCGACGGTCAGATCTATCTGGAAACCGACCTGTTCTACCAGGGCATCCGCCCGGCCATCTCGGTCGGTCTGTCCGTTTCCCGCGTGGGTTCGGCCGCGCAGATCAAGGCGATGAAGCAGGTGGCCGGCAAGACCAAGCTGGAGTTGGCGCAGTTCCGCGAGTTGGCGGCCTTCGCGCAGTTCGGCTCCGACCTCGACGCCAAAACGCAGGCGCAGCTCGAGCGCGGCAAGCGCATCGTCGAACTCTTCAAACAGCAGCAATACAACCCGATCCCGGTCGAGGAGCAGGTCGCCGTCCTCTGGTCGATGCAGAACAACTACTTCGACACCATCGACGTGGACAAGATCAAGGACTGCCAGGCCAAGATGCAGGAACACCTCCGTGACCGGAAAGCGGACCTGCTGGGCAAGATCAAGGCCGAAGGCAAGGTGAGCGACGAGATCGCGGAGGAATTGAAAACCACGATCGGCGAGTTCATCGACACCTACAAGTAAACCGGTCAACTGAATCGTATAACCCCTTAACCGAGAAACCATGGCGAGCACGCGCGATCTACGTCGACGGATCAAGTCGATCAAGAACACCTCGCAGATCACCAAGGCCATGCAGATGGTCGCGGCGTCAAAGATGCGTCGCGCCCAGCAGGCGGCCCTGGCCGGGCGGCCCTACGCCGATCTGATGAACCAGATGCTCGGCGAGGTGACCGCGGCGACCGGCGATTTCACGCATCCCCTGATCGAGAAGCGCGAGGACGGCAACGGCAAGCGCGCGGTGCTGCTGATCACCACGGACAAGGGCCTTTGCGGCGCTCTGAACACGAACATCCTTCGCGAGGTCGACAAGCAGGACAAGGCGAAGGAGGCGGTCTACGTCTGCGCCGGCAAGAAGGGCGGACAGTTCATTCATCGCACCAAGCGCGACCTCAATGCGGAGTTCCACTACAAGGACACGCCCGAGTTCGCCGAGGCCCGCGCGATTTCGAAATACGTCCAGGATCTGTTCACCAATGGCGAGGTGGATTCCGTGGACGTGATGTTCACCAACTTCGTCTCCACGTTGACCCAGACGCCGGAGATCCAGCGGTTGCTGCCGATCGGCGAGATCCACGCGGTGCAATCGGGCGTCGTCGGCGCGGATCGGGACGAGGAGTTGAAGCATGACGATGCGAAAGAGTTTCTTTTCGAGCCGAATCCGGCCGAGGTGCTGGGCTCCCTGCTCCCGCACTACCTGAACTACCAGATCTACCAGATGCTGCTTGAGGCCAAGGCCAGTGA
>Ga0181573_10004344_pt1 | contig 12118 bp, 6 predicted proteins | sample 101ome_25_FD_148643 | JGI IMG/M metagenome (GOLD analysis project Ga0181573, IMG submission 148643) | Coastal salt marsh microbial communities from the Groves Creek Marsh, Skidaway Island, Georgia - 101409BT metaG (spades assembly) | ecosystem: Environmental > Aquatic > Marine > Intertidal zone...
CATCATCGGCATGCTGCCCCTGACGGTCAGCGAACCCAGCGCCATCGGGATGAGCTACAAGAGTTTTGGGCTGACCCTCATCGGCGGCATGACCACGGCCACGTTGCTCACACTGTTGGTGATTCCCGTCTTCTACACCTTCTTCGACGACGCCCGCCAATCCGTTTCGGGCGCCGTCAAGAGGGCGTTGCTGTTGAGACGGACAGCGTCGGAAGGGGCGGCGGAAACCGGGGGCTAGGCCCCGGCCGATTCACCCGACCGTTCCTGGCAATCGCTCCAATCCGGCCGAGGCGCGCCCATGCCTGAGGCGCCTCACGACAGCAAGGAACGGGGCGGCCCGTTTCCGGACCGCCCCGGCGACTTCCTGAGCGCCTTGATCAAGCCGCCAGTCGTTCGCCGGCGTCCCGCGTCGCGCAGGCGAATGTCAGCTCCCCGTTCTGGCAGCCGACCGTGACCTCGCTGTTCTCGGTCACCTCGCCGCCGAGGATCCTGCGGGAAAGCGCCGTTTCCAGTTCGCGTTGCAGGTAGCGCTTGAGCGGGCGCGCACCGTAGACCGGGTCATAGCCTTCGCGCGCGACGTGCTCCTTGGCGGCGTCGGTCAGCGTCAGGCCGATGTGGCGGTCGGCGAGGCGCAGGCGCAGGCGTTCGAGCTGCAGGTCCACGATGTTCTTGATCTCGTCCAGGGTCAGCGTCTTGAACAGCACGGTTTCGTCCACGCGATTCAGGAACTCGGGCCGGAAGCCCTGGCGCAGTTCGTTCAGCACGCGTCGGCGGGCCTCCTCCGGGATTTCGCCGTTGTCGGTCGCCCCGTCGATCAGGTGTTGGCTGCCGATGTTCGAGGTCATGATGATGATCGTGTTCTTGAAGTCGACCGTGCGGCCCTGGCTGTCGGTCAGGCGACCGTCGTCCAGGATCTGCAGGAAGACATTGAACACATCGCCGTGCGCCTTCTCGATCTCATCGACGAGCACGACGCAATAGGGTTTGCGTCGGACGGCCTCGGTGAGTTGACCGCCCTCCTCGAAACCCACGTATCCGGGGGGCGCGCCAATCAACCGGGCGACCGCGTGCTTCTCCATGTATTCGCTCATGTCGAGGCGGACGATGTTGTCCTCGGAGTCGAACAACGACTGCGCCAGCGCGCGAGCCAGCTCGGTTTTCCCGACGCCGGTCGGCCCCAGGAAAATGAAGGAGCCGATCGGGCGGTTCGGATCCTTCAATCCGGACCGCGCGCGAATGACCGCGTCCGCCGCGGCTTGAACGGCCTCGTCCTGCCCGACGACACACCGATGCAGGATCTCGTCGAGACGAAGGAGTTTCTCCTTCTCGCCCTCGAGCAGCTTGGCGACCGGGATGCCGGTCCAACGGGAAACGACTTCGGCGACCTCGTCCTCGGTGACCTCCTCCTGCAGCAGGCGGTTGCCATGGTCGCCCTCGCGTTGCTTGGCGACCTCGTCCTCGAGTTGCTTCTCCAGATCGGGCAGGCGGCCGTAGCGGAGCTCGGCCACGCGGTTCAGGTCGTGGTTGCGCTGGGCTTCCTCGATCTGGTTGCGCGTGGTCTCGATGGCCGTCTTCAGCGCCTGCGTGTTTTCGATCGCCTTCTTCTCGTTGTCCCACTGGGCGCGCAGTGCGTCGCGGTCGGTTTGCAGGTTGGCCAGCTCCTTTTCCAGGGCGGCGAGCCGCTCGCGCGAGGACTTGTCCTTCTCCTTCTTCAAGGCCTCGCGCTCGATCTCGAGTTGGAGAATGCGCCGCTCCAGGGCTTCCAGCTCCTCGGGCATGCTCTCCATCTCGGTGCGGAGTTTGGCGGCCGCCTCATCCACGAGATCGATCGCCTTGTCGGGCAGGAAGCGATCGGAGATGTAGCGGTCCGAAAGCAGGGCCGCCGCGACCAGGGCCGCATCCTGGATGCGCGCGCCGTGGTGGAGTTCGTAGCGTTCGCGAAGTCCGCGCAGGATGGAGATCGTGTCCTCGACCGTCGGCTCCTCGACCATGACCGGCTGAAAGCGCCGCTCCAGAGCCGCGTCCTTCTCGATGTGCTTCCGGTGTTCGTCCAGGGTGGTGGCGCCGATGCAGTGGAGCTCGCCGCGGGCGAGCATGGGCTTGAGCATGTTGCCCGCGTCCATGGAGCCCTCGGTCTTGCCGGCTCCGACAACGGTGTGGATCTCGTCGATGAACAGGATGATCTCCCCCGCGGCTTCGGTGACCTCGTGAAGAACGGCCTTCAAACGTTCCTCAAATTCCCCGCGAAACTTCGCTCCCGCGATCAGGGAACCCATGTCGAGCGCGACGATGCGCTTGCTCTTCAGGCTTTCCGGCACGTCGCCTTCGACAATGCGGCGGGCGAGGCCTTCGACGATGGCGGTCTTGCCGACGCCGGGTTCGCCGATCAGCACGGGGTTGTTCTTGCGGCGACGCGACAGCACCTGGATGGCGCGGCGGATCTCGGTGTCGCGGCCGATGACCGGATCGAGTTTGTTCTGGCGCGCGAGCTGGGTGAGGTCGCGGCCATATTTTTCCAGGGCGTCGTAGGTCGCCTCGGGATTGGCGCTGGTGACGCGTTGGCTGCCGCGCACTTCCGAGGCCGCCTTGAGGAAGGCGTCCTTCTTGAAGTCGAGTTCCTTGAAGATCCTGGCGATCGGCGAACTGCCGGGCTCCTGGAACATCGCCGCGAAGATGTGTTCCACGCTGACGTATTCATCCTTGAGCTTGCCGGCCTCCTTCTGCGCGCTGACGAGCAGTTTCTTCAATCGCTGGGTGATGTAGATGCCGGTGTCGGTGGCGGAATCGCCGCTGATCCGAGGCAGGGCGTTGAGGGCGTCATCGAGCTTGGACTTGAAGAGATCGGGCGCGATGCCGCATTTCTCGACCAGCCGCGGGATCAGTCCGCCCTCCTGTTCCACCAAGGCCGCGGCGACGTGTTCGACGTCCACCGCCTGGTGTTGCATCTGCGTGGCGATATCCTGCGCGCCCTGCAGCGCGCCCTGCGCTTTCTCGGTAAATTTGTTGAGGTCCATGACTGTATCCCTTTCTCCGGGTTGACCGGTGGTTGTGTTTCAAATCTGTTTCTATCCGCTTCCCTATGAGCATTCGGGGCGCCGGATATGGAGACGGCTGTTCCGGGAATCGCTTCGCAATCCGGAATCCACCTTCTGTCTCAAAGGGGGCTCGCAGTTGCGGTTGGCTGGATGCGATCAAAACCTGCGAAAAACGGATGTATTGGAGGACAAACGGGTGTCTGCCCCCACTTCTGGACGACCTGCTTGCGAGCAGAATGGGAACGGATGGGTGTCTGTCCCCAATTCCGGCGTTTCACGATGGACCGTCGGTTCCGGGGCATAGATACACACCGGAACGGCTCAACCGGGACATGTTGGCGCACTTGAGCAACGCATCCTTGACGATTCGAAGGGGGCGCCCACATGGTCGGCTCCAGCTTCAGCAGCCTGTCACCAAGCCCGTGCGCGCATGTCCATCGACCAGATCGCCAACATCCTGATCGAGCACACGGCGGCGACGTGTTTCTGGGCGGCGTTGCTGTGGGGGAACTCGGCGGCGCTGGTTTTCGCCATCACCGCGGGGATGGGCGTGATCGACCCGCTGCCGGTCCTGGTGTTTTCGACCCTCGGCAATTTCGGCAAGGACACGCTGTTCTTCTACCTCGGTCGCACGCGGTTGATCGACAAGATCACATCGACCAAGCGGATTGCGCCGGCTTACGAACGGTTGAATCGTCTGCGAGAGAAGAACGCGCGACACGATCTGAAGGTGTTCATTGTCGTGAAGTTCATGTATGGGCTGCGGCTGATTTCAGTGACCTATTTCGGGAGTCTGAATTATCCCTTTGCGCGCTACGCGGCCTACAACTCCATCGCGCTGCTCATCATCAACGCCGTCATCGTGGCGGTCGGCTGGGGCGCGGGGAAAGGCGTGGGCGAGACCTTCGATCCGTTCTCCGATTTCCAGTCCGGGGTCACGTTCATCGTTGGGGTTGTGATCGTCTACAGTCTGGTCCGGTTGGCGGCGGTCCGTGTGTTCGGGAACGAAGACGACGACACGAAAAAGGACGACCCAGAGGGCCGGCCTTGAATATTGGAGCGCCGAGCATTGCTCGGCATGAGCGTGTCTCGGAAGCCAATGCCGAGCAATGCCCGGGGCTCCGAACGCCCGGTTCAACGACGCTTTCCGGCTACTTCGCCTCGCCCTCTTCAGCGGGCGCGGATTCGGCGGATTCGGCGGCGGCGGCCTGCTCGGCCTCGACGGCGGCCTGACGGGCTGCGGCGGCGGCCTGTTCCTCGGCCTGCAGCTTTTCCCATTCTTCCTGGGAGATCTCGTTGACCTTCGCGTGCTCAGCCAGGAATTCCAGGGCCTTGTTGGCCTGGATCTGATCGTGGATGTCCATCAGGCGGCCATCTTCGCGGAGCTTCTGCGCCAGTTTCTCGGGCTTGGTCTTCTGCTGCTGGGCCATCATGCGGATCTGCATGTCGATCTCCTGCGGATCCACCTTGAGCTCCTCCTTCTCGGCGATGCGGGCGAGCAGGAAGGAAACCTTGAGGCGGTCCTTTGCATTGGCATTGGCCTGCGAGAAGATCTGGTCCTTGTGCTCGTCGATGACGTCCTTGGAGATGCCGCGGCGGTGGTTCTCCTCGACGATGTCATAGATCACGCTGCGGGTCTCCTTCATCAGCGCGGTCTCGGGCAGTTCACAATCGATGTCCCGGGTAAGGGCGTCGACGAGCTGGTTCCGGATGTGGCGTCGACGCTGATACTGCTTCTCGTTCTCCAGGTCGCGGCGGATGCCGTCCTTCAGCGCATCGAGCGACCCGGCCTCGAAGGTCTGGGCGAATTCGTCATTCAGCTCCGGCATGACGGATTCCATGACGCCGATGACCTCGATCTCGTATTCGGCCTTTTTCCCGGCCAGGGTCTCGTTGCTGAAGTCCTCGGGGAACTCGACCGGAACGGTCTTTTTCTCGCCGACCTTCATGCCGAAGAGGGCTTCGCCGATGCCGGGGATGAAGGACTCCTTCTTGGCCAGGATCGGGAGATTCTCGCCGCCGTGATAGAGCTCGGCGTCGGGCACGACCTCCTTCACCGGCTTGCCGTCGCAGGTTCCGCTGAGGTTCGCGCGGGTGAAGTCGTTCTCCTGCACCGGGCGGTCGGCCTCCTTCAATTCGGCCTTGCCCTGGCGCAGGCGTTCAAGCGCGTCGTCCACCTCGCCGTCCACGACGTCGGTCGTCACGGCGGTGACCTCGATGCCCTTGTATTCCGGCACCTCGAACTCCGGCTCGGTCTCGACAGTGGCGGTGAAAAGAAGCGCCTCGCCCTTGCCGAACTGCGTCTCCTCGATGTCCGGGTAGCCGATGACCTTGAGGTCGTGCTCCTTGATCGCCTCGCGGTAGGCGTCCGGGATCATCTTCTTTTTGACCTCGTCGGAAATGCGTTCGCCGTAGTTCTTCTCGATCACGGCGCGGGGGGCCTTGCCGGCGCGGAAGCCGGGGATCTGCGCGAACTTGCGGAACTCGCCGACCATGGAGTTGAACTCCTTGTCCACGACTTCGGCGTCAATCTCAACCCGCACAAGTTTCTTGCAGGGTCCCAAATCGTCTATCGTTACGTTCACTTGAATGCCTTTCAATTGGTCGAAAAAGCCCTAAATCGCCAATAAACCGGGGCGAATTCAGGGCAACGAGCCGGGCAGAGTAGGGAGTCGCATTGGGGAGGTCAAGCCCGCCTTCGGTCAGATTCTCGGCCTGATTGCGGCCATCCAAAAGCGCGGCCGCGACGAATGACAGGCTGCGTTCGTTCGTCCCATCATCCGTTCAGGGCGCAGAACCGGCAAACGGCTTGCGCGCCGCTGGCAGATCGGTTATTTGCCCTGCCATCGACCTCGAAGACAACCAGACGCCGACATGATCTCCCGCACTTTCTTCGCCGCTCTCCTCTGCCTGGTTGCGGGAATCGCCTCCGCCCAGGACGCGCCGCAGCCTGAAACCGCCCCGGGCATCCGCGCGACCTACAGCTCCGGCGCCGGAGACGCAGATTCGCGGATCGATGACAGCGTCCTGCTCTTCGTGCCCGCCGGTCAGGCTGCGTCGGCGTTACTCAGCGAGGGTCCATTCCAATGCGTTTGGGAGGGCTTCATCTCGGTTGACCTTCGCGATCGTTACACCTTTCGCGCAGAGGCGAACGGGCCGTTCAAGGTCGAGATCAATGACGCGATCGCGTTGGAGGGAACGGGCTCGAACGGCCAGCCCTCGGAGCCGAGCAAACGCATCCGCCTTGGCAAGGGGAACAACAAACTCAAGGTCAGCTACAGCAGCCCGCAGAGCGGCGACGCCTTTTTCCGACTGCACTGGTCGTCGCCGGATTTCGACTTTGAACCCGTGCCCTCCCGCGCCTTGTCGCACGCGCCGGACGAGGCGTTGAAACGCGCGGCCACGCTGCGCAAAGGGCGCGAGTTGTTCGTCGAGCGCCGCTGCCAGAGATGTCATGCCGACGCCGCTCCCGCGACCGGGATGCTGGAACTGGCGATGGACGCGCCGACGTTTGCAGGCATCGGTTCGCGCCGGAACGCGGATTGGATGCGCCGCTGGATTCTGGATCCGGGCGCGTTTCGACACGCCTCGGTCGTTCGGATGCCGAAAACATTGCACGGACCGGGCGCCGCCAAGGACGCGGCGGCGGCGGCGGCCTATCTGTCGACCCTGCAGGCGCCGGCAACCGCGAAGCTCGCGGCCGGTTCCGCGGACGAGGGAGCGACCCTGTTCACCACGCTGCATTGCGAGGCCTGCCACCAGACGCCGGGGACGCACGATGCGGACGATGAGAGGATCTCGCTGAACTTCGTGAACCAGAAATTTGCCGATGGCGCGTTGCCCGATTTCCTGCGGAAGCCGGAAAGACACTACGCCTGGATCCGGATGCCAGACTTCAGGTTGAGCGACCAGGAGGCGGCTGGATTGGCGGCGTTTCTGCGATCGAAGGCTGCGCCCGCAGGGGCTCGGGAAGTGTCGGGAGCGGACGTCCGGCATGGTCGCGAGATCGTGGAAACGGCCGGATGTCTGAATTGCCACTCCGGTCCGGACGAGGCCCGCGCCGCCGCCGGGATTGCCTGGAAGAACAAGGAGGCCGGGTGCCTGGCCGAGTCCTTCAAGCCGGGCTACGGGGCGGTGGACTACGGTTTCGCCGCGGAGGATCGCGACGCGTTGCGCCGTTTCATTGCTTCGGGAACCGCGTCTCTGTCCCGCCACGTTCCGGCGGAGTTCGCCGAGCGTCAGATCCGGCAGGTCGGTTGCGCGAGGTGTCACGGGCAGTTCGACGGCTTTCCAAAACTGGATCCGCTGGGCGGCAAGTTGAGACCCGAATGGAGCGAGGCCTTCATTGCCGGACGCATCGACGACAAGCCGCGCTATTGGATGCCGGCCCGGATGCCGGCTTTCGCGGCGCGCGCGCAGGGCATCGCCCAGGGCATGGCGGCGCGGCATGGATTTGGCCCGACCACCCCCAAGGAGTCGGGAGTCGACGCGGAGATGGCGGTGGCCGGCCGGAAGATGGTCGGCACGGACGGCGGCTTCTCCTGCATTGCCTGTCACGCGGTCAAGGAGTTCGGCGCGCAGCAGGTCTTCGAATCGGCGGGCATCAACTTCGGGCAGACCGGCGCGCGGCTGCAGAAGGCCTTCTTCCAGCGTTGGCTGATGAATCCCCTGCGCGTCGATCCGGGCACAAAGATGCCGGTCTACTTCGCGGGCGGGCAGAGTCCGCTGTTCGATTTCTACGACGGCGACGCGAAGAAGCAGATCGACGCATTCTGGGAATACATCCGCCAGGGCGACAAGATGCCGCTGCCGGAAGAGGCGACGCAGTAGAGTCGTGGGAGATTTGCGCGTCTCGGGAACGAAATCCCAAGCTCCAAGTTCCAAATCCCGAAACAAGCTCCAAATCTCAAGTTCCAAACATCACGCATCGGTGGTTTGGCGGCTTTGAGGTTTTCGTGGAACCGATGTGAGAACCCCCGGCGACCTCTTTTGAGATTTGCGATTTGGAGTTTTCGCGGAGGCCCTTGTTGCAATCCGGTGACATCCGCCTGCGCCCGTTGACACGGCCCTGGCCGATTGTTACGGTCCGCGCCACTTGTTTCGGGACCTTTCCGACAAATGACCGGATGCCTCAACAAACAGGTGCTGGTGTTGAACCGCCTTTGGCAGGCGGTGCACGTCACAACTGTCCGCCGGGCTCTCGCCCTTCTCTTTCAAGGCCACGCCCAGGTTGTGCTGGGGGACGATGACGGCGCCTTCCAGACCTTCAGCTTCGATGAGTGGCGTTATTTCTCCGAGGAGGAGCCGCATGAGGATGTGATCGGCGGCATCTCCTTTCGTCTGCGCGTGCCGCGGGTGATTGTGCTGGCGGTGTTCGACAAGCTGCCGCGCAAGGAGGTGAAGTTCACCCGGCACAACATCTTCGAACGCGACAAGAACACCTGCCAGTATTGCGGCAAGGTATTCGAGCGTCGCGATCTGAATCTGGATCATGTCATCCCCCGCGACCGCGGCGGCCCGACGACCTGGGAGAACATTGTCTGCTCCTGCATCCGCTGCAACACGCGCAAGGCCAACCGCACGCCCTTCGAGGCGAACATGCATCTGATCCGGAAGCCCAAGAAACCCAGGTGGCGCCCCTTTGTGCAGTTCAACCTCGGCCGCGAATACCACGACAGCTGGAAGCATTTCCTCGACATCGCCTACTGGAACGTCGAGTTGGGGGAATAGCCGCGGAGGGAGGGGCAGTTTTCAGATCAGCGCCACATGGCGCTTTCGGGTGGGTATGGAATGGCGATCGCTCTGCCAATGACGAAATACCCAATCACCCAAATACCCAAGGAAATCCGAAGGACGAAACCCGGCGTGCATCCTGATTCGGTCATTCGGAATTGGTCATTCCTTCGTCATCGGGTGTTTGGGTATTTCGTCATTAAGGCGAATCGACGGCAGAACGTGGGCAATTCCCCAGCGCTTTACCGATTCGCCCCGGCTTCCCCGATCGCCTCCACGATCGCGTCGCCGAGATTAGCGCGGCGGCCGATGTGCCAGGATTGGAGGATGTCGGTCACGGCGTCGCGGACGTATTCGTCGTGATTCTGCGGGATGATGAGGGCGGTCTTGACCTCCTGGATCCGCTCCCGCAGGTCTTCGTCCCGCACATCCTCGATGTTGATCTCGAAGAACTCGATGCGTTCGCGCTCGCGGTTCAACTGATCCACGCGATTCTGGATGGCGGCGCGGAAGAGCTGGGTCTGGTGATAGTAGACCTGGTTCAGGCTGCGCACGGCCTCGTAGGCGCCGCGCAGGGGGATGTCGACCTCGAAGTAGCCGATCTTGGCCAGCGATTCCTCGTCGTAGCTGCCGATCTCGTTGTCGGCGTTGATGGCGACGAGAATGAGGCGGCGATCGGGTTTGGGGTGGATGAGTTCCAGATGGCTGAACAATTCCAATGCGGTGACGATGCCGGTGTTGTCATAGATCCCGCCATCGACAAGACGGATGTGCGATTCCTTGCGGCCGCCGTTGGCCGAGTTGTGCTTCTTCAAGTGCAGCGGATTGAAGACGAAGGGAAAGGCGGCGCTGGCCATGACGGCGTAGCTCAGGGGAAAGGCTCCGGGCGAGCTGCCGATGTCCTCCAGCGTGGTCGCGTGGACGAGCGGGTTGTGGAGCAGTTCATGCGAGTAGGCCAGGTCGCGTTGAAGGAACCAGTCGCGGGCGGGGTTGTAGGAGACTCCGGTGAGAGGGTTGCGCCCGCTCTCGTTGTGGATGGCCGACTGCGTGAAGACGAAGGGCAGCTTGGTCTCCATGCAGGTCGCGTTGAACATGTAGCGCGGCCGCGGTTTCAGATCGGCCAGGGTCATCAACTTGCGCGGCGGCGTGAAGAGGAAGCGGTTGTTCTGCAGATAGGAATGGGTGCGGGCAAAGAGGTTGAGCGTGTCCCACTCCGTGGTCGCCAGCAGGGCCGGCACGATGCCGGCATGCGCGGGATTCAGGTAGAACAATGCCGACGCCGCCCCGAGATTGCGGGTGATGTGGTCGGCGCGCTGGTTCCGCGTCAGCTCCTGCAGCCCGGTGCGACGCTGGGAGATTCCGTTGGTCGCGCCCGCGGCATGGAAGCCCGCCGCGATCAGGCTGGAATAGATGGAGCCGCCGCTGACGGAGGAATAGACATCCACGCTGTCCATCAGCGGCTGCGCCGAATCGCCGAAGCGCTCGTTGTAGCGGGCCTCCAGCCCGGCCATGGCGTGCATGGCCATGCGCGACGCGCGCGAGCCGCCGCCCGAAAAACAGAAGACGACGATGGCGTCCTGTTTCGCGAGGTCGCGAAGGTCGTCGAGGCGGTCTGTCTTGCCGATGGTGTTGGTCGTGATCGCCGCCGCCGGCAGGTCGGCGCGAAGCTTGTCCAGTTCCGCGCGTGTCTCCTCACTGAGCGCCTTGTTCAACTCGACATGACGAAGGTCGTAGGTGATCGGGGATTTCACGCGCGACACCGCGTAGAGGCCGGTTTCCAGAACGCTGCTGCAACCGGAGGCGAGCAGGCTCAACAACGCCAGCAGCAATGTGAAACCGAAGCGAAGGGAATTGCCGGCGCCGCTTTCGGCGGATTGAGGAACGTTCGGACCTGGATCCGGCGAGGACGACTGTGAAGCCTGAAGGTCTTCCCACGGATGGCAAAGCCGACCCACGGATGAAATTCCTTTATCCGCGGGTCGGCTTTGCCATCCGCGGGATATCGGAAACCACGCGGAGCGTTTCCAGGAAGAACCAGAGTGTGTCGTCGAATTCCTGCTCACAGTGACTTGGGTTGGTCATTAAGAACAAGAATCGTCCGGCGTCAAGCGGCGGGACTACAACTCCCGTGGCTTGTCGATCTCGAGGAAGCCCTGCAGTTGGCGGATGCGGGTGGGGTGCCGCATCTTGCGAAGGGCCTTGGCCTCGATCTGACGGATGCGTTCGCGGGTGACCTTGAACTGCTTGCCGACCTCCTCCAGCGTGCGGGCATAGCCGTCGCCGAGTCCGAAGCGCAGGGCGAGCACATTCTGCTCGCGTTCGGTCAGGCCGGACATGATGTCGCCCAACCGCTCCTTGAGCAGGTTGAAGCTGGCGAGGTCGAGCGGGTTCTGCGCGGCCTGGTCCTCGATGAAGTCGCCGATGTTCGAGTCGTCGCTTTCGCCCACGGGCGATTGCAGCGACACGGGCTGCTGCGACATCTTGAGCATGGCGCGGATGCGTTCGACGGGCAGCTCCATTTCCTCCGCGATCTCGCCGGGGGCCGGTTCGCGGCCATATTCCTGGAAGAGTTGTTTCTGCACGCGCATCAGCTTGTTGATCGTCTCGATCATGTGGACGGGGATGCGGATGGTGCGGGCCTGGTCGGCGATGGAGCGGGTGATGGCCTGGCGGATCCACCAGGTGGCGTAGGTGGAAAACTTGTAGCCGCGCTGGTATTCGAATTTCTCGACCGCCTTCATCAGGCCCATGTTCCCCTCCTGGATGAGGTCGAGGAAGGAGAGGCCGCGGTTGGTGTAGCGTTTGGCGATGGAGATCACGAGGCGGAGGTTGGCCTCGACCATTTCGGCCTTGGCCTCGTGGGCCTCCTCGCTGCGTTCGAGCAGTTCGTCGTAGGCGTCCATGAACTGCTGGCAGGGCATGCGCACGAATTCCTCCAATGCGTGCAGCTTGGCCAACTCCCCTTCGAGCATGTTCTTCTGTTCCTTCGTCGGGCGCGATTTCTTCAGTTCGCCGATGACGTAGAGGCCTTCCTTGAAGCGGTCGTAGATGTTCTCGGCCACGTGGCCCATGTCCTCGATGACGCGCTGCTTGTAGCCGAACTTCGCGAAGTTTCTCACCAGCTGAAGCTGCAGTTTCTCCATCTGGTTGACGATGCGGCTCCTGGCGGCGCCCTCGGAAAGATGGCTCCACTTTGCGTAAAGCCGGTCGGCCTCGGCGTCCAATTCGCGGAGTGTCCGGATCAGCCGGCGCAGCGCCTTGGTGTGCTTCTCGCGGATTTCGACCTTGGCTTCGACGATGACGCGGTCGAAGCGTTCCTTGGGCGGCTCGCAGATGAGCTTCTCGGCGAG
>Ga0181573_10004345_pt1 | contig 12106 bp, 15 predicted proteins | sample 101ome_25_FD_148643 | JGI IMG/M metagenome (GOLD analysis project Ga0181573, IMG submission 148643) | Coastal salt marsh microbial communities from the Groves Creek Marsh, Skidaway Island, Georgia - 101409BT metaG (spades assembly) | ecosystem: Environmental > Aquatic > Marine > Intertidal zone...
AACCCCTCTTCACGCAGGCCCTCCCCCCCCCCCCCCCCCCCCAGGCGCGCCAACCTCACGTGCCTCGCAACCCGGGGTGATAGCGACGATGCCGACGGCGCCAACGCATCGTCCTCCTCCCGTGCCGCGTTCGTCGGGGCCTTTGCCATCGGGGTAGACCGGAGCGTAGCACGACGCGCCTCAGCGTCGACCTCGACGAGCCAGCAGCCCGTCCTCGCCGACGGTCTAGAAGGCGACAACAACGACGACGACCAGGACGGGTCGTGTCGCCCATGGCTGTGGGGCTCGCACCTGCTCTGGGTGACGACGGCCAAGGGGGACGGGACAGAGTCCAGAGAGGCGGCGCCAAAGGCGCAAAAGACGCGCGCCCATGTCGCGCCCAAATCTCCCGTGCGTCGCCCTCCGGTCGTCGGGGTGTGGGGAGGACACCGACCGTTACAGCTAGAGTCGTCGCAGTAAACGGAACACCCGCCCCGAATCCCACAAGCGGCGCCGAGAAGCCGCGGTGGAGGGACAAGGCGGCGATCGCTTTGGACGAACAAGGAGGCTCCTTTTGTCCCATGCCCCCCACCCCCAACTCTGCTCTCACGCCTTCACCCCCCGGGTGTCAAACTCGTCCAACGTGGCCGTCAACGCCTCTGGGTCAAAATCCCCTGTGACGACTGAGTTGCCCAGGGCCCCCTTGAGAAGGATGAGACGAAGGGCTCCGTCCAACACCTTTTTGTCTACGGCCATGATGGCCCTGAAGTCGTCAGGACCCATGCCCGGGGGTGGGGCCACGGGGCCGCCGATGCGGGCGAGGGCAGCCTCGGCGCGGGCGGCGAGAGAGGGCTCGATCCAGCCAAGTCGGGCCGACATACGGGCGGCCATGACGGTTCCAGCGGAGACGGCCTCGCCGTGGAGCCAGCTCCCATAGCCTGGGGGGGCGGGTTTGGGGATGGGGTGGGGGTGGTGGGGGGGATTTCCGCGAAGGATTTGGGGACTAGGCGAAAGGCCAAAAAGGGTGCTAACTTCCGCTCGCCCGTGTGCGTCTCGATGGCGTGTCCAAACGTGTGCCCCAGGTTGAGCTTGGCACGCTCCCCAGCCGCCCCCTCGCGCTCGTCGGCCGCCACCGTGCGCGCCTTGTCCTCACAAGAACGGGCGATGCAAGCCGACATCGCCGCCTCATCCCGGGCGACGAGGGCCTCAATGGCCCCGGGTCCCTCGCTTCCGTTGGGTCCCTCCATCCACTCGAAAAAGGGCGCATCCCCAATGAGACCGTACTTGAGCGCCTCACTCAATCCACTGCGGAGTTCCCGGTCCGGCAGCGTGCGCAGTGTGGACACGTCAGCCACGACGCACTCCGGCTGGTAGAAGGCCCCGACGAGGTTCTTTCCTTTGGACAGGTTGACCCCGGTCTTGCCTCCAACGCTGCTGTCCACCATCGCCATGACTGTCGTGGGCATTTGGACAAACGCCACCCCCCGCAGGTAAGAGGCCGCAGCCCACCCTGTCATGTCCCCCACAACACCCCCCCCCAGGGCGATAAACGTCGTCCTGCGGTCGAGCCGGGCGTCCACCGCCGCCTCCCACACCTTGCCCACCTCCTCAACGGTCTTGTGCTCTTCTCCGTCTCTCAACACCACCGTCTCCACCCTCAGCCCGGGCTTGGCCTTGGTCAAGGCAGAGACGACGCGGTCCAGGTAGAGGGGTCCGACCGTTTCGTTGGTGACGACCAGGCACGACATGCCGGGTAGGTGCCGAGCGACGACGGCTCCGGCGTCGATGATGCCGTCCCCAATGTAGATGGGGTAGCTGCGGTCGCCGAGATCGACGGGGACGACGGAATGGGTGCCGGCCGCGGCGCCAGCGGGGTCGGCAGCGGCGAGGGTTGCACGAGCCTCCGCCGCGGCGGACTCGGCGGCAGGGCCCACGGTGTAGCCGGCGGGGTGGGGGGCGAGGAGGGGGGCGGCCGACGCGGCCACTGACCGCCGGGGAGAAGCGGACATCCTCGCTGCGAGAGAAGACAGGGGGTTGGATTGAGGATGGCGACGCGGCGTGGAGAGAACGACGACGGCGGAAAGCGACGGACGAGAGTGGTGGTGTGGGGCGCGTGGGAGCGGAACGGCGACAGGGGCGGCCGCGGGAGCGGCCGCAGAGGAATTGGACACCGGGGCGGGCGAGGGTGGCGACACAGTGAACGACGACGGCCTCGATGCCAGTCGTGGCGGCGGAGGTGGGTGAGGAAGGGGTCGCGGAAGAGCGCGGGGATAGTTGATGTCGCATTCATCCTCCAGAAAGATGCGAGAGCCACCAAAATGCTCAGGCGTTCCAGGCTGGGGCGGCCGACCCTTCTGCGTGACCGGCCCTTTCCCGACTCGCCTCGCATCCTGTGCGGCGCGAAAGTGGGCCGAGCGGAGACGGCAGACGCCGCCATCGTTTTCTCGCCAGTCGGTTGGGTACTTCACGCGCCAGGGGGGCTGCTGGGAGTTACGAAACGCCAAGGTGAGGGCGGGGGAGAGCCGAAGTCGGACGCCGATACTCTCAAACGGATCCCCGCATCGCGTCCCTACGACGCAGCTTGCGAAGACTCGGGGTTGGGGTTTCAACTCAAAGCGGGCGCCGCCGTCCTCCTGAATCGCTAGGCGAGGCTCTTGAAAGCCGGCGGTGCCGGCCGTCCCGGTGTGGACGCCACGTCGGATCTCGAGGGCTCATGAAGTGTTCTTGTCGCGGCGCAGACGATCATCCATTCGCGGGGAGGACGGAGAACGTCCGCCCCGCGCCTGGTCGAGACCCTGGAGGGGGGCGCCGGCCGCGGCAAGCATGGCCGCACCTCCCCTTGGCAGTACGGGACGAGGCGCGCCTCAAGATCATCTCGATGATCTTCGCGAATCCCTTGTAAACCCCCGCAGGAGAGAGAGAGGCCGCCCCAACAGAGAGAGAGAGAGATGTCCGCGGCCCTACGCCGCGCGGCCTTGGCGCTCGCTGGCCAGGGCCGGACGGCCTCGTCGTCCGGCCGCTCGGTCGCTGCCGCCGTGGCCCTCGCCGCTTCCCGGGACTCAAGGGGCTTCGCGTCCTCGGCGACCCCCACTGCGTGGGACGAGACCTACAACCGCCAGCGCTCGATCCTGCCACTGGAGGACCGGGTGCCGTCGGCGTCGCCCGACTCATGGGTTGCCCCCAGCGCCGTCGTGGCCGGCGACGTCGACGTGTACGACAAATGCGTGGTGTGGTACCGGGCGGTGCTGCGGGGAGACGCCGGGGCCGTGCGAGTGGGCCACGGGTGCTCCATCGGGGAGGGCGCCGTCCTGGGCGCAGCAGGCGAGGACGGTGGGGCGGGCCTCACCGCGGACACGTGGCTCGAGGGCTTCGTGCGGGTCGGTCCGCGGGCCGCGCTTCGGGCCTGCCACGTTGAGGAAGGGGCCGAGATCGGCGCCCGCTCCGTTGTATGCGAAGGCGCACGGATCGGGGCAGGCGCGCGGCTCCTGCCGGGCACAGTGGTGCCCCCCGGCCGCCTCATCCCGGCGGGCGAGGTGTGGGGCGGCGTCCCGGCCCGCTTTGTCCGCGACCTTTTGCCGCACGAAGCCGACGAGACCCGCCGGGCCTGCCTGGACGACCACGCCCACGTGGCCCAGTCCCATCGCGAGGGTTACCTGCCCCAGTCGTTGGCGTACATCGAGGCAGCCACGGTCCGGGCCAAGCTTCGCAACGAGGGGCTTATCGCCGACTCGGCGCCCCGGTGCACGCCCCCGGATCCTTGGGCCCCGTTCGAGTTCCAGCGTGACTCCAACACTAGCGGCGGGATGTAATGTCGCGGGGCGGGAGGGACGGGACGAGTGAACAGTGTCCTGCGCCGTGACCCCGCAAGCCTCGCCCCCCACGCGCCGAGCCGCCGCTCCCCGCCACCCCACTCCCGCCGCGATGGAGACGCGATTGACCTCTGGTCCCAACACACATGCTGAAGTGGAAGCATGAGGTGTTGGGAGTCCGGTAGCGTCGCACCTGGAGCTTTTCCTCCTATCCCCCTAAGGGACAGAAGAATTTGATCTAGACGTCGCCAGAAGCCGCAGCGTGGTCGCGCGATCGGGAAAGCGTCGCGGCGTCGGCGCTGTGACGACGCTGCAGGGGACCTGACGGCCTACGGCAGGCGATTCAGCAGCTGTCACGAGGAGAGCAATCTATCGACAGTGCATTTGGCGCTGGAATCATTTGCAAGGGCGAAAATCGATGCGGTGATCATTAGCAGACCTCCTCGCCCCCTGACCCTCCTCGCCCCCCGCCTTCCGCAGGGATCATTAAGGCAATGCCGATGTCTCGGCTCCCCCTTGCGCGGGCGTCCGTTCCCGTCCGTTCTTCGTGTTCTCTCTCCGCCCGCGTGCGCCTTTCGCGTCGGATGCGTCGCCGCGCCGCCGGGGCCGACGACGACTGCGAGGGGCCAAACTCGAGCCCCCTGGGCGACCTGATCTCGTCGCCCCTCTTTTACGTCACATTCGGGATCGCCGGGGGCGTTGCGGTTGTGAGCCAATTTGAGGACGCAGCGCTGCTGCTGTCTGCCTTTCCCATCGTGGGTTTGACGGTCCTCTCCAAGACCAGCATCGGCGCCGACCTTGAGGCGTCAGTGGAGAGACGACGGCCCGTGCTCGAGGCGGCCGAGCGAGCGACAGCGGCGGCGAGGGCCGAGGCCAGGGCCGCGCTGCCCGACTTCTACGGCCCCAGGCGGGCGCTGCTTGTCGATCCGCCTCCACCTCACTTAACCGGCTCCCTCCCCGGTGACCTTGGCTTCGACCCCCTCGGCCTGGGCGCGGCATCCCCCGACGCGCTTGACCGCGCCGTCGAGCTAGAGCTACTCCACGCCCGCTGGGCCATGCTGGGCGCCATCGGGGTCCTGCTGCCCGAGGCTCTCGACATGACGGGACTACTCGACCTAGCCGAGCCCGTGTGGTGGCGCGTTGGCGCGGCAAAAGCAAGCGGGGAAACCCTCGCCTATGCCGGCCTCGGCGGATTCGTCATCGCGGGCAAGCAGGGCGTTGCCGTCATCGCCCTCTGCCAGGCCGTGCTCATGGGAGGGCCCGAGTACGCCCGGTACGTGGGCATCCGCAGCCTTGAGCCGGTGGGCGTCTACTTGCCGGGAGACAATTGCTGGCCAGGGGGAGCGCCCTTTGATCCCTTCAAACTGGCGGACGACCCGGCCTTCTACGAGGTCCAGCGCGTCGCCGAGATCAAGCACGGCCGATTGGCGATGGTGGCCACGCTTGGGTTCGCGGTGCAGGCTTATGTTACGCGCGAAGGGCCCGTCGCCAACCTGCTGGGCGTGCCGGGCTACAGCTAGTCCAGTAGGCGCTGGTCGCGTCGGGCTCGCCTTCCCCGCGCGCTGAGCCGCGACCGGAACGACGCCCGCAGCACCGAAGGGGAGGGTCGACGAAGACAGAGGTCTGGTCCCGTCGTCCTCTCGTCTCCCTCACCCGAAACCCGTCCCTATTCGCGCTGGCGCCCAGTTAGCGCTGGCATTCACTTCAGCGCCGCACCCGCCCCCGGCGTCGCCGACCAGCACCGCTGCAGCACCTCGGTCAGCCGCGTCTGACCGCCGCCCCCCCCCAACCACAGCCAGCCGACCAACGCCTCCATTGCGGTGGCATCCCGATAGACCCGCATGTCCAACCCACGTGGGGCGCTCTTAGGTCCGTTGCCGCCCCACCGCATTACGTCTCTCTCCTCATCAGTCAACAGTCCGTCAGTCTCAAGGTGCTTTCTCAGACGCGACTGCGCCTCGGCGCGGACGGCCGAGACCACGTCCTCCTGAAAAAGGGAGGGTGGGGTGAGTGTTGGCGGTGGGCGGCCCTCCTCGGCCTCCCGGTCCGTCTCCTGGCGACCTCGTGGGCCCCGCGGTCATCGTGGGCCAGGGCAGATGACCCAGCGGCAGCAAGGAGCGGGGGTCGAGGACGGAAGCAAAGCAGGAACCGAGGGGGAGGCGTGGAGAACAACAACAATGACGGCATCCCTGACGACAACCCAGACCGGAACTCGATGACGACGCCCGGAGGAGTCGACGCTCGTGGCGTCTGCGCCACCGAGGGGGGCCGCTCTCCCCGTCGTCGCGACGACCAGCGAGGCACCGCCGACCAAGTCGCCCCCGCCGCCCCCGCCCGGCACCCGGGCCCAGCGCCCGCCCAACGCCTGCTCTCCCGCCGACCTGACCCTCTCCCCCTACCACCCTATCTCCCCCCTTCCCTTCCCCACTTCCACTCCGCTCACCTGCAGCGCGCTGGTGGTGCGCAGTGGCTGATTCAGCCATTCGCTGCGCCAGAAGAGCTCCCAGACGGCATCGCCAACATACGCAAGCGAAGACGCGCCGTGGCGGCGCCGGGGGTCAGCATCTGGTGACACCGGCGACCGGGGGAACAAGACGGAGTGTTGTTCGTCGTCGCTCCTGGTCGATGTCGAGAGCTCGCTAGATGTCCCCTCGGCGGAGAAAACGGGTCCGAATCGACTCCGACGGGACGGCTGGTGGGTCGTTTGCCAACGACCTGGCAGCGATGGCGACGGGCGGCCGAGCGCAGTGAACGTTTCCGCATGTCTCGTGAACAGACCTTCCAGATTCCTCATCCCGACGATTCTTCAAGGTTCACGTCGCGAAGTGGCTGACCAAATGATGCCAAAAAGAGGCCGTCACGACAGAAAACGTCCACACTCGATCGCTCCAGGAGGGCAAGGCACGCGAGCACGGTTCGGCCTTCGCACAGCCACTCTCGTCAATCCAGTAAGTGCTTCGAGGAGCTAACACAGCGCGCGAGAGGGAGTAGCCTCCGCCCAGCCCGCAGCTGAGGCGAGGGGGTGGGTGTCGGTCTCTCTGCGCGCCTGCCCCGTGGCGACGCCGAAGGCCGGAGGCCGCGTGCGGGCTCTCCGGGTCTGTCGCATGAGCAGCCACTTACACAACGCTTCTAGGCTCTCGCGATCGGTGCATATCGTATTCTCTTGCCCCGCGGGCCGCGCCCTCCCCAGCCGACGACGACAAGCCCCAACACCACGTCCCCCGACACGCGTCCCCCGACACGCGCCAGCCGCAGGGCCTACGCGGCGGGCGCCATGCCCATCACGGGTCCCGGTTGGTCTCGGGACGCCGGGGAAATTTTTCGTGCCTATCGTGTCGACGGCAGGGGCCACGACACGATTGAGGTGCCCGCGGTGCAGCTGGTGCTGCAGCAGGAGTTCCACCTGAACCTCAGCATGTCCGCAGCAGCCCAAATCACCCGGATGTTCGACAAGGAAAGAACGGGCCGCCTCAATGAGACTAGTTTCCGCAAACTATGCGACTTTCTCGTCCGGTGTCGGGCCAACTTTGACTACTTTGATCAGAACCCCAAGGACGGAACGCTGAACTCCAGCGAAGTCCGCCAGGCCCTCGCCCACAACGGCATCGCCCTCGAGCCCCCCGTGCTTGCGCGATGCTTCGAGACCTTTGACCCCAACCAGTCGGGCTCCTTGTGCCTGCCGGAATTTGTCGTCTTTTCCGTCTTTCTGGAAGAATGCCGGGCGACGTTCGCCGCGTTCGACCCCGACCGCACGGGCACCATCACCCTAGACCTGCAGCAGTTTATGTTTGCGGGGGCCAACCTCCGGTAGGGACGGTGCTGATAGAAACGCGAAGTTGGTATTGGAGCTCCCGGACCGACCCCCGTTCCCGGCCGTCTGCGCCCTCACACACAAGCCGCCAGGCGCAGGCAGACACGATGCAGGGGTAACCCCACGACATTCCAATAGCAGCCGTCGACTCCCTCGACAAATGCCCCGGCGGGCCCCTGGATCCCGTACCCGCCTGCCTTGTCCAGCGGGTCGCCAGACGCTGCGTAGGCACGCACGATCGCAGCGTCGAGGTCTCCAAACCGCACCTCCGTTGACTCCCACCACGCGTCGACCTCGGCCCAGCCGCCCCCCGGCGCCGTCGTGGCATCTGGCCACGGGGTCGCGTCGCGCGAGGCGGGGCGGGGGAAAGCCGACCGCCAAATCGCCTCCCGGTCGGGCGTGTGGCCTCGCGAGTACAGGGCGCAGCCCGTGTGGACGCGGTGGGACCGCCCAGAGAGGCACATGAGCATCGCCTCGGCCTCAGCAGCGTCGGCGGGCTTCTCCAGCACTACGCCGTCGACCTCGACCACCGTATCTGCCGCCAGCACCAGCGTAGGACCGCCCTCGACGCCCAGGCCCCGCGCCACCTCGCGCGCCTTCTCCCTCGCGGTGGCCGACGCATAGGCTCCGGCGCCGCCGCCCGGTCTGCCCTCGGCAGCGGCCATCCACCGTTGGGCGTCGCTGCCCAGATCCTCGGGAAAGACGGGACGGATGACGCGGAAAGTGAGGCCCTGCCCTGAGAGCAACTCCCTGCGACGTGGGCTGCCGGACGCCAACACCACGTCGTATCGCTGGGTGGGGGGGTGGACACGGGGGATGGCAGGGGATGGGCAGAGGCGTGAACGGGGGCGAGAGGGAGAGGCGGCAGGTCAGGGCAGCCGAATCGGGATCGGCAGTGGCCTTGACGGCAGCAGCCGCCACGGAGCGACGCGTCGATGGCCTCAGCATCAACGACCTCGCCCGCCTCGAGGCGCTGCAGGTACGGCGCGAGCATGTCGTCACCAGAAGAAGCACAGATGGCCTCTCTCAGAGAGCTGCACCACTACCCAAAAGAATGCGAAACGAGGCGCAGGAGGGTCGGTTGTCCGGTCATCGGACTGGTGGTTTCGTGAGAACGGGGTCGATTCGCGTGGAACCGCGCCGTCTGACGCTACGCGGAAACAAGTGGAGGAGGATCCTCCGGATTGGCTGTCCGCTCGGGCTCGCACGCTTCTTGCCGCTCGTGACGGGCCGGCCGACGTTCGACGTTCGACGACCACCTCGCCGACCTCCGTAGCATCTCGTCTCCCCGCGTGCGATGAGCCGCTCTTCGGCTCGTGGTCTGCCCCCCCTCCCTCCGGCTCGAAACTTAGCGACGGCTTCGAACGCAGCGACTGGGCCGCCTGCTGCCCAGCCAAGCCCGCCGTTCCTGTCCTCCTCCGCGCTGTCGAAACTGCCACCCCTCCCGTCCGTCCCGACACCACCCCCCACCCCCCCGCCCGACCTCGCTGCCGAGGCGCGCCGGGCGGCCCGGCGAGCGGCTCGCCGGGCACAAGAGCAGCAAAGGGCGGCCGCGCCAGCGCCCGCACCCCGGGGCGCGCGCCCGTTAGGGCCGGCCTTCGAGCACCGCCGCGAGCGGCCGTCCAGCCGAGAGACCGAGGACGAGTGGGACCGGGCCAACGCGGCCAGGCGGGACGCGGGCGCTGCGGCGGGGCCCGCCGACCGGGCGGGTGGTCGAACCGCCGGACGCCCATCTTCGTCGCTGGGGCGTACACTCCGGGACCCACCGTCGGCAAAGGGCCTCGCCGCACTGGCGCTCCTCTCGGCCCGGCGCCGGCTTGACACCGCTCTTGGACCGGGCGAGACTCGGAAACGGGGCGAGACGGTAGTGGGACACCTCTTCTCGATACCTCGGGTACACCACTCCCACCCCTACCTTGCGACCGGCCCCCACAGGCCAATGGCCCGAGCCCCCACCCCCCCCGCCCCCCCCGCCCGGGCCGTGCGGCCTGCCGCTGCCTGGCGCGGTGCTGCGGCTCCTCCGCCCCCCGCTGCCCCCGCCAGACAAGAGCCAGGCGTCGGGCGGGCCGGGAGGGGAGGCCGCCCTGCTCCTGTGTCTGGCCGGGTGCCCCCTTCGACGTGTCGAGTCCGAGAGCGAGGACGACGACGAAACTGACGACGTGCACTGGTCTGGAACCCCTTCAACGAGCCGGCTGGGTCCGCCCCTGTTGGGCGCCACGTGGAGGGCGTGGGGGGAGGTGGCGGTCGAGGTCGCCGCGAAGGCCGCCGCGTCATCCTCTGGCGGCCGACAGCGACGCCGATCGACCGGCGTGGGTCTGCCGCCGGGCCTCGACGGTCCCTGCCCGGGGGCTGTGGGACCCCACTGGCTCCTCCTCGGCTTCCAGGGCCCAGACCCGGCCACAGATGTCCGGTCGTGCGGCCTCCTGGCCCTCGTCCACCTGGCGGGCGCCCCAGGCCGGCTGGGGGGGGCGGAGACTGCGCGGACATTGCGCCTTTCCGACGCCGAGCCCCCCTTAGGCCGCGGACCTCGTTTAGGCTTTCCCCTCGCCGCCGTCTCCATCAACGCCACCCGATGGGCCCTCGACGCCCTACGCCGCGGGGCCCTGAATCGGGAGGCCGACCGGAGGGGGGGGGTCGCCGAGGCCACCGCGCGGCTCCACGCAGGGTGCGTACTGCTTGTGGCCGACGCCTGGGCGCGTGGCATCGACGGGAGACCATGCGAGGCGCGCGACCTGGGCTCGATTGTCGGCGCCGTACGTGACGGTGTCGCGGGGTCGCCGCGGGACGCTCTCCGGCGGGCACGGGGGTGCGAGGCTACCGCGGCGACTGACAGGCAGACGTAGGGACAGGGAGGGAGCTGTGAACGGATCGGACGCGACAGCCCGCCCCTTCACCGGGGAAGGCAACGGCGACGACAGCAGAGCAGGGGGGGCCTCCCTCGATCTATCTCCCTCCTCCTCAGGTCCGCTTGGCCTTGGCGACGCGCTTGGGCTTGGCGACGCCCGCGCTTGTTCCGGCATTGGCGCCCTTAGCCTGCAGGAAGTTGAGTCGGGATTCCAGAGCGCAGGTGGGTCTGCCAACGAGGTCGGCGTCCCGTCGCCCCCGCGCTGCAGTCACGCTCGCTCGACTCGCCTTGGGCGGAGAAGCCTTCTTCTTCTTACCCTTGCTCTCGGCGGCCTTGGTGTGATCCTTGGTGACCTGAATGTTGTAGTGGCTGGCACCATGGGTCTTCTCCCAGTCGGGGTCAGCTGGGACAGGGGGACGGGAAAGTGTCGGTGGGGTTCGGAGGACCCGAGGGGGCGCGCGCCGCGGGATGGTGGCGACTCGCCGTGCTCGGCGATTCCGCTGTCGATGAGGTGCTGCACAGCCTCGAGGGTGCGCTTGTTGAAAATCTTGTCGTTGTCAGGGAGAGTGTCCCCCTTCTCCTGGCACTTAGCTTTGATGGCCTTGCGGATCTCCATGAGGCTGTGGCCGTGATGACTCTTGCTGCCGACCTTGTGGGTCTTGCGACCGACGTTCTGCGGGCAAGCGGGGTGAACGGTTGATCGAGACGCTATGCGCAGGTGCGGGTGCGGCGGAAGGAGGATCTCGCCCGCGCCCCCTCTCGCCTGGAGAACTTCGATCACCATGTCGGCGTACGGACGGTGGTGGGCCTTGTTGCCCTTCGGTGGGCTGGTCTTCTTGGGGGGCACCGTCTTAGAGGGGCTGCTGTTGTCCGCCTTGGCCTCGGCGGCCGCCTGTGGCTTTTGACCGTCAAGGCGCGGGGTCGGGACGGGTGACGACACAAAACAGGGCAAGCACGCGGTGCCCACGTCCATGCCCGCGCGCGCTGATCATCGCACGCACCTCGGTGATGACGACATTGTAGACGGCGGACGTTCTCCCCGTCTCAGCGTCGGCTGTGGGGGAGTCGGGGGGGGCAGACGGTGTCACGCAACGCAGGGCGCGTAGTCTAGGACCTCCGGCGTCCCGCCCTACGGTCCGACTCACCATTCTCGATGATTCCCTCGTCGATGAGTTGCTGCACCGCATTGAGCGTGTACCTGCGTTGACGAGGGGAGGGGGAGGGGAACGATGGTCGGCTCGACGCAGAGGCGATATCTTGACTACGGGCGGAGGGCTCAGACTCGGGCTCACTTGTTGAATGTTTTGGTGTCATCGACTGTCTCTCCCCTCTCGTCGAACTTGGCCTTGACTGCCTCGCGGATCTCCAGGAGGCTGCGGGGGAGGGGGGGTTTTGGTGGTTCTTCCGCGCTGCAGGCAGCGCTGCAGGAATGGCAATGTCCATCTATCTCGCTCTCACCTGTGGCCGTGGTGGCCCTGGTGGCCGCCCATTTGGCCCTTGCGGGTGAGCTCCTGTGGACGAGGTGGAAGCGGGGGCAGGGATCGATCGCACGACGCGATAGAAGGTCCGAACCGCGCCGCCACCATCTCCCCGACCTGCCTGGAGGACCTCGGTGATTGTCTCGGCGTACGGCGCATCGTGAACCGTCATTCTGGCTGCGGT
>Ga0181573_10004346_pt1 | contig 12106 bp, 10 predicted proteins | sample 101ome_25_FD_148643 | JGI IMG/M metagenome (GOLD analysis project Ga0181573, IMG submission 148643) | Coastal salt marsh microbial communities from the Groves Creek Marsh, Skidaway Island, Georgia - 101409BT metaG (spades assembly) | ecosystem: Environmental > Aquatic > Marine > Intertidal zone...
TCATCCAGTTGCGCGCGCCGGGCATGACCTGGATGCGACTGCCCTTCTTCGTCTGGGCGCAGTTCGTCACCGCCTTCCTCCTGCTGCTGGCTTTCCCGCCGCTGGAAACGGCGGGTCTGATGCAGCTGATGGACAAGGTGTTCGGCACCAGCTTCTTCCTGCCCTCCGGTTTGATCGTGGGCGGTTCGCCCTCGGATGTCGCGGGCGGCGGCAGCCCGCTGCTCTGGCAGCACCTGTTCTGGTTTCTGGGCCACCCTGAGGTCTACGTGCTCATTCTCCCGGCCGTCGGCATGGTCTGCGAAATCCTGGCCAACAATGCCCGCAAGCCGATCTACGGTTACAAGACCATGGTCTACGCGGTCATGGTCCTGGGCTTCCTGTCCTTCATCGTCTGGGCCCACCACATGTATCTGACCGGCATGGGCAACACCATCAGCGCCTTCTTCCAGACGACCACGATGATCATCTCGATCCCCTCGGTCATCCTGCTGACCTGTCTGTTCATATCCCTCTGGGGCGGCTCCATCCGCTTCAATACCCCGATGATGTTCGCCTTGGCGTTTCTCCCGATGTTCGGCATCGGGGGCCTGACCGGACTGCCCCTCGGCTTTGCCTACAGCGACATTCATCTGCACGACACCTATTACGTGATCGGTCACTTTCACTACGTGGTCGCCCCCGGCACCATCTTCGGGGTCTTCGCCGGAATCTACTACTGGTATCCCAAGGCGACCGGCCGCTTCATGAATGAATTCTGGGGCCGCGTGCACTTCTGGGGCTCCTTCCTCTTCATGAACGCCATCTTCCAACCGATGTTTGCCCAGGGCATGGCGGGCATCCACCGGCGCATGTACGACGGCGGCGCGACCTACGCCGGTTACGCCGATCCCGAGACCGGCATCGTCAGCGTCCCGCTCAAGTTCATCGAAATGAACAAGGGCATCACGGTCGCCGCCTTCATGCTCGGCGTCGTCCAGATCCCCTTCATCATCAACTTCTTCATGAGCATGAAGAACGGCAGGAAGGTCGATTCCGACAATCCGTGGGACGCCACCACCTTGGAATGGCAGACCCCCACCCCGCCGCCGCACGGCAACTTCGACAAGGAAATCCGCGTCTACCGCGGCGCCTACGAATACAGCGTGCCCGGAGCTGAAAAGGACTTCACGCCGCAGAACGAACCGCGCCAACCGGAAAAGAAGGCCGCCGAGGGCGACGCCGTCGCCGAACCCGCCAAATAGCCGCGTTCGTTCCGCCAACGCTCCAATCTCAGCAAGTCACAGACAGACATGGAAATCCCGTTTACGTCAAAAGCCCGGCCGGACACCGGCCTCTACAACGCCAAGGTCGGCATCTGGCTGTTCCTCGCCTCCGAGGTCATGCTCTTCGGCGCCCTGTTCTCCTCCTACATCATGCTGCGCATCGGCGCGCCCGAGGGAACCTGGCCCCTGCCCGGAAAGATGCTCATGACGCCTCCCGGAGCCATCAACACCGCCGTGCTGATCCTTTCCAGTGTGACCGTCGTGCTGGCCTGGGCCTCCCTCAAGTTCGGCAACTTCGCCCAATACAAGAAATTCCAGGCCGTCACCATCGCCTGCGCCGTCGTGTTCATGGGCATCAAGGCCTACGAGTATCACGACAAACTCACCCACTACGCCATCGTCAAAACCGACGGCTCGGTCTGGGACGGCCACATGGTGACCCAGGACGACCAGTCCGTCACCATCACGATTCACGCCCACGAGGATGAAGGCGACCATGATCATGATCATGATCATAACGGGCATGCCCATGACGACGAACACGCCGATTCCAAGCACGTCAACATCAACGCCTATCTCGGCGTCAAGGCCGTCAAGGACTTCGAATACAACGTCGATGAACACGGCCATCATGTCGACGGCGAGGTGACCATCCCCCGCTCCGAGATCGCGAAGATCACCAATTACGGCCCCCAACACAGCACCTACCTGGCGATCTATTTCACCCTGACCGGTCTGCATGCCCTGCACGTCTGCGGTGGAGCCTTCGTCATCTTCATGATCTGGGGCCCGCTCGCCAAGATGTGGGAGACCGATCCCGAGCGCTACATCAACCGCGTCGAGGTCTCCGGCCTGTTCTGGCACTTCGTCGACTTGGTCTGGATCTTCCTGTTCCCGCTCCTTTACCTGCTTTGACTCTGAACTGAATCCACCGACTTATCATGGCATCGGATCATTCCACCCCCCCCAAGAATCTCCGGGAATTCTTCCAGCACGAGCGTTCCTACATGATCGTGTTTGGCACGCTGCTCGTCTTCACCGTCATCACCGTGGCCATCGCCCAGGTCGACCTGGAGCACGACCACGGCATGTTCCATGGCGCGAACATGACGCTGGGCCTCATCATCGCCACCTTCAAGGCCACCCTGGTGATGCTGTTCTTCATGCATCTTATCTCGGAGAAGCAGCTGATCTACCTCGTGCTGGGATTCACCGCCTTCTTCGCCACCGGCCTGATGGGCCTGACCATCTGGGCCATGCTGGATTACCCGAAGCTGACCACCTTTTTCATGTAGGCAAGCCGATGTCCCTCAAGGCGTTCCATATCATCTTCATCATCATCTCGACGCTGTTCTGCTTCGGGACCGGGGGATTCTGCCTCAAGTCCAACTCGGCCCAACCGGACGCGACGATGTTGACGCTGGGAATCGCCCTCAACCTCGGCGGCGTGGCGCTGCTCGTCTACGGGAAATACTTCCTGAAGAAACTCAAGCGGATCAGCTACCTGTGAAGACGATCTTTTCCAAACTGCTGATTCCCGTCGCCGCCCTGGCGATGTTGGCGGGCCTGCCCTCCTCCGCCGAGGCCTGCACCGTCTGTTTCGGCGACCCTGAATCCGACGTCGTCCAAGGCGCCGCCTGGGCCATCATCTTTCTGGGCTCCGTCGTCATGTCCGTCATGGGCTGCCTCGGCGGTTTCTTCGTGTTTCTCGCCCGGCGAGCCTCCTCAACCGGCCTCGACGCCGCCGCACAACCCGACGACCAGGTCTGATTTTCGATTGAACAACCATCTGCCCGACTCAAGCAAATGCGCGACTTTCTGATAGACACCATGGGGCTGCCAATGCTGGCCTCGGAACACGGCAGGAATGTCGATTACTTCATCGTCTACCTGCACTGGCTGATGCTGGCCCTCTTCGTCGGATGGGGCTCCTACTTCGTCTGGACCCTGATCAAGTTCCGCTCCGGCAGGAATCCCAAGGCCAATTACCACGGCGTGCAGAACCATGCCTCCACCTGGCTGGAACTGGCCGTCGCCGCGATCGAAATCGTGCTGCTGCTCGGTTTCGCCATCCCGCTCTGGGCCAAGGTCGTCGAGACTCAGGTCCCCGATGAGAACGATCCCAATGTGACCGTCATCCGGGTCGCCGGGGAACAGTTCCTCTGGAATTCCCGCTACGCCGGCGCAGACGGCGTCTTCGGGAAACGCGACTACCAACTGGTCAGTCAGGACAACAAGTTCGGATACGACCCCGCCGACTCACATGGCCGGGATGACATCGTGCCGCCCCAGAATGTCATCCACGCCCCGCTGGGCAAACCCGTCATCATCCATCTCACCTCCCTGGATGTGATCCATGGTTTCGCCCTGCACTCGATGCGCGTCCAGCAGGACTGCATCCCGGGCATGAGCGTGCCGGTTCACTTCACCGCCAAGCAACCGGGGACCTATGCCATCACCTGCGCCCAACTCTGCGGCAGCGGCCACTACCGCATGCGCGCCAACCTGACCGTCACCTCCGAGGAGGACTTCAACAACTGGATTCTGGAGAACACTCCGATCATCGAAGACGCTCCCGCCGCAGGCGGCGCTGCGGCTCCCGCCGGCGACGCCTTCGAGTAAACGGCCTGCCACAGCTTCCTTACGCAGTCGGCGCTCCATTCAGCAGCAAGGCATGTCAGAAATCTCCAAACCGGCGCAGGCGATCGTCTGGGGCGGCTTGGGCCTGCTCATCGCCGTCATTGCAGCCGCCTACGTCCGCACCGAGTTGCTGCGCCCCCCGGCTCCCATTGAGATCACGAACCTGGAGGGCCATCCGGTCGACTCCCCCGACAGCTCCGGCCTTCCCGTCTTGTCGACCATCTCCAATTTCTCGCTGACCAACCAGTTCGGCAAGGTCGTCTCCCGGGCAAATCTGGATGGCGCTCCCTGGGTGGCCGACATCATTTTCACCCGCTGCCCCTCCATCTGTCCCCAGATGTCCTTCCAGATGGGACGCGTGCAGGAGGCCTTGGGCCCCGGGAATCCCGTGCGCCTCGTTTCCATCACAACCGACCCCGAATTCGACACCCCGGAAGTCCTCAAGGCTTATGGCGAACGTTTCTCGGCCATTCCCGGTCAATGGCACTTCCTCACCGGCGACACGAGCGCGATCCACTCGATCATCAAAAACGACCTCAAACTGATCGCCTTTGAGAAACCCGAAGAGGAGCGCGCGTCGATCAACGACCTCTACAATCACAGCGTCCTCTTCGCCATCATGGACAAACAAGGTCGCATGCGACGCGTCCTTCACGCGAACGACACCAACATCAACGTCATCGAAGAGATCGTCGCCACGGTTTCAAAACTCCACCAAGCCGACTGAATGCCATGAGCGTCTCCGACCTTCCGGCCCTCAACGCCGCTCTGAACAGCCTCAGCGCCATCCTGCTGACCTTTGGATTTGTGTTCATCAAGCGGGGCGACAAGACCGCCCACCGGAACTGCATGATCGCCGCCTTTGCGGTCTCTACGGTATTTCTGGCCTGTTACCTGACCTACCATGCCCAGGTCGGTCACACCTCCTTTCAGGATCCCGCCTGGTTCCGGCCGATCTACCTGGCAATTCTGATCCCCCACGTGCTGTTGGCCGGCTTGATCGTCCCCATGATCCTGGCGGCCCTCTGGTTCGCCTTCCGGGGAAATCATGAAAAACACCGAAAAATTGCCCGGTGGACGTGGCCATTGTGGATGTTTGTCTCCGTCACAGGCGTCCTGATCTACCTGCTGATCCACCGGATTTTCCCCCAATAGCAAGATACGCAACCTACTGAATTTAAGTATGTTGCGGCACACCCTGCCCCTTTTTTGCTCAAAAAACCTTTTGAGCGTCCTCGCGTTCTGATAGGCTCACGGCCCTTTCGCGCACAACCAACCGCGCTCGAAGGGACAGCAATTTCGTTATGGGAACACAGGAAAACAACAACACACGGAACGAGGCCCCCAAGTACCGCCCGATCACCCTCCAGAATCTGCGAGATCTGCCCCAGGCGTCCAAACTGACCTCCGAGCAATTGTTCGACATCCAGGTCGTTGGCAGCGTCCTGCCCTTCCGCTCCAACAATTACCTGGCGGACAACCTGATCGACTGGGACAATGTCGACAGCGACCCCTTCTTCACCCTGAATTTCTGCCAGAAGGACATGCTCAAGCCCCGGCATTTCAACGCCATGGCGGACCTGATCCGGAGCGAGGCGCCCAAGAACGAGGTCACCGAACTCGCCAACCAGATCCGGATGGAGTTGAACCCCCATCCCGCCGGCCAGCAGGAACACAATCTCCCCGAACTCAACGGCCAGAAACTCACAGGCATGCAGCACAAGTATCGGGAAACCGTGCTGTTCTTCCCGAGTCAGGGCCAGACCTGCCATGCCTATTGCAGCTACTGCTTCCGCTGGGCCCAGTTTGTCGGCATCGAAGGCCTGAAATTCGCCATGAAGGAGTCCGAACTTCTGGTCGACTACATTCGGCAACACGAGGAAGTCTCGGATATCCTGTTCACCGGCGGCGACCCGATGATCATGAACACCCGGGCCTTCGCCTCTTATATCGACCCGCTCCTGGACGCCAACCTCGAACATCTCCGCACCATCCGCATCGGCTCCAAGGCCCTGGGTTACTGGCCGCATCGCTTCACCACGGACGGGGACGCCGACGACATGATCCGCCTCTTCGAGAAGATCGTGAAGTCCGGCAAACACCTCGCCTTCATGGCCCACTTCAACCACAAGCGCGAGTTGGAGACCCCGGCCGTCCAGGAGGCCATCCGCCGCATCCGGGAAACCGGAGCCCAGGTCCGCACCCAGTGCCCCATCCTTGCCCACATCAACGACAAATCCGAAATCTGGTCGGACATGTGGAAAGAGCAGGCCAAGCAGGGCTGCATCCCCTACTACATGTTCCAGGTCCGCGACACCGGCGCACAGCACTATTTCGGGCTCTCGCTCGAACGCGCCTGGCAGATCTTCCGGGACGCCTACAAGAACGTCAGCGGCATCGCGCGCACCGTCCGCGGCCCGTCCATGTCCGCGGCCCCCGGCAAGGTCGAAATGCTCGGCGTCAATCAGATCGCCGGGCAGAAAGTGATGACGCTCCGATTCCTCCAGGCGCGCAATCCCGACCATGTCGGTCAGCCATTCTTCGCCCGTTACGATCCCGACGCCGTCTGGCTGGACGACCTGGTCCCGGCCTTCGGCGAGGAGGACTTCTTCTTCGAGCAGAACACCAACCGGGCCGTCAACCGCGCCACCGATCTCCAACTGAGCGAAAAGACTGACTGATCCCCGGATCCCCGCCCGCAGGCGCTCTGCCTGAACAGGTCAGCAGGACCGCGCTGCAAGAAGTTGCAGGCGCTCTGCAACTTCTTGCAGGCGCCTCGCCCCGATCCCGTCATTCCCTCCGCAATTCGTCCGCCAAAACCAGGGATTCCGTTCGTCGCCACCCGCTGGCATGCCTGCTGCTACTGTGTCTGACAGTTTGCAAGAATCTGTCGATACCCCCAAAACTGAACCGACAAAACCCGAGGACGCGAAATCGGCGTCCGCGGAAGAGCTGGCGCGCCAGATAGAGCACGCGGCGCATTTCTTGCCGGCGCAGGGGCCGATCACCGCCTTTGTTCATCACAACACGCTGCACGCCTTCGAGGACAGCCCCTTCGAGGAAGGCGTGGTGAAGGGCGCCGAACTCTTTGGCTGCCACGCGTTTCTCCCGGAAGCCCGCTACCGCGCAAAGCTGGATCGCGGACGCATCACCGCGGAAGACATTGCGGCGGTCCTGCAGGAAGATCTCGGTGAAGGCGCGAACACCCCCGCCGGACCGGCGGGCACACGCATCCAGCTCCGGCTCGGCATGCTGAATCACCCGCTGCGCACGGGCCCCTCCGCCGAACTTCGTTGGGTGATCGAACAGACCTCGGCCCTGAGCCGCTTTCAGGCCCCGGTCCCGACCTCCCTGCGCGAACAAAGCATCCAGGCGACCAAGCATTGGGTGATGCGGGACTTCGGGGACGGTTCCTTCAGGAACGCCGACGAGTCGACGCGCCGTATGCTGGACGACCTTTTTCTGCGCTTCGACCGCAAGGAACTGGACAACTGGACCGATGCGGCTTGGGAGGAATTCACCCTGCACCTCCTCTGGCTCGTCTGCCGGGAAGGCGCGCTGTCGGCCGGCGGCTCCGCCGATGCGCAATCAGGCCATCAGCCGCCCATCCGACACGCCGACCTGCTGCATGAAGTGTCAGGAATCGATTGCGGCGATTGGGTGAATGATCTGCTGATCCGCTTCTGCGCCGCATTCCTCGACCAGGATTTCGCCCCCACGCCCCTGCCGGAACGGGAAAAAGGCTTCCTGGCAGCGTTCAAGGCGCTTTACGGCCGGAGTTCAGCGGCCGCCGACGGTTGGCTGAATGCGGCCGTGACCGAACTGGACCGCGCCCGATGCCCCTTCGATTCCATCGCCAGCTCCTTGGAGGAACTCGGCGTGAAGCCGGACGAACGCGAGACCTACATCCTCCACACCCTGCTCGCCCTGCGCGGCTTTGCCGGGATGTTGTGGCAGACGGAATGCCGCAGCGACCGCGTCGCCAAACCCACCCCCAAAGGAGCCCTCGCCGAGTATCTGGCCGTCCGCCTCATCCTCGAACGCGCCGCGCTCCGCCAGGCCGCGGCGGAAGGCCTCGGGTTCCACGGACCCTTGGCCAATCTGCGCCAGGAAACGGAACGCCATTTCGTCCGGCACCCCGAAAGCGCGGAGCAACGCGCATTCCAGATCTTCCAACTGGCCCAGGTCCTGGGCTGGACGCCGGCGCAACTGACCGGACTCGACGCGGATCAATGGCGGAATCTCTTCGCCGAAATTGCTTCGTTCTCCGGCATGGAGCGGCGTCGGATCTATCACCTCGCCTTCGAGCGCCACTACCGCAGGGAGACCCTGGACGCCGTCGCGCTGCATTCGCGACGCGTTCGCGAGACCGATGACATCACCCGCCCCGCAGAGCGTCCCTCCTTTCAGATCGTGACCTGCATCGACGAGCGTGAAGAGTCCTTCCGCCGCGCGTTGGAGGAGATCGCGCCGGACTGCGAGACCCTAGGCGCCGCCGGTTTCTTCGCCGTGGCAATGAATTACAAGGGCGCCGCCGACGCCCATTACACGCCGCTCTGCCCGGTAATCATCGAGCCGAAACACTACGTGGCGGAAAAGGTCGTCTACACCCACAAACAGACCGACCGGCGACGAAAAGAGCGTCGCCGCACCATCGGCACGGTCACGCACCAGGTGCACCTCGGCAGCCGCACCTTTGCCGGCGGCGCGCTGGCGGGCATCTTCGGATCGATCGCCTCCATTCCCCTGGTCACTCGCATCTTGTTTCCGCGGCTGGCGGCGAAACTTCGCGGCGCCATGGGCGGCTTCGTGCGGACGCCGGACATCACGGAACTCGAATTGACCCGCACCGAGGAGGAACCCGGGCGCCAGCCGGGACAGATCGGCTACAGCGTGCCTGAAATGGCGGACATCGTGGAACGACTGCTGCGCGACCTGGGCCTCACCAAGACGCTCTCCCGGCTCATCGTGATCTGCGGACACGGCTCCTCCAGCCTGAACAACCCCCACGAGGCGGCGCATGACTGCGGCGCCTGCGGCGGCGGACGCGGCGGCCCCAACGCCCGGGCCTTCGCGCAGATGGCAAACAATCCCGGAGTGCGGTCCATCGTCGCCGAGCGCGGCCTCGAGATCCCGGAAGACACGGTCTTCCTCGGCGCCTATCACAACACCTGCGACGACAGCGTCACGGTCTATGATCTCGAGCGCCTGCCATCCTCCCACACCGGCGACTACGAGACCGCCTGGGCCGCCATCGACGAGGCCCGCAAGCGAAGCGCCCACGAGCGTTGCCGCCGATTCGAATCCGCCTCGTTGAATATTGATTTCGAGGAGGCCCTGCGCCACGTGGAAGGCCGCGCGGAGGACCTTTCCCAGGTCCGGCCGGAATACGGCCACGCCACCAACGCGCTCTGTTTCGTCGGGCGCCGCGAGTGGTCGCGCGGCCTCTACCTCGACCGGCGGGCCTTCCTGCAAAGCTACGATCCTGAACAGGACGACGAGAACTGCACGATTCTCACCCGCATCCTGCAGGCGGTCATCCCGGTCTGCGGAGGCATCAATCTGGAGTATTATTTCAGCTACGTGGATCCGGTCGGCTATGGCTGCGGCACCAAGCTCCCCCACAACATCACCTCGCTCCTCGGTGTGATGAACGGCGCCGCCAGCGACCTCCGCCCGGGACTGCCTTGGCAGATGGTGGAGATTCACGAACCGGTCCGGCTGCTCTTCGTCATCGACACCAGTCCCGAAAACATCGAACGAATCCTGGAGAAGAATCCGCCGCTCGCCACCCTGGTTCGCGGCCGTTGGGTGCAGCTGGCGACTGTGGATCCAAAAACCTCAAGGATTGATCTCTTTCATCAGGGGGCGTTCGTCCCCTATGAACCGGGCAGCCAGTCGCTGCCCGCAGCGCCTCACTCGCAGGACTGGTATCGCGGCTGGCGCGGGCATCTAGGATTCGCCTCGATCGTGAAACAAGGGAAGGAAGGCGCGCAATGATCTCCGAGGAAACGCTGTCCATCCTGTTCATGACGCTGGGCTGCATCGTGCTGATCTGCCCCGCGCTGCTGGTGGCGGCGCTCGGACTCAGCTCCCTCAGCGGACGCAACCTGAACGAGCGCACAATCATCCGATGGACCCAGGCGACGAACATCATCGGCCTGCTGGCGGCCCTCGGCGTGCTTGGGGGCATGCTCGATCACGGCGATCGCTTCGTGGCCATCGAGTTGGGCAACTGGGTCTTCATTCCGGAGCAGCATTTTCATTTTCACCTGAAGTTCGTCTTCGACCGGCTTTCCGTTCCGTTCTGCATCCTGTCGCTCCTGTTGTGCGGCGTGGTCGCGTCGTTCAGCAGCCGGTACCTGCACCGGGAACAGGGGTTCAATCGCTTCTTCGTCTGCTACTCATTCTTCACCCTGGGCATGGTCCTGACCTCGCTGGCCGGCACGGTGGAGGCCCTGTTCTTCGGCTGGGAGCTCGTCGGACTGTCCTCCGCCTTGCTGGTGGCCTATTTCCACGAACGGCCGGCCCCCGTGCGCAACGGCATCCGCGTCTGGTCCGTCTACCGCATCGCGGACGCGGCCTTTCTGCTCGCCGCGCTGATGCTGCACCACTTCACCGGCGCGGGCGATTTCGACAAACTCACCGGCAGCGGCCCCTGGCCCGAAGGCGTGGCGGCGATCAGCCCCTCGGAGGCGCTCGCCGTGGGTCTGCTGCTTCTGGTCGCCGCGGCGGGCAAATCGGCGCTCGTTCCCTTCTCCGGCTGGCTGCCGCGCGCCATGGAGGGACCGACTCCGTCCAGCGCGATCTTTTACGGCGCGCTTTCCGTGCACCTCGGCGCGTTTCTCCTCCTGCGGGTCAGCCCGATCCTTGAACTGTCGCTCCCGCTGTCGGCGGCGGTCGTCGCGATCGGGCTGGCCACCGCAGTCTACGGCGCCATCACCGCCCGCGTGCAGACGGACATCAAGACGGCTCTGACCTTCGCGTCAATGACCCAGGTCGGCCTCATCGTCGCGGAAATCGGACTGGGGCTGCGCTACATCGCGCTGATCCACATCCTGGGCCACGCCTGCCTGCGCACGCTCCAACTGCTGCGCGCCCCGACCCTGCTGCACGATTACCACACCATCGAGAACGCCATCGGCGGCCGGCCCGCCGCCAAGAACTCCGCGGCCGGTTGGTACCGCTTCGCCATGGAGCGCGGCCATCTGGACAACCTCATCGATCTCTATGTCCTGCGGCCATTCCGACGCGTCTTCCAATGGTGCGATCGCAGCGAGCGTCGCTGGACGGACTGGTTGTCCGGCGGCCACTCGCGAGCCTCCGACGATGTCGAGGTGCATTCGGAAATTGTTGAAGACCTTCGTCGTTGAACGTCATGCTGGAACTTCATCTACCCTGGTTGGAATTGACGATCGTGACGCCCCTCATCGGCGCGGCGGTCGTGCAACTGACGCGCGATCCGGGCGCTGCCTGGCGCCGCGGTCTCACGGTGACCGGGCTGACGCTGCTCATGGCGTTGGGGGCCTGGGAGGACTTTCAGACACTTCACGTTTTTGAAGCGCACGACCATTGGGACATCATCACGCCGTTGCTCGGCTCCGAAGCAGTGGTGATCGACGAGTTGAGCGCGCCCCTGCTGCCCCTGGCGGCCCTGCTGCATTTCCTGATCACACTCGCCACCCCCCGCACGATGACGGCCCGCTTTCCGCTGGTCGGGGCGCTTGTCTCCGAGACCCTGCTTCTCGCGTTGCTTGCCTGCCGGGAGCCGTGGGGGATCATCGCGCTGCTGGGCCTGATGACCCTGCCGCCCCTGCTCGAACTGAAGGGAAAACGGCAATCGACGCGTGTGTTCCTGTTTCATTCGCTGCTCTTCATCATCCCGCTCGCGGCCGGATGGGCCATGATCGAAGCGGCCGGAGAGGGCGATCCGCCTTCGGCCGCAGTGCTGATGCTGATCGCCGCCGTGCTCGTCCGCAGCGGCAGCGTGCCGGTGCACTGCTGGATGACCGACCTGTTCGAACGCGCGTCGTTCGGCACGGCGCTGCTTTATGTCACGCCTATGGCGGGCGCCTATGCGGCCGTGCGCCTGGCGCTTCCTGTCGCGCCCGACACCATCCTTCACTGGCTCGGACTGGTGGCCCTGATCACCGCAGTCTACGCCGCCTGCATGGCGCTGGTGCAAAAGGAAGCCCGCCGGTTCT
>Ga0181573_10004347_pt1 | contig 12104 bp, 7 predicted proteins | sample 101ome_25_FD_148643 | JGI IMG/M metagenome (GOLD analysis project Ga0181573, IMG submission 148643) | Coastal salt marsh microbial communities from the Groves Creek Marsh, Skidaway Island, Georgia - 101409BT metaG (spades assembly) | ecosystem: Environmental > Aquatic > Marine > Intertidal zone...
TTTATGTGTGAGAAGGTGCTGGGATGGTTTTGATGGAGTGTGGTTGCCATTGTCGCGCTTCTTTTACTGCACACGTGCGTCTTCAATGGAGGTGCGTGTTTCGGCACGCCGATGTGTCTAGTAGGGGCAAGGAACGTGCAGCTTCTTCTCAAAAGGTAACCTCGGCCAGGCCTTATGCCTTTGGTTGGGCGTGGGGGCGCTTGGAGCGGAGTTGTGCCATTGAATAATAACAACACCAGCCTCAAAAGACCAATGACCCGGACCCCTGTGCTGCGTCTGCAACAACAACGGAGCCTCCAACCTCCATAAGAGAGTTCCGCCCGGCTACGCGGCCCAGTCGGCATGCTCGTGCTGCTGCTGTAGGGGCGTCGGTGGACTGGGCCTTGTTCACTAAGGCCGGTGACTATGGAAGAATGGGGCGCGCGGTAGCAGCTTCCATGTCGACGTCGCAGCAAGGCCTCCGCCCATTTTCCGCCAGCCATCACCCCAACGAGCGAAGAAAGGATCGTTTTTTACCGGCATGATCGACCACCCGAGGGACGACATGATCGCACATCAGTGTTTTGGGGGATTAACGAAGTCACCGGTAGGTCCGTCCTCCTCTCTACCGTAAGTTTATGCTGTTTAATCATATGAAACCGCCGCTGATGTGCAAATCGTTGTGGGAAAACCATGAGGGTAGCACGCGCCGCGCAGAGTCCGGTGGACGAGGACGAGGCGGATCGCTTGGCCGGCAGGCACCCAGGCAGCTTGCACGCCACGCAGAGGCGCAACACGGGCCTGCTGGACGGCACGCCGACGCAGCCCCGTGACTTGAGCGTTTCGTGGGCTGACATGGCGCACGCGCCGCACCAGGCCGAGTCCCTCGACGTGTGCCGCCCTCGCTCCATACCGTCCTCGGGCCCGGCGTTTCGCGGCGCTGCCGAGGCCGCCCCGTACGCGCTGCTTGAGCGCTCATCGGGCGACGACTACGTCGAGGCCGATGATGATGGGGCCGGCGGCGTGATCTACGAGGACGCCGCCACCGCTGATCCCGCGATGACCGGAAGCGGCGCCTTTGGGAGCGGCCGGCGCGCGAGCGGGCCCACGACGTTGGGCCGGGCCCCGACCGTGGTGGCCGACATGCTGGGAGGCCACGGGCAGCCGAGCACGGCGGCGCGCGTGACGGAGCGGCTTCGCATGTACCTGCCGCGCGCGGTGGTGGGCGGGGCTGACCTGCACCTCGCGCTGGGCTTCGAGTGTGACACGGACGACTCGTACTGGCGGCACTACTCTACGCACCACGACGGGAACCGGTGCGCGGCACTGCGCCTCGCCATTGAGGTAACGTGCCATCGCGAGTTCAACGGCGGCGCAGCCTTCCCCTCGGGCGGCGCGCCCCCGCCCACCCTTGCCTTCTATGACCGCCCGCCGCCGGCGCGCCTGGGGGCCTTCGAGGTGGTGCTGAGCCTGTCTGACCCGGGTGGCGGCATCCAGCACGTGCTGCTGCACACGCGGCTCGGCTCAGCGCGCTTCCCCTCGGTCAAGGGCGTCGTGCGCCGCATCCACAACCTCATTGGCTCAAAGCGCGCCGACTACTCTGACCCCCAGCCCGTGCGTCCGAGGCTCTCGGCCGACACTGCCACCAAGCTGCCGCGCACGCGCACCGGTTCCCCCGTTCCGCCGCCCCGCGCGGACGAGTTTGAAGCGGCGGCGAACCACGGCCTCCCTGTGCGCGGCGTGGGCTTCAGCGGCCTCCCGGGCTTCGCCGGGCTGCCGGGGGCGACAGCGCCGCCCGGCGCAGAGACGGTGTTTAGCGGGGGTGGGCGGTCGCTGCTCGAGGGCGACCGCGCCGCGTGCGAGCTGTGCGGCCAGCGCGACTACCGGACCATCAGCCCCGTCGCGGACCGCCACAACCTCGCGGGGTCGGGCAAGGAGCACGCGTTCCGGGCCGCTCTGCGCCACCACGCTAAGGCGAGCGCGCACCGCGGAGACCCCATGAGCCGCTACCAGGTGCGCCACGTCGGCGACTGCTGCCTGAGCCGCTGCGTGGGCTGCGGCTGGCAGTACCTCGACGACGCGAACCACGCCGCCGCCTGCCTCCCGTGGGCCGACGACTTCCTCCCACCGCAGCTGCTAATGGCCTCCTGGGGGTCCACGCGCTTCGCCTGCAAGCACATCCCGGCCGCCAAGTACCGTCCTCACGTGCCGCTCGACGACCGCCAGCGCCGCCGCATCTACGTCGACGTCGTCGACCTCAAAGCGCCCGACGCGCCCTGCCTCTCCGCGCCCAATGAATACGAATACGACGATGGAGGCGGCGGCGGGAACGGCGGCGGGTACGGCGCGCGCGGGGCTGGGAGCGACCGATGGAGCGATCGATGGAGCGACCGGGCCCCGCCACCGCTGGTGGAGCTGGTGTCGGAGACGACGGGCGAGGTGGTGCCGCTGTTCGCGACGGGGTTGCACTCGTCGCTCGCGTGCGGCGACGTCAAGGTGCCCGACATCTACTCGGTGCGCGTCGGGGCCGGCGGCGGGCGCTTCGTGCAGCAGAACTGGCGCGGCCCCTTCGAGGTGGGCTACCTGGGCCCCATGCTCGTCACCGTCGAGGTCCGCTTTGACGCGGGCCTCGCCGTCGTCGTGAAGGACCTGGCGGGCCAGCCCCTCGACGGCGCCAACGCGATGCTCCGAGCGCTGGGCGGCGGCGGGCCCGGCGGCGGCTCCGGGCAGCTCTACCGACTAGGCAAGGCGCCGCGCGGCGTGGCGGTGGAGGTTCCAGGGATGTTCGAGCTGCGCGCCCGGGCGTGGGGCCACGTGCAAGTGACGCGCAAACGGCCCTTCAAGCTTGACCATGCCTCGTGGCCCAGAACGACCGGCGCGGGTGGCGGCGGTGGTGGCGGCACGCGGGTCGCCCCGCTACACGTCGCCCCGCTCACGCTGGAGGTGGCCATGCTGCGCTTTGACGTCGAGTTCCGCGCCGTCGACAGCCTCGGCCGCGCCCTAACGCCCGCTGGCGTCGCGCGGCTCGGCGGCTCGCCGCTCCTCACGGCGGGCGATGGCGACTTCTTGGACCTCTCGACCAACGGCCGGCGGGCGGCGTCGTCGTCCGAGTGCGAGCGCGAGTGGGCGGGGTGGCGGCTGACGCTAACTGAGCACGAGGAGGCGGCGGGTGGCAGGCACGGGGCGCCGACGGGGTGCTACGTAGTGCGGGACGTACTGTGCGAGGATGCTGGAAGGCGCCTCGTGACGCTCTCGGGGGTCGACTTCAAGGCGGGGGCGGCGGGGGCAGGGGCGGCAGAGGCGGCGAGCGGCCACAAGGCATGGAGCGTCGAGGTGTCGGCGGGGCGGTACTTCGTGTCGCACCTCCTCATCGGAGACGGGCCCGGCGCGCGGCGGGCCCACCCCGAGGACTTTCACCTCGCCGTCGACGACTGGCTCATCGGCCACGGCCCTGGCCACGGCGGCCACAGCGGAGGTCACGGCGACGACGCGGCGTGGAGCAGGCGCGGGGGCGAGCCGCTGGTGGTGCGCGTGGTGTGCAAGGTGTTCGATGTAGTGGTGCGGCTTGTGGACCTCACAGAGTTGAAGCGCAACGGCGATGCTGCGGTGCTCGCGCAGCCACCGCAGGGCACCACGGTGGCGCTCGTCGCGGCGCCGTCCGTGGCCGAGGACGGGCCGGGGTCGCCGAGCGGGTCGCCAAAAGAGGCGGCAGCGGTGCTGTTCCGGGGCCCGCGGCGCATCGGCCTCGAGTGCCGGCCGCCGGGGAGTAAGGCGGCAGAGAGCGGTCGGCCCGTGGAGCCGACGTCGTTCACGGCGGACGAGCTGACGGCGCTGGCGGGGCGTTACCGCGTGGCGGTGGAGGCGCCAGGATTTAGTGTTGTGGGGCTGCGCGTAGGTGGGCGGCGGCTCGGCGTGGGCGGAGACGTGGACGGGGATGGCGTGGACGACGGCGCGGACGAGGGCGAGGCGGCGGGCTTCGTCGAGCTGAGCGACGCTCTGTGGCCGCGGCTTGAGAGCCTCGCGGGCGACGGCGACGGCGGTGGCGACGGCGGCGGCGACGGCGGCGGCGGCGGGGCACTGGCACGGCTCGAGGGGGCCTCCCCCCTGGGCGCGAACGCGACGGCGCTGGTGGTCGAGGTGGAGCTATCCTTTTCGCCGGTGCCGGTCATGGCGCCCTTCGAGGTGGTGGAGCGGCCGCGCCTGCCGTCGCACGCGCCCGGCCTGTCCATCGACGTTGCCCTCGTGGTGGACGCGACGGGGAGCATGGCGGCCCACCTCGAGGCCTGCGCCGACGCCGTCACCACTGCCGCCACCGAGCTCAGGCTGCACTACCCGGGCTGCGCCGTGCGGTTTGGTGCGGTGTGCTACAGGGACTTCGACCCGCTGGGCTTCGACCCGGCCTCCCAGGAGACGCGCGAGGTGCACGCGCTGAGCGAGGGTGCGGGACAGGTTCGGGCGTGGCTGTCAGGGGTGCCCGCCGAGGGCGGAGGTGACGTGCCGGAGGACTTGCTCGGGGGGATCGACGCCGCGCTGCGTCTCGAGTGGCGCGCCACCACGCGCCTCTGCCTCGTCGTCACGGACGCGCCCTGCCACGGCACGCGCTTCCACGGCCGTGAGGTGGAGGACGCCTTCCCGCGCGAGCCCGACCCGCGGGGCCTCACCGCCGAGGGGCTCCTCGCGGTGGCGCGCGCCCGCGGCGTTAAGCTTGTCTTCGGCCGACTTGGCCCTGCCACGGATGTCATGGTGGGCGAACTGCAGGCCGTGGCGGCGTCGCTGGAGGCCGAGGCGGCGCTGGCGGGTGACCACACGCCGGGGCAGGGCGGGCGGCTCGTAGAGGAGGTTGAGCTGCCGCCAGTGGCCGGCCACGAGGGAGACGGCGACGATGGCGGCGCTCGAGGGGTGGAGTGGGCCGCCTTCGACGGCGCGCTGGGGGGGCGCGAGGGTGAGCGGCAGCAGTTCCTGCGGGACGTGATCCGCGAGTCGCTCATAGTGGGGTCGGTGCACATGGAGGTGCTCGGCGCGGTGCGGCTCTCCTGGGCGCTCCCCGCGCACCTCACCCAGGGCCCCACGCAGGTCCGCGAGTACGAGCTGCAGCGCCGCCGTGTGTCCGTGCCCGGCGCGCCGCGGTCCGCGCTGGCCGAGCGGGGGCGCCGGCGGCGCGCGGCGACGGCAGCAAGGGACAAGCTGCACGATGCCATGCACGGGCACCGCGAGCGCGGGGGCGGCGGCAGCAGAACTGCGGCGGGCGGCGGCGGCGGTGGTGGTGCCCTCGTTCTGCGCAGCGACGACGATGACACGTCCCAGGCCCTGGTGGCCGCCGCCGAGGCTGCGGCTGAGGCGGCGGAGGCGGCAGAGAGCGCGTGGTCGTCGTCCTTTCTGCGAGGCGACACGGGCAGCCACACCATCGTGCTGCCGGCGGCGGTGGCTGCAGCCTTTCGCGTCCGCGCCCACTGCGCTGACGGCTCGGTGACGCTGTTCTCCGAGGAGCAGCGCGTCGAGGTCGGGCTGCCTAAGGGGACCGGCGCTGGACTTGCCATCGCCGTCGACAGCGCGGTGCTCAAGGTGCTGGTGGTGGTGCACGCACACGTCGAGGCCGTCACCTTCCTCTTCTCCGACGGGTCGCGCCGCTGCTTCGCCTCCCTTGCTCACGACGCGGCGAAGCGGGCCCGGGCGGCGGCGGCGGTCGCGGCGGGCTACAACGGAGGGGACAGCGCCGACGAGGAGGACACGGGGGCGCTGGGGGCGTGCGGAGGAGTGCTCGCGCTGGCGGCTGGGGAGGCGCTGACCGAGGTCAAGGGCGTCAACAGCGGCCACTTCTGCGAGGCCATCGAGTTCGTCACGAGCCACGGCCGGCGCGTTCGGTGCGTTGGGAGAGAGAGAGGGAGAGAGAGAGTTAGAGATGGGGTGCTCCAGCCAGTGCGCTCATTTCTTTATCTTCCATCGCCACGTATTTGCGCATGCTTCCTCACCCCGCATTGCTCCTCGATTCGTGTTCAGATTTGAAGGGGACAGAGCCTTCGCGGACCCGGGCGGCAACTCCTTCTTCCGGTTCAAGGCGCGACCGGGGCGGCGGGTGGTGGGGCTGGTACTGCGGCACACGGGCAGCGCGGCGGACCCGCGGCACAGCGACGGCTTTGCGGTGGTGGAGGCGCTGTACGCGGAGGTGCCGCTAAAGTCACAGGCGGAAGAGGCGACCGCGGAGGCGGCGGGGCGGGCGGAGGCGGCGGCGCGCGCCAGCAGCCTTAAGTACGGGGGCGCCGACGGCGAGGGCGGGCGCGAACGGGCGGCGGTCGCGCGGCGCGCGGCGGAGCGGGACGCGGCGGCGGCAAATGCGGCGTACGCGGCGGCGCTGGAGGCGCGGCGGGAGGAAGACAGGGCGCGCGAGGCGGCGGTGGCCAGAGGGCGGCAAGGCACCAGGGGGCGCCCGTCGGGGCTCAAGTCGACGCCGACGCCCGAGGGCGCGAGGCCCGCCCCCGTGCGCGTAACCTTCGCTAACAACTTCGGCGAGCGGGTGCGCGTGGCGTGGGTGGACTACCGCGGCAAGGAGCTCACCTACTGCCACCTCGACAGGGAGCAGCACCGCACTATCGAGTCGTTCGCCGGCCATTGCTGGGTGGTGCGCTCCGTCGCCACCGAGGAGATCGCCCACGCCGCGCGCTGCACGCGGGAGAAGAGCCAGACGATGTGGATCGGCGGGGAGGTGAAGATCCTTTAATTGTTTAACGGGGTACACGACGCGCGGGGCGGCTGATTGGGGCACTCCGAGCTTTGAGCGGGGCCTATAGTATATATAGGGGTTCATAGAGGTTCTGTGCGTTTAATTAGTCGTCGGCTAGCGCGAAGTGGCGGTGACTTGGATTGGTGCTAGTTATATCCCGGCCCCGGCCCTGAGTAACCACGAGCCTGGAAGAACTTCCTTCGTTCCCCCTTTTTGTTGGGGCCATCTACGTAGCTACAGTTACAGTAGACAGTAGGAGCTCGGGGCAGCTCGCAGCGCTGTGTTTTTCTTCGATTTATGGTGCCCTGAGCACCTCGCCAGGTGGTTGTGAATTTTGCGGTTTGCCCTCTGCTGGCTCTACATAGCTGCCAGTGCCGCTGCCGCTGCCGTGCGGCGACGGTGCTGGCGAGGCAGAGAGCCGCCCCATGATGCGCTCCTCGATGGCGCGCATTTCGTTCTCGAGGTCCCCGTCCGCGCCGCCCTCGCACTCGCTGCTCCCGCCGCTGCCGCTGCTCACCGTCCGTTGCGATAGGACCATGTCGGCCATGACCGCCGCCGTGCGCGCCGCCCGGCCAGCCAGGCGCTCGTGCACGCTCGAGCCCACCGGGGCGAAGCCCTCGCAACTCGCGCCAGCCCCGGCGCCAGGAAATTCTGCGAGTGACGCCTGGACGGAATTGACGGCTGCGGGAAGGTCCTGTGGTGCTGCGGCCGCGAATGCTTTGCCGTGAGCTGGCATGCGTCGAGGGGACGTGTCGGTCCGCTGGGCGTGTTGGTGTCCAGAGGTCGCGGGTGCCAGTGCCATGCGTGGCTGCTCGTGATGCTGGCGATGCAACGGTTGCGGCGGAAGCTGCAGTGCCGGTGCGCGGTCCGAGGCAGGGTGTCTGGTCGGCGTGTGGGCCGCAAGCGTCTGCACCCACTCGTCGCGCCGGCGGACCGTCACTGGGCGAGCTTCGGGATGGTCTCCGAGGGCGCCGGCGAGGGCCTCGGCGGCAGCGCCGGCGTGGTGGCCGGGGAGTACTCCGGTCGGCTGGAGGAGGAACGCCTCGAGGTCCGCAGGCTGCTGGGCGCGCCGCGAGCGGTGCAGCAGGTGCAGCAGTGCCGTCACCTCGGCCTCCTCTCTCGCGACTTGACGCGTCAGCTGCGCCGCCCGCACCGACTGCTCCGCGGCGGCCCTCGAGAGAACCTCCCGCTCCGCCGTCGCGCGCCGCCCCTCGGAGCCGCCGCCAAGCGCATCCACGGTCTCCTCAGCGACGCCCACGCGCGCCACCAGCGCGTCTCTCTGCGCGCGCAGCTTGGAGAGCGTGCCGTTGCGCTGGCGCAGGAGCTCCTCATGCCTGCCAAGGGGTCAAGGGGTGCAAGGGGGGCTCGGTTACGGGTCAAAAGGTCGTTGGATCTGCAGGGGTGCGCGGCTCGCGGGCGTCACCGGGCGCAGGCGTCGTTTGCATCCTTGAGCAGAGCGTCGTCCGCGGCCCGGGCACTCGCGAGCGCCGCGCCCGCCTCCCTCGCCCGCCGCATCGCACGCTCCACCGCTTCGCTCGCGCCGCGCTCCGCCGCCGCCCGCCGCGCTGCCTCGGCCCGCTGGCTCTCCCGCGCGCGATGGAGCATCTGAGGGGCAGAAGCACGCGCCGAAGAGGCGTGTAACTGCGCTGAGTTGTGTGTGGCAGGCGCCGGTCGAGGCGGCAGCGCGCGTCCAACCGCTGCCTCACCGCTGCCTCGGCCGCTGCCCGCTGCGCATCGTCGGCCCGCGTCCGGGCTGCGAGCTCGAGCAGGGCCCGGCGCTGCCGCTCGCCCGCCTCGGCCGCCGCCGCCGCCGCCACGATCTCACGGGCCAGCCGCGCATGCTCCGCCGCCGCGCAGCGCACCACCTCGGCCGCCGCGCAATCGCGCTCGTCGCGCTCCGCCGCCATCCTGACACCAGGCACACACCGCGCACGCGCGCGCCATGTCACTCACCTGAAGCACCCCTAAGGCTAGCAAGCGCGCCCCGCGGCCATCACCGCTTCGCGTTGGCGTAGTCCTGCGCCAGCTGCCGCCGCCGCTCGTCCAGTCGCGCCCCACCGCTCTCGAGGGCCTCGAGCTTGGTCGCCACCACCTCCAGCCGGGCCACGTCACCAGCAACCGACTCCGACCGCCGCGCACGCGATATGGACGTCTGAGGGGGCAGCGCACGCGGTCGCCCACAAGTGTGTTATCAATCACAATGGCGGTCGCATTGCCGCAGCGTGAAGATTGACCGGCACTGACCTCGCGGAGGAGGGCCACGGTCCACCGCTGCAGGGTCCGGCGGCACCCCGCGGCCCGCCGCTTGCGGAACACCTGACCCGCGGCCGCCACAAGCCTGCAGCGGTCGCGCTTGAGGCGGGCCCACTGCGCGAGGGCCGACTTGAGGCGCAGCGCAGCCAGCCGCGCAGAGGCCGCGCGCGTAAGGCCCGTCGCGGGGGCGGGCTCGGGCAGGCGTGCGGCGAGGCGGGCCAGCGTGCCGGGGTGCAGAAACGGGCGCGGCGGGTTGGCCGCGGCCTGGGGGTGGCGGGGGCGGCCCGACCCCGCGGCGAAGGCCGCGCCGCTCAGCCGGGGGAAGCGCGCGAGTGCGTGGCGTGGCCGCGCGAGGATCAGCCGCGCGGCAACGCACGCGGCGGCGGCGAGCTTCGCCAGCCCCCGCCGCATTGCTCGCGCGGCCCAGTGCGCGTCGAGAGCGGCCTGTGAAGCGGCGTGCGCGCGCCACGCCAGCAGGTGCCGTCGCAGCCTTTTCGACGCGACGGCGCCGCAAGCTTCGGCGAAGGTGGCCTTGAGCGCCGTAGTGTCCGCGGCCCGGGCGTGCCAAGTCCAGAGGACGCGCCGGAGCCTGTGGCGGCTGCACAGGCGCCGCTCCGCTATCATCGCCTAAAGTTGTGAAGAAGAATTAAAGAAGGAGAAAACGGGGAGGGGGGGGGCATTCTCGACACGACCTCGTCACGCCTACCTCGTTCAACCATGGGGCCACGGGCAAGTCGCGGTTGGCTGCCGAGGCCCAGACGCGCCGCCGCCGGGCCGAGGCCGTGCGAGCCGTGACCACAAACGCGCTGCGCAAGCACCAAGCGAAGGACAAGGGGATCATGTGCAGTTGTATCTTTAAAACGTCGCGCGGTAACAATACCCCCCCTCTCACCGCAGCGCCGCGATCCCGGTTCTGAGGCGGCGCTCCGCGAGCGCGTCTTCTGCGCGCTGCCTCGCAGCCGCTGCCGGTAGCATGCGCCGCGCGAGTGTGCGCAGCGACCGCCGCAGCCTCCACCGCCGGCATACCCGTCTCGTCGCGACGAACTGCGCCCACGCCGCAAACCCACGCAGGACGGCCGCGGCGTTTGCCTTCCCCCGCGCCTCGGCCGCCATGACTGCGACGGCGGCGGCGCGGCGGCGAGCGAAGGCGGCCCAGCGGCGCAGGAGGCGCGAGAGCCAGTGCGCCATGGCCGAGAGCTCATTGGCCAGCTCTGCGGCGGCTGCGGCCGCCGCCTCAGCCCACGTCGCGAAGGCCCACGCGACCGCGGCCCTAACACGCCGCCGCGCCCGCCGCACCGCCGCCTCGCGCGCCGCGCACGCCCACTGCCCCAACGCCTCGCGCCGCCGCCGCCGCCCCAGCAGCCTGGCCAGGCACCGCGCTCGCGCCCTGTGCGCGCGCGCGTCGACCGCAGAGAGCGTAAGGCCGACGAGGCAGCGCCGGAGGAGCCGCGCCGCTGCCGAGGCACGCACGCGGCGGCGGAGCCCGCGGGCAGCTCCTAGCAGGGCCCATGCCGACAGCGCGCGGCCGAGCACGTCGCGCCGCTCGCGCAGCGACGCTCGGGCCTCCCGGCCCCCCCGCCGGCGGGGCGGGGGGGGGGCCGGGGGGGGGGGGGGGGGCAGGTAGTACGCAGAGTGAAATACTATCGGGGTAGCCCTTCGGCCAATGCATTCGTGCGGTGAGCCCGCCTCGAGCCGGCGCCCCCTCACCTGCAGCGCGCCTATGGCCCGGGACCGGAGCGTGGCCATGGCGAGGAGTCGAAACGCGCGCGTCAGCCCCCGCGATCCGTTGAACCAGATGACCAGAGCTCGCCGTTCGCGGTCCGCAATCGCAGCCAAGGCAGCGGTCTCTGTCGAGGATAGCAGGGGAAACGATTGTGTGATGAGTAGCAGGGGATCAGGTCGCAAGCGCAAAAGAAAAAACACGAGAATCGGTTGATGCCGGCAGTGCTACCGTCCGCCGTGCGTAGCAGCCTGGCCTGCGCCTCCGTCGCCTCCCTCCCCCTCGCCTCCAGCGCTTCATTCTCGGATTTGAGCAGCGCTACCTCTGCCTGCGCCGCCGCCGCCTCCTCTTCGGCCGCTGCCACGGCCACCGCTGCCACACGCCGTCCCTCGACAGCGGCCGCAAAGCGGCGACGCTCCTCGTCCTTGGCGTCGAGCTGCGACTTGAGCTCGTGGAACGCGTGCTGCAGGCTCGCAAGCTCGGAGGCAAGGTTGCGCACCGCGCGCCCCCCGGCCACAGTGTTTGCCTCAACATTTACGCGGACCTTGGCGAGGCGCGTGGCCAGGGCGGCGTTCGCTGCGCTCATCTCCTTCGACCCCTTGGCCTTGGCGGCCACCTCAGCGGCTACGCTCTCAAGCTGCTGCCTCAGCGCCTTCATGCCGACAGCGGGGCGAGCTTGGGCTAGCGGCAGTGGAGGCGCCCGACTCGGCCGCTGCGGAGGCGGTTCGGGAAGCGTGTCGAGCAGCGGGAGGGGCTCCCACGGCGGGCGTTGCCGAGGGGCCGAGGCGCTCTTCCATCGGGCCACCGCGGCGACAGTGGTGGCCGGGAAGGGCGGCGGCGCCCGCAGCTTTCTCTGCCATGCAATATCGCTTGTGGCTTGGAAGCTTGGGGCTGCCGCGGCGCCGGCCAGTCTGGCGCCTGGCACACCGGCGAGCATGGGATATCCTTCTTGTCGTCGCGGCACAACCGTCAGTCCACGGATTTCTTTCAGAATTCTGATCTACTATCCAAAAACGATCCAACATAAAAGCAGAAACTGCCTAGCAATCAGGAAATCAAAAAACACTGGTCACTGATTGGCTTGAATGATACTCACGCCGGATGAAAACACCAGAAATGTCTGAGGAAATCGGGGCAATAAAGCCATGTCTTCGGTAGATTCGTGGTGATCCGAAGCCTTCGCAGAGGACCTCCCGTGAGTCATGGGGGGGGGCTTATTCACAGAGGGGAGATGGCGCAAACGTAGGACACGTCTGTTTCATCGACATGTTAACAATCGTATAAAAACTAAACAGTAGAAATCGCCATGGGAAAGCACTTTACATCCATTCCAGAATACAGTGGCGGCGCCAAGAAAGCGCTGCGTGTGCGTGTGCATGCGCAGCTCAGGCTCTTCCTCGGACTGTGCACCTGCGGAGAAGCAGTCGAAGTGTT
>Ga0181573_10004350_pt1 | contig 12097 bp, 5 predicted proteins | sample 101ome_25_FD_148643 | JGI IMG/M metagenome (GOLD analysis project Ga0181573, IMG submission 148643) | Coastal salt marsh microbial communities from the Groves Creek Marsh, Skidaway Island, Georgia - 101409BT metaG (spades assembly) | ecosystem: Environmental > Aquatic > Marine > Intertidal zone...
CGCCGCGACGCGCCGCGCCATGAAACCCCGAAACACCCTCTGCACGTCAATCGCCGCGCGCGTTTGACCAACTCGGGAACGAAACGCCTCGCGAGCCCAGCCTCCCCGAACGCGCGCCTGGACCCTGACGACGGCGTCGCGAAGGCGCAGGAACGTCGCCCTCACGACGCGCCCGCGCGCGTGCTTCTGAGCGACCAGCGTCGCGGCGAGGGTGCGCTGACGTACGTCCTCCATCGCGCCGACGCGACCGGCGCGGAAAAACACCTTCGTCTTACCAAACGCGTATTCGCCGGCGGGGACGCCAAAGTGCGAGAGCACGGCGCGACACGTCGCGTCCGACGACGAACGATCGTGTCTCCCCTCGTGTCCATCGCCGGGGGGCAGGAGAAACCCGAACCGCTCGGCGAATTCGTGCCGCGCGAAGCGAGTCGGGAACCCGGCTTTGGCGATTCGGACAACCTCCAACACGCCGCAGCACCTCAGCTGCGACAACACTAGGGAGTGATCAAACTCGCCCGGGACCAGCGCGGCGTTGGGCTTGACGCAGCGGATGAAGTGCGGCGAGCACTCGTCGAGCCTCGCCACCAGCGACGCGAGCTGCGTCTTGAAGCGCTTGGCGACGGTGTCCTTCCCTTTGCCAGCCTTCTTGAACCTCGAATTGAGTGAGTTTTGGCGTTCAGTTTTGGCGTCGTCGTCGGCTTTGCGCATGACGGCGAATAGCGCCTGGGTCATGGACCTGTCGCTGTCGCCGACGACGGCGGCGAGATCGGGGTGCAACTCGTCCTTGTTCTTGTCCAGCCACCCGCCCGCGTCGTACGCGACGTCGCCGGCGTAGTGCGACACCGTGAAGCGCATCGCGTCCCTCTTGTCGGCGGAGAAGCGCGGATTTTTCACCTCGCTCGCGAGCTTACCCGCGAAGGTTTTATCCGTCGCCTTGGGAAAGGCGCACTGCTCGTCCAGCAACGAGAGGACGCCCACCGGTTTCTGCTCTATGAGATCCAGGCAGAGCTGGTTATCCTCGAACGTCACGCCGCCGACGTCGATCCCCTCGCGCTCGTACTCCTCTTTTTCCAACTTGAACAGGTGTCGGTTGAACTGCGCCTGCAGCCGCTCGTTGGCGTAGTTTATGCACAGCTGTTCGAACGAGTTGTGCTCGAAGAACTCGAACCCGTAGATGTCCAGTATGCTTATCGACGCCCTCTTCGTTCGATCACCCCCGTTCTTCCCCGCGTTGATTCCGCCATCGGCGAAGCTCGCGTTGATTCTCGCGACGAGCCAGTCGAAGAGCGCCGAGTAAATCGCTTTCGCCAGCGCGTCTCGACCCTCCTCCGCCCGCTCCGCCCGAAGCTTCGCCGTCACCCGCTCGCCCCCCGGGAGCTTCATCACCCGCGTGCAGAGGGCGTCGCACAGCGCGTCGGCACGGACGCCCAGGAGCCTCGCCGCGGTGGACGCCGCCTTCGTTCCCTCCCCCGGCGCCACGCTGCATGCGTCATCCTCCCCGTCCAACTCGCGGTCGACGAATTCGACGTTGCCCAGCCACAGCACCGCGGCGACGACCCGGAAAATCTCCCTCTGCGCCAACGCGTCGATACCCACGGCGTGCAACGCGTCGCGCAGCACGTCGCACTCGCGCTCATCGTCCACGCCGTCGACGTCCACGACGCCGGACTTGGCGAGGTACTCAAACTCGAGCGGGTCGCGAGGGACGGAGAGCTCGGCTCGTTCGTCCGTCGTCGCGCCCGCGCAGAGGCGGTAGAAGACGTGGTAGGAGCGTTCGCCGTCCGTCGGGGCCACGACGCGGCTCTTCTCGAGCAGGTAGGTGCGTATCCGCGCGCCGAGCATCGCGCCGTCGACGTTGAAGTCGATGTCGATGAGCTTGCCGAACCGCGAGCTGTTGTCGTTGCGCCCCGTCTTTGCGTTGCCGAAGGATTCTAAGATTGGGTTCACGCGGAGGATGCGCTCCTCGACGCCGACGCCGGTGCGCGATCCGTCGCCGGACCCCGCCGCTCGCCCGGTCCCGGCGACGCCGGCGAGGTACCTCATGGCGATCTTCGTCGTCTCGGTCTTGCCCGCGCCGGACTCGCCGCCGACGATGAGCGCCTGATCCTTCCCCTTGGACGTCATCTCCGCGTACGCCCGCGCGGCGACCGCGAAGACGTGCGGCGGCGGCGTTCCATCGTCCGATCCCCCGCGGTGTCGGACCGAGTACATCGCGCGCTGTTCTTCGCCGTACATCGCGTCCATGGGTTGGAAAGGGTTGACCGCGATGAGCACGTTCCCGGCGCTCGTGTAGATGGCGTCCGTCTCGTACCTGTCCTCTAGGGCGCGGAGGACGGCAGGTTCGTTGAGGTGCGACATCCTCGCGAGGTCGTCCGCGCACCGCATCGTCTCCGGGTTCGCGGGAAACACCGCGCTGGTCGGGAACGTGTGCTCTCCCGCGTACTCGCTCCCGCCCGCCAGCCGCACCACCACCTCTCCCACCCCCAGCCTCATGCGAACCACCGTCGCCTCGGCGTACAGATCCTGGTCGACGCCGTCGTCGTCCGCGAAGTGGCCCGCGAGCGAGACGAACACGCGGGACCCTCGCCCGAGGCCCTCCAGCGGGTTACCGGTATCGTTCCCCGTCATCGCGCGCGCGCGCCCGTCCGCGATACCGCGGCCGCCGGGTGTGGCGAGGGGCGGTCGAGGGACCGAGGTATCGCAAGTAACGGTCGTCTATTTGTTCTGCAGATGGGATGGATCCGGCAGTTCGGCGGCTCGCAGCACGCTTCAATGAAAAACTTTCACCGGACGGAATGAATCCTCGTCGCTCATCACTCGCTCCGTCGGCGGCGCACGTGAGCATGCTGGGGCTCGAGGGCTACGGCTCCGGTAGCGATGACGACTCCGGTGGCGACGACGGCGGCGGGCGCGTGACGCTCGTCCGGCACTCGCCGTCCCCTCCGCCGGAACCCGCGCCCGAGCCTGCGCCGCTGGATCTCACCTCCAGGCTGCCCGCGCCGAGGGTCACCACGGGATCGCTGTTCGCGTCGGTGCCCAAGCCGGGGAAGACGAAGGGCGCCGTCGCCGAGGACAACGGCGGGCGGCGACGCGTGGTGAAGCTCAAACCCGCGCCGGCCGCGGCCGCGGCGGCGGCGCTGGCTCCCGACTCGGACGACGACGACGACGACCGCGCGGCGAAGCGGCGCAAGACCGCCCCAACCGGAGGCGCTGGGCTCAGGGCCGCGCTGCCCAAGCCCAAGAACGCGTTGGGCGCGGGGGGACCCGCGGGCGGGCTCGAGCTCGGCGTCGGCGTCGCTTCGGGTCTGGGCGCCGGCGGAGGCGGCGCACAGCTGGACCTCGGCGCCGGCGACACGGCTGGACGTCGCGCAGCCGCCGGACCACCCGAACCTTCGAACGTCGCGCCCCATCCCTCGCGGCTCTACGCCGTCGACGAATCCGGAGCGTACGCGTACGACGCCGACGCCCAGGCGCGGTACCACGCGGAGTACGCGCGGTACTACGGGCACCCGCACGAAGGAATGGCCGCAGCACCAGGCGGCGAGGGGGGCGAGTCGCACCCGGGCGTTGGTCTCGAGGAGGCGTCGCGAGGAAGCGACGCGGGCCCCGGTTCCTTCGACGTGGACGCCGTGATGCGTCGCGCGGGGGTGGACGGATCGACGGTGCGGGGGATCAGCGCGGCGGAGCTGAGGGCGTCGGGCGGGGATAGGATTCGGGAGAGCGCGACGACGGGGCTGGCGTTCGACGACGAGTATCGCGACAAGCTGACGCGAGAGGCGGGTCACGCGCCGTCGCTGGTGCACAAGAGCAAGAACCAGATCGGATCGTTGCTGTACAACGCGAAGCAGGCGGAGCTCAAGATCATGGAGGGTAGGCTGCAGGGGGTGAGCCACAAGGCGCAGGCTCGGCAAAAGTACGGATGGTGACGCGCGCGCGGGGGCGTTTGTTTAGTTTGAACAACTTGAATCGCCTCTTTTGTTCTTCCAAACAAGGAATGATGATGAGATGCGCCGAGTCTTGCTCTCTGACGCGCCGGAAACTTGTAATTGTACACGCAACAATGAAAGAAGAAGAACCCCGCAGCCGCGAGGAACCAACAACGTCGGCGGGCTTCCAATTAGCGCCGCCGAGACACCACCCACCAGTCAAGCTCGAAACTCGACTCGCCCGCGAGAAGAATCCGTTCAGAAGCCGAGCAGCCGCGTGTTCAGAGCTCGTTGGCGATGATCGTCTTGACCATCTCCGCCGGGAGCATGCCCTCCGTCCTCAGCGCGGGCTTGCTGGTGTCGGTTCCGACGAACACGAGCGTGGGCAGGCCCTGGATGCTGAGCTGGGTGGAGAGCTCGTCCTCCTCGTCCGTGTCCACCTTGACGATGCGGACGCCGTCGCCGAGCTCCGCCTTGACCTTCTCGAGCTCCGACGCGATGAGCACGCACGGGCCGCACCACGTGGCGAAAAAGTCGATGACGAGCGGCGTGGAGCGATCCTGGTGGGTGGGACGGGGTGGGGGATTGGGTGGGGGACGACGGGTCCGGTCAGGGTCGGCGCGAGCGCGAGTCGGACTGGGGCGGAAAAGCGAGCGACCTCTTCGGGTGGGAGGTTCTAGGGTATTTTTCGACGGGATGTGTGTCACGACGACGACGACGCGGGGTCCGCCCGGGTCTCACCTTCATCACCTCCTCGAGCTCGGACTTTGTCACCTTCTGGATGGTCCCCGCCGCGCGGATCGCGAGGGCGGCGTCGCGGCCGCGACCCCGCGGCGCGACGCGCGACGCCCTCGCGAGCGGCGCCGCGACGGCGACTCTGCTGCGCGAGGCGAGCGACGATTGGCGCCGGGCCCGGGCGCGGGTCCCGCTCGCGGCGAGGTTAGCGACGGTGTCGGCGCAGGCGCGCATGCTGCTCTTCGGCGTGGACGTTACTCTCACGCGGCGACCCTCGGATGTGAAATCGCGTCCGGTGACCTCCGAGCGCGCTGGCTGTGGTGGCGGTGAGCGCCCCTCCGTCCAAAATCGCCCCTCGCCGACCTTCAAGGGGCGATATTTTGCGCGCTTTTTGAACAAGTGGATAAACTTGGATTCCACTCATAGGCGAGCAGTCAGGTTTCGCGAGCGATTTCGGCGTTTGTGCCAGCCTCTGCCAGCGCAGCACGATTTCGTGGCGTCATGTGAGCCCGCTTTGGGCAGGTCGTTGCCACGTCGCCTCCTCATCACACCGATCGCGGCACCAACCGCACTGCCATGGCGACCGCGTCCCCAGCCTCCGTTCTCCTCCGACCCTCGGGGGCTCATCGCCACTCGAAACCCCGAGGAGCGAGCGCCTCGAAGACGCGCGCTCCCCGCTCCGCGCCTCTCGCGCGCGCCGCGGTCGAGGGCGCGCGCCCGTCGCTCTCCTTGCCCCCGCTCGAGCGCGACGATAACGGCGTGGAGAGGCTCGCGCTTCAGACGGAGGGATGGTCGTTCTGGGAGTGGCGCGGCCACAGGTGCAACTACATCTCCGCGGGCGAGACGAACGACGGCCCCATCGTCGTCCTCGTCCACGGCTTCGGCGCGCACTCGTACCACTGGCGCTACACCGTGCCCGCGCTCGCGAGGCGGGGATTTCGCGTGTACGCGCTGTGCATGCTGGGGTACGGGTGGTCTCCCAAGGTTGAGGAGCCGTACAGCATGGAGTTTTGGGGGCAGCAGGTGATCGACTTCACCCGCGACGTCGCGGGCGCGTCCCCGAGCGACAAGGCGGTCGTCGCGGGCAACTCCATCGGCGCCCTCGCGGCGTTGTACGCGGCATCCGCCGCCCCGGAGCAGTGCCGCGGGCTGTGCCTGGTCAACTCCGCGGGTAACTTCGAGGAGGGCGCCAAGCCCGGACCGGAGAAGCCCACCCTGGCGCAGAAGGCGGTGGGTCAGACCAAGGGCCCCGACGGCATCAGGGACCCGACGGACCCGAACCCGCGCCCTTACACCGCGCTGGAGCGGGCGCAAGAAGCGATCGGGCGAATCGTCGCGACGGGAATCTTCTACTTCACCAAGGTTCGGATCAAGACCATCCTGGAGCAGGTGTACGAGTACCCGGTGGACGACGAGCTCGTGCGGTCCATCGCGCTCGCGGCGGAGGATCCGGGCGCGATCGGTACCTTCTACCAGCTCTCCCTCGCGGGAGGGCGGACGCGGGTCACCGCGGGTGAGCTCCTCGAGAACTTTAACGGCCCGCTGATGCTGCTGTGGGGGGAGAAGGACCCTTGGATGACGCCGTCGAAGGCGTCGCGGATATTGGAGATCAAGCCGGACGCGTACTACGCGCCGGTCGTCGCGGGGCACTGCCCGCACGACGACGCGCCGGTGGAGTGCAGCGCGAAGCTGGCGGACTGGGCCGAGGCTCTCCCGGCGTGATTCCGCTCGAGGCGGATATTCGCGTCGCCTCGCCACCCGCTCGCTATTGTAAATGTACACCCGTGTCATCTGAGATTTATTTATCAACAACAACCGCGCGCCGGTCATGCGGCGCGCGCGAAGAATGCGCAGAGGGCGGCCGCCGCACGTGAGTGCGGGCCGGGCGGCTCGTCGAGCCGTCTCCTCTCTGACTGTACAACAAAAAAGAATTAATCGCGCCGTGGTAAACTCTGACGGTTTACTCCTCACAGCTTGGTTTACTCCTCACAGCTTGGACGGCATCGCCAGCCTGTACCCACCCTCGAACGCGTTCTCCAGCACGTCCGCCATCGTCGCGCATGGCACGATCTTCAACTCGGCCCTCACGCTCTCCGGCACCTCGTGCTCGACGTCGCTCAGGTTCCGCGCTGGCACCAGCACTCGAGCGATCCCGTTTTGATGCGCCGCGATGAGCTTCTCTTTTATGCCCCCGACGGGAAGCACCAGCCCGCGCAGAGAAACCTCGCCGGTCATCGCGGTGTCCACGCGCACGGGCCTCCCGCTGAACAACGACACGAGGGCGCAGCACATGGTGACCCCCGCGCTGGGCCCGTCCTTGGGTATCGCGCCCTGGGGAAGGTGGATGTGGACGTTGCGACCGCGAAGTAAGCCGTGACCGCCCGGGGAGACGTCGCCGCCGTGATGGCCGCGGACGGGCCAGTGCCCGCCCTGCGCCTTGAGCGACGCGCCGGCGGCGTACATGCCGGGAGGTGAGCCCTCGCCCCGTCTCCGCCCGCCGGCGCCGCCCGATCCCCCGACGCTCCCGCCGCCGCCGCCGCTCTCGGGGGAAGGAATCGAATCGCCCGTCAGACCCAACGCCGCCGCGTGGGACTGCACCCAGGACATCGCGATGTGCGCGCTCTCCTTGATCACGTCCCCGAGCTGACCCGTCAGCTGCAGCGAACCCGCGCCGGGCATGACCGCGGCTTCGATGTACATGATGTCGCCGCCCACCGCGGTCCAGGAGAGACCGGCGACGACGCCCGGGACGAGCCCGCTGGAGCGAAGGTCGTCGCTCGCGCCGTCGTACCGCGGGGGACCGAGTACCTTCTCGATGAGCTCCCTGGTGACCACGGGCACGCCGTCGGGACCGATGCGGGAGAGCGCCGCGGCGGCGGGGTGCAGCGCGGTATTCCGGGATACTGGCCCTTCGGGGGGCGAGGCGAGGACGACGCCTCCGACGATGCCGCCTCCCTCGACGGCTTTATGGTCTGACGCCTGCGCCGCGTGCACCGCCGCCGCGCGACAGAGCGACGCGAGGCACCGTTGCAGGCCCCGCACGCCCGCCTCTCTCGTGTAGCTCCTCACGACAACCTCCACGGCCTCGCGGGGAATCGTGAGCCTCGGCTTGGGGCGGAGCAGCCCGTGCTCGTCGAGGACCCTCGGCACCACGTGCGTCATGGCGATGTGGTGCTTCTCCTCGGAGGTGTACCCCGGGACGTCGATCATCTCCATGCGGTCGCGGAGCGGGCCGGGTATCGTCCTCGGGTCGTTCGCGGTGGCGAGGAACGTCACGCGGGATAGGTCAAACGGGACGCCGAGGTAGTGGTCGGTGAACGCGTGGTTCTGCTCGGGGTCCAAAACCTCGAGCATCGCCGCCGCCGGGTCCCCGCGCGAGTCCGCGCCCATCTTATCGAGCTCGTCCAGGAGTAACACCGGGTCCTTCACGCCGCACCGGCGCAGTCCCGCGATGAGGCGCCCGGGCATCGACGCGATGTACGTCCTTCGGTGGCCGCGGATGTCCGCCTCGTCTCTCACGCCGCCGAGCGATATGCGCTGAAACGGTCTGGACAAGACTCTCGCGATGGACCTCGCGAGCGTGGTCTTGCCCACGCCGGGCGGGCCGGTGAAGCACAGGATGGGAGGCCTCGCCTCCGGCCGGAGCCTTCGCACGGCGAGGTACTCGACGATGCGATCCTTCACCTTGTCGAGCCCGTAGTGCTCCTCGTCTAAAACGGCTCTGGCCTCGACCATGGCCACCTCGTGCGCGTCCGACGCCGCCTCCTTGCTCCACGGCAAACTCGCCACGCACTCGATCCACGAACGCGTCGACCCGTACGCCGGCGCCTGTTCCGTCATCTTCCGCAGCTTGCGAAGCTCCTGCGTGGCCTGCTTGAGGACTTCGTCGGGCGGCGCCGCGTCGTGTAGGCGTCGTTGGAGCTGGTCCAGGTCGTCCTCCTCGCCCCCGGCGCCGTCCGTCTCGCCGAGCTCCTCGCGTATGGCCTGCATCTGCTGCCTCAGCAGGTACTCGCGCTGCGTCTTGGACAGCCGCCCCTCCACGCGCTTCGCGATGTCCGTGGTGACGTCCAGCTGGCCCAGGTGCGCCTCCACCAGGGACAGCGCCCTGCGCATGCGCTCCTTCGGGCACGTCGTGGACAGGAGCTCCAGCCTGGCGTCGAAGGAGTCCTCGAACGCGGCGACGAAGAGGTCCGCGAGCCTGTGCGCCGGGGCGGACTCGAGCATCGACTTGAGCCGCCGCGCGTGGCCCTTGCGACGCTCGAGCCGGTCCACCAGCTCCCTCGCGCGATCTTTAAACGAAGCGGCGACGGCGGCGAGCTCCGGATCGTCCTGCTCCGGGTCCCCTTGGCTTCCTCCCGCGGCGTCGAGCTGTCGAACCTCGCCAACTATGAAGGGGTGCACGGCGGTGAGCTTGTCGAGGCCAAACCTGCAGCGTCCCTCGAGGAGGAGGGTGTAGGACCGGACGGGGGAGTCCTTGCGCGAGATTTGGACGATGCGAGCGGCGGTGCCCACGTCGTGGAGCCGCGCGCGCTCGTCCTCGTGATCGCCGCCCGCGTGATGCGGCGCGTCCTCGTTGTCGTCGGTGTCGTCGAGCATCCCGTTGGCGGCGGCGAACGCGTTGGAGTTGGCCCGCGGGTCCCTCCGCGTCGGCACCACGCCCACGTAGAGCGAGTGGTGGTGGCCACTCCCGGCGGACGTGGACGACAGGATGGCGTCGACGAGCGCCACGGACCTCGGGGAGGTGAGCAGGAGCTTCATGGCGGAGGACGGAAGCAGGATGCGGTTCTTGAGGGGCAGGATGGACAGCGTGGAGGGCAGCGTCTGGTCCGCGACGTGCTCGGCGCCGCTCATGGTGTTTCTATACGTCCTGCGAAGATTTCACCCGCACGGGAGTCGTCTGGTTCGGGATGTGCACAAGAGTCTTTGGGACCTCTCGGGACGGCTCGAGATGTCGCGCGCTTCGCTGGCGCGGCGTGTAGCCTCCACGCCGGTCTTCGGGGCTTCCTCCGCCGGACGGAACTCTTCGCCCGGTCGCGCCGGGGAAGTGTGTCGACGCCCTCGCCCGCGTCGTTGAGAAAATAACCTTCGAAAATAAGCGCGAAATCCTCGTCATCAACATGTTCCGTGGTTGGGAGAGCTCGGCGAATCTCGGAGTGCTTTTTGACCGTGCCCTTTCAAGTCAGCCAGTCAAGCGGGTCGCACGTGCTTTCGGGTTCCCCGCGGTCGCGGGTCGGATTCGGTCGGATTTCACCGACTCGGTCGGCCCGGTTTTTCCCATTTCCCGGGCCGGGCACGCCCCAGCAGCGGCCAAACCTTCTTCCGCCGAACGAAGAAGCTTCCATCGCGTTCCGCTGGCTCGGCGGCGCGCTCCCGACTATTCGACGATGCCCCCGTTCCGCGCGCGCGTGTCGACGCTGTCGGTCGCCCTCATATGCGCGTGCCTTCTCGTGGCGCCGAGATGCGTCGAGGCCAAGCCCAAACCGCGCGTCCCGGAGAAGCTGGACGGCGTCGTGGACGACGAGGAGGATGAGGAGTACAAGAGGTGGGGCATGACCAAGCGACAGCTGGCGATGGAAAAGGAGATGGAGGAGGGCGGTCCACCCGGAGGCGGCGGATTTGATCTGTCCAGCCTGATGAACGGCGGCGGCGGAGGGTTCGACGCGATGGCGGCTGCGTCTTCGGGCACGCAGATGACCTTCGTCAAGCTCGCCCCGCCCGCCGACGGATCGACGCGGACGAAGAAGGACGTGGACGAGTTGTCGGGGAAGTGGGCGACGCTGCTGCGGAGCGGGGGGATGAGCGAGAGCCTCTACGCGATCGACGTCGACACCGTGCTCATCACGCTGCCCGACGGCAAGTACATGTCCGAGGTGCGGGAGTTCTTGTGGGAGCAGGAGGAGGTTGAGAACTTCGAGTGGAACTCGCAGGTGTGGAAGAAGGGGGAGTCCGTGCCGACGCCGCGGAAAACGTCGGAGGATGCCATGGCGCCCAAGGGTGGGAAAAAACGCGGGAAGAAAGGGAGGGGGAAGAAGAAGCGGCGAGCCGAGGAGGACGGCGAGCCAAAGGTGGAGCTGTGACGATCGAGCTGTTAATGTCGCGCGTCAGTCGTCGACCGCGTCGCCCGCCTCGCCGATCGAATCGCAGCCTCCACGTACTCTCCCGGCGCCATCCAGTCGCTCCTGGACTGCCCCGGCCGCAGCACCCGCTTGGGATCGCCCAGGAGGCCCTCGATGAGGTTGTTCCCCAGCACCCCCTTCGGATCCAACTCGGCGCGAATCTTTCGAAACCGATCCGCCCCCGGGTAGCGCGACTCGATCCTCGCCCTCGCCTCTCTTCGCTCCTCGTCACCCTCCGGGAGCTCGATCTTCGCCCAGTGCGTCCTGATCCCGTACTTCTCCCCGAGCGCCGCCTCCTCCTTCTTCGCGTAGGACTTGAACGCCTCGGTGATGGCCGCGCGCGACGTCGGGTCGGGGCTCGGGAGGTACATGATGATGCCGATCCAGCTGTGCAGACCGGGCTTGGACGGATCGCGTCCGTCGTTTGTCGCCGGCGAGAGCGGCGACTTGGACCCCGCGCTCCACCGCTGCTCGATGGGCGCGGGAGCCGGGATCCCCTCGCGCTCGATCATCGCCAGCAGCTCCTTCATGTACGCCAGATCCGCGCCGGTGTTGCTGTCGACGTCGTCGCCCGTGCGAAACGCGATCTCGTACACGTGCTGCTCCCCGCCGCAGTCGAACCCGAGGATCTGGTCGCTCCAGTCGCACCGGGTGCCCGCGTTCCGTCGCCAGAACTCAGCCTCCGCGGCGTTGCACCGCTTGACGTGCTCCAGGTCCAGCGGGTTCACCTTCAGCAGCTCGTCGCGAAGCTGCCCGAATCCCATGCCGGTGGCGTCCACCCCGGGCGCCACCTCTTTCAGCAGCTTCACCATCGGCTCCGTCTTCTTCGCCTCCGATTTAAACGCGCTCGTCGGTTTCGGAACCTTCGCGTTCGCCGCCAGCGGGTTTGACCCGACCACCACCACCGTGTCCGTGTGCGGAATCCACATGTACCGAATGTGCTGGTGTTCCTTGAGCCATTTATCGTGGTTTTTCCAAACCTCTTCGTGCGTCGCCGTCCACGTGCGCTCCAGAAGCCGATGCGCCGGGACGCATCGAAGCGTAACCTCCGACGCGACGCCCAGGGACCCGATCGCGCATCGAGCCATCCGGAACCTTTCCGGGTCCTCGTCATCCTCCGACAGGCGAATCAGTCCCTCTCCCGGGGTGACGAGCGCGAGGGACGTCACGGTCTCGTCGAGCGGGGGGATAAGTGCGCCGGTTCCGTGCGCGCCAACCTGGGTGAACCCGCCAATCTGTTGCTCGCGGATGGACGCGTAGTTGGCCAAGGTTAAGCCGTGCGGGCGGAGCTTCTCCACGAGCTCGAGGACCCTCGCGCCC
>Ga0181573_10004351_pt1 | contig 12091 bp, 9 predicted proteins | sample 101ome_25_FD_148643 | JGI IMG/M metagenome (GOLD analysis project Ga0181573, IMG submission 148643) | Coastal salt marsh microbial communities from the Groves Creek Marsh, Skidaway Island, Georgia - 101409BT metaG (spades assembly) | ecosystem: Environmental > Aquatic > Marine > Intertidal zone...
CTACGTGGCGACCGCGGAGAACGAGACCGAACCCCTGATGGTCATCGAGTTCCTCACGCAGCTCCACGTCGTGTTGAAGGCCTACTTCGGCGACCAGATCACCGAGACGGTCCTCCAGGAACACCACGTCACGCTGTACCAGCTCCTCGACGAGATGCTCGACTCTGGGATCCCCGTCAACACCCACCCGGGCGGCCTCAAGGTGTTGGTGCCCCCGCCTAACATGCTCAACCGCGCGACGAGCATGATCTACGGCCACGCGGGCGTCCTCGTCTCCGACCAGGACCCGAGCAAGCTGTTACCGCTGCCCTGGCGGAGCAACAACATCAAATACGCCAGCAACGAGATCTACGTGGACGTGGTGGAGATGGTGGACGCGACGCTCGACGCCGAGGGGCGCGTGCTCACGTCCGCCGTGCACGGCACCGTGGAGTGCAACTCCCGCCTGAGCGGCATGCCCGACGTCTCCCTGTCCATGTCCAACTCGCACCTCATCGAGGAGTACTCTTTCCACCCCTCCGTGCGACTCAGCCGATTCGCGGCGGATCGCGTGGTGTCCTTCGTGCCGGCGGATGGCCAGTTTTCCCTGATGCACTACAAGGTGAGACCGCCGCCGTCGAAGAACGACAACGTGTGGCAGCCCAAGTACATCAAACCCAACGCGTGGCAGCAGAGCAAGATGCAGAACATCGGCGGGTCCATCAACGCGCAGCAGGTGCCGCTGCCCATCTACGTCAGACCCCAGGCCACCTTCGGGCCCACCCAAGGACGCGTGTCCATCGTGTGCGGCACCAAGCCGGCCTTCGACGATAAGACCAAACCGGTGGAGAACGTGTCGCTGGAGGTTCGCCTGCCCTCGCGCGTCATCTCGGCGGATCCCTCCGCGACGCACGGCATGGCGACGTACGACGACACCGGGCACTACGTGAAGTGGGTCATCGACAAGTTCCCCGGCGATAAGACCCCGTGCCTCACCGTGCAGGTGCAGCTCGTGAACAACGCCCCGAAGGACGGGGGTAAGGGCGCGGACGAGGAGGGCGGGAGCGAGAAGGCGAGGAAGATGGTGAGCCTGCAGGAGCTGGTGGAGATTCACGCGCAATTCGCGGTGCAGGGCGCGGGCGTCTCCGGGATCAAGGTTGAGTCGCTGCAGGTGAGGAACGAGAAGTACAAGCCGAGCCAGGGGGTGAGGTACCACACCAGGGCGGGACGCGTGGTCGTGAGGACTTGATCAATTTTGGCGCGGTGTATTATGATAGGCGTTGTCACACGGAATTCGAGCATCATCGCGTCGTCGGCTCGGTCCGTCTCGCCGCCGCTTCCATCTCAGAGGAGGAGAAATCCGATGGGGGAGGCAGCAGTGGACTTGTAAAGGCCCCCGCGGATATTTTTTTGATGAGCACTCGACTCCGAGCACCTCGGCACCGGAAAGGGACTCGAACATGCAGGTCGCCGCGCTGCACGGATCGTCGCTCGCGGGCGACGCGTCTCCGACGTGGCGTCGACGCTTCCGCGCGACGCGAGGGGCGCACCCCGTCGTTCGACGCGGCCGCCCTGATCTTCGCGTCTCCGCATCCGGAGAGGAGCTCGCGCCTCGCGTCGCGGCCGCGATGGACCTCCTCCCCGCGTCGCGCGTGCTCGACCTCGGGTCCGTGGGCGACGATATCTCCATGGGGCTCTTCTCCGCGGCGCAGAGCGCGGACTCCGTCGTGGGATCCCAGCTGGACAACGTCACCCCGATCACCTTCGCGGTGGTCCTCATCGCCGGCCTCGTCACCTCGCTCTCCCCGTGCACCCTGAGCGTCCTCCCGCTCACCATCGGGTACATCGGCGGGTACGCGGGGCCCAAGACCGACGCGAGCGACGTCCCGGAGGACGAGACGGAGGCGCAACGCGCCGCGCGGGAAGAGGCGGCGGCCAAGGCCAAAGCAGACGCGTTGGTCGTCAACGGGTTCGCGTTCGCCCTCGGCCTCGCGTCGACGCTCGCGCTCCTCGGCGTCGGAGCCGCGACCGCGGGTAAGGCGTACGGGCAGGTCGGCGGCGACGCCAACGGCGTCCTCCTACCGGTCGCCGTGTCCATCCTCGCGGTGGCGATGGGTTTAAACCTGCTGGAGGTGATCGTCGTCGCGTTCCCGTCCGTCGGGGCCGATTTCGACGCGAGGAAACTCGAGTTGCCGCCTATAGCGCAGGCGTACCTGGCCGGTCTGGCGTTCGCGCTCGCGGCGTCGCCGTGCAGCACGCCGGTGCTCGCGACGCTGTTAGGGTACGTGTCGCAGACGGGGGACCCGGTGACGGGCGGCGCGCTGCTGTTGACGTACACCAGCGGGTACGTGGCGCCTCTGCTCTTCGCGGCGACGGCGACGGGGAGTTTGGGGCGGATCATGAGCGCGAGGCAGTACACGGCGTGGGTGACGCCGGCGAGCGGGTTGATGCTGGTGGCGGGCGGGACGTACGGGTTCTTGTCCAGGGTCGCGCCCGTGGTCCAGGGGATCCTGAGGTGACTTTTAAGAGAGGAGAGGAGACGATAGGAGACGAGGTGAAGTGAAAGGCTCGAGCGACGATACTATCATCGTATTCGGGGTTGAGCGGCGGCGGTTTTTCCGCCCCTTCACTCGTACTTTGCCCGCTCGTCCTCAGCCTCCAGGGAGTCCACGATCCTCTGAATCAGCGAAAACGCGTGCCCGCGCCGTTGCAACCACCCGATCAGCCGCCTTCGTCTCTTCTCCGAGTCCATCCCGTCCGTCAGCGCCCACCGCTTGCGCGACGCGAGGAAGAGCTCGTACGTCTTGTCGTCGTCCGCGCTCTCCGTCCCCGTCGCTCTCGCCTCTTGACGCACCTCGAACACCGTTCCGCGTCGAACGTGCCCACCGCTCTCCCCCACCGCGTTGACGTCGTCGCCGAACACCCTCGATAGACCCTCGCGCGCGTCCCTCTCGTGAATCCCTCTCCGCTTGAGCTCTGCGCGGATCTGCGCGGGTGCCCACTTTGAAGTTCGCCACTTCATCCGGCCAAACTGCTCGGCGTAGTCCACGTCCGACTGAACCCCCGTCCGTTGCAGGTGATCCAGCGCCTCGTCCGCGACGTCCGGGTCGTACAGCTTATCCTCGACGAGCTTCTTCCGTAACTCCGCGCGGGTCCTGGGTTTATAGTTCAAGAAACGGAGCGCCTGCGACTTGGCGCGGTCCGTCTCAGTCGTCTCGAACAGAGTCTTGGCGATTTCGTCCCCGGCAACCGCCTTGTCCACCGCCGCCTTCGCCCGTGCCAGCCGTGCCTCGTTTGAATGACCCGAGTAATCCGTCTCTTGCCACGAATCCACCCGCAGTCGAGTCAGCGACTGAAGGGTATCGTACAGCCGTTCGCGGCCGATGGTACGGAGTTTCTCGACGTTCTGGACCGGGATCGTCTCGGTGTCCGGGTGCGCATCGACGGCTCTGGACACGTCGACCGCCCTGAGTAAGTGCACGGTCGGGTACGGCGACCTGTTGGTGTAGCTCCCCGGGTCCGCCACCTCCTCGCCCTCGAACTGGTAGTGCGGGTGGAACGTCGCCAGCTGGATGTACCCCACGAGGTCGAGCTCCTCCAGGATCGCCTCGCACCGCTCGACGACGGCGAGGAAGAGGATGAAATCCTCCCCCATCTCCCGCACGTTCGGCGCCACGAGCAGCGTGGTCTCGGGCTCCGAGAGGTCGTCCGCGGTCGATGCGTCGTCCGCGTCGCCATCCTCATCCTCCTCGCCGTACGCCGCGTCGGCATCCGTGTACGTCTCCGCCAGTCTCTTCGCCTCCGCCGTGAACTCGGCGAACAGATCGTCAGGGTCGCGCGCTCGCGACACCCTGATCGCGATTCCGCCCGGCCTGGCGCGGGGCGCGCGCGCGAAGGGACACAGGTTCAACCCTATCACGGTCTCGTCGAGCCACTTACGCGTGGCGACCTCGACGTCCTCCTCCGTCGGCGGCGGGGGATCGCGGTCCGCGGCCTTCGCGAAGGTCGCCACCCCCGGGCGGCGGCCGGTGCCCAAATCGCGCGCGAGGCGGGAGAAGTTGGGCACCGAGCGGGCCGTCGCCAAGATCGACGCCGGCGGGCGTTCGCGGAGGGCGCTCGCCGGCGCGCGGGTGAGCCTCGGCGCGCGCTCCGGTTGGATCCTCGCACCGCGCGCGACGGCGGACGCGAATCTCACGGCGATCCGAGCCATCGCCCGGCGCATTTAACGGCCGCGAGCAGCCGCCGCGAGATGGGGTGCCCACGGAGTGTGCGAACCCCCTCGGCGTCGTGAGTCAGACTGCGCGCGCGAGACGGACTGGAGGCGAGATCCTTGATCCGAGATTCCTATGTTGATTCCCGCCAAATGTAGCACTAATGCCAAATACGCACGAAGATCGTCACCTAAAGACAGTAGCGCCACAGACAGCGGGCTCGTATTATTGTCGCGCCCGGGCTCATGCAATCTCGTTGGCTCTCGACCGCGGATTGGCGCGGTGAACAGAATCAATCTGGCCGCACTTTTACCCCTTTTGCCGGGTAACGAAACGTGCCGTGTGTCATAGTCCGTCGCAGCCGTCATGCACGCGACGAGGACCGCGCCCGCGCGCCTTCGCGCGCCGGCCACCGCCGAGGGGTATCGCCGCACGCCCCGCGCGCGCGTCAACCGCCTCACCCGCGCGTCCGCCGCGCCGTTCTACACCCCAGCCACGGACTACGTCGCGCAGAAAAAGATGCTCGAGGTTGGGGTAAGGACGCCCCCGCTGGGCCTCGGTCTCGCGGCGTTGGGCCGCCCCGGGTACATCAACATCGGCCACGACGCCGACATCAAGGGCAAAAGCGTGGACGAGATGCGAGCGCACGCGCACGAGACCCTGGACGCCGCGTGGGCGATGGGCGTCAGGTACTTCGACTGCGCCAGGTCGTACGGCGCCTCCGAGGAGTTCCTCTCGTCGTGGCTCCAGTCACGGAACATCCCGCGGGACAAGATCGTGGTGGGCAGCAAGTGGGGGTACACCTACACCGCCGACTGGAGGGTCGACACCGCGGGCGAGGCGCACGAGGTCAAGGAACACACCGCGGAGAACCTCGCGCGGCAGTATCCCCAGTCCGCCGACCTGCTCGACCCGTACCTCCGCCTGTACCAGATTCACTCCGCCACCGCCCAATCCGGCGTGTTGCGAGACGAGGACGTCGCGAAAGAGCTGGGCGAGCTCAAGGCGAAGCGAGGGGTGAAGATCGGCCTCACGCTGTCCGGGGTGGAACAGGCGGATACCCTGCGAGAGGCCATGACGGTGACGGCGCCGGACGGGTCCAAACTCTTCGACTGCGTCCAGGCCACCTGGAACGTGTTGGAGCAATCCGCGGGTGCCGCGCTTCTCGACGCCAGGGCATCGGGGATGGAGGTGATCGTCAAGGAAGCGTTGGCGAACGGCCGTCTGAGCTCGCGTAATCCGGACGATAAGGTCCTTCCCGTGATGGAGGCGCTGAGGGCGCTGGCGAGCGACTTTGGCTCCCCGCCCGGGCGGTTCGACTCGTTCGTGTACAAGGCTGACTCGGCGGCCATCGCCATCGCCATGATGCAGGGTTTCCAGCCCATGGTGCTGAGCGGCGCGGCGACGCCGCACCAGGTTCGCAGCAACGCCGGCGCGCTCACCCTGCTCAAGTACCTCACGAACGCGGGCGACGCGGGGCAGGAACGGGTTCGAGAGATACTCGAGATGGCGAGGCAGGACCCGGAGTCTTACTGGGCTGAACGAGCCGCGCTCGAGTGGAACTAAAACCGACGAAACCGATAAACCGAGGCGGGTCGGGCGAGAAAGAAGGGACGCCGAAGGGACGCCCCGCCCGGGAGAAAGACTCGTCGCATCGTATAAGAGTTTAAAAGTGACAAGACCCGAGATCATCACGTCACTCACGACGTCATCTGCGGCGAGACGCACGGGATCCAGAACAGCCGTTCGCGCCCGCCGGGGTCGCCGTCGTCGATGAGCGCGACGCCCCGCTTGACCAGCTCGCTCAACGCGGCGTCCACCCTCCTTTTCGTCCATCCCGCCTCCCTCTCCAACCCGGTGACGGTGACGCACCCCGGCTCCCCCCCGCCCGCGCCGTTCCCGCCCGCCGCCAGTCGTATGACCTCCGAGGTGTCCGCGTTGAGCTCGTCCGGGACGGACCTGATGATGCGCCTCGGGCCGATGGAGTGCACGGACCAGCCCCCTCCCAGAACCTTGAGGCGGTCGATGGCGCGGAGCACGTCGTCCTCGCTCACCGGCGCCGCGACCGTCCCGCGGCGCTTCAACACCATCGCCATGAGGTCGTGGAGCTCGAGCAGGCCCCCGTTCTCGGCCCTCGAGCTGAGGCACGCCTCCGCGATCTGCACGCCGAGCTCGTAGTAGAAGTCTCCAAAGCCCAGGAGCTCGGCCCAGAACCCCTTGTTGGACGCGAGCGGGTCCACGCCGCAGTTGGCGCACATCTTGTGGAACTGCGCCCTGAACGCCGGGTCCCGTCGGATGTCAGCCTTGTGTCGCAGCGCGAACTCTTCGAGCGACTGGCGGAAGGTTGCGAGCTGCCGACGCATCGTCTCCAGCGAACGTTCGGACGCCTCCTCGCCGACGGTGCGAATCGCCGCGGTGGTGTCGCGGCGCTGGTGGATGCCGGCGATGCCGGGTCGGCGGCGCATGGCGCTGACGGGGCCGACCGGACGACGAACCGCGTCGGGAGTTCCCTCGCGCCCCGAGCTCTGGCGCGAACCTCTTCAACATTTTTGACTCGAAGGTACTCTTACTGTGCGTGACGTGATGAAAATCTCCGAGCGTGACGACGCGGCGGTGGATGAGGCGCGCGACGTCGCACTCTCGGCTGGGCGATGCTATATACAGACGACCTAGCGTGGGCTATCGTATCGCGCATGTGTATAAATATATGTCCCCTTCGACCCGCCGCGACCCGGTCAACCGTCGCGGATCGCGAGGACGTTTGTAAATTTTTGGATTTACGCCTCGAGGATGAGCTTGACGGCGTTGAACTCGACCTGCGCCGGGGAGGACTCCATAGACTTCTTGCTGGGGTTGTACGTCTGCTCGCCGAGCGCCACGGAGGACGCGATGTCGGCGGAGAGCGTGAGGGGTCCGACGTTCTGGCTGATCTTCTTGCACACGCTGAAGCCGCTGCTGTCGCCAGCCGCCGAGCTCACCCCGGGTTTGGTCAGCACCTTGAAGCCGACGTAAGGGACGTTTTTGTCGTAGTCGAACACGCCGTTCACCTTGAGCGCGATGGCGTCGAGGTCGAAGGTCTTGGCGTACTTGATCTGCTTGTCCGCGGTGTTGACCTCGATCTGGCCGTTGAACCAGGTCTCGGTGATGCCCCAGTTGAAATTGGGCTCGTAGACAAACTCGTACTTGTTGCTGTCGCCCTTGGGCTGGAGGCACGCGTCGGTGCCCACGGTGACGCGGATGGAGGGCGCCATGGGAATGCGGATGTCGAGGTGCTGTTGGATTCAGGGTTGGACGGGGCGGGGACGGGTCAGTCGGGTGATTCACGGGTGATTCACGGCCGGCGGGGATCGCATCACTCGAGACCGCGGCGTCGCACAAAGATACGCGCGAACATATTTTCGTGATGGGTTCGCGGGGCGCTTGGACGGGGACGGACCTTGCGGAGCTCGAGGTCAACCTTGGGGTTGCCTCCGAAGCGGACGTACTGCGAGGAGAGGGCGCGGGGGAGACGTCGTCAGGCTCGAGCTCGGCATCTTCACGCGAGGGATCGGGCGGGACGCGCGCGATCGTAGCGGTTGACAATTTTTCACCTGGTCGAGCTTGTCCTTGCCCTTCTTGTAGAGCTCCTGGACCTTGTCGGTGGCCTGGAGCTTGAGCTCGTCCACCTTGGCGTTGTCGAAGACGGGGGCCGCGGGAGCGGGCGCGGGAGCGGCGACGGGCTCAGGGGCGGACATCGCCGGGGCGTCGGTATCGGACATGGTTCGGTCGTCGAGGGAGGCGCGAATGGAAGTGGGATCGTCAATCCAAACGAGAGATGGTTGGTTGGTTGGCGCGCTCAGGGCCACCAAACGTTGGTCGATCACGGCACCGTCGTGAAATGGCTCGCGAGTTTGGTTTTGGGCCATGACTCGTGCTTTTGGGTTTAATTTTCCCAATCATCATGGCCACCCCCGAAAAATCTCAACTTCATCGGGCGTTCAAACTTTTCCTCGGACAGACCACGACGCCCGATGGAACGCAAGGACGAGACGCGGGTCAAGGGCTTCGACCTACCCCCCGGCGCCGGCAGGGGGAGCGACGATAAGGGTCACGTGACCCTCACCGTCGACGGCCTCGAGTGGCAGCTCCGCGGCGCGCCGCCGTGGGTGCGCGTCACCGCGCGATGGTGGGGCGACGAGCTCAGCGATAAGCGACAGCGGCCGTGGGCCAAGCTGGTGGACGGGCCGGGCGGATCGGCGTCGATGACGTTCCCGGTCAAGGCCAAACCCGCGGGATTCTCGCGATACTGCCGCGACGCGAGGGCGGTCGTGCTCGAGGTGCGTCCGCGATGCGCGCCAAGACCGGAGACGCGGCGAGGATCGAAGTTCGATTCAAAAAAGCGCACCCACGCCAAAGTCGCATCCGCCATCCATCCATCCATCCATCCCCCACCGACGCCTCCGTCTCCTGACCGCGTACCCCTCCCCTCCCAATCTCCCCCCACGCCGCTCGTTCGCAGTTTTCCGACGGGCGCACCGCCAGGCACATCGCCAGCGCCAGCGTCGACGTCTCGCGCCTCGACGTCCACCGTCCCGTCGCGCGACACGAGGCGACGCTCTCGACCAAAGCGGGGGGCGCGTTGGGCGTGGTGCACGCGACGTGCGCGCTGGATTACGTCACCGGCGCGGTGTCGTCGTTCGAGCTCAACGAGCACCTCAGCAGGATGGACGATACCCTCCCCTTGGCGCCGCCGCCGTCGATACGCCCAATGAGGAGGGAGGACACGGCTGGCGGCGGGAAACGCGGGGAGAGGGACGATGATCCTCTACGCGACGTCGCGGAGGTTTCGACGCGCGGCGGCGTCGAGCTCGAGCCCGCGCGGTGGAAAACCCAGCTTTCGACGGACACGCGCGACGGTTCACGTCCCAGCCGGGACGGGAAGGAGAACCGACGGAAGGAGGACACGGAAGGAGGACGGACGCGCGCGTTGGCAGACGCGAGGGACGCGAGGAGGAAAAGATCAAACGTCGCGTCGAATCTTAAAGGCGTTGAGACGTCCGAACCGGCGGGACGGGGCCGAACGCCCGAAGCCTCCGAGAAGCGCGGGGCCTCACGAGACGGACGCGTCCTCGAGATGGCGGAGCGGCTCAGGGCCGAGATGGACGAGGCACTGGACGCCGCCGCGGGCGACGACGACCCTTTGGCGACCGTTCCCGCCGATTTCGCCGGCTACGTCTCCGCGACGGCTTCCGATTCGCTCGCGTCGTGGTGGCGAGATTCCGCGAGCGGGACCCGAGAGAGTTTGACGTCCGCCTCCGCGTCCCTCACCGCGTCCACCGCGCGGCGGTTCATGCCCCCGGACGAGGACGACGACGCCGCGCTCGTGGCGGACCAGGCGCTCCTCGACGAGCTCTTCCGGCAAGGCATCCACGACGTTGACGACGACGTTGACGACGACGGAAACGACGAGGACGGCGACGCCCGCGACGCGTACGCCTCGAGCTCCGCCGTCGGCGCGCTCGCGCTCGAGACGGACTCCGCGGAGCTCGAGGCGGACCTCGCGGAGGCGCGCGCGGCGGCGGACGCGGGCGACGGCGACTTCCGCGGCGACGACGCCACCCACCGCGTCGCCAAGTCGCCGCTCGAGAGAGGACCCGGAAGCCCCGAGTTGGAGCTGAGGCTCACCGCGCACGCGGGGTTGGTCCGCGCGCTGGAATGGTCCGTGGCGCTCGACGAAGACGACGACGAGGACGCGGTTGGCGGTGCCGGTGACGCGTCGTCGTCGTCCACCCGCCCGGGTTCTTTCGAGCCGCTCGTGGCGATCCTCAAGGCTGGGTTCGCGGCGGGGAGGGAGCTCGGGAGGGTGTCGCTGGATCGGTCGGGTTCGAGGGGCGCGGGGGAGGTTCGCGTGCGCCTGCCCCGCGACGTGGCGGCGGCGGCGGTGACGCGCGCGCACGCCGCCGCGACGTCTGCGCGGGGCGCGGGGCCCACCGTCGTCGTCGAGGTGTGGACCGCGGACGCGTCGGCGGACTACGACGACGCAGCCGTCGTTCCCGACGACACGTCTTCGTCCGCCGCCGTCGCTCGCGGTTTGTTCTCGCGGCTCATGGGCGACTTCGCCGGCTCGGATCCGGCGAAGATGCGTGGTCTGTGCGCGGTGCACCTCGCGGACCTCGGGCGCGAGCTGGAGCGGTGGAGGCTCGCGGACGAGGGCCGCAACGGCGCGCCGGGAAGTCGGTACGAGGGCACCGGGTACGAGGATCGAAGCTTCGTGTTGAACAAGGTGTTCGAGGTGCGGAACCCGATCACGGGGGCCACCGGCGGGTACATCGGCGTGGAGGGGAGGGTGGTGTGGGGCGAGGACGCGCAGGCCAGGCGCCAGAGGTAGCTCGAGGCGTCGTCTGAGGTCATCACGGGTGTGCTGTTAGCAAAACACATTCGTCGTCATAGCGGAGGTTATACAGATTACAACGGTACACCGACCCGAGCGGGGCGGAACGAGAGCGTCGGACGTAAAAGTCAGATGATCCTGGGCCTGAGCGTGTTGTGCGGAGGGAGCCAGGTGGACGAGTAGACGTTCTCCCCGCTCTTCCACCCCGCGACGCCCTCCATGATCTTATCCTCCACCGCCGTCCGCTCCTTCCACGCCCTGTGGTACCGCCGGTCCTCCTCAGCCTGGAGGAAGGGCACCAGGACCGCCCGCGCGGTGAGCTTCTCCTCCTTCTCGCCCCGGCGCCGATGGTTCCCTCGGCCAATCTGATAGAATCCGTACGCCATGGCGCCGAGATACGCGCCGAAAAAGGCGAGGCCGGTGGGGCCGGTGGAGGGGATGCGGCGGGCGTAGCGCACCGACGGGTAGCCGCCGGGCGGGGGACCGTCCTGCGAGCGAAAGGGATGGGGTGGGGTGGATGTCAGATTTCGCTGCGTGAAAACTTAGGGTTTTTTTTGGGCGCGACGGTGGACGGAAAGCGCGCGCTGACGCGCCACGCGACGCCCGGATCGCGCGGGTTCGGGCGGCGACATCATCTGCAATGTGTCAAGAGCGTACCTGCATGACCGGAAGGTCCATCACGCTCTTCATCCCCTTCATTCCTCTGACTGTGTGCTCCGTCATTTCGTCCGTCCAGACAGTCTCCCAGCACAAATCTGGATTACTCCGGTATCGGGTCGACGGACTTCCGCCGGTATCGTCCGCGCCGACGCTCGGTGACGGGGGTTCCGCCGCGGATTAGTGCGACGAGGGTGTTGGGTGAGCGACGACGGCGGTCGTTACTCGTTCACGCGCGCGTCAATGCGCCCGGCTGTGACGCGGCCCGGCAGGCAACGGGTTGGAAAACTGACGACTCGCACGTGATCCGAGGCCTCGTGACTCGAGTCTCCCGGTGAACGCAGATACGCGAGGTTGCCCTCCCGGCCGTCGTCACTCCCTAGGACGCGTAGCAGCACAGCGAAGCGCCGAAGCGAAGATGTACGTGACCCGAACCCGACATTAGCCCCGCTCGAGGGCCATCCCACCGCCCGTCGCGGCGGCGCCCCCCGCGATCTCGCGCGTTCCCTCCGCCGGTGCCCCGGATCATCGTCTCCTGCGCAGTGGCAGGTCTCTCACGGCCACATCGGATGAGGGACTGGTCGCCGCGCGTGGGTCGCGGGTACTCGCGCGAGCGACCCGAGCGACCGCCCAACGAGCGACCGCCCGTCGATCAACGCGTGGCACCCCACGCGGGAACGACGCGCGGGCGACCATCCACCCGCGGCCGCTCCGGAAACCCTCCGCGCGCGCGCTTGCCCTAGAAATATCTGCACCGGCCCTCGCTGCAGAGGGGTGAAAATTTGATCGTCGCGAGCATCCCATTCATCCCAAGCCCCGGCGCCGTCCGCCGCTGACCGCCGCCCCGACCCATCCCCCCCCCCCCCGCCCGGTC
>Ga0181573_10004358_pt1 | contig 12076 bp, 7 predicted proteins | sample 101ome_25_FD_148643 | JGI IMG/M metagenome (GOLD analysis project Ga0181573, IMG submission 148643) | Coastal salt marsh microbial communities from the Groves Creek Marsh, Skidaway Island, Georgia - 101409BT metaG (spades assembly) | ecosystem: Environmental > Aquatic > Marine > Intertidal zone...
GACCAGTCCGGTCGCGGGCGCAGGTCGGCTACGACCGCTTCGCCGGCGACTCGGCAGGTGCTCCGGACGCGCGCGGCGGCATCGCCGGCAGCACGCGGGTCGGCTCCACGGCGACCGGGTCCGCCAGCGGCATGCCGAAGTCGGGCTTGTCGCGCTGCCCCATCACCCAGCGGTAGACCTCGAGCGTCTGGCGCGCCTTGGCCGACCACGTGAAGTGCGCCTGGACGCGCTGCGCCGCCGCCTCCCCGAGCCGGTCGATCCGCGCCGGATCACGCAGCAACCCCGCGATCGCGTCACGGAAGCCCGCGACGAGCTCGGCAGGCCTGCCGATCGGGATCCGCAGCCCCGTCGCGTCGGTGACCAGCTCACCGGGACCGCCGTAGCCGACGACGACGGCGGGCAGACCCAACGCCATCGCCTCGAGCACGACGCCGCCGCCGAACTCGCGGATGCTCGGCAGCGCCAGGAAGTCGCTGTCGACGAGCACGTCCTGCACCTGTTCGTGCGCCACCCACCCCACGAGGTCGACGCGGTCCTCGAGGCCGCGCTCTCGGATCATGGCCTCGAGCTCCACCCGCTGGGGTCCGTCCCCGACGATGCGCAGCTCCAGCTCGCCCCGCTGCAAGAACTCCGCGCACGCCTCGAGCAGCAGGTCGGCGCCCTTGTACGGGACGAGCCGCCCGAGGAACACGCACCGCAGCGGCCGCGCAGCGCGGCGAGCCCGCCGCTTCTCGAAGCGCGCCGGCTCGATCCCGTTCTCCGGGATGTAGACGCACCGGTCACGACAGCGCGCGTCGGTCAGTCGGAGGGTGTCCTCGGAGCCGATCACGAACGCCGCCGCGTCGCGGCAGGTGCTCCGGTAGCCAGGCAGGAGCCGGTATGCGCCGCGCACGTAGCTCAGCCACTCTCGCTCGGCGCGCCGGCGATCGCCGTAGCCGCGTGGCCACGGCACGCCGCCGTTGAGCGGCCCGAGCACGAACGGGACGCCGACCTTCTTGCAGCGCGTCGCGAGCCGGCTCGGGATCGTCGGGCTCAGCGGCGTGATACGGTGCACGACGTCGTAGGAGCCCTCCTCGATCGCGGCGCCGAACTGCTTCCAGACCAGCCGCTCGAACTCCCAGTAGGCAGGCCACTGGAACGCCATCACGGTCGTCCAGCCCTTCCCTGCGCCGCCGCGCAGCAGGCTCGCGAGCCGGTGGAGCGGCCGCGCGACGTGCTCGTTGTCGACCAGCGTGAAGTCCCTGCCCTCGACGAGACCGCGCGCTACGATCGCGTCGCGGTTGCGAGGGTGCGTGATCAGGTGCGCGTCAGCGAGCTCGCGCAGCGCGTTCGCGTGCGACCACCCCTCGAGCGGGACGCTGGCGCCGTCCGGGTTGCAGGACTCGGCGATCAGGAGCGCGCGCGGCCTCTTCGACTGGCGCCTCTCGCGCTGGCTAGGGATCAGGGTCATGACAAATCACGGCCCTCCCCGGGTGGAGTGATAGGCGCTCGCCGCGTCAAAGTCATCCTGCTTTTGCAGCGTGCACGAGCTCGCGCACGGAACGCTGGGAAGTCGAGGCGCCCTCGTTAGGATTCCGACCCGCGCGCCCGTAGCTCAGCTGGATAGAGCATCGCTTTCCTAAAGCGGAGGTCGCAGGTTCGAATCCTGCCGGGCGTACCATGTGCCAGCGCTCGCGCCGCGTTGCGCCGGCGCGACATGCGACCTCCTCGTTACCTCCTGGTCGTGCGCGCTCTAGATGTCGGGGGCGCACTGTCGATAGCCTTAGGGTTCTCCCTCCCTCCAGAGACCCCTGACAGCTGACATGACGCAGAACCTCCGCCGAGGCGCTCTCCGTACGTCGCTGGCGCTCGCCGCGCTGCTCGCGCCGCTCGCCACGACCGACTCGATCCTCGCCCAGTCCGCCAAGCGGGCCGTGACCCACGACGACTACGACGCGTGGACGTCGCTGAGCGGCACGACCTACAGCCACGACGGCAAGTGGATGGCGTACTCGATCCGTCCGCGGGTCGGCGACGCCACGCTCTACATCCAGCAGGTCGACGGCGACAAGAAGTACGAGGTGCCGCTCGGCAGCGGCCTGCAGTTCTCCAACGACAACAAGCTCGCCTTCTACAAGATCGGCAAGTCGTCGGTCGAGGAGCGCCAGAAGAAGCTCGAGAAGCTGCACGCCAAGAAAGAAGAGAAGGAGAGCAGCAAGGAAGCGGAGGGCAGCGAAGAGCTGCCGCCCGACATCAAGGAGGCGCTCAAGGAGCGCGGCATGCCCGAGCGCATGGCCCGCCGCATGATGGAGCAGCGCGGCGCCTCGCTCGGCGAGGTCCGCAGCTTCCTCGGCCTGTCCGAGCCCGAAGAGAAGAGCGCGAAGAAGCCGGCGGCCAAGAAAGAAGAGAAGAGCGAAGCGGAGAAGGCCGCCGAGAAGGAGGCCAAGGCGCTGACCAAGCGCGTCCACGTGCTCGACCTGACGACCGGAGACGTCGCCAAGCTCGAGAACGTCAAGGGCTACCGCCTGGTCGACGACAGCGACCTGATGCTCATCCACTTCGAGAAGCCCGAGGAGAAGAAGGAAGAGAAGAAGGACGACGACGGCAAGAAGGCCGAAGCGGGCAAGGAGAAGGAAGAGGCCAAGGCCGAGGAGACGCCCGCTGCGCCGACGCGCGCGCGCCGGGGCCGCCGCGGCGGTCAAGGCCGCGGGATGCGGGGCCAAGGCGGACGCCGCGGCGGCGGCGGCGGCGGCGAAGACAGCGGCTCGTCGTCCGGCAGCAAGCGCACCGACGGCACCAAGCTGGTCATCCGCGACCTCGCCACCGGCAAGGACGAGGCCATCGAGCACGTCCGCAGCTACGGCACCCTCGCCGACGGCAAGTGGCTCTACTACGTCGTCGGCACCAAGAAGGACCAGGACGGCGTCGAGCAGGGCCTGCACGCGCGCGAGTTGGCCACCGGCGCGACCGTGCACGTGCTCGCCGGCTACAGCAACGTTTCGGGCATGACGACCGACGAGGCCGACGCGCAGCTCGCGTTCACGAGCGACCTGCGCACGTTCGGCGAGAAGGAGGCCGAGCGTGAGGTCTACCTCTGGAAGTTCGACGAGAAGCCGGCGCGACGGATCCTGACCAAGGACACGACCGGCGTCCCCGCCGACCACAAGCTGAGCTCGTCGGGCATGAGCTTCTCGCGCGACGGCTCGGTGCTGATGTTCAGCCTCCGCCAGCCCGAGCTCGAGGACCTGCCGAAGATCCTCAGCGAAGACGAGGTCAACCTCGACCTGTGGCACTACAAGGACGGCCTGCTGCAGACCATGCAGGCCAAGCGCAGCGACCCGCGCAAGGCGTCGCTGACCGCGGCGTTGCACATGGACGTCGACCGCGCGGTCGTGCTCGGCACGCCGACCAACCCGCGCGTCTCGCTGCTGACCGACGACGGCGCGCGCGCGCTGCTCAGCGACAGCGAGCCCTACGAGATGATGGTGACGTGGGACGGCCGCTACAGCGACCACTACGTCGTCAACACGGTCGACGGCAGCCGCACGGAGATCGTCAAGGGCCTGCGCGGCAGCGTCAGCCGCTCGACCGGCGGCAACTACGTCGTGTGGTTCGATCACCGCGACTACCACTGGCACTGCTACGACGTGCACAAGGGCACGACGCGCAACCTGACGTCGGGGATCCCGGTGGCGTTCGACCGCGAGCAGGACGACCGCCCCGAGCCGCACCGCGCCCACGGCGTGACCGGCTGGACCGAGAACGACGCCGAGGTGCTGCTCAACGACGAGTTCGACATCTGGGCGGTCAACCCGCAGACGGGCAAGTTCCGCTGCGTCACCGACGGCCTCGGCCGCGCCAGCGGCATCACGTTCCGCAACAGCAGCGTGGACCTGCGCCCGGACGCCGAGCGCGACGACAAAGAGGAGCGGCGCTGGCTGCACAACGAGCTGGTGCTCAGCGCGACCGACACCAACACCTACGCCACCGGCTACTACACCGACACCATCGACGGCGTCTCCAAGCCCAAGAAGGTCGTGATGAAGGACGCCAGCCTGCGCGGCGTCTCGCGACCGAAGGACGCTGACCGGCTGTTCATGACGTTCAGCCGCTTCGACCAGTTCCCCGACGTGTGGACGTCGGACCTGGCGTTCGGCGGCGCCAAGAAGCTGACCGACGGCTGCCCGCTCCGCCGCGAGGTCCGCTGGGGCGAGGCCGAGCTGGTGCACTGGCGCTCGGACGACGGCACCGAGCTGAAGGGCTACCTCGTCAAGCCCGACGGCTTCGACCCGCAGAAGAAGTACCCGATGATGGTCTACTTCTACGAGCGGAGCAGCAACCGCATCCACAGCTTCGTGTCGCCCACCGTCGGCACGTCGCCCAACGCGGCCTACTACGTCAGCAACGGCTACCTGTGGTTCGTGCCGGACATCGTCTACCGCGACGGCTACCCCGGTGAGTCCTGCGAGAAGTGCGTGGTCTCGGGCGTGCAGAGCCTGATCGCCAAGGGCTTCGTCGACCAGGACGCGATCGGCGTCGCCGGCCACTCGTGGGGCGGCTACCAGACCGCGCACCTGATCACGCGCACCGACATCTTCGCGGCCGCCGAGTCGGGCGCGCCGGTCGTCAACATGTTCTCGGCCTACGGCGGCATCCGCTGGAGCTCGGGCATGTCGCGCCAGTTCCAGTACGAGCAGACGCAGTCGCGCATCGGCGGCACCATCTGGGAGCGCCCGATGCAGTACTGGGAGAACTCGCCGCTGTTCCACCTCGACAAGGCCAACACGCCGGTGCTGATCCTGCACAACGACAAGGACGGCGCGGTCCCGTGGTACCAGGGCATCGAGTTCTTCGTCGCGATGCGCCGCCTCGGCAAGGAGGCCTACCTCGCCAACTACAACGGCGAGGACCACGGCCTGCGCAAGCCCCAGAACCAGCGCGACTGGACCCGCCGCATGGCGGAGTTCTTCGACCACCACCTCAAGGGCGCGCCCGCGCCCGAGTGGATGACGCGCGGCGTGCCTTACCACGAGCGCAAGGCGGAGAAGATCCCGCACGCGCCGAGCTACCGCGAGGCCGTCGAGCAGGGCCTGATCCAGGCCTCCGACGAGAAGCCGATGCCGACCGAGCCCGAGCAGGCCGCCGGCAACCGCGACCGGCGCTAGGGCGAGCTCCCGCCGGTGTCGCCCGAGCCCGTCGCTGCGCGCCGTATCGGCGGCTGCATGGCGACGGGCCCCGACAAAGCCGGGGAGGTATACTGCGTTCATGATTGCATCCCGCCGCAGCGTCCCGGCCCCGCATCGCGTCGCGCTCGCAGCGCTGACGGCCGCATGGGCGAACAGCGCGACGGCACAGACGACCTGGACGGTCACGTCTGCGACGGGCATCCCAGCCGCGATCCAGGCCGCGAGTCCCGGCGACGTCATCCAGCTGGTGGCGAGCGTCGCCCCCTACGAGCCGTTCGCCCTCGACAAGGGCATCACGCTCCGCGGCGACGGCGCGAGGATCGGCTACTGGCCGGGGTTCTCGACTTTCTCGATCAGCGTCGCCGTCCCCCCCGGACAGGTCGCGCACATCGAAGACATCGACCTGACGAGCGCCTACAGCCCGTACGGTGGCGGGAGCTGCCAGGTCAACGTCTCCAGCGGCACAGTGCGCTTCGAGCAGACCGCCTTCGGCACGGGCAACGGCCCGGCGTTGCAGGTCCTGGCCGGCGACGTCGTGCTCCTCGACTGCACCGCGACCGCGTGGGTCGATGTACTGCCTGACGCTCCGATCGTGGTCAACGGCGGCTCACTGACGATGAGCGGCTGCTCGGTGACCGCGACCCACGACGCGTGCCATCCGGTCGGCTGCTTCGTCGGACAGGTTGGCGCTTCGCCGGCGCTGTCCGCCAACGGCGGCTCGGTGCACGCCCAATTCTGCACGTTCACTGGCGGAGACCACACGGGCGTCGGCGGCGCGGTCGGCGACGGCGCGTCCGCGGTAGCGGTCTCCGGCGCTTCGGCGACCTTCGCCGCGTGTACGTTCGTCGGCGGCGACAGCGCCAACGGCGCGGGCGGCGCCGCGCTGTCGAACACGGGGCCGAACCCGCTGGCCCTGCGCGGCGCGGTGCTCCAGCCCGGAGCTCCGGGAGGAGCCGCGAGCCAAGGGCTCGCCGACCTCAACGCCCCCCTCGTGACGCTGCAGGTGAACCCCGCCTGGACCGTCGGCGCGACGTCCACCCTCACCGTCACCGGCACGACGTCGGCGCCGTTTGCCGTCTTCTACGCTCCCGACACCGCGCCGACGTCCGGCGCACCGCTCGTCCCGGAGCCCATCTGGGCGACGACCGGCTTCAACATCCGCAGCGGACTGCTGGACGCTACGGGCAGCGGCGCGAGCGCGCTCGCGATCCCCAACGTGACGGCCCTGACAGGCCATACCCTGCTGCTGCAGGCGTTCAGCCTCGCGACGTCGACGGTGAACGGCTCCACGCCGATCGGGGGCCTGATCCGCTGAGGCTGCGGGCCACCGAGGGCAGGGATCGGCGCGAAGGGCATCGGTTGCGGAGGCTCTGGACACGTGCGCAAGACGGAGAAGATCCCGCACGCGTCGAGCTACCGCCAAGCCGCCCAGGAGGGCCTGATCCACGCCTCCGACGAGGAGTCGCTGTGGCGCGATGCCGCAAGCCACTCTGCGGAAAATTCTTGCGACGTACTTCGTGATGCGACCGCGCCCGCTGGGCGGACGGCCGAAGGACGAACCGGAACCGCCCCCTTGACAGGTTACGACATCCCGTCGTATGTATGCGACAACCTGTCGTATCCGGGCCAACCGAACGGCTCCCTCCGATGACCCAGCCCCAACTCGCCAACGCCGAGCTCGCCCTGATGGAGCTCCTCTGGACCCAGCAGCCGCGTACGGCGCGCGAGCTGCGCGAGCAGCTCTACGGCGGCGCGGACAAGGCCCAGCACGGCACAGTCCAGCGCCTGCTGCAGCGCCTGGAGGACAAGGGCTGCGTCGCGCGCGACCGCAGCCAGCCGGTGCACCTGTTCTCGGCGACGCTGACCCGCGAGGCCTACGCCGGCAGCCAGCTGGAGTCGCTCGCGGACAAGCTCACCGGCGGCTCGCTCGCGCCGCTGCTCACCCACCTGATCGACTCGCAGAAGATCTCGGCCGACGAGATCGCGCAACTTCGGACCCTGCTCGAGGCGCGCCGCCTGGAGGACGCATGAGCGACGCAGCCCTGCTCTGGGTCGCGAGCAACCTCGCGGTGTCCACCGCGCTCGCTGCGACAGCCTGGCTGGTGCAGAAGCGCGCCCGCTTCGCGACGGTCGCGCACCTGCTCTGGATCACGGCGCTGGTCAAGCTGGTGACTCCGCCGCTGTTCGGCGTGCCGGTGCTGGCAGCGCCGATCGACGAGGCGAGCGACGCGCTGCTCGCCCCTGCCGTCGTCGACGCCGGCGTGGACGTCGTGCCCGCGACGCAGGCCGGCGCCTGGACGGTGGACGCTTGGACCGTCACCGGCTGCGTCTGGCTGCTCGGCAGCGCGTGCGTGCTGGCCTGGTCGCTGTGGCGGATCGCGCGCTTTGACAAGCTGCTGCGCCGCTCGAGCGCCGGTGCGCCCGCTGCGCTGGAGTCGCAGCTGACGTCGCTCTGCGACCGCCTGGACCTCCCCACGCCGCCTGAGCTCCGCCTGACGACCGCGCGCATCATGCCGCTGGTCTGGTGGATCGGCGGCCGCGCGCGCGTCTACCTTCCCGCCGCGATGCTCGACGCGCTGCAGCCACAGCAGCTGCGCTGGGTCCTCGCGCACGAGCTCGCCCACATTCGCCGCGGCGATCACTTCGTCCGCTGGATCGAATGGCTCACCTGCGTCGGGTTCTGGTGGAACCCCGTGACCTGGTGGGCGCGGCGCAACCTGCGCAGAAACGAAGAGCTCTGCTGTGACGCGCTGGTGTTGCGCGCGTTGCAGGGTGACAGACACGACTACGCGAACTCGCTGCTCACGGCGGTCGAGTTCCTCGCCGAGCCGGGGGTCCGCCCGCCGGCCATGGCGAGTGAGATCAACAGCGGCGGCTTCCTCAAAAGGAGACTCGAGATGATCGTTGCCAGGACCCCTCTGAAGAGCAGCCCCCGGTGGCTGCAGTTCGCCGCCGCCGCGTTCGCGGCGCTGACGCTACCGCTCGGCCTCGCGCATGCCCAGAAGACCAACGTCCGCGCGGTCGCCGAGCGCCTCGAGCAGGCCGTCAAGGCCGGCGAGATGACGAAGGCCGACATGCAGGCGGTGCTGCGCACGCTCAAGCAGTCCGGCGGCGGGCGCGCCAAGAACGGCAAGCAAGATCGTCCGCAGGGTCGTCCGAAGGGCCGCGACGCGACTCCGCAGGAGATGATCGAGCAGGTCCGCCGCCGCGTCCGCGCCGCCGTCGAGTCCGGCGACATGACGCCTCAGGAAGCCCGCAAGATCGCGCAGGAGCGCGTCGCGGCGATCAAGTCGCGCGACGAGCAAGGCGGCGGCCCCGCAGCCCTCGAGAAGATGAAGCGCGAACACTCGGCCCTGGTCGCCAAGCTGCGCGAGGCCGTCGCGGCGGGCGAGCTGAGCCGCGAAGACATGCAGGCGAAGGTGCTCGCGCATCGCCAACAGATCGCGGCCAAGATGAAGGGGGGCGGCCGTCCAGGACCCAAAAACCAGACAGACAAGTCGCCGATGCGGCTGCGCCTGGAGCGCGCCGTCAAGCAGGGCGAGATGACCGAAGCGGAGGCGAAGAAGGCGTTCGCCGCGGCGCAGAAGAAGCAGCAGCAGGCGAGCGCGAAGAAGGCCGCGGCGCAGGCCAAGCGCGCGCCCAAGATGACGGACGCCGACGTCACCGCCCGGATGAAGGCCATGAAGGCGCGCCTCGACGCTGCCGTCGAGCGCGGCGACCTGACCAAGAAGGAGGCCAAGCAGCGCTGGACGCAGCTGCGCAAGCAGATGGCGGCCAAGAAGTCGGCCGGCAAGCCGAAGGCGGAGACGAAGCCCGCTCCCGCCAAGCGAAAGAAGAAGCGCGGCGGCGACCGCTAGGGTTGCCGCGCTGAGGCTGGGCGCGGCTCGTCTCCTCGGATACAGGTGCAGGTGAGGAACCTGCGCTATGCCCGAGTTCGACTGGATCGCCGCCCCCCACACGCCGTTCGCCGAGAACGGCGACCTCGCGCTCGACGTCGTCGCCAAGCAGGCCGAGCACCTGCGCATGGTCGGCGTCGACGGCGTGCTGATCGCCGGCAGCACGGGCGAGGGCAGCTCGCTCACCGCGAGCGAACGCCGCGACCTCGCCGCGCGCTGGGCCGAGGCCGCGGGCCCGCTGCAGCTGTGGGTCCACGTCGGGCACGACAGCGTGCGCGAGGCCGCCGCGCTGGCAGCGCACGCCGCCGAGAGCGGCGCCCACGGGGTCTGCGCAGCGCCGCCGAGCTGGTTCCCGATCGGCGACCAGGAGCAGCTGTTGTCGGCGTGCGCCGACATCGCCGCGGCCGCGCCCGCGCTGCCGTTCCTCTACTACCACATCCCGGCGCTGTCGCGCGTGACGCTGCCGATGGCGCCGTTCGTGCGCGCCGCGCGCGCGCGCATCCCCAACTTCGCGGGCGTCAAGTTCACCCACCTCGACCCGCTGGACTTCCAGGCGGTGCGTCGCGAGCAGGGCGACGCGTGCAGGCTCTACTGGGGCTGCGACGAGCAGGTGGTGACCGGCCTCGCGCTCGGCGCGCACGGCGCGGTCGGCAGCACCTACAACTTCGCGATGCCGGTGTACCGACGCCTGCAGGCAGCGTTCGAGCGCGGCGACCGCGACGAGGCCCAGCGGCTGCAGTCCTACGCGGCGCTGTTGGTCGAGCGGCTCGCGGCGCACGGCTACATGGCCGCGGCCAAAGAGACGATGCGCTACCTCGGCGTCGACGTCGGCTCGGTGCGCGCGCCGCTGCAGCCCTTGCCAGAAGGCGGCGAGGACGCGGTGCGCGCCGCGCTCGAAGACGTCGAGCTGCAGAGGCACCTCGCGTGAACCCGCTCACGGCGCTGCTGCAGGCCACGCTCGCGCTGGCGACGCTCTGCAGCGCGCAGGCGCCGCTGCGCTGGTCCGAGCTGCCGCCGCTGCCGGACACGCCCGGCCTCGGCGGGCCGTTCGTCGGCGTGCTCGACAGCGCGCTGGTCGTCGCCGGCGGCGCGAACTTCCCCGAAGCGCCGCCGTGGCAGGGAGGCCAGAAGGCCTGGTATGACGACGTCTACGTGCTCGACGAGGGCGCGGACGCCTGGCGCGTCGCAGGCAAGCTGCCCGCTGCGCGCGCCTACGGCAGCGCCCTGTCGACCCGCTTCGGCGTGGCCCTGCTCGGCGGCAGCGACGCCGCGCGCAGCTACGGCGACTGCGCGCTGCTGACCCTCGACGCGGCCGGCGCGCCGACGTTCGAGCCGCTGCCCCCGCTGCCCGTCGCGACGGCGTTCTGTGCCGGCGCCGCCCACGGCGACACGCTCTACGTCGCCGCCGGCAGCGACCGGGGCGCGCTGACCAAGGCGTTCTGGTCGCTGGATCTCGCCGCGACGCCGCGCCAGTGGCGCGCGCTGCCGCCGTGGCCCGGGCCTGCGCGGCACAAGGCCGTCGCTGCGGTGCAGGAGAGCGGTCGCGGGCCGCGCTTCTACCTGTTCAGCGGCGAGGTGCCCGGCCACAACGAAGCAGGCGACCCTACCTACGACTACCGCACCGACGGCTACGCGTTCGACCTCGCGACCGAGACCTGGCGCGCGCTGACGCCGAGCCCGGTGCCGGTGGCGGCTGCGTGCGCGGCACCCTCGGGCCAGGCGCACGTGCTGGTCTTCAGCGGCTCGACCGGCGCGCACGTATTCGATCCCGACCCGCGCCCGGAGTTCCCGCAGCAGGTGCGCGCCTATCACACCATCACCGACACCTGGGTCGACGCCGGCCCGATGCCGCGCGGCCTGGTGACGACCCACGTGGTCCGGCGCGGCGGCCAGCTGGTGCTCGCGAGCGGCGAGGTGCGTCCCGGCGTGCGCACGCCGAAGGTGTTCGTCGCCGAGGTCGCGCCGCGCGGCCACGGCTTCGGCGCGGTCGACGCCGCGGTGCTGGCGCTCTACCTCATCGGCCTCGTCGCGATCGGCCTGCGCTTCCAGAAGCGCTCGGAGAGCACCGACGACTTCTTCCTGGCGGGGCGCCGGATCCCGTGGTGGGCCGCCGGCATCTCGATCTTCGCGACGCAGCTGTCGGCGATCACGTTCGTGGCGACGCCCGCCGTCGCGTATGCGACCGACTGGCTGGTGCTGCCGGGCAAGGCGATGATCCTGGCGATGGCGCCGGTCGTGGTGCTGCTCTACCTGCCGTTCTTCCGGCGACTCGACGTCACCACGGCCTACGAATACCTGGAGCGGCGCTTCTCGCTGTCGGTGCGGCTGTTCGGCAGCGCCTCTTTCGTCGCGTTTCAGCTGCTGCGGATGGCGATCGTGATCTTCCTGCCGGCGCTGGCGCTGGCGTCGATCACCGGGATCGACGTCTACGTCTGCATCGCCGTCATGGGCGCGCTCGCGACCCTCTACACGGTGCTCGGCGGCATGGAGGCGGTCGTCTGGACCGACGTGCTGCAGACGGTCGTGCTGATCGGCGGCATGCTCGCCGCGATCGTCGTCGTCGTGCTCGAGCTGGGCGGCGTGTCCGAGGTCGTCACCGCCGCCGTCGCAGACGACAAGCTGCGCGTGTGGAGCGGCTCGTGGTCGCTCACCGAGCTCGCCAGCTGGTCGATCCTGCTCGGCACGCTCGCGCTGCAGTTCGGCCCCTACACGACCGACCAGTCGGTCGTGCAGCGCTACCTGACGACCAAGGACGAACGCGCAGCAGCCCGCGGCATCTGGCTCAACGGCGCGCTCGCGATCCCGGTCGGCGTGCTGTTCATGGCGCTGGGCACCTGCCTCTACGTGTTCTTCCAGCACCGTCCCGACGCGCTGCCGGTCGCGATGCAGAACGACGAGGTGTTCCCGCTGTTCGTCTCGTCGCAGCTGCCGACCGGCCTGTCTGGCCTCGTCATCGCGGGCATCTTCGCCGCGTCGATGTCGAGCCTGGACTCGAGCATGCACTCGATCGCGACG
>Ga0181573_10004359_pt1 | contig 12073 bp, 5 predicted proteins | sample 101ome_25_FD_148643 | JGI IMG/M metagenome (GOLD analysis project Ga0181573, IMG submission 148643) | Coastal salt marsh microbial communities from the Groves Creek Marsh, Skidaway Island, Georgia - 101409BT metaG (spades assembly) | ecosystem: Environmental > Aquatic > Marine > Intertidal zone...
TCGACGCCGTGTTCCCAGAGTTTCCCGAAACGCGCCTCCTGCCAGGCGGCGCTGAGTTCGGCGCGGTAGACCTGGAGGTTGAGACTTAACCTTGTGGTTAATTGGTCGATGAATTCGTAGGTTTCGGGGAACAGGTACCCGGTATCGACCAGCACGACGGGGATGTCCGCCCATTGTTGGGAGGCCATGTGGAGGGAGACGGCGGCCTGGGCGCCGAAGCTGGAGGACAGCACGATGCGCGGGGAGAAGTTCTCAATGCCCCAGGCGACCCGATCCTCCGCCGAGCCTTCCTCAAGGCTGGCGTTGGCGGCGGCCAGGTCGAGATTGAGGTGCGCAAAGAGCGGTTCCTCCTTCACCGGCGGCTTGGGTTCTGCGATGGCTTCAGACATGGGCGCCTCGTTTCCTTAACCACGAATGAACACGAATGAACACGAATCGGATTCGAAGATGCGTAAATCGAAGCCATTCGAACTGCTGGTTGTTTCTGAATGGTTCGCAGGGCGGAACGGGATCAAGAATTCGTGTCTATTGGTGTCCATCTTGACGCGACGTAGCTGTGCGTAGGCGGTTCGTGGTTGATTTGTTCAGTTCTCCTCAGCCGTGGCGGCTTCGATTTCCGGCACGACGACGCGGTTGCACCAGTCGCCGAAGCGTTCGGCGTCGTGGCGTTCGGCCTTGAAGCGTTCGAACAGCGGCTTGAGTTCGTTGACGATGTCCTCTTCGAGAACGGTGTCCTTCCAGAGGGTGTTGAGGCGGATGCTCTTTTCACTGCCGCCGACGTAGATCTGGTATTTCTTCGGCGACTTGCCGACGAAGCCCAACTCGGCCATGTAGGGGCGGGCGCAGCCATTGGGGCAGCCCGTCATGCGGATGACGATCTCCTCGCCGTTCAAACCGGATTCGTTCAACGCGCCCTCAATCTGATCAATCAGGCTCGGCAGGTAACGCTCGGATTCCGCCAGGGCCAGGCCGCAGGTGGGCAGGGCGGGGCAGGCAATGGAAGCGCGCTGCAACGCCGTGCTTTGGTTGGCGACCGTGACGCCGTGGTCGGCGAGGATCTGCGTGATGGCGTCCTTGTTCGCGGCGTCGATGCCGGTCAGCAGGATATTCTGCGAGGGGGACAGCCGGACCTCTGCGCGATATTCTTCGACGATCTTCCGCAAGGCGGACTTGAGTCGGGCGCCTTCGGCGTCCTTGACGCGTCCCATGGAAACGTGCAGGCCGAGGAAGAGATTGCCATCGGTCTGTTCGTGCCAGCCGAAGAGATCGCCCTGGCTTTCGAAATGGTATTCTCTTGCGGGCTCGAGACTGAAGCCGGCGCGTTTTTCCAGTTCGGCGCGGAACCAATCCACCCCCTGTTCCTCCAGCACGTATTTCAATCGGGCGTGCTTGCGATCCGAGCGGTCGCCGAAGTCGCGATGCACGGTCAGGACGGCCTTGGAGACTTCGACGATCTTGTCGGGCGTGAAGAAGCCGACCACGTCGCCGCAGCGGGGGTAGGTCTTGGTATTGTTGTGGGTGCGGCCCTGTCCGCCGCCGACCACGAGGTTGTAGCCGACCAGTTCGCCGTTCTCCTCGATGGCGATGAAGCCGAGGCAGTTGGTGAAGACATCGGTGTCGTTCAACGGCGGAATGGCGAAGGCGGTCTTGAACTTCCGGGGCAGGTAGGTCTTGCCGTAGAGCGGATCCTCAAAACCTTCGTGCTTCTCATTGAGGTCCAGCTTCACGCCTTCGACCCAGATGTCGACATAGGCCGGAGTGACCGGCAGCAACGCCTCGGAAACCCGACGGCAATCCACCAACGCCGCCTCGCGAATGGCGTTGGTGGCCGGGGTGGGAGGGGACATGACGTTGCGGCTCACGTCTCCGCAGGCGGCCAGCGTGTCGGCCATGGCGTCGTTGATGCCTTTGATCACCTTGCCGAGGCCGCTCTTGATGACGCCGTGAAACTGGAAGCTCTGGCGCGAGGTGATGCGCAGCGTCTGGTTGCCGTATTCGTCGGCCAGCTTGTCGTAGGCGAGATACAGATCCGGTCCGAGGATGCCTCCGGGCAGTCGCCCGCGAACCATGAACATGAACTTCTTGCCGCCCTTGCGGTCGTCGCGGTCGTCCTGCTGGTAGATCCCGTGAAATTTCAGGAATTGCGAGTCGTCCTTGGAAAACTTGTCCGCCTCCTCGTCCGCCAGCGTCTGCGCGATCGTGCCTGCCAGCGTGGGGCTGTTTTCCTTCAGAACTTCGTTGTGCGATGGTTTGGCTTCGCTCATATTTTAATTATTAGTTTTTTGCTAATGTTGGTTATGTAAATGAATTTGCGGGGCCGGTCAATGGGATTTTCGCGGTAAATCGACGGGCTTGAATTGTCGATTGAGTCGGAGAATGTCCTTTACCCTCGGCGCGGATGAAAGCTTAAATTGCCTCCCTTCGTAGCCGGGCGAGACTGTTTGGACGGCGAAGGGAGCTAATTCATGAGCGAAGCCGAAAACAGAACCTGTTATCTCGACAACAATGCCACGACGCGGGTTGCGCCGGAAGTGGTCGAGGCGATGACGCCCTATTTCACGGAGAACTGGGGCAATCCATCGGCGGCGTACGGGTTTGGCAATCGATTGCACAAGGATCTGGATCAGGCGCGGGAGCAGGTCGCGGCTTTGATTAATGCGGAGCCGCAGGAGATCATTTTCACCAGTTGCGGCACGGAGAGCAACAACTCGGCGATTCATGCGGCCCTGATCACCCAGCCGAACAAGCGGCACGTGATCACCACCAAGGTCGAGCACGCGGCAAACATCGCCTATGGCGCGCAATTGCAGAAACAGGGTTACGAGGTGACCTATCTGCCGGTGGAGCCGGACGGATCGATTGACCTGCATCTGCTTGAACTGGCCATCCGTCCGGACACGGCCATCGTCTCGATGATGTGGGCCAACAACGAGACGGGCGTCCTTTTTCCCATTCACGAGGCGGCCGCGATCTGTCGCTCGAAGGGCGTCCCGTTTCACACGGACGCAGTCCAGGCTGCGGGCAAGGTGGATGTGGACGTCAAATTGAGCGAGGTCGACATGCTATCGATCTCCGGCCACAAGCTGAATGCGCCGAAGGGCGTGGGAGCCCTGTTCGTAAAGCGCCGTACGCCGTATGAATCCTTCATCACCGGCGGCGGGCAGGAGCGCGGTCGTCGCGGCGGCACCTACAACGTTCCCTACATCGTCGGATTTGGAAAGGCGGCGGAGATGGGCGTGATTCATCTGACGCGGGACATTCACCGCGTCCGCACGCTGCGCGACAAGCTGGAGCAGGGGATCCTGAACCAGATCAAGGTGAGTTGTCGCAACGGCAGTCACGACGCGCGGTTACCCAACACCTGCAATGTCTGCTTCCACGGCGTTGAGGCGGAGGCTGTGTTGTTGATGTTGGATCGCGAGGGAATCTGCGCTTCGTCGGGATCCGCCTGCAAGACGGGTTCCATCGAGCCCTCGCACGTGTTGACCGCGATGGGGCTGAAGCCCTCGTTGGCCCGTGGCGCGCTGCGCTTCAGCCTCGGCGTCTACAACACCGAGGAGGATGTGGACTACCTCTTGGAGAAGCTCCCGCCCATCATCAACAAACTCCGCGCCGAGACTCCCGGGGATGGGGAGGATGCCGCGGTGGCTGTCGCCAACGCCGGCGGCGCCGTCGTGTCGGCCTGATCGGCCGCCTCGTAAGACCGGTCGCCCAATCGGGAACAAGCTTCCAGCAGATCCGCCTGCGCTCCCTGAAGCAGGACGATCGCCATCAGGCTTTGCCGATCCGGCGTTTGAACTCCTGCCAAGTCACTGCGGATTGCGGATCTTTCAGAAACTCTTCAGATCGTTGATCCAGCAGTTGAACGACCGCGTCGTTGAATGGAATGGACTCCTGCCGATTTTCGACTTCCGCCCCAGAGCTCGTTCGCAAGCAGTAATTTCTCCTCCGCCGTGAGGTTGGCGATTTCTGGAATTCGTTCGGCAATCACAGTTTTGAATCTGCGCTTCGGGCGCCTGATGCGCAAGCACGGGAGATATGGAACGGCAATCATCCCGTTTGCCGAGGCGGCAACATTTCCGGCTCTTCGGACCGCGGCTCTGTGAGCCGCAGCGGCGTGGAGCGCCACGTAACCCCGGATCTCGCCAACGCTCAGGCTCTCCGAAGGTTGCTGCGGGTCACAGACCCGCGGTCCGAACGTCGAACGGAATGAATTCCGTTCGACGTCGCTGCGCTCTCAGTTCAGATACATCGCCTCGTTGGTGAGGAAGAGGGCCTGCGCAAGCTTCTGCCAGGGGGTCAGCGGATCGCGATTCTGAATGCGCGGGCCGCTGAACTCGGCGTTGGCGTCCCAGGCGCGGCCTTCCGAGTTGGCAACCCGGGGCGTCCACTCGAAGGCGTCGCCCTTGTCCGTTCCGTTGTTGAAGACCAGGAAGTCGATGGTCTCGCCCTTCTTGAGTTCGACGGTTTCGGCGTTGGTGTTGGCGAAGTCGTTGTCGAGTTTCCAGTCGCCCAACACGCCCTGACGACGGGCGACCATGGCGCCGCGGATGCCGTCGCCTTCCTCAGCCTGGTGCGAGAGCCGCCCCTTGACCTGGTAGGTTCCATCGGCGGGGGCGGTCCAGCGGCGGACGATGGCGTAGTTCTTCACCTTGGGCGCGTGGCCGCCGTCGGCTGTAAGCGAGGCGCGGCCGGCGCGGTTGTCGGGGAAGCGGCCGGTGACCTGCCAGCGGTCCACCTCGAACCGGCGCAACGGCTGGAAGCGGACGCGCTTGTTCTTGGCGTCGTAGGTCCCGTAGCCATAGCTCCAGACCTCGGGTTCCTGCGAGCGGGCGGCTTCCTTCTCCTGCGCGGCAAGGAAGTCCCAGGCGGAGTTCAGTTCGGCGTTGGAGGGAGCGCGTTGATAGACGAGTTGATACATGTATTTGATGCGTTCCTCCTTGTCGTGAAGGACATCGATGTCCGAGCGCTCGATCATCTTCTTGGCCTGTTCGATGACGAAGGGGCTGTTCATCAGGAACAGGGCCTGTTGCGGCACGGTGGTTTTGGCGCGCTTGCTGGAACTCATGTCCGGGTTGGCGAAATCGAAGGTGCTGAACAACTCGGGCAGCGCTTCGCGGTCGATCCGGCCGTAGACCGTGCGGCGGACGGGGTATTCCTCATCGGTGAGTTCGACGGGTTGACCGCCCATATCGAGGTCGATGTTGCCGCCCCAGGTGAGCAGCGTGTCGCGCATGGATTCGAAGTCCAGGCGGCGGAGGTTGAACTTCCAGAGGTAATCGTTGGCGGGATCGACCTCGGCATAGCGGCCGTCGTCCTCGGTCGCCAGGCGATAGACCGACGAGAGCATGATGTATTTGTTGAGTTTCTTGATGGACCAGCCGTTGTCCTTGAACCAGGCGGCGAGGTGGTCCAGCAGGTCGAGTTGCACGGGCTTGTCGGCGCGGAGGCCGAAGTCGCTGATGGACTCGACGAGGCCGGTTCCAAAGTGCCAGGCCCAGACGCGGTTGACGATGACGCGAGCGGTCAGCGGATTGTCGGGGTGGGCGATGTCCTCGGCGAGTTCGAGGCGGCCGCTGCCGTTGGCGTATTCGTTGCGTTCGCCTTCGGAGAGGATCTCCAGGAAGCGGCGCGGAACCTCATCGCCGTAGCGTCGGGCTTCGCCGCGGATGAGGATGCGTGAGTTGCGCGGCTTGCGGGTGTCCTGCAAGGCCATGGCCCGGGCTGGGGAGCCGGGGTGTTCGGTCTTGAGTTTGAAGATCTTGGGGAAGAGCTTGCGTTGTTCGCGGCGGACGGTGTTGTTGTTGACGATGCGGTTGACTTCGCGGCGGGTCGGGTGGATCGGAGATTTTTCCGCGTAGATGAGTTTGCGAATCTCCTCGCGGTCGGCGTCGGGAAAGCCGGATTTGGCGGACTTGCCCTTCTTGCTGAGGTTCTTCCACTGATCGTGAACGTCGGAGAAGAGGCGGCCATAGACGCGGGCGACCTGCGCCATGGAGGTGGGGTGTCCTTCGCTGAGCGCCTGGCGGACGAGGGGATTGACCGAGTCGTCCCGCTTGACCTGGTTCGTGATCTTGTTGGCCTGTTTGTCGAAGGCGTCGTCGGACAGGTTGGAATAGCGGACCCAGGGGCCCAGGATGGGGTGGTCCTCCTTCATTTTCTTCATGCCGGAGGTGAAGTAGGTCGCGGTGGGGACGTTGAGCTTGCGCTTGGTGTAGATGGCGCGCGCCTTGGCGAAGTTCTTTTCGCGAAGGGCGTGGTGGGAGGCGAGCAGGTACTCGCCGGTTTGGGCGCGGAATTCATCCAGGGCCTCCTCGATCAGGTTGGGGCGGATGGCCTCGTATTCGGTCTCCAGCTTCGCCAGCTTCTCCTCGAATTCGATGAATTCGGGCGTGCGCTTCGGTTCCTTGAGGTAAGGCTTGGAGTCCGGCTCCTCGCTGCTGGAGAAGATGCCGTGCAGGGAATAGTAATCGCCGGTCGGGATGGGATCGAACTTGTGGTCGTGGCAGCGGGCGCAGGCGGCGGTGAGTCCGAGGAAACCCTGGGTCACCACGTCGATGCGGTCGTCGATGATTTCCAGCGCGTTGCCCTGAAAACGCTTGCCCACGGTGAGGAAGCCCAAGGCGGCCAGCTTGCGGCGGTCCTTGGCGTCCTCGTCGATCAGGAAGTCGGCGGCGATCTGCTCCTTGATGAACCGGTTGAACGGGGTGTCGTTGTTGAAGGCGTCAATGACGTAGTCGCGGTAGGTCCAGGCGAAGGGGTAGCGGTTTTCGCCGCGGTTGGCGCGGTCGCCGGAGGTATCGGCGTAACGCGCGACGTCCAGCCAGTGGCGGCCCCAGCGCTCTCCGTAGTGCGGCGACTTCTGCAGGCGGTCGATCACGCGTTCGAAGGCGTCGTCCGACCCGTCATTCAGAAACTGCTTCACCTCTTCGGGCGTGGGCGGCAGGCCGGTGAGATCGTAGGTCGCGCGTCGGATGAGCGTGCGCTTGTCGGTCGCGGGGTTGGGTTTCAGCTTCTTGGCCTCGTGCTTGGCGGCGACGAAGCGATCGATGTCATTGGCGACGAACCCTGGGTTCTTCACCTTGGGGGCTTCGGGCTTGGAAATGGGTTGGAAGGCCCAGTGGTTGCGGGCTTTTTCGAGGTCAATGACGCCCATTTTCTTGGTCTCGTCGCCTCCGGCGGAGCGGGGATCGGGGGCGCCCATGCGGACCCATTGCCGGAAATTGTTGATTTCGGCGTCGGTCAAGCGCTCCTTGGGCGGCATCTGGAGGTCCTCATCCTCGTAGACGATGGCCTTGATGAAGACGCTCTTGGCGGGGTCGCCCGGGATGATGGAGGGGCCGCTGTCGCCGCCGGTCAGAATGGCTTCGCGGGTATGCACGGCGAGGCCGCCCTTCACCTTCTCGTCCGGGTGGTGGCAGCTGTAGCATTTCTCCGCGAGGACGGGGCGGATGTGCTTCTCGAAGAAGTCGAGCTGCTTGTTGGAGAACTTGACCTTCTTCTCTTCCGCGCCGGCGGCGAGGGCGAAAAGGAGGCAGGAGACGAGGAGCGTTCTGCCGAGGAGGGTTTTCATCTTGTGCGAATCGTTGTTCAGAAACGGAGTGCGACAGTCGGCAGGAGGCTCACTCCAGCGAGGCTGGAGACTCCTTGCGTCGGCCGCTGCGAGATCATGGTGAATTCTTATGCGATCAGTTCATTCACCACGCTGCCGTAGACATCGGTGAGGCGGAAGTCGCGGCCGTTGTAGCGATAGGTGAGTTTCTCGTGGTCGAAGCCGAGGAGTTTGAGGATCGTGGCGTGCAGGTCGTGCACGTGGACCTTGTTCTCCACGGCGTTGTAGCCGAATTCGTCGCTGGCGCCGTGGGCGTAACCGCCCTTGGCGCCGCCGCCGGCCATCCAGGAGACAAAGCTGCGGCTGTGATGGTCGCGTCCCGGTTCGCCGCGGCCATTGCGGTCGTGGCGCGGGGTGCGTCCGAACTCGCCGCCCCAGACGATCAGCGTCTTTTCCAGCAGCCCGCGCTGCTTGAGGTCGGTCATCAGGGCTCCGAGCGGTTGGTCGACATCGGCGGCGCGCTGGCGGATGTTGCGTTCGAGGCTGGTGTGGTGGTCCCAGCCGTTGGCCCAGACCTGCACGAAGCGGACGCCGCGCTCGACCAGGCGACGGGCGGCGAGCATCTGGCGGCCGACATTGGTCTCGCCGTACATCTGCCTCATCTTGGCCGGTTCCTTGCCGAGGTCGAAGGCTTCGGCGGCCTCGGTCTGCATCTGGAAGGCGAGTTCGTAGGAATGGATGCGGGCCTCGAGTTCGGCCTCCTTCTTGAGTTGCTCGTTGTGCTGCTCGTTGAGCTTTTGAACGAGGTCGAGCTGGGCGCGCTGCTCCTTCTGCGTGGAGTAGTAGTTGCGGATGTTCTGGATGATGTCGTCGATGCGGGCCGAGACATTGCTGACCGGAGTGCCCTGGAAGGCGCCGGGCAGGAAAGCGGACCGGAAGTTGGCCGAGCCGCCGACGCCGGCGCGTCCGAGCGAGACGAAGCCGGGGAGGTTCTGGTTCTCCGTGCCCAGGCCGTAAAGCGTCCAGGAGCCCATCGAGGGTTTCACGATGCGGCCGGAGCCCGTGTTCATCATGAGGGTGGCGAATTCGTGCGCCGGCACATCGGTGTGCATGGAGCGGATGACCGCGATGTCGTCGATGTGTTTGCCGATGTGGGGGAACAGTTCGCAGACCTCGACGCCGGACTGGCCGGAGGGTTTGAACTCAAAGGGGGTGGGCAAGGGCACGCCGCCGATCTCCTTCACTTCCTTGCCGGCGTATTTCTTCATGCCGGGCTTTGGGTCCCAGGTGTCGAGGTGGGAGGGGCCGCCCTGGGCGAATACGTGGATGACGTGCTCGGCCTTGGCGGGAAAATGGGGATTTCGCGGCGCGAGGGGCGAAAGCGCGGCGGATTCGGCGACGTCCGGGCGCATGAGCGTGGCCATGCCGAGGGCGCCCATGCCCATGCCGAAACGGTTCAGAAACTGCCGGCGGGTCTGAAAGAAATCCGCGGCCTGGGGACGATGTTGGTCAATGTTCATTCTGTTCTAATTTGTTGCCTTCCGGCTGGTTGCGCCAATACGACGCCCCAGCGAAATCGACGGTTACAAAACAATCACAGGCAACAACGATTTTCGTGTCGCGCCTATTCAGAGATAATGAACGAAAAGAACGGGCGTTGCGGGACACGGATTTTGCCTGGACATGGTCCTGATTTGACCAGGCAAACACGGACCGCATTCAGGGCCTGTCTGAAACAGGGAGCGCCCCCCTGATTCAGGCAGGCTCTCAGGGGCTGTTGGCGGCAATGACCCGGCGGGCCGCCTCGACCAGTTGGGCGGGCTCCATGGGTTTTTCAATCAGCTGGCTGAAACCGTATTCCGTGCAATTTTCTCCGGTGACATTTCCACTGAATCCGGAAATGAGAATGATGGGCATGTCCGGCGTTTTTTCATGAATTCTGCGGGCCAATTCATCGCCCTTCATGACGGGCATCATCATGTCTGTGATGACCAGATCGAACGCGCGGGGAGCGGCGGCGAACGCATCGAGGGCCTCCTGGCTGTCCGTGTGAGGGGACACGTTGAAGCCCGCCCGTCTCAGAATGGTTGAGCCCAGTTTCACAATGCTTTCGTCGTCATCGACGAACAGGATGCTGCCCAGGGAGGTTTCGGGGGGCGTCTTGGGCTTCCGCGCGATGTCGGTCTCCGGGGGGCGTTCCTCGACGCAGGGAAGGCAGACGATGAAGGCGGCGCCCTTGCCGGGTTCACTCTCGACGAGAATCTCGCCTCCGTGGTTGAGGACGATGGATTGGACGACAGCGAGACCGACGCCGCTTCCCTTGCCGCCGGTCTTGGTCGTGTAGAACGGCTCGAAGATCTTGGCTGCTTTGTCCTTGGGGATGCCGGGACCATCGTCCTCGACAGAGAGTTTGAAATGGTCCGTCTTCGAGAGGCCGGCCCGGGACCTGATGAAGGGGTCGTCCGCGGCGATGCGCGCCAGGCGGACGGCGACCGTTCCTTCCCGGAGGTCCAACGCCTGGACGGCGTTGTTGAACAGGTTGATGACGACCTGTTTCAGCTGGGTGGGGTCTGCGTAAACGGTTGTGGGGCCTTCCATGAGCCCGACTTCCACGCGGATGTTCCCGGGGACAGACTGCCGGGCCACCAGCAAGGCCTCGTCGATCAGGGCGACAAGGGATTCCGGCGTGCGGCGTTGTTCGCCCCGGTTGTTCAGGGTCAGTATCTGCGCGGTCAATTCCTTCGCCAGATTGGTGTGTTCGACCATGTTGCGCAGGTATTCCTGGACGGGGTGTTGTTCGTCGAGTTCCTCCATGGCCAGTCGGGCGAAGGCCTGGATCGGGGTGATGAGGTTCCGGAAGTCGTGCGCGATGCCGCCCGCCATCTTGCCGATGGACTCGAGGCGTTCGGAGCGGTGGAGTTTCTCCTCGAGCGCGCGGCGGGCCTGTTTGTTGCGCTTGCGGTGGCTGATGTCGCGTGCGACGATGAGGCCGAGGGGCGTCGGGCGCACGTGAATGCGGGTGACGGTGAGGTTGACCTCCAGCGGCGTGCCCTCCTTTCGCGTGAGCGAGTATTCCTCATTCGACTGGAAAATCTGGGTGATCTGGATGGCGTCCCGCAGATCCTCCGCGTCTTTTTCAAGCCGGGCGGAAAACAGGTCCGCCAGCGGCATGTCGAGGAGCTCCTGGCGGCGTCGGCCGGTCAGACGTTGGGCCGCTGGATTGACGTCGACGACCCGCAGCGTTTTCGGATCGAAGACAAACAGGGCGTCGCCCACCTCCTCGAAGAAACTGCGGGCGAGTTCCTGGTGGAATCGTGAATCCTGCTGGCGGCTACTTTTCATTCTCGTCGGGTGGGGGGGACGGTAAAGCGTTTCGCCAACGACTGCCAGCGTTGAATTCCGATGCCGGGCACGTCCATGGCGTCGTCGATTGTCCGGAACCCTTGACGATCGTTCCGCTCCTTAATGATGCGCCGCGCCAGCACTTCGCCGATGCCCTCGATCTGCATGAGATCGACCACCGTGGCTTGGTTGATGTCGGCTCGCGCCGGCTGCGGGGAGGCTTCGGGGGCAGCTTGCGGTTGCGCGGTCTCCCGGGCGGCCTTGGCGGCCTTGGCGGCCGGATCGGGTTCCTGCGGTTCGGGGCTCTTGTTCGTCCGCGCGAGGAAGGCGACGACCGCGATGAGCGCGAGGAGCGCCAGCGCTCCTGCGAATGCCATGGGGCTTCGCGGTGGAGGCGTTGGGTCGATCGCCGCGCAGTCCGGAGCAACGGCGGCCTCAAGTCGTCGGAGGAATTCCTCCGCGGATGGGCAGCGTTCGTCCGGGTCGCGACGCAGCGCGCTTTCGAAGGCCGCGTCCACTTCGCGTCCCAGTGAGGGATCGTGGATGGACGGGGGCTCGAAGACGCCCAGGGGCAGTTCGCCTGTGAGCATCTCGTAGGCGATCACCGCCAGGGCGAAGACATCGGAGCGCTTGTCGACGGGCAGCTCCTGCCGCTGTTCGGGCGACATGTAGTTCAGCGATCCCTGCCATTCCGCATTCCTGGTGGCGGTGTCGGGTTCGGGCGCCAGGCCGGCCAGTCCAAAATCCGCCACCTTGGGGGTCCCGGCGGAATCGAACAGGATGTTCTCGGGCTTGAGGTCCCGATGGAGCACGCCGTGCGAATGGATGTGAGTCAGGGCGGCGACCACCGGACGGAGGATCCGCAGCGCGGCGTCGGGCTTCATGAGCAGCCCGGGTTTCAGGCGGTCGCGCAGGGTGTCGCCCACCACGAGTTCCATGGAAATGAACGGTCCTTGGTCGGCTTCGCCGCGGTCGAACACCGTGACGATGTTGGGATGGGAAAGGGTGGCCAGGGTGTGCGCCTCATTCCGGAAACGTTCGAGACGTTCGGCGCGTCCCGTTACGGGCCCGGGTTGGAGCAGCTTCAACGCCACGTCCCGCTCCAGACTCTCCTGTCGCGCCCGGTAGACGCAACCCATTCCACCGCATCCGATCAGGCTGTCGATCCGGTATCCGGGC
>Ga0181573_10004364_pt1 | contig 12067 bp, 7 predicted proteins | sample 101ome_25_FD_148643 | JGI IMG/M metagenome (GOLD analysis project Ga0181573, IMG submission 148643) | Coastal salt marsh microbial communities from the Groves Creek Marsh, Skidaway Island, Georgia - 101409BT metaG (spades assembly) | ecosystem: Environmental > Aquatic > Marine > Intertidal zone...
ACTGAGTTTAAGAAGGAAAGCGAGGCTTCGCGAAGTTTGGATGATGATGTTGTTGATGACGATGCGTTTCCTTTGAGTTTACGCGAAGCCCGCTCGGCGTGAAGACCGACTGGCATTCTGTCTCGTTTTCTTCAGCGCTACCGCACCATCTTTGCGTGTTTGTGTTGCTTTTTTTTTGAGGGTTGAGTGGGTCTTCGCTTTTTTTCGTCTTTCTCTTTCTATACTCGTTTTGCACGGCGTTCGTGTAAAACAGATAGTAATATACATAAAATTACATTTATTCTAAAGTGTATGCGGATATAGACTTTGAGACGTCGGCAATAACGACGACGGAATCGTCTACGAAATCACCCGTGGCTATCGCAGACACCTTCAAACCGTGGTCGATTATTTCCTGAACGCCGCCTGTTTCGAGCACCTTGTTGGCGCTCTCTTCACGTTCGAGCGTCCAATCCCATATGACTATTTTTCCATCCAAACCTCCAGAGATGATCTTCGATCCCTCGTATCCAGGCAGAAATTGCGCGTACGAACACGCGTGGGTGTGACCGAATCGAGAACCGTCATCATTCATCGCCTCACCCAAGTGTATGGCGGGAAAATTCCGTAAAGGCCCCGTGGCGCCGACGGTTTTCTTTTTACCGCTAGTCTTCTTTGACGTTGTCCCACTTTTTTTACCGTCTAAATCTAATACCGAGACAATACCGTCACCTCTCGCCACGACGCACAAACGTTTCATGCCCCCGATATTACTTTTAGTATTATTACTAGTACTACTAACGGACGCGTTCTCCTCCTCCTCCTCCTCCCAACATTTCATGGAGTTTATGAATGGCGGATTAAATGCGGTTGACGTCGATTCAACAAACGCTTCGTTTCCTTTTCGTGCCGATGGCACTTCTTTAATTTTCCACGCGTTCACTTCTTTATTCTTGCGATTAATTTCCCACTTTTTTACTGTGCAATCGTATCCAGCAGAGATGACCTCCTCAGGTTTGTGCGCTCGAAAGCTCACGGCTGTAGCGCACCCGCTCGAGGCATCGCCGTGCGCGTTCTTGAACGTTTGTACGAGCGGGAATTCTTCTCCTCCATCTTCTTTGATTGCTAGACTCACTACGTTTATATCACCGCTATCGTCGGCAACCGCCATCCTCTGACATTTCGAATCAAGCGCTAACGCACTAACATCATCTGAAAAAGTTCTTGAAAGTATCTTTGATTTTCTTCGTTTGTCGTCGGCGTCATCGTTCGAGGAAGAGGAAGTTTTGCGTCTGTCGTGCATTTCGAGGACCGCGTTGCGGGCAAAATAGATGTATCTCTCCGGATCTTTTGCGTCGAACAAACACGCTCCAATCTCCTCGCCTTTAAATCTCCACTTTTGTTGTTGTGCTTGTTGTTTATGTCGTATTTCTCCGACTTCTTCTCCTTCTTTCAACTGTGTCACGTCTTTGCTTTTTCGGGAAACTGTTGATAGGCGCAAGTCTGTGATGAAAATGTGGCCACACTCTGTTCCCGCGAGAACGAGCGAGGATTGGCGGGCGCGATCGACACAAAGCGTGCCTTTCCGCACAGTCTCTGGCATACCATTTATGAGCGTTCTTTGACGACTCGTCGTCGTCGCAGTCGTGTCGCCGCTCATTATTGTTTGTCGAGAGTTGCGTTTTGTGATTTTACTTTTTCAACCGCCACAGCACAAGAAGGAAAACTGGAAAAGAAGCGCGAATTTTTTCAAGCAGTGGGGTACGTATTCTTTTAATCTTACATATGCAGGCATTTTCGCCATCATCGTTCTAAACTAAAGGACGTCTATTTCTTCTTCTTCTTTATTTTTTCCTTAATCTTTTGGGACGAGCTTTCTTTCAGGTGTTCCTGGACGCGCCGCGCCACTGATCGTTGTCGCGGCTCCTTCAGAACGCGACAAGTCGCCACCTAATAAATCTCGATAGTCCAACTGTTTATCGCCGTTGACATCCAAACGCATAAACTTTTTTCTAATTTCTTCTACGTCCTCTGAATCTATTTTACCCCTCGCTAGTAACATGGCCACGAGGAAATCGTACTCGCTCGCGTACCCTTTCTTTCCACCGATATCAATAAGTGTTTGTGCGGTGAGCTGAAAAGATTCCACGGCGGTCTCATCCTCCAAAGACTGGTACAACGTGTTCTTTGCAATTAACGATAACGAGTACGTGACCAAACCTATGGAACACAGACCGTATACACACGTGAAAAGTCGCCCAGCATCAGTGACGGGATATATATCCCCGTAACCAACAGTCGTTGTGGTGACAACTGCCCAGTAAACACAATCCAGATACGTATGTCCTTCGAGGGCGTGAAAAGTCGCCGCGCCTACAATTACTACAATGACGAGCATTCCTACGGCGTACCAAACAGAATTCGCTTTCATGCCTTCGATATCTTCGTTTACCAATTGCGTTGACTTCTCGTGGCTACCTTTTTGCAACAAGTTTGGCTCGCTGTCATCTGAATCTCTCATTTTTTGCGACGAGACGATGGCTTCTCTCAAGGTGACCAAGTCATCCTCGATCTCACGCGTGCGCTTTTCTTCAAGTTTCCCTCGAACATCTTTCGCCTTGACGAGAAACCACATCGTCATACGATCGAGTACAGAAGCTATGATCACGATTCCTGTAAAAATCAAAACCATGATGTATATTTTGCCGCCGTCGGAGACTGGATAAAAGTCACCGTACCCGATGGCCATGATGGTAATTGCGACGAAGTAAAACGCCTTGACAAAGGAACCATTAAACGCCGGCTCGTTCGGATCCGTCATCAAAATAACCACCGAGATGGCGATGTAGCAGGCAAAAACGGGCAAGGTCCAATCGATGACAAAGTTTGCTAAAGCGCTTCGCTCCTCTCGCTTCTTCCTCGCGTTTAGTCTCCACTTGGACAAGTGGTCCGCCAACCTTCTTCTCCGGAAAGGAAACGTTTTTTTGTAGCCGGAACCATCGTTGTCCCCTTCGTCACCGTACCTCGTAGACGGTGAGCTGTTGTTCGAACCAGATGGACGCATGGCGTATGGATCGTCATCTTCTTCGTTGCTCGCGGTTCCGTACGTGGCTGCCCCGCGGGCGATGGGTTGCTTGGACATAATTTTCTCTCCTCCTTTTGAATGAAAATAAAAATAATGATATTTTAACAGTGATGAATACGAATACGAGTGCGACTGCGCTTCAGTATTGATGATACGCGCACGTTATTACGTCTCTTACGTATTCGAAAGCGGGGGGGGGCGGTGATTCGTCGGGAGTGTGTCGTTGTTGCGCGCACTCCAAATTTTCTGTCGACTTGCAAAGATCGAGCCGCGGGAAAGTTTGGTACTGTTTAGGGTTTTAATTATTTTTTTGCCCGCGCGCGTCCTCGGGGGACTTTTTTTTGCGCTGCGCGAAGAAAAGAGAGAAAAGTCGTTATTTCACGCAAGAGCATCAAAAGAAAAACAAATGCTTCTTCGTATTCTTCCCTTTCTCTCCTCCTCCGTCGTCGCGTCGTTATCGCGACGCGAACAACAGTATCAAACACAACAACAAAATAATCATCAACAAAATGTCAATCTCTCGTTTCCATTGCCTCCTCAACTGTGCATCGCTTTAGTGTTTCTTCTCATCGACTCTCTGAAATTCGTTTTAAGAGAGAAAACCGGTGCGCTTTGGCGCTTGCAACGAAGAATAAAAACGCTAAACAACACGATCGGAGAAGAAGACGAGACACGAAAAGAGGAATTGAGAAGGAAAGAGAAGGAGTTACTATCAAAACGAACGCCTTTGATGCGAAAACTCATGAGCTTTGGACACTATCTCTCGTGGTTAAAGTTTCTCATTTCCTCGGCTTTTATCAAACTCTTTTTCGGTGTGCCTCTCTTCGAGGTGCCGAGAGCGATCGTGTGGCCAATGGGGAGATTTTTAGCCTTTCCTCACGGAAACACGTTTGAGTTTGGCCAAATCGCGGTCATTCCGTGGGTGTGTCTCTCCAGCGTGTGTAGCGTCCAACTGACGAACGTGTTGTTGGGACCGTTTATTATCACGAGCTCGAAAACTTTGGTCCTCTTCGGCGGCAGTCGTCGTCGTCGTAGTAGTAGTCTTTCCAGTCGCACGAGTCGGAGGGTTTACTAAATCAAGAGTGTTGTCAGACGCGATCGATTGACGCGCGTTTTAGCAGAATTAGGGCGGAATAGAATGTATAAGAACGTATTGTAAAAATGAAAAGACACAAAAAACAGCAGAGTGAAAGTAAATAGTACACGCGTTATTTTTAACAGGTGCGAGGTGCCGGCCAGAATTTTAACGACCGCATTCCGAACAACACGCGCGCACAAGCAGCAGAGAAATAATAAACGATGGGATTCCAGAAGTCTTCCGCGGCTGGTAAGAAAAAGAAGAAGAGTGGTGGTGGCAGCATGGCAGCAGTTCGTCGTCTAAAGTGAAAATATCTTCGCAAACGCCCATTTTTGGTTCCATCGAAGACGGCGACGATGAGGAATTCGAACTCGTTTTGCGAGAAACTCCCGATTCGATAAACGAACGCAATAAAAACGGTTGGAGTCCTTTACACCAAGCGTGCTTCTCGGACAGAGTAGATTTTGCGAAAAAACTCGTCGAATTAGTCGGCGAAGAAAACAGAGTTGCGTACATCAACGCGCCGTGTAAAGATGGAGATACTCCTCTGCACTACGCCGCCTGTCAAGACGCCGTCTCGTGTGTTGAATTTCTTCTCGACCAAGAGGGTATCGTATTAGAGTGGAAAGATTTGGACGGCGAGACCGCGATAGACGTCGCGAGACCAAAAGCTAAAAGATTAATAAAGGAGAGATTAGAAAAAATAGCAGCAGCAGCAGCAGCAAATAAGAGTTCCGACGAGGTAATGATGATGACTGATTGATGAGAGAGGAGAGAAGTTCAATTCGAAGGATTCTGTTCTTTCTTTCTTTCTGTAACCACCGCGAGCGCCTATATATAATAGTATCCTTCTTTTCAACACAAACAACTAGTCGAAGAAGAGATTCTCCCTAAAAGCATGCGTAGCAAAATCTGGTGAACTGAGATGCACTCTCCGAAGATCGTTATTTTGCTGTTGTTCTTGTTGCTGTTCGCGCACAATCTCCTCAGCTTCTTCCTCTTCACGCGCTTCCCGCTGAATTGCTCTCTTTTTCGACAAAGTACTAGAAATCCCCCCTCCTAAACCCGTTGCATTCCAAATCATACCAGTCAAGATGACAAACATGAACGACAAAATAACATTCTCTCGTCTGCGAGCCTGCGCGCGAATATTCTCAAACTCTTTGAGAGCACCCATCAAGGCGTGCTCGGACTTTGTGAATCTATCCGCTTGTCTCTCCGTTTCTTTGTCGCACTTTGAAGCAGATTTTTCCATCCTTCTCGCGGCTTCATTCAACGCGTTGGAAGAGTTAGTCACCACCGCAGCAATCTCATCGATTTCTTTATTTAAATCGTCCAACGCACCGGCGTACCGCTCGTTTAAGCTTTCGATGTAACGGTCAAGCACAGATTGGTTCAACTCTAAATCTTTCACCTTCTGCGCGAGTTTACGGAAGACATTTTCCGAACCTTTGCCGGCGCCGCCGCCGGGTTGCGAAGCGGCTGCTGCCGCTGCTGCTGTTGCCGCTGCCGCCGCCGAAGTCGTCGTACCTTCAGTTGGTGAAGAGCCACCATCGCTCGACTTTGTTTGATTACTCAGAGATGACGATGATTTCATGTGGACAGTGGAGGAGGCGTTGGAATTTTCTTCTTCACTCGTCTGCGCGGCAGCCTCCGGTACTTCCTTTGTAGACGTCGCATTCGAGGAAGTAGCAGTAGTAGCCGCAGCGCGAGGAGAAGAAGAGGTTGATGTGCCACTGCGCTCTCTGGCGTCGTGCGGTGACTTAGCAGCTCCCGTTGCCCGCCCATCATTCGGAGGCGATGTGTCTTTTCTCGACGCGTTTCCTTCCTCCTCCTTCACTTTTTTGTTCTTCTCATTTTTGGCAGCGTCGACTGACTCGCCTTGTGAGCTACTTTTACTACTGCTACTTTTAGGATTCTTTTCCATTTTCAAATCTTCGTTACCTTCGCGCAATGACGCAGTTGCATTCTCGTTGTTCTCGACGTCATCGTCGTCGGCGTCATCGTCGTCGTCGAATTTCTCGTCGCGAATAATTTCATCCGCAGAATCGGCGGCGGCGGCATCAGACGAGAATGAATCGTCCAACGCGTCGTTGTTGTTATTCTCTCCTTCCTCGGAAGATACCGCTGCTTCTGCTTCCTCAGCTTCAGTCTCGTCCGTTTCACGGAACAATTGCTCTACTTCCTCGACCTCTTCTTGCAATCTCTCCATTTCTTCTCGGAGTGTTTCTTTCGCGTCCTTACCGTGAACGCGAAAAAGAGAAACCGTGCAAAAGTGGTGAGATCCAAAATGCGTCAAAAAGCGAAGCTGTACGTATCGCACCCATTCATTCGCAGGAATAGAAAACTTTTGCGGCTCCCTCGATCGCGAGGCTTCACACGTTGCTAGCTTTTTCCATCCGTCTTTGTCACTGTGATGACCATCTGTCCCCCAAATTTCAAATTCGTGCATTCCGGAAGAGTGAAACTCGTAGTCGGCTACGATAACTTGAGTCAAAGTTGCTTCTTCGGAGAGTTCGACGGTAACCCATTTACTTTCTGCGTTGCATGGGGATATGTAATAAGAATCCATGTCTTCTGAAAGCATCGCAGACGCATGCTTCGACTCCTCGTTACTCGAGATTACTTTCGCTCCGTTTCGGATCGAAGCTAAATTATACTTTTCTCGGTCTTCTTTTGTGACTGATTGAGGAAGTATAATTCTGTTGGCAATATCATCATCGTAATCGTCGTCGTCCTCATCGTCCTCATCATCTACTGTTCCGTCTTCTTTCGCATCATTCACATTGCGCTCTTGTCTATCGGTATCTTTGTTCTCGTTTGCATCTGCAACTTTTTTGTGCACGTCATCACCGCTCCTCTTATCAATATCTTTTTCTCCATTTCTACCGTTCTCTGAAGAAGCCGCGTTGACATCCGATGAGGATGTTTGAGATTCCTCGGATTTTTCTGATGCGCTTCTTGTGAGCTCAGTCTCATCAGTCGCTTTTTTGATGCCTACATCGACTGCATGCTTTCCCCAACTGTTTGTCGCCGTTTCTTTGTCTCGATTACTCTCGGAAAGACTTTCACTCGACGCCGTCTTCTTTTTGTTCTCAATTTGCACTTTTTCATCAGTCTTCTTCTCCGCGTGCGATTTTTCGTTCGCAGCCATGTCATCTCCATCCGAAGCTTTCTTCGCCGAAGATACCGTGGTGGACGATGATGATGCGGGAATTTCCGCTGAGAGAGTGGCATCGTCCGAAACAGAAGTGCTGAGTTTAGTGGAGTCTTCTCTTTCCTCTCCAGATGCAGACGTATTTTCGCTGGTGCCGTCTTTTTCACTCGTGTTCTCAACGACCACCACTGGTTGTTCGCCTGCCGTGGTGGTGGTGGTGGTGGTGCTACTGCTGCTGCTACTATTCTCGCCACTTTTCGTCGCTTTTTTAGCCTTCTTCTCTAACGCTCGCTTTTGCTGAAGCTGCTCTTGTACGGAAGTTTTGTACGCTTTCAATGAAGGCAAGACTTCACGCTCTGTCTTCTCCCTCTTCTTCAACAGCGGCACGGGACCAATCTTTTCGCCTTCTTCGTCCTCTTGTGTGCCTTCCTTCTGGACGTCGTAAATGCAGAATTCATCTTCTAAAGGTGACTTTTGCAAAACGAACGAAGAGAATTCCACGCGCGCGTACACCTTTGAGCGTCGTTCGGCGTATTCCTTTTCCTTTTCTTTGTTTGATTCTTGTCTCGCCGCAGCTCTTAAAGCAGGTGCCACCGCGACGGGAGGCGCCCCTGTCCCGACTTCTGGAGGAGTACCTTTTTCTCCAGCTTTCAGCGCGATATCATCGGTAGAAGAAACAGTATCGGTTGCCTCTTTCGCGAGGACGCGTTGAACGTAGATTGTTTCCTCGGTCACGATAAAGAATGCGAGAAGTAAGAGAAGGAGCGCGCATCGACGCGTCGCGCGTGAAAATTGTCGGCAGCGCATTATTTTCCTACGGACGATTTCCTCTTCTCTCTTTCTTTTTCACGCTGGAACACTAGGAACAGAAGCAGACATGGTAGTATCGCAAGCTCTCGGCTTTGATGCGCGCTATGAGTAGTATTTCCTCTTCTTCGATGATTATGATGATAAACCCTACACGCGAGCGCGCGCACTTCTGCTGTGTTTGTTTCACGTCGCGAGTGCGAGATTGCGCGTCAAACTTTTTTTGTGGGATTTTCGTGGCTTTTGCTTTTTTCTTTCGCGCCGAAAACAGCACAAAACATACAAAAAGTACGCGAACGAAAAACAAAAACTCAACTGTCGTTTTGCGCGGTATATTTTATAACAACAAAACGGCAGCAAACATGGGAAGTGGAAAGAAAAAGAAAAAGAAGAGCGCGATTCACAAAAACAATATCAGCAACAACACACCGCAAAGTGCCGCTCGAACCTCGAATGTAGCGGCGGCTGTGGCGGAGACACCTGAAACACCGAAAGTTTTAATCGAGGACCACTTTGCTTTGGAAGAGAAAATTCAAAACAAAGTCGTAGTAACAAACTCGCCTTTTCCATCCCCGATACTTTCACCAACACCGACGCCAGCAAAGAAAGTGTTCCCAAAATCAACACTGCACGAGACAAGATCAAATGCTTCAATATCAGCAGAGGCAGATGAAGAAGAGGAGAAAGAACGAGCTCAAGGAAAAAAAACTTTGAATTTTGTCCAAGAGACTCTTATAGCAGAAGATACAACAACGCGAACAACAGAGGTCACTTCGCCTTCACCTTCACAAGCGAGTGTAGGGACCAAAATTGAGAAAATCGAAAGCATTATAGCGGCAGCTCCGGAAAACTCGACCATGCAGTCGCTAACGACGCAAACGACTACGCAGGCGTCCACGACGCTTCTTTTAGAAACAAATAGAGACTTGCGTTCGGCGCTCGCCGATAGCGTTAGCGAGCTCGCCTCCCTCGAAGAAGAAAACGAACGATTAAGAGCACAAATACGGAAAGAAATAGATATAGAGCGTCCAAAGCTAATCGCAGAAGCGTGCGAGGACTTATCAGAGCGATTGCAAAGAGCGGAAGTAGCGATTGAGAGAGAGAGAAGAGAAGCGGCGTCTGGGAAGCGAGCGTTGACTGAGTTACAAGCAACGAAACAAAAGCTCGCAGACGCTTTAAAACTTGTGGAAGAGAATAGAGATGTTCAGAAAAATGTAAGCGAAGAAAAACAGATTGAAAACGAAGAACAGAAAACGATGGAAACAGACCGAATACGCGTGATGAAGGATGCATTGGAGAAAGCCGAAGACAAAGTGCTCGTGATGTTTGCTGATTTGAATGCAACGAAGGTTGAGTTAAATCGGCTGAGAGAAGAGAACACAGAGTTGAAAACGAAGTGTGCGCTCTCGGAAACTAAGTTAAACGATATGCTGAACGAGAAAGAGCAAGAGAAGATGACAAATACTAAGCGAGATTCAAGCGACGCGCACGCAAAGGAAGAAGAAGAAGAAGAAGAAGAACAACAACAGCATCATCATCATCAACAACAACAGGTGATGATGTCTCCACGAGCTGTGAAGGAGGAACTCGAACTAGCAAATCTCATGAAAAAGAACGCGGAGATGCGAGATAGAGAGTCACACAAGAAGATGGAGGAAGCCGAGAGACAAAAGGAACACGCGGTGAAAGTCGTGGAGAAATTGCGTTCAGAGAACGAAGAAATTAGACGCGAAAACGAGAAATTGAGGCAGTCTCTCGTCGAGCAAGACATCAGCAATAGAAATGACACCGGTGTAGACGTAGAATTAGCGAGTAACGATAAAGTTCATAGTAGCGCCGAGCGAGTAGAAAAGGCTGACGAAGAAACAACAACAACGAAAAAAGTCGTTGCGAAGAAACGGGAAAGACCGAGCGTGTTAAGACTGCCGAGTTTTGCCTGGTATTTCATCTCCGGTAGCGATAAAGCGCCAGAATTCGTAACCGAGGAAGACGTTAGAAATTTCTAATTCAAAGTATGTATTTATTAGCAAGCAGCTGCGAATCGAAACCAATCTCTCTTTCTCTCACTTCATGCCTTTTTCTCTTTTAAACCGATTGTGGCGCCGTGTTCACGACGCACACCGGTATGCACGCGTTTGAGACAACAGATTTGCAAACACTTCCGAGGAAGAATTCCGCTATTGCGCTTTTGTTGTGCGCAGCCAAAGCGATGAGAGTATAGACTTGTCCCGAGAAACGAAGGCACCGTTCGCAAATGATAGATGATATTATATTGTTCGACATCTTTGCCAGTTCTACTGCTTCTATTGTGAACGCAACTTTTTTTCCTTCGCACATGCTCTTGAACCATTTTTCGATCAAGAGTTCAGCTGCTTTGCAATGCGAGGCGTTCTGCGACGCTCCACTGCTTGAGTATACGCTCACTTCTTTTCTCGGTATAATCGTCAAGAAGTGAATAATGCTTTCTTTCGGCTTGATCAAATGCTTCAGCACAAACTCTGTTGAAACTTTCGAATGGTGATAAGAGCTGATATCAATTGGGACGAGAATCCTTCTCTCCTTGATAAAAGTTGCAGATGGCAGCTCAGTCTCCATTTCTTCGGTCGTTTTAACAATGATGGGTGCTTCATTATTCATCGCGCGTTTTTTGATCGTCGCTTGAAAGCTCAATTGGGTCCGGCGCGAAGAAGTACAACAACAACAAGAAGAGGAAGAAGAGGTAAAGGAGGCAGTAGTTTGACGAAGTATCCCCTTGTGTTCGTGTATTTTTTTTCATGCTTTTGTTGGGCAGTTCGGCAGGGAAAAGTTCCTTTTCCAAAAGTAATCCGCAAAGAAAACGGGCCGCTCGCAAAAACATCCCTCGATTTATTTATGAGCAGATTCGCAACACTGACGCGTTCGTTCGTCACGAATAGGACATTGAGATTATCAGTCGCTGGGAAAGAAAGGAGACGAACGAAAGGGAGAGAAAGAACGATGTCAACATTTTCCCCGTCAGCTACTTCACCACATTGGACGACTGAAGAAAGTGCAGCGTTAATGCAGGGGTTGAGAGAGGCCGTAGAGTCATGCAACGACGTATCAGAAGAGGATTTGTCTTCTGACAAGTTTGTTGATTTATTAGTGAACGGTTCGCACGTCGGTCACGTGCGGCCCGACTTTGCAGAAGCGCTTTTAGAGCACGGCAAATTGGATAACGGATATGCCTTGTTCAGCAAAAATGTAAACGAGGCGTGTGTAAGATTTGATTCCGAGAATAGATATGCAAGTGCCGAGGAAAAGACTCGCGCGATTGCTGATGTGTTTGAAAAGATGCGAGAACTTTCGCTAATACCTGGGTGGAGAAATGAAATGTTCCCGGTCGTTTCAGATGCAGGTGACGTGTGCATGAACGTAGAGCGGGCGTCGGCGTCGCTTTTAGGTATCAAAGCATTTGGTGTACACGTAAATGGATACGTCTGCAAAAGCAATTCTGATAAAGTATTACTTTGGGTCGGGACGAGATCGAAGAATAAACAGACGTTTCCTTCCATGCTCGACCATTTGAGCGCCGGCGGTTTACCTGCTGGAATGCCTCCGACGATATGTGCAGTAAAAGAGTTAGCGGAAGAAGCGGGTGTTCCGGAAGAATATTCAGAAAAACACGTGAAATCGGTATCGTGCGTCTCATATCGCATGTTTTACAAAGAGTGCGTGAAAAGAGATGTATTGTTCTGTTATGATTTAGAATTAGAGGAGTCATTTGTTCCGAAGCCCGTTGATGGTGAGGTTGAATCATTCGAGCTAATCCCGATCGAAAAGGTGTGCGAAATCATTGCATTCGAGCGCGGGCGATTTAAACCGAACTGCGTGCTCGTTATAATAGATTTTGCGATTAGGAAGGGGATAGTCACAAGTGATATGCCCGGCTTCTTAGAGTTAGTAAAAGCGTTGCGTCGATGACAATAGTAAGTAAAATGCG
>Ga0181573_10004367_pt1 | contig 12066 bp, 11 predicted proteins | sample 101ome_25_FD_148643 | JGI IMG/M metagenome (GOLD analysis project Ga0181573, IMG submission 148643) | Coastal salt marsh microbial communities from the Groves Creek Marsh, Skidaway Island, Georgia - 101409BT metaG (spades assembly) | ecosystem: Environmental > Aquatic > Marine > Intertidal zone...
TTCTTTTTTTTTGGATGGCTGCGCGTTGGATAAGGGGGAGACACGTGTCTCGAGACTCTTCTTAATTTTTCGAGAAGAAAACGCGTCACAAAAACGTCTTTTTTTTCGATCGTACTAAAAAAAAAAAGAAGAAGCATCAACAACGAGGAGCACACAAAAATAATGGCGCGCAATAATCTGTCACTCTTCTTCTTCTTCTTCTCGCTCTGCTGCGCGTGCTTTCGTTGTCGCGCGGCTTCTTCTTCTTCTTCTTCTTCTTCTTCTTCTCTCGAGTCGTCGTCGCAACGACGACACTATTACCCGTCGAAATTCGACGCGGAGGAGATGCTGCTTTTGAATCAAAAGAGGGTCGCGGTGGAAACGTCTCAGATTTACGACGATTTGACTGGCGAGAGTGGGTCGTTTTTTGAGAATTATTATCGCGAGGAGAAGGTGGAGGAGGAGGGAGAGAGGGATTTGTCCGCGAACGCGATCGTGGAGAAGGCTCTTTTAGGAGCAAGAGTGAGTCGAGAGAGCGAGGAAGGTGTGGCGATTGAAAACGCGATTCAGAACGTGATAAAAGATGCCGAAATGCAACTGCAGAATTTTTTAGAGGCTTCTTCTTCGACGACGACAAAGACGACAAAGACAAAGACGACGGCAATGATTCACCCATTTGTAAAGGAAAGACGTACGTTTTCGTGAGGTGTTTAGAACGAGACAGCGGCGGGCAGGTGCCGGCGCGACAGCCAATCTTTGATGCGCCGAGATATGACGACACGATACGTTTTATGGCGGTACTTTTCCGAAGCTTCGGAGCTGTCAAACTCAGTCGCGCGAAAATGGAGGAGAAATGCGCGGCGAGTACTGCATTGCGTTTGTGTATATATATCTTTGTATTAAAACAACAAGACAATCTTTACCTATAATCCGACTCTCGAAGCTTTTCCATCAACGTCCGCCGGCGCCAAACGCTTCATCTTCTTCACTCTTTAAAAATGTCATTCCCTTGCCGTCAAAAAACCGACCCGAAAACAATTTAACATTACTTTTCGATTTTCTTGAAAAAGTGTGTGATGGGTTTCGTGTTTTTAGAGACATCTGAAATCGGAACATCCAGATATAGTCCTCTGACCACGTTCGACAACAAACCTTCTTGATCGCCACGTTGTAGTAAACCATAGACCAATCTTGTTATTACGAAACTTTTCCATTCGTGGAACTCGATCCTTTTGAAGATTTTGATGATTGCGTGCAGTTCCGGGGCTTCTTCACCTTGTTGCATGTCACCAGGTGGTCTCAAGAAGACGCGCAGACGCGCCGTTGTCGGACTTTTACTCGTGATGGGTTCGTACATGCTCGTAATATTTTGTTGTAAAAGTTCGTCGCCTCCACCAAAAATATAATTTGAAAAACCCGTCAATGGATGAGACTTGTGTAAGCACTCATTGTAGTTGTATGGGAACTCTGGGGTGGAATGACGAGTACGATCAGCTGCTTCAGGACCAACTAGATTCCAGTGTTTATAATAGTTTATCGTCGCTTCCTCCGCCATTATAGACACGTGATTTTTATTGCGTAAAAGAACTCTCTCTCTTTTCTCTTTTTCTCGCGCGTATTTTTTTTATCCCAAAAACCTCGTTATATCGAAATACTCCCACAAAAAAATTCTCTCTCTCTCTCTCTCTCTTTGTTGAGAAGAAGAAGAAGAAGAAGAAGAAGAAGACACCGACAAAAACCCAGCTTGAAAGACTATAAATGTCTAGGGACGAGGTACGCTTTCAGCCTTCCCTCTTCTTTTCGTCACCGTTTGGTTTCAACTCTCGTATTCTTTCGTGCAAACCTTGTGCTTACTTTTTAAAACTTCTTTTTTTTTCCGACGCAACGACAACTGAAACAAAGAAGAAGAAGCCGAGGCCATCGGCTGAGTACATGGCGTCATTGAATAAAGATCCCAAGATTGCGGCCTTTCGCGTGAAACAGGCTCAGAAAAACGCGGAGCAGGTGAAGAGAGAGGCGGCTTTAATGGAGGAACAAGAGGAGGAAGGATGGGAAGAAGAAGACGAAGAAGAAGAAGAAGAAGAGTTTATGAGAAGACAACAAACGAGCAACCCAAAAACACCAGGAGATGAAGAAGAGAGAAAGACGAAAAAGAGGAAACAAAAAGAAAGTGCCGAGAGAAAAGAAGGGGTTTAAATCCGTTCAGTGCGTTTGCTTTGACGTGATGAAGGATTACGACTAGCACGGGAGCGTTGATGATGAAGCGACGAATGGAACGAGAGAGACGAGAGTGAAAAAGAGAGAAAGAGACGAGAGACAAGTATGAAAGCTCATAAACGCATGGGATGTGATATAGTCCCAGGGGACTTCTCTGAGGATTTAGGCCACCACATCAATGCTATCGTAGGAATAAAATCTCATTGATCAAACCGTAGAAATCGTCTTCCATTTGCTCGTCCAACGACTTCACCAACGACGGCGGATGTAACTTGCTTATTTCCCGAGGCACGCCGTCATAACCGCAGAATTCTTCGTGATTATCGTGCAGCTTCTTGTATTCACACTTCGTCTCGCCGAGACACGGCGGATTCAATTTTATCGATCCAAGATTTGTCATTATCGCCGACAGCTTTTGGAACTTGCGTCCATATGCGCAGTACGTAATTTTGTGAATTCGGTAATCGAACGACATGAACGGGTAGTATTCGTTCCAGAGCGAATGCACGCGATCCCCCAACGGGTTCTCTATCCAGCACGGCACCATTAAATGGTTCGCGATGTCAACGATCGCGCGCACTTGCTTGTTGCTTTCTAAAATTTCCATCTTTAAAATTTTCTCCGCCTCTTCGTCGCCGAGCTCATCGCGTAACTTCTTGTCGTGCGAACTTCTCTGGCGGCTGTACACGCGGCACTCCGGCGCGGCGATGATACTTCTAAAAATACCTGTCGGTATCAATTCTACCGCGCGAATGTCCTCAACCTTCGCCTGCAGAAAGAAAATCTGGTCGTCCGCCCACGCCGATTTGTGCGCTGAAGATTCAATCTCAGGATCAACACATATAAATACTCGCTTCATTCTCTTGCGCTTCATCTGCACCTTCCCGCGATTATCGATACATCTTTCGTGCCATTCGACGTAGCGTCGTCGTCGCAACGAATGGACGGCGCTCTTACACGAACCACTGCAAAAATCAAAGGAAAATCTAGCGCGCGTTCTCCTCTCCATCGATATCGAGGAAGAGGAAGAGGAAAAGGAAGAATCGACTCTTCTTTCGTCCATAACATGCAAACGTTTGACGGCATCGTTGACGTCGTAAATCTCTCCGCGTCTGTATCTGCACAATCGAGTGAAACCTCCCGGGCTCAACCAAACTTCCTCGAGCGTGCGTAGGTTGAACACACACCACGGAACCAAAACGTTTGTTTCATCGCCAATCCTTCTCTCCGTTCTATCAATTTTACATCGATCAAACTGAGTCACGATAAAGTCGTCACCGTTAAGAGGGTCAAGCTCAACTCCTTTTCTCGCCGCTGCGTTCGCGTTCTCGCTATTGTTCTCGTCGTCGTCGTCGTTCTCGCTTGAGATATTTACTGGAGAAAATGGTGACGTCATCTCGTCTGAAAAGAAGAGGTCACGCAACGCGCAATCAAGTGAAGTAGGCACAAGTTTACTATTGCGCCGATGCGTGTGCCGAAGCAACTCGACTCGCGCGACTGCACGACGCGTGCGACGAATCAACGCGACACGATCTTCCACAGAGCTACCGCCGCAACAATCGCGCAACACTTTTGGGAGATCCTCGCCTCCTTTGATGAAACGCTGTTCGTGAATGCGCTCTTCGGTGCCGCGGAAGCCGCGGCCCCCGCGGCTTTTTTTATAGCGAATCAATAAGCACATCTCTAACCTGTACGAGCCGCTATTGACGTAGACATCCACGCCGACAATACTAGCAGTAGCGTCTGTCAACGCGTCAACGTTTAACGGAACGTAATCTTCTTCGTTCTTGAATACATATGTTTGGCGGCGCGCGTTATGGCTTTGGACGAATCCGGAAACGCTCGTGTTTTCGACCAACACTCTTTCATCCTCGCTCAGTTCGGTTTCACGAATGGCGTCCCATAGCGATTCCCAGCTAGTGAAAACGACTTTCGTATTACCTTCCGGTCGTCGTGATGGCATTATTGCAGTGCGTTGGTTTTGTATTTGTAGCGCTTCTTCTTCTTCTTCGGTTCTTCCTTTCTTTCTTTTTTTTCTGGGGGAATTGGAAAACCTGAAAGGGGCCAACCCCAACAAAAAACAATCGAGCGACACAACACATCTTTTTACATGTTCATTAAACACCACTCCCGCGATCGCATTCTCCCGTACCGATGAAATTCCATCATCTCAAAGGATGTTTTTCGTTTTGGTAACGTCTGCGAAACGCGACTGTACGTGTTCTAGTCTGTGATAAGAACTTGGAAGACGATGATTCGCCGGACGTGGGTGCGGGGAACTTGGACTCTGTCGTGGTTGACGCAAACAATCGATGCGAACGCGGGAGAGATGTCGGGGCGACGACCGCGTAATCAGACAACACCGTCGCGCATTGGTGAGTGAGCGCCGAATGCACGAACGCACGCGAGGAGGTGCTCGTCGGCTCGACCGCTAACGCATCGAACCACCTCGTTTATGTGCACCACCAGTACTTTTTTAGTGTGAAGATATTTTTTCGAAAACCGTTTACTACCCTCGCAGCGTTAATGTCATCATCAGCCACGACAGTTATCATTATAAGTAGTTAAGAGGTACAATGGTACAACATGTGCGTTTCTGTGTTTTACATTCGTGCTTTTCAGCTCGTCTCTCTCTATCTATCTATCTATCTCTCTATCTATTTCTATACTCTCTCTCTATATATATATCTACGTATTTGTCTTCTCGCGACCCTCACAGATGCGGGAGAAGTTTTCACTCCACTCCTCCTCCTTGCTCGCTCGATAATCTGGCTCTTTCTCTACGCTTCGAATTCCGGGTTGTTGATTTTCCAAATGTAATCATCAGGAGGAGTGAGCCTGGACAAAAGGAATTGTCTAAATTCCTCTTTTCGAGCTTGGATCATTCCTATGATTTCAGGCGAGCTTTCGACCACGGAGCGCCACTCCTCCTTTTTGCGCTCCCACCATTTGTTTTGTTTCGTAATGTTGGTGTCGACTAAAGCGTTCCAAAAGATTGTATAGCACTCCCACCTTGACGTAATCAAATCACAATCGTCGGAAGTCAATCCTTTCCTTACCTTTTTACCGCGCGGTCGCTTGAAGATGTGATCCACATGTCCGTCTTTCGTAAGCGCGTCAAGCGAAACGATTTGAAGATCTTCAATGGCTTCGCGAATATTTTCCGCCTTTTCCATGATTGTGTTAATGATAACATCAATCTTCCAGGGGGATCGTTGCCACGCAGACCTCGGATTATTCTGCTTGTAATCGTCAGATTCGCTCAACGCTCCAGCAGCGTCTAAAACTTCGTACTTGAATGAATCCAAAGTCCACCAGTCGCGCGCGCGAATGTCAGGGATTTTCTGAGAAAACTCGAGAAAGAGCATTAATCCCAAGCTGTTCGTGGAATGTTGCATCGCGAACGCCCTCAAACGCTTTACAGCTCCCATCACACTTCTCCTGACATCTTCCGAAATCTCAAACGGCGCTTGCGGAAAACGCCCCGGCCACAAGATGTGACGAAGAGCGCTCACTTCCTCGCCTAGAACGCTGGTACTGTAGGCGTTCGGATCACCGAGTGACGCGAACATATCGCGCCTCCACCTGGCATGACCTTCTCTCCCGCTTTTTCCCAAATGTATCCACGGTAACTGCGTGGACCAAACTAGCAGCTTCTCGGCAATTTTAGCCAACCCATCGTCTCCATCGCGCCGCGTCTCGATCAATTCGCCGAAAGTCAGTCCTCGACCATCATCGCCTGAGATCATTTCGACGCGTTTGAACATGTAAATCATGTTCGTCCTAAAAAGGACATTTTTCTCCTCGTGCGTGAACGCGACGGTGACGATGCCGCCACCGGTTACCTCCACACCGATGACGTTTTCAACGATGGTCGTTTTCACGCAGTGTTCTGGCTTCGCGTGGATACCTTTCAAATACTCGTGGTATCCTCTTCGCCGCATCAACTCGGTAAACGCACTCTCGTAGCACGCTGTAAACGCTAGGTGTGGCTCGATGGTACAGCCGATTTCTGTAAGAGAATCGAGCTTTCTTTGTAACGTCTCTTCTGTGCTAAGAAACCTCCTGCACAAAATGCAGCCTTCCACACTCACTTCTTTACCATCGGCGAGCGTGACTCTAAAAGGCGTAAGTACTTCGTAATATCCATTCGACTCGCTGATTGAACACATCTTCTCGTACTTAGCGTAAGCTCCACCCTCCAGGCACTCGTTTCTATGTACGACGCACACATTCGAAACCAACGCGGCTAGCATGCGCGGCATGTATGCCGTCGCCCCAAACGGGCGAGCGATGGCATATCGTTTCTCTTCGAAGCGTTTCATGTACTTCGGATCTATAGCCGCCTCGATGGCGGCCCAACACAGGCACGCGCGATCACTCACCTCTATGAAAGCACTGATGCCTTCTTTCAACAATTCTTTCGTTCGAACGCTGAGAAGGACTTCGCCGAGATCGGCGTAATCGCGGATGTTGTGCAACGCATCCTTGAACTCATTCGCTTCGATCGCTCCCTTGATAACGTCGGTCACTCTTTCGATGCGCGCGGGTTTTTGATGACACTGTTGATTTTCATCCATCGAATTCTCTTCTTCCAGCGCGCCTCGCTTCGATCTTCGACTTGGAAGATTTAATTTATCTCTCGCTTCTGGCAACTTAGTTTCTAAGAGTGTCACCATCTTGGCCACCCACTTCGTAACACCGTCTCCATCCGGTATCGTTTCGAGCTTTTGCTTTTCGCACTCGTTTTCCAAGAATCTGATCAAATGGTACTTCTTGTCGAGATTTCCAATCATATTTGCTACATCCGCCCACGCATCTTGTTTGTAGACTTTGATGAGCTCACAAAACGCCCCGTCCGCCCCGTCGGCACTCTTCTCCGTCTCTTTTTCAACCACCTTAGCGACGAAAGCCTTGACTTTCTCTCTGTGGTCACGTATGGCTTGCACTTTTTCGTTCTTTTCATTTATTACCACCATAACATCCGGCAGTACTCCTTCTACTTTCGCTTTCACGCTCTCGAAAAGGTTGTCAAAATCACGAAAGGACGAGATTTTGTCAACGTCGCAGTCGCACAACGCCGCTATTTCGTGGCGCAGGATTCTCTGCGATGCTCGAAAGTCATTACCCAATCCCTGTCGAAAGAAGCCCCCCTCGAAGCAATTCCTGATGTTTTCCTGGACCTCATTTGAAGAATCTACGACGCCATGCTTCAACCTGGGATCGGGAAATCGATCGAGAAATCTAACGGCAACAAGTCTCGGGTGGACGTCAAATGTTCTGATTCTCATCATACCTTCATACTCCACCAATAGCTCCGTCGTAGAATCACGCAACCACTCGTCAAACTTCTCGTAATGCTCATCTTCGATTTTTTCTTTTGCCATATCGTAAGCGTCTATTCGACGCTGACGTTCGCGAATCCCAGCGGTCGTAATGCCCTCCGTGCTGGAATCCGTGACGGTTGCCGCGTTTCCTTCTCCCGCTGCAGACCGGTCGCGTTCGCCGAGCGACGCCGTCGTCGTCGTCGCGTGATTCGACTCTCGCACATTCTCACTTACAACGTCCATCCCGTCCGCCGATCTCTGCGGTGAGACGGTCGTATTGTGCTGAATCGACGGTCCGTCGTCCTCCACTTCCACCCATTCGTCTTCTTCCTCTTCTTCTTCTTCGTTTTCTTCTTCGTTTTCTTCTTCTCCTCCCCCACTGTTCAAAATTTCACTTTCGACGTCCTCTCCAGGATCTTGCATCGAATCCACTCTCTCTGCATCGTAAGTTTTGTCTACGTACGCATTCACGGCAGCATCTACGTTCCATTTGTACACCTATATAATAGCGAGAGGTTGTATGTGCGTGTGAGTGTGTACATAACAAATTGTAAAGAGAGCGTCCGGGTTCCCCCCCACCTTCGTTTGAAATTCAAATTTTTAAACGCCCCAAAGAAGAAAAGAAGAAAAGAAGGAGAAAGAAAAAGAGAATGAGAATGACGCGGAGAGATCACAATACCTGTAAAAGTCTGCGAATGAAACCTCTATCTTGCTCTGCTGTCACCGTCTTGAACGCGTTGACTAGGTCTCCTTTCGTCTTGTACATCGCCTTTTTCGAAATGAGGCCCCTCACTGATTTCTGCACGAAAAATTTTTGCGACATGGGATCGTGGGTTTTTGGGCGACATCGATTTTGGGCCAGTTTTTTGGCGGGAAAAAGTAGGGGAATTGGGTGTTGTCCCACACACACAACAAACAGACATCTTCTCACTAATCATCTTCTTCTTCTTCTTCGCCAACAACGCGCGAGAGTAGGAAGAGGTCCTCGCGGAAACAGAAGAACACGACGCGCGAGACATCCTCTTTTTCTCTCTCTCTTGTTGCGTGTGTGTGTGTGTGTGTTTATTAAACGCGCGAAACTTTGACTTCCCTTCTTCAACAAGTGTGATGCGTAGGTGCGTGGGTTTCCTTCTCAAATTGTGCTGCCTGGAACGAGAAAAGAGAGAGAGATGGACTTAATTTATCAGACGCGAAGAGGGGGAGATGCCATGTGGCATTTTTTTTTTTGGCTTTTGTGTGCCCCCCCCCATCAGCTGCCAGCTTGGCAAAACCGGGTGAGAACCAAAAACGCCTCGACCCAAATTTTTGGTTCGGGAGTACGTTTTTCGACTTCCAAAACGTATTTTTCGTTTGCAAAAACCAAACGTGTGTACAAACCATCAAAGTTTTTTTTTTTGCTTTCGCGTTCTTCTCTCTTCAGTTCTTCTCTCTCCCTTCTTCTCTTCTCGATTGGAGCAACCAAAACCTCCATTTTTTTAACGAACTTTTTGTCCCATCAACACCATCAACATCAACATTAACGCGTTATTATAAATACATAGAGAGAGAGAATAAGATGCGGTGCATTTCTGCAGCTGCCGCGCTCGCGAGAGAAGCGCGCGCGCTCTTTTTATCTTCCTCTTTCTCGAGAGGAGGCGAAGTGGTCGCTTTTGGAGGACGACGCGCTTCCTCGGTTGGTCGAAGATTTTACGCGACGGATGCGTCAGCCTCTTCTTCTTCTTCTTCTTCTTCCATTTCTTCTTCCTCTTCTCCGTCTTCGTGGTTCGCGCCGATCGTGGGAACGCTCGGGTTGACGTTTGGGTGTCTCACGTTAGGCATGGAATACCAGAAAAGGACCGAGAAAGCGATGAGAGAAGCTTTGGGAGGAGATAGAGGAGGAGGAGGAGGAACAGAGACGACGACGGCGCCTCCTCTGCCGTCTTCGAAGACCGAACCGACTGGCAGCACTACTAGTACTACTAGTACTACTACGAAAGAGAAGAAAGAGAAGAAAGATTCGTCGTCTGGAAATGGGAGCGCACCTAAATCGGAAGCAGATTTACTGTTCAATTTACACAACAAAGCGAGAACGGTGTTCGTGACCGGAACCATAGACGACCGGTTATCGCACCGGGTGGTGGCGCAGCTCGTCCATTTGAACAACGAGAACCCAAAGCTGCCAATTGTTATGGTGATAAACTCCGGCGGAGGCGTGGTTACGAGTGGGTATGCTATATTGGATACCATGAAAGCGCTGGATGCACCGATAGTTACGTACGCGGTTGGTCACGCGGAATCAATGGCGGCGATTTTGTTAGCGGGGGGCGAGAAAGGTCGGAGATTCTGCGCGCCAAACGCGAGGATTATGATCCATCAGCCGCACCATTCGATGAGCGGAATGACGAGTGATATATTGATTAAAGCGACGAAAGCGGAGGAAACGAGGAACGCGCTGACGATGTCGTTGGTCGAGACCACTGGGAAAACGTTCGAGGAGGTGGAAAAAGCTTTAGATAGAAACACGTATCTTTTCGCCGAGAGTGCGAAAGAGTTCGGCATCGTAGATCGAGTGTGCGTGAACTGGAAAGATTTGACGACTGAGAAAGAGGAGGAAAAGACTAAGGGTAAAAAGGGAGAGGAGAAGGAGAAAAAAGTGACGACAACAACCGCCGCCAGTACTTCCTCTCGCGTGAGCGGAGGGAGAGGAATAGGACAACAACAACAACAACAACAACAACAACAGCAAAAGAAAGAAGACAAGACGAAAGAGAAGGAAAAAGCACCACCACCACCACCACCACCACCGCCGCCGCCGCCAGTGACACCGAAAGAACCCAAAGAACAAAAGAAAGAAACGTCGTCGAAAAAGTGAGTCTATATGATATATCTACTTCGGTACGAAGTGCTACAAAAAACTACATCATCTGCTATGCATCGCCATCCACTGCTCTTTGGACATTTCCCTCAACATTCCGCTCGAACACTCTCTTCCGATGGTGGAGAAATTTCCGTTATACGCATGACCTGGGTAGACGACGCAATTCTTATCCAGCAATTGCCTGCATTTCTTCATGCTTTCGTACATTTTCTCTACGCTCCCATCTGGCATGTCTAACCTACCGCACGATCCGGGAAATATCGTGTCACCGCTCAACACGATTCCTTGACCTTTCCCAGTCCCAGACTCTATGTCCCCGCTAAAAATCAAAACTGAACTCCCGGGAGAGTGACCAGGCGTGTGCATCCATCGCATCTTCTTTCTTCCTATCGTTTGCGTCGAGTTGTCTTCGTACATTTGCACTCTCGTATCTTTAATCGTTGGATTATCGCTTAAAATCCTCTCAGCGTCGTGAACCGGCACGTGCGCCAAGAAATTCGCATCCTTCTCATACTTTTCCAAAATACTCGCTAATCCCGGTACCTTAATCCCGAGTGCACTCCAAGGCGCCGGTGGAGTCCCACCAACGTGGTCGAAGTGATAATGTGTCGCCACCGCCCCGACTAACTTCATCTTATCATTCTCTACAAATTCTACGATACCTTCCACATCCCAGCACGCGTCCACCACCACGCACTCTCTCGTCTTCGCATCGCCCACTAAATATATGAAATTTTGCATCTGTTTCGCCGCTTGAAACACTTGCATCTCGACCATTTTACTCATCACTCCGCTCGCTTTCACGCACAAGTCTTTTCCAGGGATCAACTGTCGAAAGTAAAAGCCGTTGTCAGAAAGAGCCTCGTCCAGAAGCTCTATCCGCTCCTGCAAACGAGTCAACGTCGCTTTGTCGTTCGTTTTCGTCCTCGCGATTTCGTACTGCACCTTCGCATCAACGAACGATTTCTCCTCGAACAGTGCCTCGGCGAGGCGGAAATACCCTTTCTCCCAATTTGGCCGCAAATTAATCGCGTTTTTCGCGCGAAGTTTTGCCATTTGCATCTTCGCGAGTTTGAGCTCCACGAGAGAAAGATTCGATTCGATGGCGCCTTTGTCGTCGTTGGTGTTGGCGAAGGCCAGCGCGCACTGGTATTTTTCTAGCGCGACGGAAAGTTTGTTGGACGCGAGCGCGGCGGCGCCTTCAGCTTTGAGCGCGTCCATTTTTGTGTGTGTGTCTGCGTTTTGTTTCGCGCGCGAGACGATTTGTAACGCATTCCCAAAACTTTCAAATCAAAAATACATCACATCGAAGAGTTTTTCAAAAGAGAGCGGCGTGGACCGCGGCGAGTACGAACGCATCATCACGAGCTCTCTGCATAAAAAGCGCTACACTGTACGTGGTGGTCTAAATACATAATGCTACTATTTTCTAATGCTACTATGGTTTAAATCATTTCTTCTTGGCCGGTGTTTTTTTCTTCGCGTTGGGAGTGTTGGCCGCTGGCGTGAGCTTTTTGGGGCTCTTTTTCGGTTGAAACGTCTTCTTCGTCGGCGTCGCGGTCTTCTTCTTCTTCTTCTCGGCGACGGCAGTTTTCGGAGATGAAGAGCCCTTCTTGGTGCTTTTTGCGGCGGCGGCGGCGGCGGCACCGGAGGCTTTCTTCTTCGTCTGGCTGCTTTTCGATTTGA
>Ga0181573_10004370_pt1 | contig 12064 bp, 1 predicted proteins | sample 101ome_25_FD_148643 | JGI IMG/M metagenome (GOLD analysis project Ga0181573, IMG submission 148643) | Coastal salt marsh microbial communities from the Groves Creek Marsh, Skidaway Island, Georgia - 101409BT metaG (spades assembly) | ecosystem: Environmental > Aquatic > Marine > Intertidal zone...
TGCCGGCACCGAATTGGCCGACGGCTGGGTGGCCATCGACAACGGCCTGATCAGTGCCGTGGGCGCAGGTGCGGCACCGCCAGCACGCACGTCGATCGATGCCCGCGGGTGCCTGGTGACCCCCGGGCTGGTGAACACCCATCACCACATGTACCAGAACCTCACCCGGGCGTGGCCGCCGATGACCGGTCGACCGCTGTTCGGATGGTTGCAGACTCTGTATCCGCAGTGGCGCGCTTTGGACACCGAGAACGTGTACCTGTCGGCGTGGGTCGGCCTCACCGAGCTTGCCCTGTCGGGATGCACCACCTCCACCGATCATCTCTATGTGCATCCGCATGGTGCAGGTGACCTGCTCAGCGCCGAGATCGACGCGGCACGTGATGTGGGCATGCGGTTCCATCCCACCCACGGATCGATGTCGCTGTCGGTGAAAGACGGTGGGTTACCTCCCGACGATGTAGTGCATGACGACGACGACATCCTCGCTGCGGCCGAAGCAGCAGTGGGGCGTCATCACGACCGGTCGCACGGAGCGATGGTGCGTATCGCGTTGGCGCCGTGCTCGCCGTTCAGTGTGAGCGAACGTCTCCTTGTGGCCAGCGCCGAGTTGGCCGAACGACTTGATGTTCGCCTCCACACGCACTTCGCAGAAAACGCCGAAGACGACGAGTTCAGCGTGGCTACGTTCGGTTGCCGACCCACCGAGTATTTCGAGCGCACCGGCTGGTGCAGTGACCGCACATGGGTGGCGCACTGTGTGATGCCCGACGCCGACGAGATTCATCGTTTGGGAGCGGCCGGCGTGGGGGTGGCGCACTGCCCATCATCGAACCTGATTTTGGCGTCGGGGATCGCGCCGGTGGTGCCGCTACGTGCCGCTGGTTGCCCCGTCGGGCTTGGTGTGGACGGGTCGTCGTCGGCCGATGCTGCCTCGTTGTGGTTGGAGGCCCGGCAGGCGCTACTGCTGGCCAAACTGCGCGACGGTGCCGATTCGATCGTGGCCCGTGATGTGTTGCATATGGCCACGCGTGGCGGCGCCGCGTGCCTGGGTCGCGACGGTGAGATCGGCCAGCTGAGCCCAGGAACGGTAGCCGACATTGCCGTGTGGGACCTGAACGGTGTGACCCATGCCGGTGCGGTAGCCGACCCGGTGGAGGCATGGTTGAGGTGCGGGCCGACCGGGGCACGCGACACGATCGTGGCTGGTCGAGCAGTGGTGCGCGACGGCACACCGGTGAGTAGCCGCGTGGATGAGATGGTGTTGGCGCACGCCGCGGCAGCCACCGCGATGCAACGCCACGCGGAGTGAGTGAATCCGTTGCGTGTGAAGGCCGTGACGGCGGTCGCATGGCCGGTACCGGTGGGCTGCTGAACAGAATTTCGCTAAGTTAGAAGCGATTTGCGCTGTGCCTGTGGGTGCAGCAGCGCACCCAATTCGTCATGGCCCAGAACGTCTCTCATCGCATTGCATCGCTGGTTGTTGCCGTGTCGGTGATCGCCGTTGGGTCGGTGGTGGCGAGCGGCCCTCTGTCGTCTGGTGCGGCGACGGTCGTCGCGGCAAACCCCGCCACTACTGATGTGGGTCGTGGCGACGATGACCTTGTTGCCCCGCGGACAATCTCCAGCGGTGACGAGGACTACGCCATGGTGTTCGACGGCACCAGCCAATACGGGCAGGTGACGACTGCTGGAGCGAACAAGTTCCTCCCGACGCATGACATCACGGTTTCAGCGTGGGCCTACCCAACCTCAACAGCTGGGTATCGGCGAGTCGTCAATAGAGCTGATGCCTTCAGCATCTTGAATGTCGATGGAACCTGGCAGTTCGAAATCGGGGACTACGACGAGAGTGAAAGTAATTGGTCCACGATTACTGGCCCTCCCGTGGTGGCCAATTCGTGGACGCACGTTGCGCTCACCCGGTCCGCATCAACCGTGACGGCCTATGTCAATGGCCAAGTCGTCGGAACGGCATTTCAAAGTGTTGTCATGCCAACGGCATTTGACTTCGATGTCGGTTCACTCAACAGGGATACCCACTTCTTCCAGGGCCGAATCGATGACGTTCGCATATATAGCGACGCTCGGACTCAGTCCGAGATCGAAGCCGACATGCACACCTACGCCACGTGCGCCTACGTGAATTGCGCATCGTCGGGTAACACCTATAACGACGACAACCTTGTCGCCTACTACGACTTCAATGAAGGCCCTGCTGGAACTACCGGTACCGGCACCGTGTACAACCGAGTGAGTGGCGCGAGCAGTACGACGAACCTCCGCACCGTCGGCAGCCCCACCTACACCGACGTCAGACAGGTCACCAGCAACGGCAACAACACAGTTGTCACTTTCCCCCGCTCGTATCTCACCGCGGCCGGCGGCTGGCGCGTCCCGGAAGGTGTTTCAAGTGTCGATGCCCTCGTCATCGGCGGTGGTGGGGGTGGCGGTCAGGACGAAGGTGGCGGCGGTGGTGCGGGGCTGTTTGTTGAGAAATCTGCCCTCAGCCTTCAATCAGTTGGGGCTGACCCCGTGGCAGTTGTTCAAGTGGGGGCCGGAGGGCTTGGCTCCGCATCGGTCGCGGGCTCTACTGGGCAACCCTCCGCATTCGGAGCCGTCATGGCAACCGGTGGTGGCGGTGGCGGCGGCGCCCACAATTCGATTGCGAGCGAGCGAGAGGGCCGTGACGGTGGCTCAGGTGGTGGTGGTGCGGGGGAAGGCGGCAACCGTGGCCTAGGTGGCGACCCAATCAACGGTTCGGGGGTGTCGCCCGACAACACCTCAGGGGAATTCGGATTCGCCGGAGGTAGCGGAAGCGGGTCCCAGAACCTCGGCGGTGGCGGCGGCGGCGCCGGTGGTCCGGGGCAAAATCCTGCGGCCTCGAGTGGAGGCCAAGCAGGCGGTGCTGGTCGACAGAGCGCCATCACTGGCATAGCTACCTATTACGCGGGAGGTGGTGGTGGGGGTCGGGGTAACTCCAGCGCCGCGGCAGGTGGTTCAGGAGGTGCCGGGGGTGGCGGCCGCGGAGGAGACGACACCGATTGGGCAACTAGCGGAGTTGCCAATACGGGCTCCGGCGGGGGCGGCGGCGGTGGTGGCAGCTACTCAGTCTCGTCATTTCCGCATTACCGGGGTGGGGACGGTGGCTCCGGCGTCGTCATCGTCAGTTACTCCACAGCGAACGCGTCGTGTGATCCCTTCGAGTCGACGTACATTGAGGGCGGCACGGTCTACCGCGTCCTGAAATGGTCCGACTCAACTCAGACCGGCTGCACGTGGACTCCCCCCGGTGGTGTGACGGCTGCTGATGTGTTGCTCGTCGCTGGAGGCGGAAGCGGGGGGTATGGAGGTCGAGCCGGCGGCGGCGGTGCCGGCCAGATGGTGGAGTACTCAGACTTCCCCTTGGCGTCAGGCCAAGCCATCAGCGTTGCTGTCGGCGACGGCGGTAACGGACAACAGGATGAAGCCGGCCGACCAGGTGGCAACTCGACATTCGGGACGTTGGTCGCTCAAGGCGGAGGCGGTGGCGGCGGGAACGTGACGTTCCCGCTACGCAATGGTCAAGACGGCGGGTCCGGCGGTGGCGGCGCCGAGGGTTATACCGGTGTGGCTGCGGGGTCAGGTGGCCAAGCTGCTGGTTGCCCAGCAGGTGCAACATGTTTTGGGAACTCCGGAGGTGCTGGAAGTGTGAACGTCAACGCCGGTGGCGGTGGCGGCGCTGGTGCTCCGGGATCACCTGGCTCAGGCAACGGTGGGGGCGGGGCAGGAAAGACGAGCTCCATCACCGGTACTGAAGTTGTCTACGCAGCTGGTGGCGCAGGCTTTCAGAGTACTGCTGCATCGGCATCAGGAATCGGCGGTGTTGGTAACGCGAACGGGACTGACGCAGCAAATGGTCGCGACGGCACCGGAAGTGGCAGCGGTGCGGCCAGTGGTGCTCAAGGCGGCTCGGGTGTCGTCATCGTGCGCTATGTCGTCACCGATGCCACCGCGTGTGTTCCGCTGACGTACGCCTCTGGCAACTACACCGTGGTGGAGTTCCAAGGTGCCGGAACGTGTTCGTGGACGGTGCCGGCCGGCGTTACTTATGTAGATGCGCTCCTCGTGGCTGGTGGTGGTGCCGGCGGCGGCGGAATCGGTGGTGGTGGAGGTGGCGGGGAGGTCGTCTCCCTTTCGGGTCAGTCGGTGAGCGATTCGGAAGCTGTCACAGTCGGCGCGGGTGGCTCCGGCATTGGTGGTGTGGGTGGTGACGGTGGTGACACCACCGCGTTCGGATCCAGTGTCAACGGTGGAGGTGGTGGAGGCTGGATTCAGGCGGGAGCCGCAACCGGCGCCAACGGGCGAGAAGGTGGTTCGGGTGGCGGAGGAGCGTGCTTCGGATACGGCACGCCGGGATCTACAGCGAAGACCGCGGCGGGTGCGGGTAGTGACGGAGGCCTAGGGAATGGATCCGGTGCTGGTGACACCTGTGTTGCTGGTGGCGGTGGCGGTGCGGGCGGAGTCGGTGGTGCGGGTACTGGAACCGTTGGTGGCAACGGTGGTCAAGGTCTGGTCTCATCAATTACCGGTGCGGCTGTCACGTATGGCGGCGGTGGCGGCGGTGGCATCAACGGCTATTCAGGCACGGGTACAGCATCTGCGGGTGGGTCTGGTGGCGGCGGTGCTGGTGGCCCGCTTGATGCGCCTCGCGCGGGCGGATCGGGCACCAACGGTCTTGGTGGTGGCGGCGGCGGCGGTTCGAACACCGACGATGGGTCCACCTCAGTACTTGGCGGTGACGGTGGCGATGGTGTCGTGATCGTTAGGTACTTCACGAACTGGGTCTCGTTGTCGGCCACTGACACCGCGCAGCCGAGCGGGTACACGTATTCGCCGGATAGCCCGAGTTGGGATTCCGCGGCGCCGAAGGTCCGGCTGGTGAGTGCCGATGGCAGCACCCTGTCGACGCAGGGCGTGACGGTCACAGCGTCAGCCACCTCGGGTTGGGCAACCCTGTCGAGCAATACAGCCACAACCGATGAGAACGGAATCGCTGACTTCTCGTCGTTGGCCATCAACAGCAACGCCGGTACGTCTGGCACGCTTGAGTTCTCTGTGTCCGAGTACGGAACGGCGACGTCGCAAACTGTCACAATCGCCAAGGCGACTCAGGCGGCATTGACCCTGACCTCTACCTCGGGTGAGTTGGGGACGCCGATCGTTCTCACGACAACTGGGGGCACCACTGCAGAAACGGTGACCTACCAGGTGAGCGATGGAACGGCCTCTGGGTGCACCGTGGCATCAGGATCGTTGACAGCATCGACTGCTGGATCCTGCGTTGTCACGGCGACCATGCCGGGTAACACGAACTATGAGGACGTGTCGTCTGCCGATACAGCGGTGACGATTTCAGTTCCTATGCGATCGTTGACCTACAACGCCAATGCGGACATGTTCCAAAAGGGTGAGACGAGCGGGTCGGTGCCCGCGACCTCCAGCCATGCCGACGGCGCCACAGTGACGGTGGCGGCGAACTCGGGAAATCTTGCGCGAGCCGGTTTCGAACTCGTCGGTTGGAACACCGCGGCTGACGGCTCGGGCGACTCATATGCGCTCGGCGAGGGTTCGTTCACTATCACCGGCGACGAGGTGCGGTACGCCCAGTGGTCGATTCCCAAGGCGGCTCGCCTGATCGGGCTGACAGGAGAAGATGCAGTGCAGGTCACAACGGTGACCGGTGCGTCGTCGTCAAGTGCTGTGCGTGGTCTCGCAAACGACGGCGAGTCGTTGTTCTACACGCTTCCCTCTGGCGGTGTCGTGCGTGAAGTTGCTTTTGACGGATCATTCATCACTGACCACCAGGTGACCGGTTTGCCGGTGTATGAGAAAGGTGACTTGGCCTACAGCAACGGATGCATCTTCATTCGCGTCGATGACTCAGGCGTGTCGACCACCACGTTGAGGTGTATTGACACGAGCACGTGGACGTTGCACAACGTTGATGTGCCCGATGATAAGCCACTGCCCGTCAGTGGCACATGGATGACGGCCAACCTGATCGATTTCCCAGATGGCCGTGTCGGAGCGGTGAGTGGGTCGTCGTACACCTCATCGACCATTGCCGCATACTCACCCGGGTCAACCTGCCCAACTGGCATGTACTGCAAAGTTCTGCGCCTCTACACGGTGTCGGGCACGGGTAGCGCCGCCACGCTCACCTTTGACGAAGATTTTGTGCTCGCCGACACCGTCAGTGGGTGGCCGAGCGACAACCACGGCATCTCAACCGATGGTACGTACCTCTATCAACTGCACCACACGGCGGGATACAAGGTGTGGGGCCTTCGCAGTGGCAACCCGTCTTATTTGGTGTTCAACGGCGACAGCGGGTCGGGAACCTGTGGTGCGGACAATGGTGTGAGCCCGACGTATTGCATCATCACCAATGGGTTGCTCAACGCGACGTACATCACGCGTGACCACGCCGGCAAACGGTATGTCGTCGGAGACTACGGATTCGGCAGGTTCTACATCACACCCGGTTCCACACCGCCCGCGGGGCCGGGAACCACCACGCCAGGTGCCCCGACGGCGTTGTCGGCCACCCGAGGTGCAACCGATGCCGCATTGAGTTGGACTGCACCCAGCAGTGATGGGGGCGCCGACGTCACGAACTACACCGTGCAGTACGCAACCGCAGCCGACTTCTCGAACGCCGTCTCCGTCGACACCACAACCACGGGCACGACATGGACAATCACCGGACTTGGTTCGACATCGACCTACTACGTCAAGATCGCAGCCAAGAACTCTCAGGGCACCGGCGAGTACTCGTCGGTATTGACCGTGCTTCCTCTGTTCTCAGTGTCGTACGACGCGAACGGTGGCACCGGCACAGTGCCTGATGACACGGTGGGTTCTGGTTCGCTCACAATCGCCGATGGCAGTGGACTGAGCAGCGGTTCATTCACATTCCTCCGCTGGAACACGGCGGCCAACGGCACGGGCACGTCGTATAACGCCGGAGATAACTACACGCCGGCCAGCAACATCACGTTGTACGCCGTGTACCAAAGCGACGCGAATATCACCTGGAGCCCGACAACGTCGGGAACGGTGTGGACTGCTGCAAGTCTCACCCCTGATGCAGCACCATCGCGCTCGGGTACGGGAACGGTGTCATACAGCATCGTGAACGCCGGCACGACGGGCTGCACGGTTGACAGCAGCACTGGTGTTGTGTCATTCACCGGAGCTGGTAGCTGTGTGGTGCGGGCCTCGGTCGCTGCGAGCGGTGATTATGCAGCCGACAGCGTTGATGTCACGTTCGCGATCGATAAGGCAACACAGTCGGTGTCGTTCGGTGTGTTGTCGGCAAAGACGTATGGCGATGCCGCGTTCATAGTGACGGCGACAGCGGTGACATCGGGCGCGGACAACGGGAACCTGGTGTCGTTCGCGAGCGGCTCGCCAGAGGTGTGCTCAGTGGCGGGCGATGCAGCCACAGTGGATGATGCGACGTCGGCGGTGGTGACGTTGTTGGCTGCGGGGACATGTGAGATCACGGCATCGCAAGCCGGCACGACGAACCACACCGCTGCCACCGATGTCACCCGGGAATTCACGGTGGCGAAGCGTGCGCAGGCCGATGTGGTGCTGACGAATGCCGACACGTTCGTGTGGGGTGATGACATCACGTTGGCTGCCACCGGAGGTTCCGGAACTGGCGCGGTGTCGTTCGGTGTGACCGGTGGGACCTCGGGATGCTCGGTGAATGCCTCAACGGGTGTGGTGTCGTTCACTCAGGCGGGTTCATGCGAGGTCACAGCGCAACGTGCCGGTGACGCGAACCACCTCGCGGGCGCGACTGAATCACAGTCGATCACGATCGGCCGGGCTGCACAGTCGGTGGCGTTCACGTCGGTGGTGCCAGCAACGCCGTTGCCCGGCGGCACCTACTCACCGACGGCAACGGCAACGAGTGGCATCGACGTTACCGACGACGACTTTTCTGTCACGGCGGGTGATGGGGTGGTGTGTTCGTTCAGTGATGGCGTGCTGTCGTTCCTCACCACCGGTTCCTGCACGATCGCGGTGGACCAAGCCGGCGATGCCCGGTTCAGCGCCGCAGCCCGTCAGGTGCAGACGATCACGGTGGGAGCGTTGAACCAATCGGTGACAGTGGTTGCACCCAGCGATGTTGATGTCGGCGGGGTGGCGTTCTCGTTGGATGCATCGGCCTCGTCGGGGCTGGCGGTGTCGGTGTCGTCGACCGACACTGACGTGTGCACGGTGTCGGGGTTGGTGGTGACACCAATTGCAGTCGGCACCTGTGAACTGAGCGTGGCCCAAGCCGGCGACGATCGATTCGCGGCGGCCGCAACGGCGACGACGAGTTTTGAGGTGCGCGCGGTGGTGCCGAGCGCAGCATTCATCACGTCGGTGTCGGCCGGTGACGGTGCGGTCACGGTGGGGTTCACCGAACCAGCATTCGCCGGGGGTGTTGACTTGGCGGCGTATCGGGTCACCGCCACGCCCGATAGTGGAGCGTCGGTGGTGGACGACAGTTGCACTGCATCGCCGTGCACAGTGAATGGACTGGCGAACGGCACCGACTACACGGTGACGGTGACATCGCGGAACAGTGTGGGTCTGGGTGCGGTATCGAACGTGTCGCCCGCAGTCACGCCGGCGACCGCGGCAACGGCCGTGCAGGCGATGTCGGCGGTGCCTTTCGACGGTGGGTTGACATTGAGTTGGACACCGCCGAGCGTGTTCGGTGGTGGCACATTCAGCGCATATGAGATTCGCGTGCGGGAGGCAGGCGGTGAGTGGCCGGCGGAGCCAACCGCAGAGGTGACATCGTCGGTATCCACACAACGCACGTTGACCGGCCTGGTGAACGGCACGGCTTATGAGGTGCAGGTGGTCACGGTCACCACGGCGAATGGCGAGGCGTTGGTGGGCAACACTGCCGAATTGACATCGGTGCCGGTGACGGTGCCGGGTGTGCCGGGTGTGGCGGCGCTGAATCGGGTGGCACCGCGCGATGTGGATCTGTCGTGGTCGGCGCCGGCGAGTGATGGCGGCGCCACGGTGACCGGTTACGAGGTCACCGTCACCGATGGGGACGGCGAGTCGGTTGCGTGCGCCGATGTCACGGTGGCAGTCGGGACCCGGTCAGGGTCGTGTGCACTGCGTGGGCTTGATCTGGCGACGGACTTCCAGGTGGATGTCGCCGCAGTGAACCGTGTTGGTGTGGGAGAGGCGTCGACGGCAGAGTTCTCCACGCCGTCGTTCCCGGTGCCCGACGATGAGCCAGAGCTTCCAGCCGAGGCAGGATGCCCGCCGTGCGTGCTCGATGCTGAAGGCAACCCGATACCGAACGATGTGGATCAGAGCGCACCGGGTGCACAGCCAGGTCGGTCAGAGATTTCGGTTGGCGACGTGTCGGTAGTGATCGACGCGTCGTGGGTGGATGCCGACGGCGTGTCGGTGGTGCAGTTGCCCGAGGTGGTGTCGGCCAGTGGTTCTGGGGCGTTGGCGACATCGGTGGTGACGGTGTATCTCGCGGGCGAACTCGTCGGAGAGGTACGTGTCGACGATGACGGCACATGGGATGTGGATCTCGATGTCGGGGTGGCTGGCACGTTGGTGATCTCCATCGTCGACGCCGCCGGTGATGCGCTGGTGGTGACGCATCCGGTGGATGTTGTGGACACCACCGGAGCGTCAGGGCCGCGCGACCCTGCCGGTGGTGAACAGGTGCTTCCTGGTCCAGGTGGTGCTGTGGTGCTCGGCCCCGACGGCGAGTTGCTCGACGGTGATGTGAGCATCGATGACGACGGTGGCGTCACCGTGACTGTTGACGGCATCACGGTGACGTTGGTGCCAACCGCCGACACTCGAACAACAGTCGATGCTGATGGCCGACTGATCGTGTTTGGTGATGCTCGGATGCGTGTCAGCGGTGCGGAACTGTTGGCAGGGTCGTCGATCGTGGTGTTCCTCGATGGGCAACGGCTGGGTGCGGTCACGGTCAGCAACGACGGCACAGTCGACACCACGCTGGCATTCACCGCACCAGAGGCAACAACGCCGCGGGTCGTGCAGATTGATGTGACTGGTGCGGACACGGTCGCGAGGTCGGTTGCCGTTGGCTATCTGCATACGGTCCCATCGTCGACGCAGCCGGCCGCACCGTCTGACGACGATGCGTGTTCGCCGTGTGTGACCGGCCCCGACGGCGCGACGATTGATGTTGACGTCACCGTGAGCGAGGTTGGTGAGGTGCCCGGTTCGGTCACAATCGGTGATGGTGACGCATCGGTCACGATCGGCGCGGGCAGTGACGCAGGCGTTGGTGACGGCGCCGCAACAACGTGGATCAACAGCGACGGCACATTGGTGGTGCAAACACCTGGTGCGTTGGCATTGTCGGGTGCGGGCGCGTTGGCGGGCACCACAGTCACCATCTACATCGACGGGGTGGCTGCGGGCACCGCCACCGTCGCGGCCGATGGCACATGGGTGCTCGCCGTCGACATTCCAACCGGCACCGACGGGCCGGCACGATTGTCCATCGGGTACATCGACGCCGACGGTGCCGAACGGGTGATCACTCTCGATATCGACGTTATGGCCGCTGGAGACGCCGCGACCGGGCCGCGTGTCCCCGCTGGCGGTGTGGCCCTGACCCCGGGCGTGGGGAACGCTCAGGTGCTCTCCGGTGATGGTGAACTGCTCGATGCCACCTACTCGATTGGCGTGGCTGGCGTGGCGATCAGCGTTGGCGACACCACTGTCGGTGTCGCGCCAGACGCGACCCGTGGCACGGTCACCACCGATGGGCGCATCGTGGTGGCTCTGCCCGCAACAGTGCGGGTTACCGGCCAGGGCATGTTGCCCGGTGCAACCGCAACCGTGTGGGTTATGTCAGATCCTCAGTTGCTGGGCACCGTTCGTGTCGCCGCGGACGGCACTATTGACTCCACATTCGATCTGCCGAACGACATCGCCGCCGGTGACCACACCATTCAGATCGACACCGCCGGCACCGGTGGCGACCGCCTCAGTGTTGCTATCGGGTTCGAGATCACCGCCGGCACCTTGCCCGTCACCGGTGTGCACGCAGACCTCGTGCTGGCGTGGGCCGTGTTGATCGCGGCTCTCGGCGCAATGGTTGCGCTCACCACCACGGGTCGTCGACGCGCCACCTCGCCGGCCTGATCTTGGCCGACACAGAGCGCGGTTGATTCAGGTGGTGGTTGATGTGGTTGATGGTCTAGCGACGTGTGACCGACTCAGTCGTCGCTGGACGCACCCCAACGCATCTGACCGAAGCGGTAGCCAACCGATCGCACCGTCTGGATCATGTCGGCGTACTCCTCGCCGAGCTTCGCGCGCAGGCGACGCACATGCACATCAACTGTGCGCGCACCACCGTAGTACTCGTACCCCCACACACGGCTCAACAGCATTTCGCGACTGAACACCTTGCCGGGGTTCTGAGCGAGGAACTTCAAGAGTTCGTACTCCATGAAGGTGAGATCCAACGGTCGCCCGGCGATAGCTGCCTGATAGGTCTCGAGATTCAACGACAGCTCCTGGTACTCCACCAGATCAGCCCGCGCCGGCCCCACCGGGGTGGCGGCCAGCAGGTGACGCATCCGCGCGTCGAACTCCGACGGGTGAAACGGCGTGATGCAGAAATCGTCGAAGAGATCATCGCGCAGGTCCAGTTCGTCGAGGCGTGCGCCTCCGATGAGCACCAGGGTGCGCACCGGATCGGTATCGGAACGCCGCAGGCCCCGGCAGAACGCCCACGCAGCCTCGGTGTCGTCGCCGACGATGACCACAGCTGCACCCCATCCGGTGGACGGTTCGGCGGCGGAGGCATCGGGAAGGCCCGGCACCGGCCGCCATTCGTAGCCGGCCATATCGAGTGCGCGGGCCACATCGGCAGGCATGTCGGCAGCGAACACCACCACAGCGCCCTCGCCACAACGGCCTCGGATCGGATGCGCACTCATCAGGGTTGCCTCGATGTCACCGTCACAACGACCCGAGGTAGCGGTCG
>Ga0181573_10004372_pt1 | contig 12062 bp, 9 predicted proteins | sample 101ome_25_FD_148643 | JGI IMG/M metagenome (GOLD analysis project Ga0181573, IMG submission 148643) | Coastal salt marsh microbial communities from the Groves Creek Marsh, Skidaway Island, Georgia - 101409BT metaG (spades assembly) | ecosystem: Environmental > Aquatic > Marine > Intertidal zone...
TCCATCAATGATGGTGAAGTTTCAACCTGGCACGTTGTTCCCGGGGAGCCCGTTCGTCGAGACCAAGTGTTAGTTGATATCGAGACGGATAAGGTGGTTTTAGAGGTGGTGGCGCCCTCAGATGGCACCGTCACTGAGATCGTTAGGGCTGTGGGAGACATCGTCACATCTGAAGAGGTGTTGGCTGTGTTTGCTGCCGGAGAGGCGGCATCGGAACCCGCTTCTCAGCCAGAGTCTGAGGCGGCTGGCCTAGAGCCCGATACCGCTGAGGTCCTTGATGAAAGCTTGCAATTAGCCAGTCCCTCTGCGAGAAAACTTGCCGATGAGTCGGGCATCGATTTAGCCGATGTCGAGGGCACGGGTAAGCGAGGCTTGGTGACAAAAGATGACGTGCTGCGCAGAGTCGCCGCCGTGCAAGATATTGGCAGTAAAACAGGCGCCTCACTGTCAGACTCATCACAAGGTGCGCCCGTTGCTTCAAGTAATGATCGGATAGAGCGTCGTGTCCCGATGACGCGCCTCCGAGCGACGATTGCCCGTCGGATGGTAGAGGCGCAGCAAACGGCTGCCATGTTAACCACCTTCAACGAGGTGGACATGAGCGGGATTATGGAACTTCGAGCCCGCTATAAGGAGGCCTTTGAGCGTGCCCATAATGGGACGCGATTGGGGTTTATGTCGTTCTTCGTGAGGGCGGCCACCGAGGCTTTGAAGCGCTTTCCAGCGGTAAACGCCTCCATCGATGGCTCGGACATCGTTTACCACGGTTATCAAGACATTGGGGTCGCCGTTTCCTCTGATCGAGGGCTCGTGGTGCCTGTGATTCGGGATGCCGACAGCTTGTCTCTGGCTGAAATCGAAGATCAGATTCGTTTGTATGGAGAGAAAGCAAGAGATGGCAAGCTCGGCATTGACGAGATGACCGGCGGCACCTTCACCATATCCAACGGCGGCGTCTTTGGATCGCTCCTATCGACACCGATATTGAACCCGCCGCAGACCGCGGTGCTAGGGATGCACAAAATTCAGGAAAGACCGGTGGCGATCAAAGGTGAGGTTGTGATCAGACCCATGATGTATTTGGCCTTGTCCTATGATCATCGATTGATTGATGGTCAAGAAGCCGTTCGCTTTTTGGTGACCATCAAGGACTTCCTCGAGGAGCCCGCCCGCATTTTGTTAGATATTTGAGGTCAGTCATGAAAGAGTTTGATGTTGTCGTCATCGGCGCTGGGCCAGCCGGCTACCACGCGGCCATTAGAGCCAGTCAAATGGGTTTGAGCACCGCCTGTATCGATGCCTGGGTTGATCAAGAAGGCGCCGCGAAACCGGGGGGAACCTGTCTCAACGTGGGTTGTATCCCATCGAAAACTTTGCTGGATATTTCGCACAAATATGCCAGCGCCCAGCACGACTATGCAGCGCTGGGTATCCAGACGGGCAAGGTCTCTCTTGACGTGGATCAAATGCAGGCTCGCAAGCGCGCGGTCGTAGGGCAGCTGACTCAGGGTGTATCGGGACTTTTAAAATCGAATCAAGTGACGCTGATGACAGGTCAAGCGGTCGTGCAGTCAGCAACCGAAGTGACGGTCACCTTGCCCAACGGCGAGGTCGATCACATTCAAGCGAAAGCCATGATTTTAGCGCCAGGTTCCAAGCCCATCGTGATCCCGCCATGCCCGGTGGATCATGAGGTGATCGTTGATTCCAGCGGCGCCTTAGATTTCGACACCGTCCCAAAGCGGTTGGGCATCATTGGCGCTGGGGTGATTGGACTCGAATTGGGCAGCGTTTGGCAACGGCTCGGCGCTAAGGTCACTCTGCTGGAGGCTTTGCCTGAATTCTTGCCAGCGGTCGATGCACAAATTGCCAAAGAGACGCTGAAGACGTTTAAAAAACAGGGCTTGGATATTCAATTGGGCGCTAAAGTCACTGAAGCGAAGGTCACCGGCCAAAAGAATAAAAAGGTCACGGTCCGTTTTGAGCAAGGCGGTGAAAGCCTAGAAGCGTCCTTTGATCGACTCGTGGTCGCTGTGGGAAGGCGGCCGGCTACGGAGGGTCTACTTGCTGAAAGTTTGGGCATCACATTGACCGAGCGGGGTGAAATCCCGGTTGATGACCAGTGTTACACGGGCATTGGTCAGATCTACGCGGTGGGCGATGCGGTTCGAGGTCCTATGCTCGCGCACAAGGGCATGGAAGAAGGCGTCATGGTCGCCGAGCGACTCGCTGGCAAAAAACCGCAGGTGAATTACGATCTGGTCCCTGGGGTGATCTACACCCACCCTGAAGTGGCTTGGGTGGGTGCCACTGAGCAGTCGCTCAAGGCAGCTGATCGCGATTACGGGGTCGGGGTTTTTCCCTTAGCGGCGAGTGGCAGGGCGATCGCGAGTAGCGAGAATGAGGGCTTGATCAAGGTGCTCACCGATCAAGCGTCCGATCGAGTCCTGGGTGTTCATATGGTGGGCGCGCATGCCTCTGAACTCATCGCTCAGGCGGTGATTGCGATGGAGTTCGGAACCTCAGCGGAAGATTTGGCTTTGACCATGTTCGCCCATCCAACCCTGTCAGAAGGCCTGCATGAGGCGGCGCTCGCGGTCTCTGGCCATGCGATTCATGTCGCGTCGAGACGGCGCTCAAAGAAGTAGCTCGAAGCGGTCTGGACAGCACCGTGTTTCTTTCTGCTGACGGTTTGGCTCGGGCGGCGCGACACTGATTGACGGCTTATCGCTGGGTCGGGGATCCCCTTTCAAATTGAAGTTGCGGTATCATGGCCGCGGTTTAATCAGGTAGAGCGTTCAGCAGGAAGCTCGTCGCCTCGATCGATTTTGAGAATGATCGTTGGGTCGCAGAGTCCATAGAGCGGAAGTGTCAATGAAAAGGAATCGAGCATGAATCTTCACGAATATCAGGCGAAGCAGCTCTTCAGCGAGTATGGCTTGCCGGTATCTAAAGGGATTGCGGTGGACTCAGGAGATGAGGCGGTCGCAGCGGCGAAGGAAATAGGTGGGGACCGGTGGGTCGTCAAGGCCCAAGTTCACGCGGGCGGCCGAGGTAAAGCCGGCGGGGTTAAATTGTTCTCAGATCTCGACGAGATCAAAGCGTTTGCCGATGGGTTGATTGGTACGAATCTGGTGACTTTTCAAACTGATGAGAAGGGGCAACCGGTATCAAAGATCTTCGTGGAATCGTGCACTGATATCGATCGCGAGTTGTACTTGGGTGCGGTGATTGACCGTTCCTCGAGACGAGTCGTGTTCATGGCCTCCACCGAAGGGGGTGTCGAGATTGAGAAGGTTGCTGAAGAGACGCCGGAGAAGATTTTGCAGGCCACGATCGACCCGCACGTCGGTGGTCAAGCCTATCAAGGTCGCGAGTTGGCCTTTAAGTTAGGGTTGTCTGGAAAACAAGTGAACCAGTTTGCGCAAGTCTTCGTGGGTCTGGCCAAGATGTTCGAGGAAAAAGACTTGTCCCTCATAGAGATCAACCCATTGGTGGTGACCACAGAAGGCAACATTCATTGCTTGGATGCGAAAGTATCGCTCGATAACAACGCGCTGTATCGGCAGAAAGCACTGGCTGAACTGAATGATCCCACTCAAGAAGATGAGCGCGAAGCGCATGCAGCCGAGTTCGGTCTTAATTATGTCGCGCTCGAGGGCAATATCGGCTGCATGGTGAACGGTGCAGGGTTGGCCATGGGGACGATGGATCTGGTCAAGCTTGCCGGTGGACAGCCGGCTAACTTTCTCGATGTTGGCGGGGGTGCCACGAAAGAGGCCGTGAGTGAAGCGTTTAAAATCATCTTATCTGACCCCGCGGTCAAAGCGGTGTTGATTAATATCTTCGGTGGGATCGTCCGCTGCGACATCATTGCGGATGGCATTATTGGCGCTGTGAAGGACGTTGGTGTGAACGTGCCGGTGGTGGTGCGTTTTGAAGGGAATAACGCGGCGGTTGGTGTTGAAACCCTGGCCAAGAGTGACGTGGAAATTATCGCGGCGACCAGCCTGACCGATGCGGTTGAGCAAGTGGTTAAGGCGGCGGGAGGTGCAGCATGAGCATATTGGTTAATTCATCGACCAAGGTTATTTGTCAGGGATTTACTGGATCGCAAGGCACGCTTCATTCGGAACAAGCCCTGGCCTATGGAACCCAGTTGGTTGGCGGGATCACACCCGGCAAAGGGGGGCAAACACATCTGGGGTTGCCGGTCTTCGATACGGTCGCGGATGCAGTGGCCGCAACGGGTGCCGATGCATCAGTGATTTATGTCCCAGCGCCTTTCGCCAAAGACGGCATCCTGGAGGCGGCCAATGCGGGCATCAAGTTGATCGTCTGCATCACAGAAGGCGTTCCAACGTTGGATATGTTGGCCGTCAAGGTGCTGGTGGATGAGATGGGCGTTGTTCTCGTCGGGCCGAACTGTCCCGGTGTGATCACCCCGGGCGAATGCAAAATTGGGATCATGCCCGGTGACATCCATTTGCCTGGCAAAGTCGGTATTGTGTCTCGATCAGGCACGTTGACCTACGAGGCGGTCAAACAAACAACCGATTTAGGTTATGGGCAGAGCACCTGTGTGGGGATTGGCGGTGACCCCATTCCAGGGAGCCACTTCATCGATATCCTTCGTCGGTTCCAGGAGGATCCCGGCACCGAAGCGATCGTTATGGTGGGCGAAATTGGCGGCAATGCCGAGGAAGAAGCCGCCGAGTTCATCAAGGCAGAAGTCACCAAGCCAGTGGTGGGTTACATCGCCGGTGTGACGGCCCCTCCTGGCAAGAGAATGGGGCACGCAGGCGCGATCATCGCGGGGGGTAAAGGCACGGCCGACGATAAGTTTGCCGCTTTGAACGCTGCTGGCGTATCCACAGTGAAGAGCCTGGCGGCGATTGGTGATGCTCTGAAAGAGATCACGGGTTGGGGCTAACGCTTGCACTATGATGCGGATGACACGCCCGCCTGTCTCAAGAAACCCTGGCCATTCGCCGGGGTTTTTTTATCCCATGTCCCTTCGCCCGAGATCCAAAACGCACTTGAAATCGACCCCATGAACCCCACTTTGTACCCTAGTGAGACGAAGCGTCTTCTTGTGACAAGTAGCTAAAAGGAATGAAAAGCGATGTCAGAAACCGCCGCCAAAGAAACACTCGGGTTCCAAACCGAAGCACGTCAGCTGCTCAAGTTGATGATCCACTCCCTGTACTCCAACCGAGAAATCTTTTTAAGAGAACTCATCTCAAATGCGTCCGATGCCATCGACAAGCTTCGGTTCTTAAGTCTTGAGTCCCCCGATCTTCTTGGAGATGACGCGACGTTTGAAATTCGCATTTCAGCGGACAAAGACGCGAAGACGGTGACCATTGCCGACAACGGTATCGGAATGTCGCGCCAAGAAGTGATCGAGAATCTAGGAACCATCGCTAAGTCAGGGACGGCGCAATTCCTAACCAATTTGACGGGGGATCAAAAAAAGGATTCGCAATTAATCGGGCAGTTTGGTGTCGGATTCTATGCGTCATTCATTGTCGCGGGTCGCGTCGTTGTTGAAACTCGCCGGGCTGGACAAGGGGAATCAGAGGGTTGTCGTTGGACGTCTGCAGGGGAGGCAGATTTTGAGGTCGAAACCATCACACGCACCACTCGAGGGACCACGATCACCTTGCACCTGAATGATGATTGCGAGGAATTCCTCGAATCCTATCGTTTGCAGGCCATCGTTAGAAAATACGCGGACCACGTGAGCGTGCCGGTCCTGATGCAGTCCAGCAAGCCCAACGACGAGGACAGCGCGACGGATGGCGCTGAGGATGCGTTTGAGGTCATCAACAAAGCCACAGCGCTCTGGACCCGTTCTCGAGCGGACGTCGCAGACGAGGAGTATCAGGAGTTCTACAAGCATATTGCGCACGACTTCCAAGATGCGTTGACTTGGTCTCATAACAAGGTGGAAGGCAAGCTTGAGTACACCAGCTTGATGTACATTCCCGCGAAAGCGCCCTTCGATCTATGGAATAGAGAATCGCCCAGGGGATTGAAGCTGTATGTTCAACGGGTTTTCATCATGGATGAAGCTGAGCAGTTTTTGCCGCTTTATCTGAGATTCGTGAAAGGGGTGGTTGATTCCAACGATTTAAGCCTCAACGTTTCCAGAGAGATATTGCAAAAAGACCCCGCGATTGACTCGATGCGCTCAGCTCTGACCAAAAGGGTGTTGGACAGCCTGGAAAAACTCGCTAAGTCTGACCCCGAGAAATATCAGCAATTTTGGGAAGAATTTGGCCAAGTTTTAAAAGAAGGACCCGCTGAGGATTTTGCCAATAAAGAAAAAATCGCCGGCCTGCTGCGGTTTTCGACCTCATCCAGCGGTTCTGAGACGCAGAATCAGTCGCTGGCCAGTTATGTCGAGCGAATGAAGTCGGACCAAACAAAAATCTACTATGTGGCCGCAGACAGTTACCAGACGGCGAAGAGTTCGCCGCATTTGGAAATTTTTAGAAAGCGTGGGATTGAAGTCGTACTGCTATTCGATCGCATCGATGAATGGCTGGTGAGTCATCTGGCAGAATTTGACGGTAAGCCGCTTCAGGATGTTGCCCGAGGGTCACTGGATCTAGATAGCGAATCAGACGGAACCGAGGACAAAAAGAAAGAACCGGCTCCTGAGCACACCGAGTTACTTAAGCGACTAGAGAAGACCTTTGGCGATGACGTCGAGTCAGTCTGTGTGAGTCAGAGGCTGACCGAATCGCCGTCTTGCCTTGTGGTCACCGAAGATGACATGGGTATGCAAATGCGCCGAATTCTGGAACAGGCAGGGCAAGCCGTACCAGAGTCCAAGCGTATTTTCGAGATCAACGTGGATCATCCGCTGGTTAAACGGTTAGCACTGGAGGCCGATGAGGGTCGATTCGATCGTTTAGCTAGAGTTTTATTTGATCAAGCGCTGCTGGCCGAGGGCAGTCAATTGAATGATCCGGCGAGTTTTGTTAAGAATCTGAATGAATTTTTACTAGAGGTCGCGGGCGAATAGTACGCTTGCGGTATGCGATGGCCCCAAAGCCTGTTGTAGTGATGCGTCATGGTGAGGCTGAGCCATGGGCAGGGAGCGACCCTGAACGCCGGCTGACGAAAGAGGGACGGGACCAGGCCGAAGCGGTGAGCGCGTCTATCAGGCAATGGGTCACACCGGATGTAATCTTCGCGAGCCCTTATGCGCGAGCCCAGGAAACGGGTCGAATTGTCTCCCAGGCTTTTGACTCGTTAGTGCCGCTTGAGACGTTACCGATGTTAACGCCCGAAGGTGATCCGCGAGCGGTTGATCGGTGGTGCGATTCGCTCGATCGCAGCGCAGTCCTTGTCAGCCACATGCCGCTCATTGGTCATCTGTTGCAGGTGCTCGCAGGCCACTCGATGGCCGTGGGCACGGCCAATGCCTTTGGTCTAGTGCCCTGCGTGTCAGAAGAGAGCGAGACGACCCCTCGTTGGCGACTTGCGTGGACCGCTCGCCCCTTTTGTGAACCTGAGGTCGTGGAGGCGTTCCGATGATCGCGCTGTGGGTGCGAAGGGTGATTATCCTTCTGACGGTGTCGTCGTTGGATTTGAGAGCCGATTTAGACCACGCCCGATTGGTGGAGGCGCTGCCTGCACAATCTGAAGAGTCCATCCGCGTGGTGTTAGGCAGCATTGAAAACCTGAGCACGGGCCTCGTGACTGAGCGAGAGCGGATTATCGAAGGCAGGCGTGAAGTGGCGCTCTATGAGGCCCCGCCGACGTTAAGCCACCAGTCGGTGTTCGATGATCTACTTGAACCCCGTCTCGCTTCGTTCGCCACGCAATTTATCTGCGAAGGCCGAGATTGTGGCAGCAGTGCGGATTGGGCGAACGGCATCTTTGGGTTTCGCTTGCTGTATGGGCCGGAGCAATATCAACACTATTGGGTTGGTCTCGATTCCGTCAGAGGCATCTGGCAGACGATCTACGTGGGCCGCCGAGGCAACGGTAAAGTTTATTACCTGACGATGTCCATCCGCTCAAAGATGGCCGCATTGAGCTCGGATTTCGTTGAGTATGCGGGCCAAAAACTCTGGCGCTTGCCGCTCTCCGAATTTGAAAATGCGAAACGCAATGTGGCTGAGCGGTTGCGGGTGCGCCTTGGCTCTGGCGAGAGGGTGACTTTGGTCGTGGCCGTGAGTGGACCGTCCACGGATGCAAACGAGGAACCATTCGGCCTAAGTCAATCCTTGCGTCAAGCCGAAGCCATCGCAGGCGATCTCCGCGCGGCGCTGCCAGAATCGGTGACGGTTGTTCCCCAGGGTTTAGGCATTTTGGCGCCTGTGCCCGAGCTGCCCGAAGCGCGAGTCGATCTTTTCTGGTTTGACTAGTCGGTCATCGACGCAGTTCAAGCAGGGACAAGAACTCCATTCGGGTGCTTTGATCCCCTTGGAACTGACCGAGCATCATCGACGTCTTCATCATCGAATTTTGTTTTTCGACGCCTCGCATCATCATGCACATGTGTTGCGCCTCAATGATGACGCCAACGCCCGCAGCATTCGTGACGGTTTGAATGGCCTCGGCGATCTGTTTGGTGAGATTCTCTTGGATTTGGAGCCGCCGGGCATACATATCAACAATGCGAGCGACCTTGCTTAACCCCAGCACTCGGCCGGTGGGGAGATAAGCCACGTGGCATTTACCGATAAAAGGCAGCAGGTGGTGCTCACACATGGAGTAGAGCTCAATATCCTGCACGATGATCATTTCACTGGTGTCGGATTCAAACAAGGCGTCGTTCACGACCTCCGCCAAAGATTCCTGATACCCCTTGGTCAGAAAGGCCATGGCGCTGGCTGCTCGCTTGGGCGTGTCGATCAATCCGTCGCGATGGGGGTTTTCTCCCAGTTCTTCGAGAATGCTTAAAAATGCTTTTTCCATGATGTTCCCAAGAAAAAAATTGAAGGGCTCAGACGAAGGGCACGCGGCTCGGCAATTGAGACGAGCCGAGGAGAAGTTGATTCACCGGGTCTGAAACGAACTGGGCTATACTATCGCACTTTTAGAGCGCACTTTGCATGCCTGGCAACAGCTTTGGAGATTCTTTTCGGGTCACGACCTTTGGTGAAAGCCATGGGCCTGCGCTCGGTTGCGTCATTGATGGCTGTCCACCTGGATTGCCACTGGCAGAGGCTGATCTCCAGGTCGATCTTGATCGAAGGAAGCCCGGTACCAGTCGTTATGCAACCCAGCGACGGGAGTCTGACACGGTCAAAATAGTGTCCGGCGTTTTCGAGGGGATCACCACTGGGACGTCGATTGGGCTAATCATCGAGAACGAAGACCAACGTTCGAAGGACTACTCCGAAATCAAAGATGTCTTTCGGCCTGCGCACGCTGATTTCACCTATCACGCGAAATATGGTGTGAGGGACTATCGTGGCGGCGGCCGATCATCTGCTCGTGAGACCGCGATGCGCGTTGCGGCCGGCGCGATTGCTAAGAAGTATCTTGCACACCACTACGGAATTTCGGTTCGAGGGTATCTTGCGCAAATGGGGCCCATCAAGGTGCAGAAACTTGACTGGGACTGTATTGATCAAAATCCATTCTTCTGCCCGGATTCCGATCGTGTTGGCGAAATGGAGACATTGATCGACCAGCTTCGACGAGACGGGGACTCGGTGGGGGCACGAATCAACGTGGTTGCCCAAGGTGTGATGCCCGGATTGGGAGAGCCGGTGTTCGACCGATTAGATGCCGATTTGGCGAAGGCCATGATGAGCATCAATGCAGTGAAAGGCGTTGAGGTGGGTGATGGCTTTGAAGTCGTAGAGCAAAGGGGTTCTTTCCATCGAGACGAAATTCGACCTGAGGGGTTCCTTTCCAATCATGCAGGCGGCGTGTTGGGAGGAATCTCGACCGGGCAGGAGATCCAGGTGAGCTTGGCACTCAAGCCCACATCCAGCATCACACAGCCTGGTCGAAGCGTGAACGAGCGAGGCGAGCCTGTGGATGTGGTGACCAAGGGCCGCCATGATCCCTGTGTGGGTGTGCGCGCGACGCCTATTGCCGAAGCTATGATGGCCTTGGTTTTGATGGATCACCTGCTTCGATTTCGTGGCCAAGTCAGCGAGATTGACCGGCCCTGACTGAGGCCCACGCAATTCAATAGATCGCCGAAACAGTTGGCGAGCAGATAGCCTGCCGTTAAAATCCGCCCCCGTTTAAATTCGATGGACCGCTTAAACATCGGACGGCAATCGTTGTTTAAAGCCGGACTCAGGCGTGAGTGAAAATTTATAAGAGTATCGGAGCATGAAAGAAGTCAATGTGGCCATTGTGGGCGCGACCGGCGCCGTCGGCGAAGTGATGTTGGAGATTCTTGCTGAAAGGCAATTCCCGACGAAATCAGTGACCTTGCTGGCGAGTGAGCGTTCAGCAGGCGCGCGCATCCCATTCAAGGACAAGAATCTGACGGTAAAGGATCTGGCAACTTTCGATTTCTCGGAGACCGACATCGCGCTTTTTTCGGCGGGCGGCAGCGTGTCTGAAAAGTACGCTCCGGTGGCTGCCAGTCAAGGCTGCGTGGTAATCGACAATACCTCGTTTTTTAGGCGGGATCCCGACATACCGCTCATTGTTCCTGAGGTCAATTTGCACACATTGGGTGCCTTTCGAAATAAGAAGATCATTGCCAATCCCAATTGTTCGACCATTCAAATGGTGGTCGCATTAAAGCCGATCTATGACGCGGTCGGCATCTCAAGGATTCATGTGTCGACCTATCAAGCGGTCTCTGGCTCTGGCAAGTCTGGGATTGAAGAGCTGGCCGGCCAGACCGCAAAATTGCTCAACGCCCAGGAGATTGAAAGCCGCGTTTATGGCAAACAGATCGCCTTCAATGCGGTTCCCCATATTGATGATTTTCAAGACAATGGGTTCACCAAAGAAGAGATGAAGATGGTATGGGAAACCCACCGAATCTTTGAAGATGAGTCGATTCAGGTCAGCCCGACCTGTGTTCGGATTCCGGTCTTCTTTGGTCACTCCGAGGCGGTTTACGTGGAAACCAAGTCGCCTTTGAGTGCCGCTGATGCCAAGTCGCTGCTGGGTTCTGCCCCGGGGGTTGAGGTCCTAGATACCCGAGCGCGAGGCGGCTACCCCACGGCAGTTACCGAAGCCGCCGGTGCAGACCCGGTGTTTGTGGGACGGATCCGAAACGATGTGTCGAATCCGCTCGGTCTACACCTCTGGGTTGTCTCCGATAACATCAGGAAGGGCGCTGCGCTCAACAGCATCCAAATTGCTGAAGCACTGCTCAGTGAGTTATAACGAGGGTGGTCGGATCGAATCCTTTCATTAAAATGGGGTCACCCAGATAGAGGTTTAGGGTGATTCGGACAGAGAGATGTCGATGGGCTCGATCAGAAGACCCAAGGGAATAACAAGAGGGGCGAGATGATGCAAAAACGGCCGGTGAGCAAGACGATGGTCTCAAGCCGCTTGGGTATGATGGGCATACTCCTTTTATTCTCCCATTGGGCGCTCGGGTTAGGGCTTGGGAATATCGAGGTTCAGTCTGCCTTGAGCCAGCCGCTGCGAGCTGAGATCGAGTTAGTTAATGTTGATGATTGGGCCGCGAGCGATTTAAAAGTCGCGCTCGCGGAAACTCAAGATTTCAAGCGTTTGGGTGTCGAGATGGCGCCCGGATTGTTCGATCTGGAATTTGATGCGGTCGACGGGAGAGGCGGCGCCTTCGTCAGAGTCCGAAGCGAGGCGGCGATCTTAGAGCCGTTTCTCCATTTTGTTCTGGTTTTGGATTGGCCCGGCGGACGGTTGCTGAAAGAATATACGGTGCTCCTCGATTTGCCGAGAACCACCGAGGTCGTTGCGCCAGTGAAGCGCACCCAGACGACGCGCCCGAGTCCGGAAGGGATCGGGGTTGATCGCACCTTGGCTTCGCGTGGTGCTCGAACGGATACAGAGCAGATGACCACGCTCGGAGATACGTTGTGGGACATCGCGCTTGCCACTCGACCAGATCGGTCGATCAGTATCCC
>Ga0181573_10004375_pt1 | contig 12061 bp, 10 predicted proteins | sample 101ome_25_FD_148643 | JGI IMG/M metagenome (GOLD analysis project Ga0181573, IMG submission 148643) | Coastal salt marsh microbial communities from the Groves Creek Marsh, Skidaway Island, Georgia - 101409BT metaG (spades assembly) | ecosystem: Environmental > Aquatic > Marine > Intertidal zone...
TGGTTCGACGGCTCGGAGCCACCAGAATGAATGACGAGGCTTTCCCGTCGTCAAATCGGGCGGATCTTCCCGCACGGGGCCGTGAGAGACTTTTTCCATAGAATTGCGCCTCACGCTAAGACGCAACTCGGTTCCGAGCACGGAGCGCGCGACGAGAAGGGTAGAAGTCCACCGCACGGCCAGCTCCATCATTTCGGTTTTTCTGGCATCTTCTGGTATTTTTCGCGTGTAAGCGAGTCAAACCCGGGATTATTTTGGCAATTACCAACCGGAGACGTGGTCGAAACGCCGAACTGACCGCCGAGAGATCGTCAAAGAGCTTGACGACAAATGCCAGCAAACCGCTCGATGTTGGCCATCGACGGAGAAGTCGTCGAAGAAGATTGCGCGGCTGCGCGAGAGCGGACTCGCCCTGGCGAACATGGTTAAGATTTGTGAGAGGCTCGTATGCGGATGCCGTTGACGGACGGGGGGGGGGGGCGGAAGTGGTATCACGCCGAGCACATCGTCTCCTCGCGGGCCCCCTTTTGTCGCTCGCGTTCCTGTTGGGCGTCGAAGGGCAGCGTTGCGTCCACCTCCCGGCCCTCGTGGCCCTCCCCCGCCCTTCTTCGCGCGCTCGAGACGGCGTGGACGTCGACGCCGCGACGGTGGCTGGCGGTTTGGCCCGTGATTTCGTTCGGCCATCCTGTCCGTCCTGCGGGCATCGACACGATCACCCGCGCCCCCTCCCCCTCTCCCCCCCCCCACCGCCCGCAATCATCATCATTCTACGAACCGCTCGGTCGACGCCCGCACCTCTCCTAAGCTAACGCCAGCAAACGTCGGAATCACTTTCCCGTCAGCCCAGGCAGCAAGCAGCGCGGCTCGCTCCGCCCCCGACCCCGGCGCCCCCGCCTCGCCCGGCTTTGCGGCAACCGTGGCCACTGCCAGCCCCGACGGCACCTTACGCCCGCTCTGGCCTAAACCATACGTCCGCAACACAAGCTCGACCCCCTCGACACCGTCGTGACCAGCGGGGCTGGGTTCGTCCAGAGCATCCGAGGCGACAGCGAGGTCAAGCCGCTCTTCGCGTACGGCGCCGGGAGATTTGCTCCCACGGGGCGTGGCGAGAGGGCGGTCCCGACCACGCAGCTCGAGAAGGCCTTCCGGCACAAATTCGACGTCATAATGACCGACGAGCACCTAACGAGCCAGATGTGTCACGCATGTGAGAAGCGGTTACAACCTGTGGCAAAACAGAGTGCCGATGGCACGATCCGAGAAGTGCGAGGCTTGCGGCGGTGTCGTTCCACCGCGTGCGAGCGAGTCTCGTTCAAGGGTCGCGACCACAACGCTGCGCAGAACATCTTGCGGTGTCTCAAGGAGGCACCGCGCCGCCCACAATATCTGTCCCGCAATCAACCTCGGCCGGAGGTTCCACCAATCTTCTGGCTGAGGGAGCAAGCGGGCGCTGAACATCTCGCGGTGCCTCTTTGAGACACCGCGCCCACAATATCTGTCCCGCGATCCCGAGGTACCTCGCCCGAGGGTGCAAACCTTCGTGCTGACACCTTGGCGCAAGCGGGCGCAGAGGTGCTGCACCACCAGCTGGTGCAGCACTATGCAGCGGAGAGTAGTTGCAAGAGAGCGTCCATACATCAGCCCCGTCTCACGCATCCACCTACATCAGCCCCGTCTCACGCATCCACCTGGCCATATCGGCGCAGGAATCGTCGATGGAGACGTTCCCTGCAGTGTCGGCCCAGCAGAGGTCTCGGTCCGCCTTGGCCGTCGACGCGCGCCAGGGCTGCTCCGCCAAGGCTCCCGCGATGCTAACCCGAGCGGCACGCGACGACACTCCCAGCAGCGGTCCGACGACGCCGACGAGCCACTTCGGCAGAGCCCAAGGCCTTGTCGACCCCCCACCTCGCCCTGCCCGGCCCATCCGTAGGATGTCGAAGTTGCCCCCGTCCTGGCTCTCGGGCGTGACGACCACGTAGCGGCCCTCGGCCCGGTCGGAGGCAGCGGCGGTCACGTGGGCCGCAGCCAGAGCTCTTACGTCCGTGTGAAGGGCGCCATAGCGGGGGCCAAAGGGGAGAGATGTGACCAACTTCATGATCTTCACGCTCTCTCCGTCGCCGCGGGGGACGACGGAGGGACCGGTGACGAGGGCTGCAGCCAACGAGGGGACGAGAGGATTCGGGTTCGGGTTCGGGGCGCCTCGGTCGCGCCGCGGACCCGGCGCTTGCCCACCCTCCCCTTCTCCGACCCGACCTCGCCCGGGTTGACGCAGACCATCCGACCCCCGCGCTTTTTGAGTTCGCTCAAGGCGTAGAGTTCCCATGCGAGTCGCTCTTGGCGCACCTTGGCCACGATGTAGGGCGAGGACTCGAGCGGCGTCGCGTCTGGGGTGCCCCCCTGCTCGACGTCCGTGTCGTTCCAATCGGTTTCGGTGACGACGTGGCCTGCAGGCCACATCCCCTGGCCCTCGCTGATGGCGGCCATCGAAGAGGTGACGACCAGACGGGTGACGGTCACGGCGCGATCGACCGAGCCCAGGACGTTGCGCAAACCCTCGAGCGCGGGCCGCATGAGAAATTGGTCGGCGTTGGAGGGGGACACGCCGTTGATGTAAGGCGTGGCGATATGAAACACCCAATCGGCGCCAGCGCAGGCGCCGTCGTAGGAACCTGGCGTCAGCAGATCTGCCTGGAACAGGCTCAGACGATCCCGGCCGCCTGGTAATGACCGCAGCCGGTCGACGTGATCGGCGCGCTTGGGGTCGCGCACGCACGCCCGTACACTGTGGCCCTGCGCCAGGAGTCGGGCCACCACCGGCCTTGGAGGAAGGGACGAGGTGGAGGGGTGGAGGAGGAGGGGTGGACGCGAAGGTAGGGGGGGGGCCAGGGGTGGTGGGAAGGTAGCGCAGGGCATGCGCCAAGGCATGCACCCCTCCCGTCACCACCGCAATGTCACTCGCGAACCCACGTAAGAAGCTGCGCCCGTCACCACGGCAACTTTGGGCGTGGCCGCCGCCAGGCTCTCCGCGGGCGTCGCCGGGAAAGACCGCCCGTAGAAGACGAGCGGCGATGTCGCTGTCGTTGACATGGTGCCGGGAAAGGGGTAGGATCTGGTTTGCACGGGGTCCGATCTTCGGCCTCGGTTCGGCTTGAGGGTCCCCCTCCCGTGTCCTCGACCGCTAGCGACGCACCCTGTCCCTGTACATCTTGACCCACTGGGGTTTCTTGAACTTGCTCCGGTTGCCGTCGAATACGGCGTCCTCGTGTCCCGCTTCCACCAACGCGGCCTTGATGGCCGCCACCGTCATGGTCGAGGGGTCCGGGCCCGGGCTTCGCGAAGGGGACTGACCGGACCCGCCTGAAACCGCGGGACTCGCCATCGGCACGTCCGAGTCCGCTTCGGCCTCGGGCGAGGGCTCCGCCACTATCCGTCGACGCTTCTTCCGGGCACCACCGTCCACGGAGACGACCGGCGGCGGGGGCGCGGCGGCCGTCGTCGTCGCCCTCGCCCCTGCGAGAGCCGACCGCGCCTCGTCCCGCTCGGCCCGGAGAGCGGCGTTGACGGCGGCGAGCCCGTCGGCCCTTCCCCTCTCGCGATCGAGCGCCTCGATCGTGGGCCTCCGGTCCCGCTCGGCCCGCAAGGTCGCGGTCTCCTTCTCGAGCTCGTCCGCGCGGCGCCGCTGCCGGTCGGCCTCGGCCGACGCGTCGGCGACCCGCCGCCGCTCGGCCTCGACCGCCTCCCCCCCCCCCCGCAGATGACCGTCGGCCTCGGCCAGGCGCTTTTCGGCCTCGATCGCCCGAGTCCGCTCGGCCTCGAGCCTCTTCTCCGCCCGGGTGTAGTCGGCCCGCGTCGCCGCCAACGCCTTCGCCGCCGTCGCGCCGCGGTCGGCCTCGCGGTCGGCCCGGGCCGCCTGCTCGGCCGCCCTCTGCTCGGCCGCCGCAGCCCGTTCCGCGGCCTTGGCAGCCCGTCTCTCGGCCCTTTCCGCCGTCTCTCTGAGCCCACGTCCGGTCGCTGTCTCGGCCTCGAGCCGCGCCCCCGCTGCCGCCGCGTCACGCCGGGCCGTTTCGGCATCCTTCCGGGCCGCCTCGGCCGCCTGTGCGGCCTCGCGCAGCCGCGTTGCGTCGGCTGCAGCCCGGGGCCGCACGGTCCCCCCGAGGGCCTCGTCGGCAAGCCACCGAGCCACACGCGCTCCCCCCCGGGCCCCACCCGCGTCGAGGGCGGCGCGGGCCGCGTCGACAGTCGCGCCGAGAACGTCGGCCGTCGACGCGTTTGCGTCCACCGCGACGGCCGTGAGCGTCCGCCGCCCAACGGCCACGGCCGCCTCGGCCCGCCCCTCGGCCGCGCTCTCGGCCCGCGCCATCCAAGCCGTGCGGCGTTCGTCCATTCGTGACCGCAGACTGGCTAGCCCTCGTTCTGCGACGTCGGCGTCCCCCAACGCTGCCTCGGAGTAGGCGACCTCAGCCGCCGTCCGCGCCCGCCGCTCGGCCTCGGCCGCCTCCGCGACGGGGTCGTCCTCCGCGTTCTCTGTGGCAGCCTCGGCCAGGGCGCCGGCGTAGACGTCGAGGGCCGCCTCGGCCGCCCGGGCGCACTCGCGGTCGGCCACCGCCCGCCAGCTAGACGCCACTTCCGGCACGGCTCCTCCGTTCAACGCGTCGACGTAGCAGCGGACGAGTCCGGCGAGCGCCGGCCCCGTCACGACGGACCCTCCGACGCGCTTGGGGCGGTCGGCGACGAGGCGCCGGAGCCGGGTCGACAGGCGGGCCAGGCCCGCCCGGAAGGCAGGGCGCAGGCGGTCGGCGGGGCATTCTGCTAGATTCCTCAGGTCCGCCTCGTCCTCGGCCGGACGCACCAACGTGGAGCAACCGCGGCGCGGAAAGAGCCGCCGGATCTGCCGCCGCGCGTCTCCCGGCCCGGACAGCGCCTCGGACAGATAGGCGTCACCCTCGTCGTCGGGGTCTGTCGCCGCCGCCGGAATCGGAGTCGATCCCGGCGCTGGCGTCGACCCTCGACCGTCCGAGGCCGACAGGTCCAGCCAGAAGTCACGCAAGAGCCACACGAAATCGGGGCCGACGAACGAGTCCGCCGCCTCACCCCCCCCCTCGTCGTGGAGAATTTTGCCCGTCATCGCCGCGACAAGGCCGAGGCTGTCGATGGCCGCCTCGTCCACCCCGCCCACCTGGTTGTAAACGAGGCATGACGACAGCAGGGTCGCCAAAGTGAACAGTTGGGCGCTATAGGTGCTCGACCGATTCCAGGCGTCGACGCCCTCGGTGTCGAGGAGGACAAGGCGGCCGTGGGCACTCGACGAGCCCGGCAGCGGGGCGGGGTTTCCCCACATCCACAAGCCGCGTGTACAGGGTCGATGGGTAGACCCTACAGCGAAGGACCCCTCCCCCTCCCCCTCCGTCCCTCCCCTCCGTCCCTCCCCCCCTCCGTCCGTCCTTCCCCCCCCCCTCCGTCCGTCCCCAATCCACGTCGTGCCGGCCTCCTTGGCAATGAGGTTTAATAAAAAAGACTTGCCGCCCCTCGCCCGCCCGGCGACGGTGAGGACGGCGACGGGGGCGTTTCCGAGGGCCCTGAGGGCGGCCTCGGCGCCCTCCCCAACGGAGAACTTGCCCGTGTCCTCGTCCCAGCTGACGAGGCACAAGGGTTTGGCCATCCTGTCGGGGGGGGGGGCGAGGTGGCCCGGTTCGGCCGCGTAGCGCCGGAGCTCGAGGCAGAGCCCGAGTACTCGCTCGATAACTGGTCTGTCACTGGCCGTCGATCTGCGAGAACGAGACGACGTCGGGGCGACAAACCTTCCTGCGGCTCGCCGCGTCGAGACTCGAAATGCCGCGGAGAGAGCAAAGTCCGCATCCCGAGACGACAAGACTCGCCCAGCAGCGAGACGAGCTGTTTAAGCCGCGGTGCCGCCTGGAGGTGACCGCGCGCCGCCCTGGACCCTGTGGCCCTGGCTGAAGTCTCGCAGAATGGCGCAGGCCGTCCAAGGCGAGACGCGCAAGGAGAGAGACATCAGTTGACATCAGCGAGGTGAAAACCTCCCGAAGAGCGCCAAAACTACCCCCCGCCCGACCGCAGGCGCTAGCGGGCCCTCCGCCCCCGCGGACCCCTCGCCGTCCGCCCAGTCGGCGACACTCTCGGAGCCGCGCCAGTATTTCCTCGTCGGGGCCACGGCCGGGGGCGTGACGTGCCCCCCCGCCGCGACGCGGGCTGCCCTCCTTGCGGCCGTGCGCGACGCGGCGGTTGACCTCGGGGGGATCCTGGGGGCGGGGGCGGCCGCCGACCCGAGGATCGAGGGTTGGACGACGCTGGGGGGAGACGACGACGACGACGACCCCGACTGGCCCGGATTCGACGTCGTCGTGGCCCTGTCGACCCCGGCGGGGCCCGAAAGCGACCTCCTCCGGGCGGCGTGCGCCGTGGCGGGAGAGTTCTGGGGGGCGAGGGGAGTCGCCCCCGGGGGAGGGGAGCTGTCCCCGACGGTTCGGGTGTTGCGCGAGTCGAGCTTTCTCCTCGGGTTGGGGGGGGGTGACCGGGGAGGCCGGGGTGGGGTGGGTCGGTGATTGCGGGGAGGTGACGAATATTCGAATGTTGGATTCTTCACAGCGCGTCCGGTCGGGTCATCGCGGACTCGCGTCCACCTCGAGGGACAGGCGCCCCAACGGCGGCGCCGCAGCGTCCGCGATGGTCAGAGCGGACGGGGTCGCAGGACGCCGTGGCGGATCGGGCGCGGGCGCTGGGGCCGGCGCCCGGGCCGGGGCCGGGGCCGGGTCGTGCAAACAGAGGTGTAGCCATCCGTCCTCCCCCGCTCCCACTTCCCAGAGCCAGAGGAGGGGCGCGGAGGGATCGAGGGAGGCGCCGCGGAGGGACGCCTCGCGGGGGGGCGCCGGTGGGGGCGCCGGCGCGAGCGTCCCGGCCCCGGCGTCCGTCTGCCCCCCACCTCCCAGAGGAGGGCACCGGGCGAGGATGTCGGCCACGATCGACGGCCGGCCCTCGGTCAGGGGAGGCCACGGCGCTGCCGCGGACGCGACGGCGCCCCGGGGCCATCGGGGATCGCACCACGGCGTCGCTGGTCCCCCTCGCTGCTCCTCCCCATCCCCCCCCCGTCGTCCCCTCCCATCCTCCCCCTCCCCCCCCCCCCGCGCCGCTGGTCGCGCTCTGTGCAGGCGCAGAGGCACGAGGCGGGGTCTCGGCCCCCCCCGGACGGGAGGCGGCGGCGGCGGCTCGCCCCGGAGCAGGGCTCGGACGGCGGCGCGGGCGGGGGCGAGGCCGGCGTCCAGCATCGTCGCGGGGCCGTCGGATTCGAATCCGTCGCCGCCGCCGCCGCTGCCGCCCGGGGCCGCCAGGGCGGCCCGCCAGGCGGCGCGTCGAGCGGCCCCCGTCGTTGCGGCCCCACCGGACCCGCTCTCGCCCTCGTCGCCGCGCGCCGCTCTCGACAGCGCCGCTCTCCGCGCGCTCGACAGGCCCAGGACGGCCCCGGGGGGAAGGCCGCAGCACGCGGCAGCCTCCTTGAGGGAGTTGAAGAGGGATGCGTCGGCCAGCCCCGGCCCCGCGGACCCGGCCTCGACCGCCCCAAGGACCTGCGCCGCCGACCCGGACAGCGCCCGCCGGGCCGACGGGCTGCCGCCGGGGCGCCCGAGGTGGCAGACGAGGCGCCACACGGGATTCAAGCTCGAATTCGAATCCGCCGCCGGTCTCGCTCGGAGGCAGTCGCGCACCGCACCCAACGGCACGTCCCACGGCAGAGGGACGGCGCCGGCCGAGTCACCGCTACCCTCCTCGCCCCCCTCCCCGCAGCACAGGGGGCAAGCCCCTGTGCCATCGCGGGTCGGGTCGGGCTCGGCGAGGGCCGGCATCGCGCCTGACGCGAGGGGGGCGCCGGCGCGACCGATGCGCCAGGCCGCGGCGCAGCGCTCTCCAACGAGGGGGGGGATGGTGGTCCAGGGGACTGGGGGAAAGGGGGTGCTTGGCGGGTCGGCGCTGGGGTGGCCGCGTGGCGCTGCCGCGCGTCCCGCTCGCCCGCCCGTCGACCTGCTCACCTTGGAGGTACAGAGTCGGAACGGACGTTCCATCCCCTCCAGAGCAGCAAGCAACCTCGAGGAACACCGTAGCCTCCCACACGGCCACGCGAAGAGCCGCGTCTCTGCGGGAGAACATCGCGACGGGGCCGGCCGGGCACCGCTCCAAGGGGGGAGCCCGGCCTCGAAGGGCCGCTCCTTCCGGATCGAAGTTGCGGCGGTCGGCACGACAACACGGCGGGACGGGAGGAAGAGGCACGATAAGGGATAACGTTCTCTCTCGACCGGCCCCGAGAGCGACGTCCACATCGTCGGGGCTTCAAAATTTGTACGGATCGTCTTCCTCCCCCAATCGCTGCTCGGATTCGATTCGCCGCGCCCGTGTCCCCCGCCCCTCGCGCCACCCGTCCGCGTCCGGCGCCGGCAGGATGACGAGAGGCGCCCGCCCGCGAGTGACGTCGGGGCTGCGACCAGGACCCCCCCCCCGCGGGCGCCTCAGCGCTGCTGGCAGCCGGCCGCCGACACCGGCTTTGACGGGGCCGCCAACGTCCGCGCCCCTACTCCGCGACGCCCCGGGTCCCCGGGGGAAATGCGCCCCCGCACGGACGGCAGGCGACGTGGGCAAGGAGCCGCCGTACCCCGTTCCCCGAGCCCCGCCCCACCCGCCGCACGAGGGCGACGCTGAGGCGATGAACGATGGGGACGGATCGACCTGGTTTCGCCGTCCACGGCCCACCCCTCTCCCCGGCGGAAAGGCCGCCCGCACCGCGGCGGCGGCAGCATAGAATGCGGCGGCGGCCGAGGGGACCGAGGGGGCCGGGGCGGGCAACAGGGGCCCTCGCCGCTCGGCGGCCTCGGCGACGGGCCCCGCCCCCGCCCTTCGACGTATCGCCGCGGCCGCCGAGCCTGCCACATCGTCCCCCACGTCCTCGTGGCTCTCCTGGTCCAGAACGATGTAGGCAGACCTTTCGATGGAAGTGGCGGCCGGGTCGTCGGCTAGGGAGGGAGTGCCAGCGGGGGATGGGGAGGGGAGGGGCGCCGCCGCCGGCGGTTCGGTGGCCCGATCGACAGACGGAGCCACCGGAGCGGCCACACCAACTGCTGTCGCCGCCTCTGTCGGAGCTGACGGCTCTGCGGCCCGATCGACGGCCGCCGCTGCTTCGGCCACCGCCGCCGCCGGTGCCACCACCCACACCGAAGCCGCCGCCGCCACGGCCACCTCTCCGCCCCCTGCCGCCTCCCCACCCCCGCATTGCACGGCCCGACGCAACGCCGCCCCCGCCGCGGTGAACAGTGCGCCATCTCCCGCGGGCCGTCGTTGCGGGCCCGGGGGGGAGTCGACGGCGACGCGTTGACGGCCGCGGCCGCCACGGCCGCCGCGGCCATGGTTGATGACGCCGGCCCCGAAGAAGACGCAGGCGGGGTCGGGGTCGTCGCCGGTTGGGACGCGACCGTCGCTCCCGTGGTCGTCCGCGGAAGGGCCCACGTTGCGCCTGCAGCGGACTCGATTGCTCTGCTCCTCCAGAACGGTGAGGGCACCACGGGCAGGGGGGGCAAACGGGCTTGTCCCGATAGAGGGCGCCGGTAGGGGCTTGGGAGGGGTGGCAATGGCCTTGGGAGGTAGGGGGGCCTCGGGAGGGGGGACAAGGGACGAAAAAGACGCCACGAGGGACGGCGCCGCGGGGGGAAAGGCGGGGGCGTGGCCGCGGGCGGGGGACAAAGAGGGCTGGCTGGCGCCGAGGGCGCCGAGAATCGCTGCCAAACCTTCGTTGTTCTTTGCCGGCCCCAGCGACAACGAGCCGGGCCGCGGGGGAGATTCAGGCGACTGCGTGCTGGGCACCGTGTCCTACGGCGGATGGGGAGCGCGGTGCGGGGAGTTGAGAGTGGGCCGGGCGGCCGACTAGGGCGCAGTTGGGCGAGGTGGTGGGGGGGGTGGGGACCTTTTCGAGGCTTGGATAGTCAAAATCCGTGCTCTGCGCACGTAATTTCCGACGTCATTCACAGCAATTGTGAGAATTGGCTCGTGTTGTCGGTAGATCCGAGTCCGCGCGCTAAGAGCGCCCAGACTGCGCTTTGGCCGAGTCTATCTCGCTCTCCACGCCCTCTCAGGGAGACCTCACCTTTTCTATCATGACTAAGAGAAAAATTGAGCTCTGAGTCCCAGAGTCAAGTGATTGTGGCTCATGGGAGGGACGAGTAGCGCAGAAAAGCGACGTCCAGCGAGCGCCCTCTCGACCAAGGCTGTCCAGACTCGCCTGCACGAGCAGAGCTTGTAGTTTCGCTCGCCCGGTCCGCAGCACGCACATTGCAGCTTTGATTTAGCTCCGTCATGTCGTCAGCCTGGAGAAACGTCACGCTCGTTGTCGCCGAAGCGCCGTCGGTGTCGCCATCGTTGGCATCCCAGCCCTCGCTCGTTGCCACGTCCGACCCCGCCGAGCTGACCGGCGGCGGACCCCACGCCGCCGTCATCTGCTTGCGAGCTACGGGCGGCATCAACAACGCGCTCCTCGCTCGAGCCCCGTCGAGCGCAACGCCGAGTGCGCCTCTTCGCCCCGCCCGATGCACCACCCTCCCACTGCCCCGACTCTCTTGTGGACAGTTCTGTCGCCAACCCCAACTCCACCACCCGCGTGGACGCCCGCGTCGTCGCCGGCGCCGGCTCGGACTTCGCCCACGGTCCCGGCCCCATCGTCGTCGTTGTCCCCCCCGGCGCGTCCAACGGTTGCGCCCGTGTCGATGGCCTCTCCTTCTCTGCCCGAGGAAAGGCCACGGCGATGGCCGTCGAGGCTGCCTGCCTCGTCTCGTCCTCGGGCGACGAGGGAGACGACGCAGAGGCGACATCGCTCGAGCTGACGTCGTCGGCCGTCGTCGGAGCCGCCGTCGCGTCGTCCGCCAACCGGCGCTATCCGCGGCAGACCGCATGCGGCGCCCGCGTCGGCCCCGCCGGGGCAGTCGCCGTCCGGGCCGGCGCCCTCGTCGACGTCGGCCCCCTGTGCGACGGGAGCCGGACGGCGCGGGCCCCCGACGACGACGTCCTCGACGACGACGACGCGACTCGGTTGCCCCCTCCCTGTGCTCGGCCCCTCGGAGGCCCCGCAGGATCCGCCCCGGGACGGTGGCCGAGGGGGCCCGGGACGATGTGGCGGGTGGTGCCTTGGACTTCGTCGTTGCTCATGGTCGGTGGCTTCGTCGCTGTTGCCCTCGGACTGCGTCGCTGGGCTCGAGATCGGAAAAACGAGCTGGGCCACAGCCGCCGCAGCGCGGACCGACGGCGTGGACGGCCTCCGCTCATCGCCCCCTCGCCGGCGGCCTCGGCGCGTCCGCCCGCCTTGGACGAGAGCGGTGGAGAGGCCCGCGCTGACCCCGCCCCCGTCCACGAGTGGCAGCGCGAAGAGGGGCGCCGGCTGGTCCGCCGGCGGAGAGGGGACTGACGACGCGGGGGGGGGGGGGGGGTGGAACCAGTGGTCGGGCCGTCGACGCTGTCGTCGGGTCGTCGCTCAGTGCGTTGCCCCCCCCCCCATGTCAGCCCGCCTCGTCACCCCAAGCCACCGGCAAGCCGCGCCCCCAAGGCCGCCAGGGCCCGCCCCAGGGCGGCCGGGTCGGCCCCCGTCCCGCCCAGGGCGGCGACGAGGGCCTCGTCGGGGCCACCGTCGGCCCCCCCGGACGCGACGAGGGCGGCCGGATCCAGCCGCACCGTCTGGCCGCCGACGACGATTTCGATCCCGGGGGGGGCGCGGGGAGGAGCCGCCGCTGCGGTTCCGGCCCCCGCCTTCTCCGCCCCGTCCTCCTCCGCCCCGTCCTCTTCCGCCCCCGCCCCCGCTCCCTTCTTCCCCCGCCTGCCGCCGCGCCGGGGGGGCGGCCGGCACCTGCTCGTCGCCCCGCCCCCCCCGCGGCCGCCTCCCGCCGCCGCGCCGCCCCCGTTCATCCGCGCCGTCGTCGCCGGCCGCGGCGCCGCCCCCCCCCCGTCGCCGACCGCGACCGCGCCCCCCTCAGATCCCGGACCGGGCGCGGCCCCGGCCCCCGCCACCTCCTCCCCCCCCAGC